>OGPW01001710.1_pt1 | contig 14094 bp, 22 predicted proteins | sample 1553061 | NCBI WGS metagenome assembly OGPW01 (sample SAMEA2580292, study PRJEB22360) | human gut metagenome | biome: human gut; feature: human-associated habitat; material: faeces | place: Denmark | collected 2008/2010
CGCTCGACAGCATCCCGTATTCGGCCAGCTTCGCGGTACAGGACATGACCAGTCTGCGGCGGGCTACCGGAAAGAACGTAAGAGGGCTGATCGGCTCGGATGTGCTGGGATTTTACCGGTTGACGGTGGATTTTAACAAATGTGAGTTGAGATGATTACTGAGGCTATCATTAATGAAGTTGCCCGAAAGGTTGAAGCGGTAACCGGATTTTCCCTTGAAGAGATTAGAAGTAAAAGCAGATACTATCCACTCGTTCGGGCAAGAATCATTCTCGTATACGAATTAAGGCGGTGGAACCTGACGTATATCGAAATAGCTAACGCGATAAACAGGAATCATTCAACATTGACGCATTATCTTACAGTCTATAGGGATAAATACGATGCCGATCCCGTATTTCGTAAGATGGCAAATTGTTCTAAAGGTAGACAAACCCTATAGGAGAAACAACAATAAATGCGGTTGAAATTGGACTAAAAGTAGAATGATGAAAAAGATTATCTCAATAGAAAAAGTATCGAACGGCTTTATTGTCACCAATGGCAATCTAAAGCGCGTCTATGACAGCAGCCCTTTAGAGTTTGAATTAGACCAGATTCATAAGATGCTCTACAATTCCAAAGATGGGGATTCGCATACTATCGTGATCGAAGTAGATCCGCCCGTTTTCACCTCACAGGATAATGATTCGATTGAGCTTTGCGGTTTGCTTTGGGATAAAGATAATATCTCGGTAGGTGGTACAGAAAAGGATGGTCATCATTATTTCACTTGGACAGAGGCAATGGAAGCCGCCCAAAAACAGGGTAAGCGCTTGCCGACCGCAGACGAATGGAAGGCTTTATGTGATCTTGGTTCAACATGGGATGAGGAATTAAGAGGACGTTGGTTTGGCGGAAATCACTATACGGATCACAAGGGGTCTATTTTCCTTCCGGCCTGCGGTTTTCATGACAAAGTGGATGCATATGCGAGCCATTTAGGCTTCTACTGGTCCTCGTCGTCCGGCGCAGGCGACTCGTCGCAGGCCAGCAACTTGTTCTTTCACATCGATGATACGTGCGTGGACTACAGCGACGTCGGCTACTGCTTCCCGCTGCGCCTGGTGCGTGATATTGCAAAGTAATTATCGGGTGAAATTCCGATAGTTGGACAAATAAAAAGAGGCTTGCTTTTCAGCTCACCCCCTTTAACCTGATCAGTTCAAAGGTAGGAAATAAATTCTGAAAGCTATGCGAAAACCACGAAAAAAAAGAGGGGGTATCTATGTGTATTCTGAATTGTATATTAATTATACAATTAGGGAGCTTGTGGTTATGTTGAAACGAATAGAGCGTCAGAGTGCAAAATACCAGATATCTGATAAAAATGATTCGCCTGACAAAGTAAAATAATAAGGGTGATTAAATAGAATTGAGTTGATATGAACAGCACTTCAAATCTTTTTCAGGAAATCATGGGAATAGAAGCGATATCCAAACTAAATGCGGATGATATTTCCAAATTGCGTGAATTGTTAGGCGTATTCCTTGAGTTGATTAGTAGAGTTGGACAAATGAAGGCTGATGGGTCGCTAGATCATTTGTCGCTCGAAGATTTGAATCGTGCTAGTAAGGTGGCAGCCTCTCTATGGAATGTGGATGTTGATCGCCAACAGGCTATGCAAATAACCCAAAAATCAGCATCCGCGTTTAGTTCAAAAATATGTCGTTCAGGAATAAAACCTAAGAAATTATCTACGTTTAAATATAACGATATGATTGCTATTAGAGATAAAAAAATATAATTATTGCATGTAAGCAATTGATTCTCAATAATAATTATCTATTGTGCAATGAAGTGGTATTATGTCCCGCCTCATTGCATTTTTGTTCCATAAGCTTATCGTGAAACGCTCTACGTTAGTGGGTGTCAACCAATCAATTTCAAAGTTTATGGACAAAGATATTTTCATGTTCGGTGACAGTGGCAATTCCAGCATTGCCTCTATGCTTCCGGCCCTGATGCAGAACAAGGGGATGGACCCGAACCTCGTAGCCGCGCTGATGAACGGCAACAACAATAAGGGAGCCTGGGGTGGCGACGGTTGCTGGTGGATCTGGATCATTCTGCTGTTCTTCTGCTGGGGTGGTTTCGGTGGCAACGGCTTCGGTAACAACGCAAACGGTCTTCCCGCACAGCTTAACGGCGATGCCGGGCGTGAACTTCTGATGAATGCCATTCAGGGCAACGGTACCGCCATCAACCAACTCGCATCTTCGCTGAACTGCTCGACAACCCAGCTTCAGGGTGCAATCTGCAATCTTCAGGGATCGATCGACAAGGTGGCCGGGCAGATCGGCATGACAGGCCAGCAGGTTATCAACGCCATTCAGGCCGGCAACTGTCAGCTTTCGGCCCAGATCGCAGAATGCTGCTGCAATGTCCGCACGGCTATCGAACGCCAGGGCTATGAAAGCCAGCTTGCCGTTTGCAACCAAACCAACACACTGGTCAGCACGGCAAACCAAAACACGCTCGCTTTGCGCGATGCAGGAACGGCCAACACCAACGCCATCATCGGTAAACTTGACCAGATGCAGACTCAGGCACTTCAGGACAAAATCGACGCACTGCGCGAACGCAATACGACACTGCTCAACCAACTGTCTCAGGAGCATCAGACGGCTGCTTTCGGCCAGATGATCGGTCAGGCGACCACCCCGATTGTTGCCGCTGTCAACAACCTGCAAAACGATGTCAACGGAATCAAATGCAAATTGCCGGAGACGGCCACAGTACCCTACAGTCCCATCGTCGGTGTGCCTACGTGCGTGGCTGCACAGTATGGCTTAGGCTTCGGCCTGAACGGTTTCGGCAACGGATTCTGGGGTTAAAAGAGAAAGGAGGTTGCTATGGCAGTATATCCTTTCACCCTTGTGAATCGTCGCGGATCGGCCGCTATTGAGTCGGTGTCCGTGGCTGTGAACGCCGATAATGTGGTGTTTTCATTCCAGAATCATGCTTTCGTGAATTCGTGGTACCGTGGAACCGTATTCGTAAATATCGCGCAATCCATTCCGACGGGAACGACCGGCACTCTGCCTATTGTTTTCTCGACGAACGGAGCAACTCAAGCAGTAACCAAATTCAATGGTGAAGCCCTGACAGTTGCCGACCTGCCCGGAACGGGCGTTTACGAATTCTGGTTTGATCGGGCGACTAACACGTTGCAGATTATGACTGGAATCGTCTAAACAATAACAAACAGAAAGCAATGGGGGAGCAATCCCCCTGCGCTTTCCCAAAAATCAAAAACCATGTTTCAGAATTTGAGAAAAGGAAGCTCCGTATATGTTCTCGATACGAGGGAAACGCCGAAGTTTTATGTGGCCACGGTCAAAGAGGTGGGAATGCCTTACTATCCGCAGCCCACTCCGGGCCAGCTAACCCCATTCCAGCAGCAATACATCAATATTGTGCTCGATAACAACGAATCGTGGGGTGTAAGAGCCAACATGGACGTAGAATCCAAAGGAGGTCTTACGGTTTCCATGACGCGTGAGGGGCTTATGCCAGCCATCACAGCGGGTCAGAAGGAGAGCTCGGACATAATTAATTCTTTCGACCGGCACAAGGCCAATTTGTCGGCTTACGATCAAATCCTCAAAGACCTCGATCCGTCCTATGCAAAAACGAGGGAGCAAGACGAGGAAATCAAGAGGCTGAACAGCGAGTTGACAGAGATCAAAAACTTAATGAAGGCGGTTCCTAGTCTGAACGACATAAAGAGCCTTCTCAAACCTGAAACAACAAAAACCAAATAAACTATGGGATGGAATGCAATTGGCATCGCTCGCGGTTTCAGTGGGGACGACGAGCAGATGGACGAGATGCTTGAAAAAGCATATCGCAAAGGTCGTAAAGACATGCGCGAAGAGATGGAAGGAGGCCGTTACGGTGAACGTGGCGGTTATTCCGGATCGGGTCGCGGAGGTTACGGCATGCGTGAACCGTGGAAAGAAGACGATGACGACGACGATGATTACGGCGAACGTCGCGGTGTCCGCGGAACGGGTCCGTATTCCCGGTACAGACGCAGGTAGGCTATGGACAGGCTGGATACTTATGAGCGCATTCCGGAAGGAATGAGGGAGTATTTGTCGCATTACGGGTGGCATTTTTCTCCGAAGCTCGCAGAGTATGCGACCAATCCCAAACGCATGAAGAATGCGGATGGTACGTCGCATCATTGGACGCACGAACAGGTCAAGGAGCTCTTGGAGCGCAATGGGGTAACCATTGAGAAAGCTAAGGGACATGACTGTATGTACGTGGCCAATATGGCCTATTCGGATTTCTACCCTAAACCCCTTTCCACGGAGGCGCAAATCCTTCAATATATCAAGGCGTACATTGACGACCCGGACGGGGAGGATGGCATTGCCCTTACAAGGTACTATGCCGACTGTATCGCCAAAGGTGAACCTTTCATGTGGGAGGAGTTTCTGTAACCGGCGGGGGCGCTTTGGAAGTGAAGCGCCCCTTTTCCTTAAAATACTATTTGCTATGGACAGTATAGAACTCAGAAAATTCGCTATAGAAGTAGCGCAAACCACAACCAACGATGGTGTGGAATTGATGAATACCGCCAATAAGGTATTGGAATTCCTGGAAAACGGATCACAGGAAAGCGATGTTTTGTGTATCCTGATTTTTCCGGATAAAAAAGCCTAAAGCTATGTTCAAATATGTACTCAAGATGCTTGCCGGGCAAAATCCGATGCAGGTATTAAGCGATATGCCGGAAAGGGACTTTAATAAAGTTGCCGGGTTCGTGTCGAATCTCGATAAGTCCGGCATTCCGAGAAAGCAGAGAAGGATGATCGAAAGAAAGTGGAACGATACCTATGGAAAGGAGCGCCATTCACATAAAAAAGTATGACTGGAGGCTGGATATTTTCTTCGCGGTGACTTGCTACCATGTGGACGAGATTATGGATAGTCTCGCAGATGTGGAGTGCCCCGACGACATCCGGGACAGGGTTTATAGCAACCTTGTGAAATGCGACATGGATACCGGGTTCACTTACTCCAATAAGAGGCTAAAGTGCACGGTAATGGTTATCGGACTTCACTCTTCCCAGGCTCAGTTTTTAAACTCTTTCGAGCACGAAATGCGGCACATGGTAGACGATATTGCGGAGACCTTCGGTCTTAACATGGGAGGGGAGGAAGTCGCCTATTTGACAGGAGATATGAATTCTACCCTATGGAAGGATATACACAAATTCATTTGCTGTGATTGCAAATGCAAAAACCATTGATTATGTGTGATTGTAGAGAAAAGTGCCCGACATGCAAGGCATTGGAACGGGAAAAGAAGATCAAGGAACTATTGAAAGACCTTGAAATGGAGCTGCCGCAGCCCATATTTGAAAAGGTGAAAGAAGAGTTGCTTCAAGTTTTGTAATACGGATCTTTGGTGATGGCATCTATGACTTGCCTGTTAGCTTCATCAATAATTGTCCAATCTTTGGCAATATAGATGTCAGTTACTTTCATTTCATTGTCCACATGATTTAAGGCCAAATTAATATCATCCTTGCTGATTTTACAGTCATTTCGGGCGATTGTGGCCCATGAATGCCTGGCATAGTATGAAGTTAAGGGAATATCCATATTGGTTGCTGAAGCAACCTGTTTTAGTCCGGCATTCACATTTTTGGCAAAGTTCTGATGGTTTCTGTACATCTGATAGAAACAAAATACCCGTTTCCCGGTTTTATCTCGGTATTTTTCAATTAAGGGAACTGCCTCCGGTTCCACTTTGATTGAAATAAATGCCTTATCCTCTCTTCGCCCGGATGTTTTACGGCGATTGTACGAAATACGACCATCCCTGTAATCTGTCACCTCATAAAGATCAGCCAGGTTCATCCCAACCAAATAAAAGGAAAGCATAAAAATATCCTTAGCCAAATTTATGCGAGTACATTTTGATGTAGATGTCGTTATTTTCAGATTGCGAATGGATAGTATTTGATCAATAGATAAATTTCTTTTTTTTGACTCTTGAATGCTTTTGATTTTAAACCTACGGAATGGATAGTGGGTGATTAGTGTGACGCCCAGGTCTTCATCATTGTATTTTTCAATTGCGGCATTAAATAAGGTTCGTATATTAGTTATGTAATCTGATATTGTCCGGTCACTTACAGCTTTACGCTTTGTTACTATTGTGTCGCTTTTACAACCGTTACGCGCTTTACGGGTCATTATCCTTTCGCTTTGAAGGTAATCGGCGAAAGATTGTAAGGATTTCGAATTTATCTCTTTAATAAAAATGGTATCGCGGTCAAAGAAATCGATCAAAGCCAGAAGGGTAGATTCTATTTTTTTTGCATACGCTTCACGCATAGGATTAGATCGAATAGTTTTAATATGTTCCCACGCAAAAGCTATGAAATCAATATCTGAGGACGTGTTGGTGTACTGCTTTAAAAACTCGCATAATTCACGAACTGAATATGAATTTACAGAGACTCCAAGTTTATCTTTTATTAGGTCTTCGTATTTTTGAATTTGCTTGTCGATTGATCTAATAACAGAATTGTCTTTAATGTATTTGAAGCTTCGGTCAATTTGTGATCTTGTCACATAATTACCTGTACTGATATAAGCAGTTTTGCGATTATTGGTTACACGGATTGATACTGGATATTTTCCATCCTCGCGTTTTTGATGTTCGAATACGCAAATCTTAAATGTTGCCATAGCTTTCGTAAAACAATCGTAAAACAAATGTACGAAAAGCGACGAAAAAACTTAGTGATTATTCAAAATAAAAAAGAGCTTATCTTATGATAAGCTCTTTTGAAGATGCTGAAAATGATGATTTTCAGGTGGAGCCTCAAGCCGGACTCGGACCGGCGACCTTTTCATTACGAATGAAATGCTCTACCAACTGAGCTATTGAGGCGGAGATTCCTGTTTGAATTCCGGGTGCAAATTTGGGAAATAAAATCGGAATTTTCAAGAACTTCACGGAATAAATCCGTGCGACAGAGGATAATTGTCAGGTTGTCAGGATTGTGTCGCCCATTTTTTGCGTATCTGTTCCTCCGTTTTGTGATTTTTGCCGTTCATTGCAGGTCCCGGAGCGGAATAACCCGGCAATGTTGCTTTTTCAGGTATTTCAGGATCTTCCGGAACTCTTTGGGCGACGTGCTGACGAAATCGTGTGCGAGATCGGGCACCCCGTGCAGGCAGAGAACTACTGCGCCCCCCTCCGGACAAGCTTCGACTGCTTGGCGGACATAGGCCAGCGTGTGCCCGGTTTTGTGGTTGATCGAGTAGCTCGGGACCATCATCGGGTCGGATATGTTCCGCAGGTAAGGCCGGTCGCCGCCGTGACGCGCATAGCGGTAACCCCGTTCCCGGAGCAGGGCAATGCCTTCCGCGCTGGTGTCGTAGCCCGGATAGGCGAACGTCGTCGGATGGGGAATGCCGTATTGCGCGCATTTATCCTCGATGTAGCGGATTTGTTCCTCTATTTGTTCACGGTCGAGCTTGCTCATGGCCGGATGGGAGCGGGTATGGTTGCCGATTTCGAAACCCATTTCCGACAATTCCCGGATTTGTTCCCAGCTCATGTAGTGTTCCTTGTTTTCGAATCCGCGGAATTCGCAGACGAAGAATGTACCCCCGAGACCGTACTTTTTCAGGAGCGGTGCGACTACGGTCCGGTGGCTGGCGGCGGCATCGTCGAAAGTCAGCACGACCGTCTTGCCTGCGGCAGGTTGCGATGGGGCGCCCGGTGTTGCGGGTGGTGCAGCACCGACCGGCGTGCGGAACCCCGGGAGTGCGGAGAGTGTTAATAATACTGCGGCCAGCGATATGGAAAGGGCTGGAATCTTTTTCATGTCAGGTGAATTTTGCGGGAGATACCGGGTTTTCCCGAATCGGAAGATAAAATTGACATTTTTTCGACACTTTTCCAAATTCTGCCCGTCTCTGTGATACCGTATATCCTTGTGCCGGATTATTCGTACCTTTGCAACCCGATTATACTAAATTACAGCCAAACGATATGAATTGCCGCCGATATGCCGGAGGGTTGCTGCTTTCCGGCCTGTTTCTGCTTTTTTTCCAGGGAACGCCGCATGCCGGCGCCGATGTGTCCCGACAACCGGAGCATCACTCCTACCTGCGCCCGCCGTTCCTGCGGCCCGGTGATACGGTGTCCGTCGTAGCCGTGTCGTCCAAATTGCCGAAAAAGGTCGATACGTCGTTTATCCGTACGATCGCTTCGTGGGGATTGACGGTCAAATTGGGCGAACACCTTTTCAGCCGGGACAGCGGTTGGTTTGCCGGAACCGACCGGGAGCGTGCCGGTGATTTGCAGCGGGCACTCGATGATCCCTCCGTCCGGGCAGTGATTTTCTACAAAGGGGGCTACGGTGCGGTACGCACGCTGGACCATCTCGACCTGAAAGTGCTCCGGAAACATCCGAAATGGCTGGCCGGGTTCAGCGATGTGACGGTCTTGCATCAGGCGCTGCGGAAGATCGGTGTGGAATCGATCCACGGCACAATGCCCGTCCTGTTCCGAACCGATACCCTGAAGACCGATACCTCCGCACTTTCGTTGCGGGACGCCCTGTTCGGGGAGATCGGCGGTTACCGTACGCCGCCGCATGCTTATAACCGGCCGGGCCGGGCCGAAGGACGGCTGGTCGGCGGCAATCTGTCGCTGATTTATGCGCTGAACGGTACCGACCTGGATAACGATATGGACGAACCCTCGGTGCTTTTTATCGAGGATGTAGGGGAAAATATCTACCATATAGACCGGATGATGCAGAACCTGAAGCGCAGCGGCAAGCTTGCGCGAGCCAAAGCCGTCGTGGTGGGATATTTCAACAAAATGAAGTTCGAGAAGGAGTGGGGTGCGGATGCCGAGGCATTGATCAACGCCTATACGGCATCTTTGGGGGTACCTGTAATTTTCGGCTTTCCCGCCGGGCACGCTAGTCCGAATATGAGCCTCTATATAGGGCGCCGGGTGTCGGTCGTCGTCACGCCCGAGGGTGCGGCGCTCGAATTCCTTTGACGGGAATGCCCCTTGCCGTATAATCGGTTGCCGGTATTCAGGTACTGTTATCCGTTCTTGTCCCGATTCCCTTTTCCGCTCCCGTCTGCGTTTTCGTCTCCGTCGTCACCTCGGAACGATACCCCGCAAAGGTGGTCGCAGTAGATGGCTGCCGCTTCGCGGACGATTTCCGGACAGGGACGTTTTTTATAGTAGTTTTCCGTTCGTGCTTCGGGAGTAGGGGAGAGCGGAGCGCCTGTCGTGATGCCCAGCAGTTCGCGGCAGACGCAGGAACCGTTGCGCCGCCGGAATTCGGCGGCCAGTTCCTGTACCAGTTTGTAATTGTTGCCCTTACCTTTTCTGTCGCCCGCCTCGGTCGATCCGTTTTCGAGTCCGGTCAGCATGAAAAGTCCGCATGCAGCACCGCAGGTTTCGCGCATACGACCGATACCTCCGCCGAACGGGGCGGACATTCTCAGCGCCAACTCGCGTTCCACGCCGTACAGGTCGGCAAAAGCGGCGACTACCGATTGCGAACAGTTGTAGCCGCTGCCGAACAGTTCGCCTGCCTGTTCGACCCGGGCGTTTAACATTTGCCGGTCTGCATCGCTGACCGGCTTCCCTTTTTCCTCGATTGTCATGCTTTCGGTTGTCTCTTTACAGTCCGGTGTGATGGATGGTAGCTCGTATATAGGGGGCGCTGGATTATTCCACCAGCCGGAACGGTTCTTTGGAGTCGCCCGTCCATTGGTAGAGGTGCACCGTGCTGCTCTGCAGTTTGCCGCCGGGGCCGCCGTCCTGGTGTGAAATGTAGAAATAGCCGCCTCCGATCGGACACAGGCCCGTGGTCCCCCATTCGAACTGCCAGCCCCGGATGCCGCTGGCGGAGTCGTTTTCACCTTCCTGCACCAATGAAAGCACTTCGCCCTCGACCGGGGTGTCGAATCCGGCGAGCGTCTCTTTCCGGGGGGCTTTCGAACCGTCGATCACGAAGAGCGAATAGTTCGGATATTGGTTTTTTTTGCCCCGGTATACGGCGGCGTACCAGTTTCCGGACGCACAGTCGTAAGCGAGGTTTTGGATGCCGTAAGAGGTATTGCCCGTGCGAACGAAATATTTATGGTCGGGAGCCGCCGGGCCGCTCCGGTGCGGAGCCTGTTGCGTGAGCGTCTGTTCGTATTGTTTCCAGGTCTCGGGATCGTAATTCAGGATCACCTGGTAGTCGTTGTCGCTACGGGTTGTGTCGCCGTAAATGCCGTAGGCGACATTGAGGTAGGGTTTGCTCCCTTTCGGTGCGCCGAATGCGGGTCCGAACGAGATGCCGTCGATGCCCGAGCAGCCCAGACAGTGTTTCACCTCGCGGCCGCCGTTGACGGCCGTTCCATAATAATCGTCCACGACTTCTTTAAGGTAAACGGCCGTCATCACGCCGTCTGTTTCCGCATCCATATCGGGCCGCGTAATCTTATCGACATCGAAGATCGCCACGTAAAAGGCGTCCGATAGATTTTCCCCATTGCCTTCTTTGTTGAGCTGGCGCAGGATGCCGCGACCGATTTCATCGTTCTTGTACTCCAGTGAACCGTACACCCGGCCGTCTTCAGGATTGACCGTCAGGCAGCCCAGATGGCCTGTCATGCCCTTCACGCTGCCGATCAGCTTGCCTTGCAGGTCTGTTTTGAGCAGTTCGGTGGTGAACGAAAAATACATGTAGCCGTTTTTGAGGTCTACTGCGATACCCTGCACATGGAACGGTCCCCGGACGCCTGAGAAAACCTCCCGGGGCAATTTCGACAACTCAGGCGTGCAACATGTCTTGCAGCACGTTGGACAAGCCAGTGCCGACCGTCCGGTTTGTGCGGTTTTCTCGGCTTTTGAGGCCGGAGCGGTGAGCAATAACATGGCGCTCAAAAAAGGAAAGAGGCGGGAGATTCTCATGGGATCGAAAATTTTAGCTTAATATATTGCGAGCAGTTTGGGATAATGGTTCTTGACGACAATACCTTCAAGGGGTGTTCCTTATGACAAAAATACGGAATAAAACCTTCGGATGCAAGATGTTTTGGCTGTCCATGCAACGAACTATCCGGATTCTGATGTGAAGAGTATGGGGTCGGAATATTTTTCCGGTCTCGCAGACTAATGAAAAATCGGACTTATTCCATACTCTGATCTCTTAGGTATTTAAATGTATAATGACTAAAGTGAATATACAATGAAGAAGTTGAGCTAATTTTCGTTTGTCGGAGATTGTTATCCTGCGGCGTTCGGCGACGATGAGCCCCTCCTGCTGCATACGGGTCATCTCCCGTTCGAGCGAAGGGCGCGACACCCCGAAATATTCGGCCAAAGCGGCTTTCGTCTTGTCCAGTTCGACCGTCTCCGTGCCGGATACTTTAGCGAGGTGCAGCAGGTACATGGCGGTCTTCTGCCGGATCGTGCGGAATGACATGAAGTGCAGTTTCCGGCTCAGCCGGGAGGCAAAATCGGCCGAAATATCGAGGTAGTTTTTCAGGATCGTTTCGTTCATGGAGAGCATTTTCAGGATTGACTGCTTAGGGATTACGACCGCTTCGACGTGCTCCCGCGCGGTGGCCTGTACCGGGAAACGGTTGTCCCGCCCGAACAGGAACAGAACCGCCAACGGGTTGGGGGCTTCGATATCCTCCACCTTGACCACTTTCCCCGACGGATCGGTCATTTCGGCCTTGACACTCCCTTTGAGCAGGATGATAAGCCGGTTTGCCGGTTCGTCCTGCAAAGCGAGAATCTCGCCTTTCTTGAAGCTGTTTTCATGAATGTTCAATTCATTGAAGATTCCTTCGAGCTCATCGGGCGTTATCTGCCCAAACAGGGGGATGTGGGTCAATGCCGAATAGTCCATAGCAGTCTCTTGTCGGTGCGTATGCGAAGGTAGAATAATTTTTTCGAGTGTAACAATAGTGACACTTGTTGGCAGTCTGTTGCCATAATTTTGCCTGAAACAAAAAGCACGAAAAAATGAAACGCACGGTTATCAGAATAGACGAAGCCTTTTGCAACGGCTGTGGAAACTGCATCGACGGTTGCCACGAAGGAGCCCTGCAACTGATTGACGGTAAAGCGGTCATGATCAGCGACCTTTACTGTGATGGCCTCGGCGCCTGTATCGGGGAGTGCCCGGTGGGGGCGATCGCGTTCGAAGAGCGTGAGGCGGCCCCCTACGATGAGGAGGCCGTCATGGAGCGCCTCGCCCCGAAAGGTGAAGCCGTTCTCATCGCGCACCTCAGGCACCTGCACGAACACAATGAACACAAGTGGGTTGCGCAGGGATTGGATTGCCTGAAAAAACGCGGCATACATGTTGATCCGAAAAAAATCGGGATTACTTCGGAGTCGAGTGGAAACTGCGTGTCCGGTTCATTCCGGCCGGATACCGCCGGACGGAACGAACCGCTTGCCTGCGGCTGTTCAAGCTAAAATGGAAGCTGAAGAGGTTCAGCCTAAGACACTGGCCTGCGGCTGTCCGGGAACGATGGCGCGGGAGATCAGGCGGCCGCAAGCCGGATTCGCAGTGGCCCCGGCACCAAACGCCGCTCCGTACGGGGAGTTACGATGTTCTGAACTGCGGCAATTCCCGGTTCAGCTTCATCTGCTCAATCCGCAGGCCGGGTTCCTCCGGGATGCCGACCTGCTGTTGGCGGCCGATTGCACCGCTTTTGCCTGCGGGGATTTCCACAATCGTTTCCTGCGCGGGAAATCGCTGGCAATCGCATGTCCGAAGCTCGACAGCAACACGCAGACCTACGTCGGCAAACTGACGGAAATGATCGATGGAGCGAAAATCAATACGCTGACCGTGCTCGTCATGGAAGTCCCCTGCTGCCGGGGATTGGTGCAGATCGCCCGACAGGCGCGGGGAAAGGCCCGCAGGCACATTCCAGTCAAAACGGTCGTCCTCTCGGCCGGCGGCGAGGTAATCGACGACCAATGGATCTAATTACTCACTAAATACAAAACGATTATGGAAATGTTCTGTTTTCAGTGTCAGGAAGCGGCCGGAGGAAAAGGCTGCACGATACAGGGAGTTTGCGGCAAGCTGCCCCGGACGGCCAAATTGATGGATGTACTGCTGTATGCCGTTCGCGGGGAGGCGATTGTCAACCGAGCCCTGCGCGATAAAGGCGCAGCCGAAGAGAAGGCCAGCCGCCAGATAATCGACGCACTGTTCAGTACGATTACCAACGCTAATTTCGACGATGAGGCGCTTAAAATGCGTATCGACAAAGCTCTTTCGATGAAAAACGAATTGATCGGGACGGCGAAAAAACGCAGCATCGGGTTGCCTTCGCTGCCGGAGGTAGCGTTCCATCCTGCCCCGGACCGGTATGAATCGGCAGCAGAGAGGGTCGGCGTATTGAGCATGGAAAACGAAGATATCCGTTCGCTCAAACAGATGGTTATTTACGGGGTAAAAGGTGCGGCAGCCTATACCGAGCACGCCCTGAACCTCGGATTTGCCGATCCCGATATTTTTGCGATGATCGAAAATGCGCTTGCCGAAGTCTGCCGCCCGGATATCGATGCAGACGCGCTTACGGCGCTGGTTCTGAACGTTGGCGAATGCGGAGTCAAAGCCATGGCACTGCTCGACAAAGCCAATACGACCACCTACGGCAATCCCGAAATCACCAAAGTCAATATCGGGGTGGGCAAAAATCCGGGTATTCTCGTCAGCGGACATGATTTGAAGGATTTTGAAGAATTGCTCGAACAGACGGCCGGAACCGGCGTGGACGTCTATACCCACAGCGAAATGCTGCCGGCCCATTACTATCCGGCATTTAAGAAATACCCGCATTTCGTCGGCAACTACGGCAACGCCTGGTGGCGCCAACGCGAGGAGTTCGCGACATTCAACGGCCCGATCCTTTTCACGACCAACTGTATCGTGCCTCCGCTCAAAAATGCGACCTATGCCGGCCGGATTTATACGACCGGCTCGTCGGGGCTTCCCGGCGCAACCCACATTCCCGACCGG
>OGPW01001713.1_pt1 | contig 14080 bp, 9 predicted proteins | sample 1553061 | NCBI WGS metagenome assembly OGPW01 (sample SAMEA2580292, study PRJEB22360) | human gut metagenome | biome: human gut; feature: human-associated habitat; material: faeces | place: Denmark | collected 2008/2010
AACCGTTCTGCTTGGAAAATAATATTGGAAAAGAAAAAAAGAAGAAAATTAAAAAAATAAAAAGGAAAGAGAAGAGTTTTGTCGAATATATATAATAGAGTATTTTTTAAACATTAAGCGGAGGCATTCATGTACTACTCAGAAGAACTGATAGAAGAAGTAAGATCAAGGAATGATATTGTAGATGTGATTTCCGGATATGTCCGGCTGCAGAAGAAAGGCAGCTCTTATTTTGGATTATGTCCGTTCCATAATGAGAAATCACCGTCTTTTTCTGTGAGCAGACAGAAGCAGATGTATTACTGCTTTGGATGTGGGGCGGGAGGGAATGTTTTTACATTTCTTATGGAATATGAGAATTTTTCTTTTGTAGAAGCAGTGAAGTTTCTTGCGGACAGAGCAGGAATCGAACTTCCGGAGATGGAATACTCGAAAGAAGCGAAGGAAAAAGCAGATTTAAAGTCTACGATTCTTGAGATGAATAAGCTGGCTGCAAAGTATTTCTACGTACAGCTGAAATCAGAGCGTGGAAGTCAGGCCTACAGTTATCTTAAGAACCGTGAACTCTCAGATGAGACAATCACAGCGTTTGGACTGGGATTTTCGAATAAATACAGTGATGATCTGTATAAGTATCTGAGAGAGAATGGATACAGTGAAGACCTGATTCGACAGGCCGGACTGATCAACACGGATGAACGTCAGGGTGTGTACGACAAGTTTTGGAATCGTGTGATGTTTCCAATCATGGATGCCAACAATCGAGTGATTGGATTTGGCGGACGTGTGATGGGAGATGGTAAGCCTAAATATCTGAATTCACCGGAGACAGTCGTTTTTGATAAGAGCCGGAACCTTTATGGTCTGAACCGTGCCAGAACATCAAGAAAGCCATACTTTCTTCTTTGCGAAGGATATATGGATGTGATCTCTCTCCATCAGTCCGGATTTACGAATGCGGTAGCTTCATTGGGGACTGCATTGACAGCAGGGCATGCAGCTCTGATCAAGCGTTATGTCCAGGAAGTTTATCTGACTTATGACAGTGATGAAGCCGGTACAAGAGCAGCACTTCGCGCAGTGCCGATCTTGCGGGAGGCCGGGATTTCTGCTAAAGTTGTAAGGATGGATCCATATAAAGATCCGGATGAATTCATTAAGAACCTTGGGGCAGAAGAATATGAGAAGCGGATCCATGCGGCGCGTAATGGATTCATGTTCAGCCTGGAGATGCTGGAGAAACAATATGATATGAATTCTCCGGAAGGCAAGACAGATTTCTTCAAGGAAGTGTCGAGGAGACTGCTTGAATTCGAAGATGAGCTGGAGCGTAACAACTATATCGAAGCTGTTGCAACAGCATACCGGGTCAGCCGGGAAAGCCTGGAGAAGATGGTCGCAAAGATGGCTGTGAATGCCGGAATGGCGAGACCGGTCGCAAGACCGAAACGGGCAGAGGGATCTGAGAAGAAGCAAAAGGAAGACGGAATCCTTACTTCACAGAAAGCATTGTTGACCTGGATGATCGATGATGACAGGCTCTTTGATCAGATCAGTCAGTACATAAGCCCGGGTGATTTTACGGAAAGTCTGTACCGGACGGTTGCAGAACTTTTATATGAGCAGAGAAAGCAGGGAGCCTTGAATCCTGCGAAGATCCTGAATCATTTTACAGAGGAAGAAGATCACAGAGAAGCAGCTTCTTTGTTTAACACAAGAATCAAAGAGCTGAGGACAAAGGAAGAGAGAGAACAGGCTTTACAGGAGACGATCCTGCGGGTGAAGAGTTATAGCATTGAGCATCAGACAATGAATCTCGACCCGACAGATATGCGGGGGTTACAGCATTTGATGGAAGAAAAACGGAAGCTGGAGAACCTGAAGAATTTGAATATTACAATTCAATAAGGATAAAATAAAACAAGACAGGCTGCGGATGCGCGCAGCGAAGGAAGGAAGAACACATGGACGATATTACACAGAAATTTCTTGAGAGATTGAAAGACCTGGTTGCACTTGGTAAAAAGAAAAAGAGCATACTGGATGTCCAGGAGATCAATGATTTTTTCAATGATATGGAACTCAATGCAGATCAGATGGAGAAGGTATTTGATTACCTTGAGGCAAATAACATTGACGTGTTGCGCATTAGCGGAGATACACCGGATGAGGTGGATGTAGATCTGGATGACATTATCATATCTGAGGAAGACGACGTGGATATGGAGAATATCGACCTGTCAGTTCCGGAAGGCGTGAGTATTGAAGATCCGGTCCGTATGTATTTAAAAGAGATCGGTAAGGTACCTCTTCTGAGTGCAGAACGTGAGATTGAGCTTGCACAGAGAATGGAAGAAGGCGATGAGGAAGCCAAGAAAGAGCTTGCAGAAGCGAACTTAAGACTTGTAGTCAGCATTGCAAAGAGATATGTTGGAAGAGGCATGTTATTCCTTGATCTGATCCAGGAGGGTAACCTCGGTCTGATCAAAGCAGTTGAAAAGTTTGATTATCACAAGGGATATAAGTTCAGTACTTATGCTACATGGTGGATCCGTCAGGCAATCACAAGAGCGATTGCGGATCAGGCAAGAACAATCCGTATTCCGGTTCATATGGTTGAGACGATCAACAAGCTGATCCGTGTATCCAGACAGCTTCTTCAGGAACTGGGAAGAGAACCGCTTCCGGAAGAGATTGCCAAGGAGATGGATATGCCGGTAGAACGTGTACGTGAGATCCTGAAGATTTCACAGGAACCGGTTTCTCTTGAGACACCGATCGGTGAAGAGGAAGACAGCCACCTTGGAGACTTTATCCAGGATGATAATGTACCGGTTCCGGCCGAGGCAGCTGCACAGACACTTCTGAAAGAGCAGCTGGATGAAGTGCTGGATACATTGACAGAGAGAGAGCAGAAAGTCCTCCGTCTTCGTTTCGGAATGAATGACGGAAGAGCACGTACACTTGAAGAGGTTGGACGAGAGTTTGATGTAACAAGAGAGCGTATCCGTCAGATCGAGGCGAAAGCACTCCGTAAGCTCCGTCACCCAAGCAGAAGCAGAAAACTGAGGGATTATCTGGATTAATGATGGAATTATCGAAAAGATTACAGGCGGTCGCAGATCTTGTGACCGCCCATTATAAATTAGCGGACATTGGAACGGATCATGCATATATTCCGATTTATCTGACACAGCAGAAGAAGATTACAGAAGCAGTTGCACTTGATGTCAATGAAGGACCATTGCAGCGAGCAGAGGAACATATCCGCGAGAATGGACTTGAAGCAGAGATAGAGGCGAGACTTTCCAATGGATTTCAGGCATTACAGCCGGGAGAAGTCCAGTCTGCGGTCATCGCAGGAATGGGCGGCGGACTTGTGATCCGGATCCTGACAGAAGGAGCGGAAGTGGTGCGAAAGCTTGAGGAGTGTATCCTTCAGCCACAGTCAGAGATTGAGAAAGTGCGGGCATTTCTTCTTGAGAAGGGATATGAATTTCTGGAAGAAGATATGGTCTGTGAAGATGGAAAATATTATCCTATGATGAAGGTAAGACCACCGGTAGCTGATACAGCAGGCGAAGATACAGAAGTAAAGTGCTGGGATACGGTTCAGTTAAAATATGGAAAGCTTTTGCTGGAGAAACAACATCCGGTACTCAGAGAGTATCTGGAAAGAGAGATACGCATTTATCAAAGTATTTTAGAAGGATTGAAAGCGAAAGATTCTGACCGGATCCGTCAGAGAAAAGAAGAATTGGAACAGGAACTTGTAGAAGCAGAGAAAGGGATGAAATATTATGCAGTGTAAAGAGATTATACAGGTAATAGAGGCAACATTCCCGCGAACAGCAGCTTTGGGATTTGACAATGTAGGACTGCTTGCAGGACGTTCAGAGAAAGAGGTGTCCAGAATTTATCTGGCACTGGATGCAACAGATGTTGTGATCGACCGTGCGATCAAGGAAGGTGCGGACATGCTGATCACACATCACCCGCTTTTATTCTCAGCAGTAAAGAAAGTGACGGATGAAGATTTTATTACAAGAAGAATTGTGAAACTGATTCAGAATGACATTTCCTATTATGCAATGCATACGAATTATGATGTGCTTGGTATGGCAGAACTGTCCGGGAAGATCATGGATCTTCAGAATGGGGAAGTGTTAGATGTTACCTATACAGATGAAGAAGGGAATCCGGAAGGAATCGGAAGGATCGGTAATCTGGAGAAAGATATGACATTGGAAGAGTGCTGTGTCTATGTGAAACACAGACTTGAACTTGGAAGTCTGAAAGTATTTGGAGATATGCAGAAGAAAGTACACCGTCTTGCAATTTCTCCGGGATCAGGAAAGAGCTCGATTGCAGTTGCTCTCGAGAAGGGGGCAGATGTTCTTGTAACAGGAGATATCGGTCATCATGATGGAATTGATGCAGTGGAGCAGGGGCTTGCAGTGATTGATGCAGGACATTATGGTACAGAATATATTTTCATTGAAGATATGAAGCAGTTCTTTGAGAAGAAGCTTCCGGTGCTGGATGTACTTACAGATCCAATCGAGCATCCGTTCCAGATCATATAATCAGAAGTGAACGCATAATAATGTTCAGCAGGGCAGCTGTGAGCGGAAAACAGTTCACAAAGACAGTGGAGGTGGCTGAGAGTTGGAAAGTCAGAAATGTAAGGTTACGATAAGCGGAAAAGAGTATCTTTATGAGAAGGGGACGTCTTATCAGGAGATCGCGAAGGATTTTCAGAAAGAGTATAAACATCAGATCGCACTTGTGATGCTGGATGGACATCGTCTGCAAGAACTTAGAAAACAGGTTTCCGGAGACTGTACGCTGCAATTTATTACAACACAGGATACGGCGGGGTATGACACGTATCGGAGAAGTGTCTGCTTTCTTTTTATTAAGGCAGTACACGATGTGATTGGCCATGAGCGTCCGCAGCAGGTGCGTGTACGGATTCATTTTTCGTTAGGTGCAGGATTTTACTGTACGGTGGAAGGAATCGATCATGTGGGAATGGAATTCCAATGGAAAGTTGAAGAACGCATGTATGAACTTGTACAGCAGAGACTTCCGATCACAAAAGAGTTGATCCATACAGAAGAGGCAGTGGAATTATTCCATCGATATGGGATGTTTGATAAAGAACGTCTGTTCCGGTATCGGAGAAGTTCCCACGTGAACCTGTATGCCATGAATGAATTCCGTGACTATTATTATGGTTATATGATGCCGGATACAGGAGATTTGAAGTATTTTGCATTGTATCTGTATCAGGGCGGAATCGTACTTCAGATGCCGCTGAAAGACGAACCGGAGAAAGTGCCTTTATTTGTGCCAAAGGATAAGCTGTTTCGTGTACTCAGTGAGTCTGTGAGATGGGGAGACCAGCAGGGGATTGATACCGTCGGCGCGCTCAATGACATGATCACGCAGGATGATATGCGTGAGATTGTTCTTGTGCAGGAGGCATTCCAGGAGCGCAAGATCGGAGAGATCGCAAAGCAGATCGCAGATCGCCCGGGGGTAAAGTTTGTTCTGATCGCAGGACCTTCTTCTTCCGGCAAGACAACATTTTCACATCGCTTATCCATTCAGCTCAGAGTGAACGGGCTTCATCCACATCCGATTTCTGTAGATAATTATTTCGTAGATCGGGAGAAAACACCGAAAGATGAGGATGGAAATTATAACTTCGAATGCATTGAAGCAATCGATGTGGAAAAGTTCAATGAGGACATGAGCAATCTGCTGGCAGGCGAGGAAGTCTATCTTCCGGTTTTTGACTTTAAGACCGGTAAACGGAATTTTGAAACAAAGCCAAAGAAACTCGGTGAAAATGATATCCTTGTAATCGAAGGAATCCATTGCCTGAATCCGAAGCTGACAGAACAGTTATGTGATGACCGGAAATTCAGGATCTATATCAGTGCATTAACACAGCTGAATATTGATGAGCATAACCGGATTCCGTCTACAGACGGACGTTTGATCCGAAGACTTGTCAGGGATGCAAGAACAAGAGGGGCATCGGCGACGAAGACCATCTCAATGTGGCCGTCAGTGAGAAGAGGAGAAGAGAAGAATATTTTCCCATATCAGGAATATGCAGATGTGATGTTTAACTCTTCCCTGATCTATGAACTGGCAGTGTTGAAACAGTATGTGGAGCCGTTGCTTCTTGGCGTAAGCAAAGACTCTCCGGAATATGTTGAAGCAAAGCGGTTGTTGAAATTCCTGGATTATTTCGTAGGGATCGGAAATGACAATGTGCCAACGAATTCACTTTTGAGAGAATTTATTGGTGGTGGATGTTTCCATGTCTAATGCAATAGAAAGATAGAAGAAAGAGGATACATAGAAAACTTGTATGTGACAAGAATTTCTATGTATCCTCTTTGCATTAAGATACCTCTTTGTTAATCATATCCTGCAATAAGCAGAAATATACAATATCTAATCCTAAAATCGAGAGAATCAGATAGAGAATAGAAGAATTCCCCTGTATTCCTCTGATGCGGTCACAGCGTTCTCCCATCTTATAAGCCCAGTAAATACCATAGATTCCACAGGTGATCAAAGAAAATAGGAATACCATGCCTCCGCTTGTTGCCTGTGGCTCTCCGGCCAGCTGATTCACCTCATCATTCAGCTTGATCATCCAGTAGATACTGTAGATGCCGCAGGTGAGAAAAGAAAAAACAATTGCAAGTACAAGATTACGTGGCATAATGCCTGCAGTTGCCCCGTTCCGGTAATAATTGTTCTGATTATAGTTGTTCTGGTATGCATTCTGGTAATATGCATTCTGCTGGAACTGGCTTTCCTGCTGCTTTTGATTCTCCTGTGTATGAGCATTATCATTAGGAGTGGGAAGCGGAGCACCACATTCCTGACAGAAAGAAGCACTGTCTTCGCAGAGTGAATTACATTTTGGACAGATTTTCATAGAAGATTCTCCTTTGCATGAATTAGTTCGAAAAATGTCAGAAGTTGACAAGATCCTTCTGAAAAGTATCGTAGCATAAAAAGATACAAGTTACAAGAAATGTAGCCAAGTTTTAGGATATCTTAAGATATTCGATAGAAATAAACCTGGAATATGCATAATATTCTTCCTTTTTCTTTCAAAAAGTTTGTGGTAGAATAGTAATGTTTCTGAAAACAAAACATGAGGAGATGAAAGTATGCCAGTATTTGACTTTAACAGTGCACCGGAAGATAAGAAAGAAGTTCAGTGTACTTATACAACATTTTGTTCCAACGAAGACCATGCGACACCGGAGTGTCCGATTCTTGTTCTGGATAATCAGAACCGGAAGTGGAATCATCATTCCTGCGGTGTATTTACCAATCAGAATAAGCAGACCGCATTTGAGTTTGATGAAAAGGACGGAACATGCAGCGCGGATATCCTGAAAGTGGATGCACGTTTTGTCAGTCTTTTAAAATGGCTTGGAGAAAATCACATTAACGTACGTCTTTCCGGAGAAAATAAGCCGGATGGTTATGCCGTTTACAGAATCCGTGAGATCGCATTTGGAGGCGGAACAAAATTATCTGCTGAGGACGGCTTCCTTCAGTTTATGATCGAGCGGCTGTTTGCAAGCGATGCGCCAAAAGAAGAGATCAATGATGACGAGCAGGAAGAGTCCGGAGATGACATGAAGCTTACAAGTATTCAGAGTATTACAGACTTCATGACATGCGCAGGACGTACACTTCCGGATAACATTCGCCTGTGGGCAAGAAGAAATCTTGCAGTTGCACGCTCTCATGAGGTCTCTCAGGAAGAGCGCCGTCACGCACAGAGAGCACTTTCTATTATGATGAATATTCAGTGGAAGAGCAATTACTTTGAAGCAATCGATCCGGATGAAGCGAGAAGAATTCTGGATGAAGAGCTGTATGGAATGGAGAAAGTAAAGCAGAGAATCATAGAGACGATCATTCAGATCAACCGTACACACACACTTCCGGCGTACGGACTTCTGCTTGTCGGACCGGCAGGAACAGGTAAATCCCAGATTGCTTATGCAGTTGCAAGAATCCTTAAACTTCCTTGGACAACACTGGACATGAGTTCCATTAACGATCCGGAACAGCTGACAGGAAGTTCAAGAATCTATTCGAACGCAAAGCCAGGTATTATCATGGAAGCATTCTCCATGGCAGGGGAATCCAATCTGGTATTCATTATTAATGAGCTGGATAAGGCGGCATCCGGAAAGGGAAACGGAAACCCGGCAGATGTTTTACTTACACTGCTGGACAACCTTGGATTTACAGACAATTACATGGAGTGTATGATCCCTACTGTTGGTGTATATCCAATCGCTACAGCGAATGACAAGGATCAGATCAGTGCACCGCTCATGTCCCGTTTCGCTGTCATTGATATCCCGGATTATACACCGGAAGAGAAGAAAGTAATCTTCTCCAAATTCTCACTTCCGAAGGTGCTGAAACGCATGAGCCTGAAGGCAGAAGAGTGCATTATGACAGAAGAGGCACTCAATGAAGTGATTGAACTGTACTCCAATACATCAGGAATCCGAGATCTGGAACAGGCAGCAGAACACATCGCAGCGAATGCACTGTATCAGATTGAGGTGAATCATGTGGAGAAAGTTGAATTTGATGCAGAGATGGTAAGAGAACTGCTTGGATAAAGTTGGGCTTTGCCCTGAAAAAATGAGCTCTGGAAAGTTTTGGCTTTCCAAAGCTCATTTTTTGAATTCCTACTGTCTATAGTACTGCAGGAACTCCCCGATCTTACCAACCGCCTCTTTCAGCACTTCAATACGCGGCAGATAAACCACGCGGAAATGATCCGGCTGATGCCAGTTAAATCCACTTCCCTGAACGATCAGGATCTTCTTGTCACGAAGCAGATCAAGAGCAAATTTCTCATCATTCACAATATTGAACTTCTTCGTATCAATCTTCGGGAACATATAAAATGCAGCCTGCGGTTTTACTGCGCTGATTCCCGGAATATCCGTCAGAGCCTTGTAAACATATTCACGCTGCTCGTAAATACGTCCACCCGGAACAATATAATCATTTACACTCTGGTGTCCGCCGAGAGCTGTCTGCACAATGGACTGCGCCGGAACATTAGAGCAAAGACGCATGTTGGAAAGCATCTTGATTCCTTCAATATAGTCTCTTGCAATATTTTTATTTCCACTTAAGATCACCCATCCGATACGGAATCCGGCGATCATATGGGACTTGGACAGTCCGCTGAATGTCACGCAGAACAGATCCGGTGCGAGAGAAGCAATAGAAACATGCTCTTTTCCATCCATAACAAGACGGTCATAAATCTCATCAGAGAAAATGATCAGCTGGTGCTCTCTTGCGAGGTCTACAATCTGCTGCAGTACTTCCTTCGGATAAAGAGCACCGGTCGGATTGTTTGGATTGATGATAACGATCGCTTTTGTACGGTCATTGATCTTCTTACGCATATCTTCGATATCCGGATACCAGTCAGACTGCTCATCACAGATATAATGCACAGGCTTTCCACCGGCAAGTGTAGCACAAGCTGTCCAGAGCGGATAATCCGGGGACGGGATCAGAATCTCATCTCCTGTATCCAAAAGAGCAGACATCGTAAGATTGATCAGTTCACTGACACCATTTCCTGTGTAAATATCGCTCATCGTTACATTCGGCAGGTGCTTTAACTGGGCATACTGCATGATCGCTTTTCGCGCAGAGAACAGACCGGCAGAAGCAGAGTAGCCTTCGCAGTCAGAAAGCTGACGGCTCATGTCATAGATCACCTCATCCGGTGTACGGAAGCCAAACGGAGCCGGATTTCCGATATTAAGCTTCAGTCCATGAGTTCCCATCTCTTCCATTTTGGCAGCCTCATCAACAACCGGACCTCTCACATCATATAATACATTATTTAACTTGGATGATTTCTTGAATTCTCTCACTTTCATACCTCCTGAATTATCTGCGGATGTCTGTATCTTATCAACATCTGACAGTGTGGAATCATTATCATTATTATTGTTTAACCAGTCAGGATCAACCTGCAGGGCATCTGCCAGAAAATGTAAGATGTCGGTACGCGGGATTGTCTTCCCACTGACATACTGGCTGACATGACTTTTCCCAAGCTTGATCCCTTTCTGCTGGGCAAGACGAACAAGATCAACCTGCTTCAGGCCTTGCTCGTTCATAGCGGCTTTTAATCTGTCTGCAAAGGTTTCCATAAAGCTCCTTTCTGGGGTCATCCTTCCGGTGGGTCAGACCCCATTAATAAAGTATTAACAAAATATAAAGTTCAATTTAAAATCTGCTTCAATACGAAAAACTCTAAAAGTTCAATTTAAAAGTTCAAAACTTTAGTCAGAGTATACCACGATAAATGAAAAAGTTCAATAAAAAAATTACTGTTATAGAAAATCCGCAAAATCACGGTATCATTAAGAAAATATGATATACTAAAAGTGTTTATTACAGCAAAATACAAAGTACACAGAACGAAGGGAAACAGGGAAATGATTCTTGAAAATGAAAAAATAAAACAGGCATTGGAATATATAAAGGAAGAAGATCCGGTAACGACTCAGGACACGCTCAATATGTGTCAGATTCCGGCACCTTCCTATAAGGAAGAGAAAAAAGCGGAGTATATCCGGGAGCGGTTCCGGGAGATCGGGCTTAGGGATGTCAGGATTGACGCTGTTGGAAATGTTCTTGGGATCTGGCCGGGAACCGGTGAAGGACCAAGTGTAATGCTTGCAGCACACACAGACACAGTATTCCCGGAAGGGACAGATCTGACGATAAGAAAAGAAGGAAATCGTTATTATTGTCCCGGCATTAACGATGACACACATGCAGTGGCGGAGATGATCGCAGTGGCGAAAGCAATGATCCATGCAGATCTTCACACAAAAGGGGACTTGATCTTCTGTGCAAATGTGTGTGAAGAAGGACTTGGAGATCTAAGGGGCGTGAAGTATCTGTTCGGATACGACAACAAAGCTTCAGAAGAATGTCCAGAGGTAGATGCATTTGTCTCGATTGATAACCAGTATACGGGCGGGGTGATCTATACGGCAACAGGAAGTCACCGTTATGAGGTGACATTTACCGGAAGAGGTGGTCACAGTTTCCAGAACTTTGGCATTCCTAATCCAATCCATGCAATGGGACGAGCCATCGCACAGATCGCAGAATTCCAGGTCCCGGATGAGCCGAAGACGACATTTAACGTAGGCGTGATCCAGGGAGGGACTTCTGTAAATACAATTTCAGGTTCTGCATCCATGCTGGTAGACCTCCGTTCGGACAGCGAAGAAGAATTGAACCGACTGGATGAAGAACTTCATAAAGTGATCGAACTGGCAGTGGAAGAAGAAAATGCAAGATGGGATGTTTCAAAGCCGCAGATCAAAGTGCAGATCGAAGGATGCGGTGTGAGACCGGCGGGGGCACAGCCAAAGGACTGTGCGATCGTGAAAGCAGCATTCCGGGCGGCAGAACTGCTGGGGATTGAACCGGAGTATCGGTATGAGAGTAGTACAGATGCGAATATCCCGATCAGTATGGGAATCCCGGCAATCACTGTTGGAAGAGGTGGAGAAGAAGACGGAATCCATACCCTTCAGGAATGGTACGAGCCAAAAGAAGCATGGCTTGGACCACAGAGAGATTTGCTTCTGATGATTCTGCTTGCCGGAGCAGAAGGAGTCTGTGAGCCGGCTATAGAAAAAAGATAAAAAATCTTAAGAAAATATCAATGTCTTTTTAGGCACATTTCTTGTATACTGATGGTATGAGAGAATATTTTGTGCAGATTGTACCGGATGTCCCGGAGATTTTATCTTTTGCACAAAAAGAAGTAAAAATAAAACAAAGCAGGAGGGCAAAAGATGCGGGGAATCAGAAAGCAGTCATCCGACACACAGAGCTCCAGTCAGCCGAAAGAAAAAAGAAGATTGGATACAAAACAGAAAAAAGGAATGTTGATCGGCGGAGGTATCTTCCTTGTGGCAGTGATCGCCCTGATTCTTGTGAAGAATCTGACAGGTGGAGGTGGAGCAGATGGAGAGAATGTTCTCTATGCGGATTCCGTCGGAATGATCACAGGGACAGGACTTGGGACACAGAACCGGTTTACAGGAGTGGTTGAAGCACAGGATACGTTGAAACTGACACTGGCAGACAATCAGAAGGTAAAACAGATCTTTGTTGAAAAAGGGCAGGAAGTAGAGCCTGGAACAAAGCTGTTTGAATACGATACAGAAGAGCTTGCCATGACATTAGATCAGGGAAAACTGGAGCTTGAGAAGATCACGAACAATATCAGCAGCCTGAATTCACAGATCGCGACACTTACAACGGAGAAGAAGAGTGCGCCGGCCAGCGAACAGCTGTCCTATACGACACAGATCCAGGAACTTCAGATGGAGATCAAGCAGGAAGAGTACAATTATAAAGTAAAAGAGCTGGAAGTAAACCGTACACAGAAGAGCCTGGAACAGTCTACAGTAACTTCTACAGTTGCCGGAATTGTACAGGAGATCAACGAACAGCAGGGAACAGACCCTTCTACAGGAGAGTCCAAACCGTTTATGAGTATCCTTTCTACAGGAAAATACAGAATCAAAGGAAAGATCAGCGAGCAGAACATCGGAGATCTGACACCGGGCACACAGGTGACGATCCGCTCCAGAGTGAATGAAGATGAGATCTGGACAGGTACAGTAGACAACGTAGACACAGAGAAGCCGGAGAACAGTTCCCAGGATTCTATGAGTTATGGTTCTGAGAACAGCGATAATCAGGCAACAAAGTATCCATTCTATGTCACATTGGATACAGTGGATGGATTGATGCTCGGACAGCATGTCTATATCGAGACAAGTACTTCACTGGAAGCAGACAAGATGTGGCTGATGCGTGACTACATTGTAGACGCAGATTCAGATCATCCATATGTATGGGTAGCAGGGGATAATGACAAGCTGGAGAAGCGTTCTGTTACACTCGGAGAGACGAACGAAGATATGGGAACCTGTGAGATCGTAGACGGACTGAAAGCTTCTGATTACATTGTATGGCCAAGCGAGGAGTGCAAAAAAGGTGCAGCTGTTGTGAAGAACGATTCAGGTACATCAGGCAGTACTTCAGATATGTCAGGAGCCGAGGGCGGTTACGAAGAACCTGTAGAAGAGAATGCAATGCAGGAAGGAGTTCCGGGAACGGAGGAGAGTGTGGATGAATAAAAAGAAAATAATCAAGATCGGCATTCCTGTGGCAGCAGGCTGTATCGTTCTTGCACTTGGAATCGGTTTCGCAGTGAAGAACAGCGGAAAGGCTGTTAAAGTAGCTCCTGTCAGCAGTTTGAATTCCGGCGGCTGGTACGATGATAGTGGGATTGCAAGTTACGGAACCGTCACAACGAACCAGAAGCAGGACATTTACGTGGATGATACTATGCCGATCACACAGGTTTACGTGAAAGCCGGGGATACGGTGAAAGTTGGAGACCGTCTTGTGGCATATGACACGACACTTTCTTCCCTGGAACTTGAGATGAAAGAAATGCAGATTCAGGGGATTGACCTGAACATTCAGAACCTGCAGAAAGAGATCACCCAGCTCAAGGGGACGAAGACCGCGAAGGCAGATACAGTGGCATCCGTCGTGCAGACAAGCGCAGATGGAGAACAGCAGCCAACCGTACAGAAGATGAGTGCTGTAAAGACAACCGTTCTTAATACATCAAAAGAGGATGAGAATAAAAAACCGGATGGTGATACCTCGAAGGATGATACGACAAAAGACGACAACACAAAAGATGATACTTCAAAAGACGATGCTTCGAAAGATGATAATACAAAAGACGATACATCCAAAGACGATAACAAAAAAGACGATGTACCATCTTCCGCAGTCGAGCGTCCATTCCCTGAAGCATTAAAGGGAAAAGAGGTTTACGGTGAGATCACATTAGATTCTGTTCCTTATAATAAAGAAGATGCAGACGGAACAATGGAAAAACCGTATCGTTATCTTTGTGCAC
>OGPW01001715.1_pt1 | contig 14079 bp, 7 predicted proteins | sample 1553061 | NCBI WGS metagenome assembly OGPW01 (sample SAMEA2580292, study PRJEB22360) | human gut metagenome | biome: human gut; feature: human-associated habitat; material: faeces | place: Denmark | collected 2008/2010
TTTCATTATTGCATCTTGTATTCGCTGGGAGATAACCCGGTATGGTGCTTGAAGTATTTGCCAAAAAAGGAAGGGTTCGGGAAGTTCATAAAATAAGCTACTTCCTGAATAGACATGACGGAATATTTCAATAGAGCTTTAGCTTCCAGTATTACATATTCGTCAATCCATTCTCCGGCGGTTTTTCCGCTTACTTTCTTTACTACGGTGGAGAAATGTTTGGGACTCAGGAATAATTGCTCCGCATAAAAATCTACGCGTCTTTCTTTACGGTGATGTTCGGTCAGCAAGTTGATGAACTGGTTGAACAATACCTCTTCCCTTTTCAGTGATTTCGGATTCTCGGAAAGGAATTCCGGTTGTTTTCTATGAAGGATGGAACCTATCTTATATAAATAGGCCCCCATTAGTCTGCGTACGATTTCTGTCCTGAAGTTATCGTTCCGGCTTACGGTTTCTTCTATCAGTTCATAGAATGATTTCAGTTCCTGTACCTCTTCTTCCATCAAATGAAATTTGGGATTCTCTTTCAATGAGATGAAAAATGGCATGAAACTGTTCAGGTTGATATACATCTCTTTTAAGAAATCAGATGATATTAAAAACATTTGTGACAAATGAATGCCCGGTGATAACATGGACTGTAGAATATCGCCGGGAGCGCAAATAATCAGATCGTTTTTCTCAATGTCGTATTCCCGTAAATTGATATTGACTTTGGCAGAGCCTTTTTCACGGATAGAGATAATGATTCCATCCAGCCGTAATGGGTATTTAAAGATGGGGTTCATATTCTCGGGGATGTAATGTTCGCTTCTATCCATTACGAAATCATTGTTAATCCCTTTTAGACTGGGATTCATCTGTCGGATACGGGCTATGGATATATTTCCTATTTCATGTTCCATATTTCTTAATTTTGCCTCAAATGTATAAATCAAAAGTCAATAATCCACTCTTTTTTTCTCATAATATCATTTTTTAATTGAAATTGACGGATGTGAATTCGGAGGCGTGTGATGGCAGGAATTCTTAATTCTATTTAAAAGGGGGATGCTGGCAAACTATTTGTACATAATAACGTGTATATTTAACAACAGAATTATAAAGAACAAAACTATGTCAATGTATTGGATCTTATTTATTGGAATCGCGGTAATCAGCTATATTGTACAGAATAGTCTGCAAAGCAAGTTTAAGAAATACTCGAAGATGCCTTTGGCCAGCGGTATGACAGGAAAGGATGTGGCTGAAAAAATGTTGCATGATAACGGTATCTATGACGTGCGTGTAACCAGCACTCCGGGTATGCTGACCGATCATTATAATCCGGCAAACAAAACGGTGAACCTTAGTGAAGGGGTATATGGAAGTAACAGTGTAGCTGCTGCGGCAGTTGCTGCCCATGAATGCGGACACGCCGTGCAACATGCGCGTGCATACGCTCCGCTAAAGATGCGCTCGGCTTTGGTGCCTGTGGTGCAGTTCTCATCTTCTATTATGACTTGGGTGTTACTGGCAGGTATTTTGATGGTGAATACTTTCCCGCAGTTATTGTTGGCAGGAATTTGTCTTTTTGCCATGACTACTCTTTTCAGCTTTATTACGTTGCCTGTTGAGATCAATGCCAGCCAGCGTGCGTTGGTATGGTTGAGCAAGGCCGGAATTACAAATTCATATAACCATCATGCGGCAGAGGATGCGCTGCGTTCAGCTGCTTATACGTATGTGGTTGCGGCACTTAGTTCGTTGGCTACACTGATTTACTATATAATGATTTATATGGGACGTCGTGACTAAGACCTTATAAGGGAAATATATTTTTATTATAGAAGGCTGCTTGCGGGCAGCCTTTTCTAGTTATATTTTGATTAGTTTCGAAATAATTTTTGTTTTAATCTCTTTTTCTTTTCGTTTTAATTTGTATTTTTGCCCTGTCAGCAAAATGAGATAATACCTATGAAAAAACAATTACTGGTCTTTTTAACAATTTGTTGTTTCCCGTTTATGCTAAATGCACAAATGCCGGAACGTACTCCCGAGAATATTGCAAAATACAAAGAATTGTGCCGTGCCTATATTTATAAAGATATGAAAGGCATGTATCGTGAAGCCGGAGGAGCTTTAGTCTTTCCGTTCCTTGCTCCGGGAAGTAATCAATACTTAGATATGCTATGGGATTGGGATTCTTGGTTGAGCAACATCGCTCTGCGCCAAATCTTATTAGAGAACGGCACGGAAAAGGATAAGCAGGAGGCCCTGAAGTATGAACAGGGATGCATCCTCAATTCCTTGCACTATGGAGGTATGGACGGTTGGATTCCTATCTGGATAGAACGGAATGCCCCTAGCCGCGAAGAGATGTTGAAAACACGGAATCCTTGGAAAAGCAATATGCACAAACCTACATTGGCACAACATGCCGCCTTTATTGTCCGCAATATGAACGGGGATGCGGAGTGGTTGCGCGATGATTTTTATACGTTGCAGGCATTTGTCTGTAAATATTTGAATTTTCATCGTCACAAGGCGACTGGGTTATTCTATTGGGAAACTGATGAGGCTATCGGAGTTGATAATGATCCCAGTACTTTTTATCGTCCTCAGGGCAGTTCGGGATCCATCTTCTTGAACGCGTTGATGTATCGCGAATTACAGGCTATGGCATACTTGGCCGGCTGTCTGAATTTGGATGATATAGCAGTTTCCTTTGAGAAAGAAGCGGCAGTATTGAAAGGAAAGGTACAAGAACATTGTTGGGACCCGCGTGACCGTTTTTATTATAGTGTGGATTTGAATCTGCTTCCGGTGGAGAAACCGGATATAAAGGGGCTGTACCCGGGACAATTGTTTCTGCACGTAGGGCAGCCGCGTGATTATGATTGTTTGATTCAGCGTCTTAGTGTGTGGAGCGGATTTATGGCGATGTGGGCTGAAATTGCCACTCCGGAGCAAGCAAAGGAAATAGTGCGGATTCATTTTCATGATACTTGCTCCTTTAACGCTCCGGCGGGAATCCGTACTTTGTCTCCTTTGGAAAAAATGTATAATGTACGTGCCAGTGGGAATCCGTCTTCCTGGCAAGGTCCGGTTTGGATTAATGTGAATTATCTGGTCTTTCGTGGATTGGTGAAATATGGATTTACGGAAGAGGCCCGGGAATTGGCGGAAAAGACCATTTTGCTTTTGGGACGTGACTATGAACGTTTCGGGGCATTACATGAATATTATCTGCCTGATAATGGTGAGCCGGTATTGAATAAAGGTTTTCAGAACTGGAATTTACTGGTGTTGAATATGGCTGCATGGTTGGATGGGAAACCATTCGTTACTGAATTCTAGGTATGAAGCTGCCTTTTGACATAGAGCGGGAATTAATTCGGAAACTTATAAATGGAGACAAGATTGCTTTCAGCCATCTTTTCTCTTTTTATAAGTCCCAGGTCCTTTATTATTGTGTCCATTTTGTCAAGGATAAAGAGATAGCTGAGGATATAACACAAGATATTTTTTTGACCGTTTGGGAAAAGAAGGAAGATATTCGGATTGAGCAGTCTTTTTCCGCTTTTCTTTATACTATAGCAAGAAATCGTATTTACGATATATTTCGTTCTCTGTCTGCCCGATCTGTGCTATACGAAAAACTGATGGAACAGGCCATTGATTATGTAGATGATGTAGAGAAGAGTCTGGAAGAAAAGAATATTAAGGAATTGATTGCACAGGCTTTGGAACAGTTGAGTCCGCGCCAACGGGAGATTTTCGAATTGAGCCGGAATAGAGGACTGTCTCATAAAGAAATAGCTGAACAACTTGGTTTGTCTGTTTATACTGTGCAAGATCATATAAAAAATGCATTAGAGAAAATTCGTGCTTATCTGATCCCTTTCATTAGTGCCTGTCCAATACTTGTAAGCCTAATCATATTAAAATACGTTAAACCATAAGATTCCTATCCCCACCTTTTGCTTTTGATTCGTATCCTTTATAAAGAAACGAAAGAAATGCATAATGAAAGAAAAACAAAAGATACATTATTCGGTTTGGAAAAGATTTGTTGACGGTATTTATACCTGTAAGGATATTGAGGAACTGTTGGCAGACACAAAGACAGACCGGTCAAAAGACTTTGATGAAGCTTCTGCTTGTTTATGGAAAACTGGTGAAGAAGAGTCTTCATCCTCATGGGAGGAATGGATTTCCAATGAGCGTCAGGCACTTCAAATTATCAGCAATTACGAGGATAGGCGTCGGAATCACTCTATCTATTTAGTAAAAAAATGGGGGAGCATTGCTGCGGCTATATTGCTTTGCATCGTTTTGAGCGTAGTTTATTTTGCTAATCCGGCAGGCATGAAGGTTGCTCAATATGAAATACACGTACCTTATGGTAAAAGACAAAAAGTGGTGCTCCCTGACGGGACAAAAGTGATCTTGAATGCAGGCTCTTATATGAAATATCCGAGGCAGTTTGGAAAAGAAGGCCGTTACGTTCATTTCAAGGGAGAGGCTTATTTTGATGTAGCTAAAAATAAAGACTGTCCTTTCATTATTCAAAGTCAGGATTATAAAATACGTGTTTTGGGTACTACTTTTAATCTGAATAATTATGAAGATAGTGAGGAACTGCAACTGACTCTATGCACAGGAAAGGTGCTGATGAATTTCGGCGAAGAACAATTGAAACTGACCCCCGGCGAGCAATTGGTATTGGATAAAACCAATATGCATCTGGAGCGTGAGCATGTGAATACTCAAAATTATATGTTGTGGATGCAGAACAAGTTATACTTTAACCGTACTCCGATACAAGAAGTGACGAGGAGGTTGGAACGGGTGTATAATTGTACTATACGATTAGACTCAAGTTTTGTCTTTAACAATTTCCTTTCGGGTACGCATGATAATAGGAGTTTGGAGGCGGTTTTGGAGTCCATTCGCTTGGCTACGGGAATTAAATACAGGAAAGAAAACAATTCGTATATTCTATATAAATAATACCTTAATAATTAAATAATCAAGATCTATGAAACAACATGCGAAGAGGGCTTCGTGGGCCCGAGTATTGCTTGTACCGACCTTATTGCTAGGTTCGGCATCCATGGCTGCTTTCCCCGTGCATGCAGCACAAGTTGAATTGAATCAGATAGTTACATTGCAGATGCGTAAAGTGAAATTGGCTGATGTGTTCAAGAAACTGAGTAACCTTTCCGGTTATGAGTTTTTCTATGATGAGAGTGTTGTCCAAAAGTATAATACGATTGATATTGATTTGGACAATGTAAGTTTCGATCAGGCTTTAGAGCAAATCAGGAAACAAACTAGTCTGCAATTGAGCAAGGTGAATAACACCATTGTGGTGAGTCTTGCCAGACAAGTACTGGCATCTTCCGGTAAAGTACAGGCTTCCAGGCATAGAGTCACCGGTAGAGTAACCGATGCTAATAATGAACCGCTGATTGGGGTAAGTATAGTTATTCAAGGAAATAGCGGAGGAACTATAACGGATATTGACGGACGTTATTCGTTGGAAGAAGTGGATGCCGATGCCACTTTGGTCTTCTCTTATATCGGTTATGTTTCACAGAAAATAGTTGTCGGAAATCAGCAGACATTGAATGTACAAATGAAAGAAGACAACCAGACTTTGGAAGAAGTCGTAGTAATAGGTTATGGTGTGCAAAAGAAAAGGGATATGACCGGTTCCATTGCTTCTATTAAAAGTAAGGATATCACAGCTATTCCTACTACCAATGCCTTGGAGTCATTACAAGGAAAAGTAGCCGGACTTGATCTTACAAACTCTTCGGGGCAAGCAGGAAGCACACCTAATTTTACGATCCGTGGAGAGCGTTCATTGACGGCTAGTAATGCTCCGTTGATTCTTGTGGATGGTATTGATTATGGTACCTCGCTAGATATAAATCCCACTGATATAGAATCTATTGAAGTGTTAAAAGATGCCTCTTCTACAGCTATTTATGGAACACGGGGTGCGAATGGTATTATTATGATTACGACTAAAAAGGGAAAAGAAGGAAAGTCAAAAGTATCCTTTAATGCTTTTGTTTCTTCTACCATGATAACTGATTATCCTGATATCATGGATGCTGAAGAATATGCCCAATACAAAAGAGAGGCCTATCGGGACAGAACAACAGGAAAATACGCAGAGGATGCTGCTGTATTTGCTCCTGAAGAACTGACTTATCTGGAAAAAGGATATGATACGAACTATCGTGACATGTTGATGCACAATGGATTTAACCAAAATTATGAGGTGTCTGTATCCGGGGGCAATACGAAAACCAAACATAATATATCTTTGGGTTACAGAAGCGAAGAGGGACTCTTTAAGGATGATAATTATAAACGGTATAATGCCCGTGTAGCACTGGACCATCAATTGTTTGACAATGTGCAGGTAGGGACAAACATTATCTATGCCTATGTAGATAAGAATAATCGTTATAGTCCGCTGAATATGGCTAATAAAATTGTTCCTATCTCGAAACCTTATGATGAGGAGGGGAATTTAGTGATGTATCCGTCTCCCGGTTATAATACTCAGATGAATCCGTTGATTGACGATCAGGAGGGTATGCGTGTGGATAATACCATTCAGGAGCGTTTCTTCGGCAGCTTGTACCTGAACTGGAATATCACCAAGGATATTTTATTCCGTACGACGCTGGGATTGAACTCAGTGAATGTGCGTAGAGGCTTTTTCTGTGATAAGAACTCGTTGCAGGGAAGTGGCAAGGATTCACAATCCTATAAGGAGCACACCATGACACGTAATCTGACATGGGAGAATGTGCTGACTTATTCAAAGGACTTCTCTGATATCCATAATTTGCAGGCAATGGTTGGAACCTGTACGATTCTCAACTCTAAAGAATATACCTATGCAGGTGGAAAGGGACAAGTATATGCTGATAACTGGTTCCATAATTTGTATTCCAATGAAAAAGAAATCACTATAAAGAGTTCACTGGTCGATCAAAATCTGGCTTCCTTCTTTGGGCGTGTTAATTATAAATTGATGGATCGCTATATGCTGACTGCTTCTTTGCGTGCCGATGGTTCTTCTGTTTTTGCACTAGGTAAGAAATGGGGATACTTTCCGTCTGTAGCACTGGCCTGGCGTATCAATGAAGAGAATTTCCTGAAAAATGTGGATGCTATTTCAAATTTAAAACTCCGGTTGAGTTGGGGACAATCTGGCCAATGTGCTATTGATCCTTATCAAACCGTTGGTTTGCTGGGTAACTCCACTTATTCGTTCAATAATGAGGGAGCTTATGGATTCTATCCTAAAACGATGTCAAACAAGGAACTGACTTGGGAAACTACCACGCAGTATAACCTTGGTCTGGATTTCGGATTTTTTAATAATCGTATTTCAGGTAGTATTGATATTTACAAGGCAGAAACCCGGGATATTTTAATGAATCGTGTAATTCCATCTATTAACGGTTATGCTTCGGTTATGGAAAATATCGGTAAGACTGAAAGTACTGGTGTTGATTTGACACTGAGCACGGTTAATATTCAAAACAAGAACTTCTCCTGGTTCTCAGATTTCTCATTGTCACACAATAGGGAAAAAATAAAAGAACTTGCTTCGGGACAATTAAAGGATGAGGCGAATGCTTGGTTTGTAGGAGAACCTTTCAAAGTGTTTTATGATTATAAGAAAGAAGGCATCTGGCAATTGGGTGAAGAGGCTGCCGCTGCTGCCAATGGACAGGAACCGGGTGATATAAAGGTACAGGATGTGGATGGTAATGGTGTCATAACGACAGATGATCGTATCATTTACAGTCAGCGTCCAGATGTAACTTTTGGTTTCAATAATACTTTTAATTATAAGGGGTTTGATTTGTCTGTATTCTTGTATGCTCGTTTGGGTCAGTGGATTGCGTATGATTATAATACTACGTATCGTATCAATGCGTTGGAAAATGGTGGAAATGTAGATTACTGGACTCCCGAGAACCCTACCAATGCTTTTCCGCGTCCTAATAAAAGTAAGAGTTATACACAGGTTACTTACTATTCAACGTTGAAGTATGAAGATGGTTCTTTCTTTAAAATACGCGATATTACGTTGGGATATACTTTCAAACCGGAACTTTTGAAACATCTCAATCTATCCAAACTCCGTGTATATGCTACAGCAAAGAATTTCTTTACTTTCAGCAAGATTGATAATTATGATCCCGAACAGGGAGGAAGTATTTCTTTTCCTATGACAAAACAACTTGTATTTGGTCTGAATGTAGAATTTTAACTGGTAAAGAATGAAAATTATGAAACGAATTACATTATTATATGCATTGGCAGCTACTCTTATGGTTTGCTCGGGCTGCTCTGATTTTTTGGAAGAACACAATCGTAGTGCGGTTACTACCGAAGGTGGTTATTATGATACTGAGAAAGGTTTTGAGTCTTTGATTAACTCTTGTTATACTCCCTTGCGTTTTTGGGGTGGAAAGTCTGCTGCTATGGCATTCAGTGAAACGGGAACGGATATATTGGCTCCGGGCGGCGGTTGTGATTATCCCGCCATTGTTTCTTATCAGAATGATTTTGATGGGACCAATCCTATCAGTAAAGAGTATTATGACCGTTTTTACAAAGCGATCAACTTTTGTAATACAGCCATCTATCATGTAAAGAATGTTCCGTTCAGTGATAAGGCACTTACCAGTAAACGAGAAGCAGAGGTGCGTTTCTTACGGGCGTATTATTATTGGATTCTGGTGGAAACATTTGGAGATACTTATTATACGGATCAGCCATCGGAGTCTATTGTTATGGCACCTAGGAAAACCTCGGTGGCAGAGATTTATACTCATATTTTTGAAGATTTGGATTTCTGTATGGATAGCCGGTTATCTGTTGCGCAAGCTGATGGAGGGCGTGTTACCATGTGGGCTGCCAAAGCCTTGAAGGCTCGTTTGCTATTGACTAGAGCAAGTGAATTGAATGATAAAGCATTGTATGAACAAGCCTATACTTTGGCAAAAGAAGTGATTGATAATGGTCCTTTCGAGTTATCAAAGGATTTTGCCTCAGTATTTGATATGGAAAATTCTGATGGAAATGGCAATAAAGAAGTGATTTGGTATATTGATTATTCTTCTACCAATCAGTTGTATAATCAGGAGATGGATAATGATATAATTCGTTCAGGGGGTAACCATACTCATTTGATTTTCTGTATGAAGTATGATGACCAGCCCGGTATGGTTAGAAGCATAGAATATGGTCGTCCTTTTAATCACTATATGCCGACGCGTTATTTGCTGGATTGTTATGACGAGAATATAGACCAACGTTTTGAAGTGACTTTCCGTTCGTTATGGAAGGCTAATGGAGGAAAAACCGGAGATAACTACCCTTATATGGTACAAGGGGATACTGCTATATGGGTAACAAAAGATGTTGTTCCTCAGGTAAAGCGTCAGTGGGCCAAAGGACGTTATCAGATACTTGATCGGACAGATATTTATCATGAAGATGGTTCTGTAAAAAGTCAGAAACAATGTATGCCTATCTCTAAATTTGAAGACCCTACTCGTGCTACGGTGAACGAGGATCGTGGAACACGGGATGCTTTTATAATCCGTGTGGCAGAAATGTATTTAATTGTGGCGGAAGCAGGAGCAAAAGCCGGCAAAGCAGATGCGTTGGCTTATATGAATATTCTTCGTGCCCAAAGAGCTAAGGCTGGCAAAGAGGAGGCTATGAAAGTTGCTCAAAGTGACATTGAGGATATTGATTTCATATTGGATGAACGTGCCCGGGAATTGGTCGGAGAACAATTACGTTGGTTTGATTTGAAACGAATGGGAAGTGAAATATTTATCCGCCGGATAAAATCCGGAAATCCTGATGCCGGTAAAAACGTGGAAGCTTATCATATGTTGCGTCCGTTCCCGCAAACTTTACTGGATGCCATAACGAATAAAGACGAATTTTTACAAAATGAGGGATATAAATAGGCTTGTAGGAAATAGGGTGAAAAGGTAGTTAGGAAAAATGGCAGCTATTGGTTCTTATACCAAAGTTGCCGTTTTTTTCTATTTTAACCTTGTATTTTATGTCTAATTGGCAATTTATCTTAGGAGGAAATCTACATTTGGTTATCTTTGTACTTGTTTGATAAATCGATGTAAAATGAGAAACACAATAAAGTTAAAATATATATGGGGCATCTTGTTGTTAGCTCTTCATTTTGTTTTTGTCAAAGGACAACCGATTTGTGTTGCACGCCAATATACAGTGAGAGACGGATTGATTCAAAGTAATCCGGCGCAGATTCTTCAAAGTCATAATGGTTTTATATGGGTCAGTACTTGGAATGGGGTAAGCCGGTTTGATGGACGCGATTTCGAAACTTTTCAGTTTGATTCTCTTTTGAACCAGCACATGCAGCGGCTGGAGAATACGGCCGACGGCAATTTATGGATGATTGCATACGATCGTCATAGCCTGTATTTATATGATATTCGTGAAAATAAGCTGATTAATGTTCTGAAACAGTATGAACAACATTTTAATACTCCGTTGCAAATAGAAAATTTGTATCCTTTATCCAAAGGGATTACTTGGGTTACTTTAAATAATGGAGGATGTTTCAGAATTTCAGATAAAGAGTGTACTGTTTCTTCAGGGATTCAGTATATTACAGCTATTGATGATGTGGAACTGGGGAAAGTCAGTAGGGTCTTTGAAGATAAACAGGGAGAGGAATGGGTATTTAGTGACAAGGGAGTTAGCATATTTGGCAAGCGGACCATTAGTTCATATCCCTTTTCTATGTTCGAAACAATGGATAATCTTGTTTTTCTTGCATCACAGAATGGCAGGCTAGCCTATTATGATGTAAATACCATGCAATTCAACATCGTTCCTTTTCAAGAGAAGATTCAGCATATAAACGGAATTAAAGTGTTGAAAGATAATCAGCTGGCTGTTTTGTCTGATAAAGGTTTGTACCTATGCCGTTTCCCTGAACTGGCGATGGAGAAATATGATTTCTCTCTTCCGGGGCATGATGATGCGGCTGTGAGAAAAGTCTACCAGGATTCTAAAGGATTTCTATGGATATTTACCGGATTGCCGGGAATTATCCGGCTTGATCCGGAAACCGGAGTGAAACAATATTTGAATACTCCTTCCGGATACATGGCTTCTTCTCCGGAAAATGAACTCTTTATTTATGAAGATCCTAACGGAGTGGTTTGGACTATTCCTTATAAAGGTATATTCAGTTATTATGACGAAAAGAGCCGGGAGTTAAAAGTCTATTTTACACCGGGAAGGAATCATATACCTTATTCTCCTATTATTAAAACAACTTATGTTGACAAACAAAATAATTTGTGGATCAAATCCCAGCGCTCATTTATAAAAATGTTCTTTCCGCCTAGTCCCTATACTTATAGGGAGTTGGACAATTATTTTGATACAAAATCATTTCTGTTTGATAGCGACGAACATTTATGGATTGCAACAAAGAAAGGGATTATACGTATTATGGATTCACAGAAAAACTTGTTGGGTTATTTGTCGCCTGATGGGGAACTGGCTCAAACGGAAACAGTTTTTGCAGAAGGTGGAATCTATGTCATGCTGAAGGATCAGGCGCAGACAATATGGCTTGGCAGTAAGGAAAACGGATTGTTCAGACTTGTTCCTCGGAATCGTCCTTATCATTATGAGGTATATCATTATATGAATAATCCGTCGGATCCTTATTCCATCAGTGACAATAAAATATCATGCATTGATGAGGATCATAACGGACGTATTTGGATTGGTACTTACGGTGGCGGATTGAATTTGGTTGAGGAAAAGGAAGATGGGGCGATACGTTTTATTCATGCGGAGAATAAATTGTCCGGTTTTCCTATTAATCGTACCAACAGTATTCGTTGTATGGTGGAGGGACCCGGTCATACTATGCTGGTGGGTACTATAGAAGGTTTGATCACTTTTTCTTCTGATTTTTCGGATTACGAAAATATTCGTTTTTATCTTAACCTTCCTCGTCCGCAGGCGACTGACGGATTGTGTAGTGCTGATGTGATGTCTGTTTTACGAACGACGGATGAAACTATCTATTGTTATTGTTATGGAGGTGGCCTTTGCAAGTTGGTTTCATCAAATTTATTATCTGATGAACTTCGGTTCCGGTCGTTCGGCAAAGGGACATCTCCGTTGGCTAGAGCCTTGATTGAAGATAAAAATCATAATATATGGATCGGCTCGGAAACGGATATCACTCTGTTTGATGTGCACGATCAGACTTTTGAGTCTTTTGGAGAAACTTTTTTCAATCGCTCTTTTAATTATAGTGAATGTCTTCCGGTTACAGACAGGCAAGGGGATATCTTAATGGGTACAGAAGGCGGTATGCTTGTCTTTTCTCCGGATAGTATCGTTAAGCAGACTTATGAAGCTCCTATTGTAGTGACAGGTATAAAATATTCGGAGGATAATTTATCTCATGTATTGAGTGATGCGGATTATTTAGAGATCCCTACCCGGCGGAGGAATTTTACCATCTCATTTGCTGCGTTGGATTATACTAATTCCTTGGATATCGAGTATGCTTATAAGTTGGATGATAATCAATGGTATTATATAGGTAAGAAGAACTCGGTTAGTTTTGTAAGTCTTCCGGCAGGAAAATATCAATTTCAGATAAAGGCGACCAATGGGGATGGTATTTGGATGAACACTGTGAAAACGGTTACTTTACAGGTATTACCCACCTTTTGGGAAACCGGTTGGGCTAAGGCTTTTTATCTAGTTGTTGTCTTGGTGATATCTTTAGCTATCGGATATATTTTTTTCTATATTTACTATTTGAAACACAAGGTAAATATGGAACAAAGATTGGCGGAAATAAAAGTACGTTCTTTTATTGATATCTCACATGAACTACGTACTCCTTTAACCCTTATATCCGGTCCGGTATCCGAAGTGTTGTCCCAGGAGCCTTTGACTTCCCGGACCCGGCATCATCTTCAATTGGTTCAGAAAAATATCAATCGTATGTTATTGCTCATTAATCAAGTATTGGATTTCAGAAAGATACAGAATAAAAAAATGGGCTTGACTATTGAATACCGGGATATCATTATCATGCTTCATAATATAATGGATAATTTCCGGTTGTTGGCAACAGAAAAAAATATAAATTTTTCTCTTCAGACAACGTTGCCTTCTGTTTTTTTGTGGATAGATAGTGATAAGTTCGAGAAAATTATCTTTAACTTGCTTTCCAATGCCTTTAAGTATACACCGGATAATAAGTCGATTACCTTGATTGTGATGGAAAGCGGACAGTTTGTTTCGATTGCCGTAAAAGATGAAGGTATTGGCATCTCTAAAGATAAAGTGCCATCTATATTTGAACGTTTCACTACAGTGTCCAAGGAAAATGACATGCAGCCTTCATCGGGTATAGGGCTTTCGCTGGTGAATGAGTTGGTTAAAATGCTGCATGGGGAAATTCAGGTCGAAAGTGAAGTAAAGAAAGGAAGTGTATTCAAACTGGTTTTGCATAAAGGAAAAGAAATATATGCTCAGGATAAAAATGTTGAATATATATTGAACGACACTTCGGAAGAACAGGAAACGGTCTTGGCGGAACCGGAACAAAATGATAAAATATCTTTGCCGGACATGCCTCCGGCAACAAAAGAAACTTTAGTAAAAGTGATGGTAGTGGAGGATAATGCTGAGTTGCGTCAATTTATATGTGAAATATTGTCGGGTACTTACCGTGTTGTTGGAGTTGCCGACGGGGTGATGGCATTGGAAAAGATAGAAGAGGAAATTCCGGATTTTATTATTACGGATATTATGATGCCGCGTATGAACGGCTGGGACGCCGCCAGAACCATCCGCGCCATGAACCGCCCCGACGCGGAAACCGTCCCCATCATTGCCATGTCCGCCAATGCTTTTTCCGAGGATATTATGGACAGCCGTCTGGCGGGCATGGATATTCACCTGGCCAAACCGCTGGACGAAGCCAAGATGATCAACGCCTTA
>OGPW01001720.1_pt1 | contig 14053 bp, 12 predicted proteins | sample 1553061 | NCBI WGS metagenome assembly OGPW01 (sample SAMEA2580292, study PRJEB22360) | human gut metagenome | biome: human gut; feature: human-associated habitat; material: faeces | place: Denmark | collected 2008/2010
CCCACCTCCCGGAGGTTTTCCAGCCAGCCACAGATTTTCACGGCCTTGCCGGCGTCGGAGAGCCGCAGCTCTCCGCAGGTATGGGTGCGATTCTGTGTCATGATTGTGGATTCCTTTCTGTGTGGAAATGTGATTACAAATAGAAATTTATATAAAAAATATTACGAATTGAGATCATATTTCGCTGCCAGAGCCCAGAGCTGTTCCCCAAGGCCCCTGCCAACGGCCTCTCCGTCCGGGACGGTGCAGCCGTAGAAGTCCGCCTGTCCCGGAGCAGCATAGGACCACTCCCGGACGGTAAAGTTCAGCACAGCAAAATCGCCATCTGTACCGGCGAGGGAGAGGGAGAACATCCAGTCTCCCGACTCATAAGAGACGGACCCATGGCTGGCATTCACCGCCTGAGCAAGGGGCTTGATTAGAGGGTCTGTCAGAGAACGGCAGAAGGAGAGGTCTTGGAGCTGTTCCAGCAGGGCCGCCCCCTCTGGGGAAGTGAGGGGCACCGACACCGTGGCGGTCTCTGGCTCCTGGGCCCAGTCCCCCAGGGAGCGGATCAGGACGTTGATCTCTTGGAGTTCCTGGTCCTTCAGCAGGTCCGGCAATGTTACCGGGCGGCTGTACCGGATCGCGGCGACCAGCAGCAGGACCAACAAAGGCACCCAGACACGCTTCCGGTTCTTCATAGAAACACCTCTAGTAAATACTGCTTGTATTTTTTATAGAAAATATTTCTGCTTGGACTGCTTGAGATGCGATTTGGTTGTCTCCACAGGTGAAATTCGGCGTTAAAGTATCTCTGTGGGGCAGGGAATTACTCCTGGATGACGGTGCCCTTTTCCCGTTCCGCGAGACCCGCCTTAATGCGGTAGACGGTGGCGGCGGGTTCCAGCTTTGTCTGCTCGCCGGTGGCCATGTCCTTGCAGGCCACCACGCCGGAGCTGATCTCGTCCTCCCCCAGAAAGATCACATAGGGGATGCCCAGCTTGTCGGCATAGGCGATTTTCTGCTTGAATTTCTTTTCCTCGCAGTGGAGCTGGGCGCGGATGCCGTTTTCCCGCAGCAGGGTGGCCAGGGAGATGGCAGCGGACAGGTCCTCCGTCATGGGCAGGATCAGCACATCCGCCGGAGCGGTGGGCAGGTCCGGATTCAGCATACCCTGTTCTCCCAGCACATAGAACAGCCGGGTCAGGCCGATGGAGATGCCCACGCCGGGGAGCTGACAGTCGGTATAATATTCAGCGAGATTGTCGTAACGCCCTCCGGAACACACGGAACCGATCTCTGGATGGTCCAGCAGGGTGGTCTCATACACCGTGCCGGTGTAGTAGTCGAGGCCGCGCGCGATGGTCAGGTCGACCGCGAAGTTCTCCTGCGGCACGCCGAACGCGCCGAGGTACTTGGCGACGGTCGTCAGCTCGTCGAGGCCCTGGTCAAACATCTCGTTGCGGCCGCGGTACTTTTCAAGAGAAGCGAGCACCTCTTCGTTCGTGCCCTTGATGCCGATGAAGGCGAGGATCTCATCCGCCTTTTCGCCCTCGACGGCGTAGTCGTCGACCAAGATCGCGCGCACGAGGTCAGGGCCGATCTTTTCGATCTTGTCGACGGTGCGCATGATATCGCCGGACTTGTCGGAAAGGCCCAGCATCGCGTAGAAGCCGTTTAAGATGCGGCGGTTGTTGATGCGGATCTGGAAACGGGACAGGCCGAGGCGGGAGAAGACGGTATAGATGATGACGGGGATCTCGGCCTCGTTGATGATATCCAGCTTGCCGTCGCCGATGACGTCGATATCCGCCTGATAGAACTCGCGGAAGCGGCCGCGCTGCGCGCGCTCGCCGCGATAGACCTTTCCGATCTGGAAACGGCGGAACGGGAAAGCGAGGTCGGCATAATGCAGGGCAACGTATTTCGCCAGAGGCACCGTCAGGTCGAAGCGAAGGGACAGGTCGCTGTCGCCCTTGGAGAAACGGTAGATCTGCTTTTCCGTCTCGCCGCCGCCCTTGGCGAGCAGCACGTCGCTCGCTTCGATGATGGGCGTGTCGAGCGGGGTGAAGCCGTAGACGCCGTAGGACGAGCGCAGCACCTCCATAAGGCGCTCCATCTGGGTCTGCGGCGCGGGAAGCAGCTCCATAAAGCCGGATAAGGTGTGAGCTTTGATCGTTGCCATGATAGTGTGTGTCCTTTCCTATATAGAATGTATGGACAGCGTACTGTACTGCGGTGGCACAGCAGCGTATCGGAGTGGTTGACAGATATTTTACGGTACGGCGCAGGGATTGTCAAGCGTCCGCGGCCGTTTTTTCCACTTTCGTGACAGTATAGCATTTTCCGCGCGGAATTGCCATAGCTTTCGCCGCCTGCGGTGCAAAAATTTTTCTTTCCGTCGCGGACAGTGTTCACGAAAAATGAAGATATCCGCCAAAAAGCACGAATTGCGCTTGACGGAACTGCCGCTTTTTGTTACCATAGAGACAATATCAACGGGCAAACTCCGAAAACCGAGGTTCGCCCGCAAGCAGCTTCCGGACAGCCGTCATTCGGCGTCCGCCGCGGCCACACCGCGCGGACAGGAGTCGATCCGATCGGATCGTTGAGGAGGAACGTTGGATGTACCAGAGCAAAATGAAAAGCGAAGAGACCGATCACCTGTTCAAGGCGATCTTATCTTTGAAAACGGAGGAAGAATGCTACCGCTTCTTCGACGATCTCTGCACCTTCAGCGAGATCGAGGCGATGTCCCAGCGCTTCGAGGTGGCGTCGCTTCTCGCCGATGGCAAGACCTTCACGCAGATCTCGCAGAAGATCGGTGTTTCGTCCACGACCATCACGCGCGTCAATAAGTGCCTTTGCTACGGGGCGGACGGCTATAAGCTGCTGCTCGAGCGGGCCAAAGAAGAAAAGTAAGCCATTCGTCATTTTGATCAGAGCAGGCGCTAAGCGCCTGCTCCTTTTTGTCTGTCTTGCTTTATTGCAATGCCGTAAAAGCATATCAACATAACATCACGTCATCCAGATATAGAAGAATTGACTAAAATATTTTTTGGAATCTACGCGAATTTTATTGCTTTTGCTGAACAGGTATGTTACAATTAGTTCACAAATAGATTAGGGCATGGGAAACAGCGTGCAAGAAACCGTTGCCCGACGGTGCTGTTGCCTAAGTTCTGTGTCTGTTTTTCTGTGGGACCCCTCCACAGAAAACGCACGTCCCCGCGTGCGGTGTGCAGCGTGTTCGTCACGGGGAGGAGCGGCTTCCCGCTTCCTGACGGGCAAGTATTTTTATGAAGAGAGAGGTATTTTATCAATGGCAAATGAAAAGAAAGTCGCACGGGAGCCCAGTTTTCTGCTGGCGTTAATTCCCATTGTGGCAATGATCGGGTTCATGCTTTACTGCTTCCTCGGTCATTCCGAATCCGGTTACCATGACGCCCATATGCCCCTGGTCATGTCCATCGTCGTCGCGTGCATCGTCGGTCACTTCTGCGGTCACGACTTCAAGGATATGCTCTCCGGTATGATCGAGCGCCTGAGCGCTTCCATGGAAGCGGTCCTGATCCTCTGCACCGTCGGTTTCCTGGTCTCGAGCTTCATGGCCTCCGGTGCGATCCCCTCCCTGATCGTTTACGGTCTGGATCTGCTGACCCCGAAGCTGTTCCTGCCCATCGGCTGCATCCTCTGCGCGATCGTCGGTATGGCGTGCGGCTCCTCCTGGACCACCACCGCCACCATCGGTCTTGCGTTCCTCGGCATCGGCGCGGGCCTTGGCATCAATCCCGCCCTCACCGCCGGTATGATCATCTCCGGCGCGTATGTCGGCGATAAGTTCTCCCCCCTGTCCGATACCACCAACCTCGCCGCGGCTGTTGCCGAGACCGGTCTTTTCGACCACGTTACCGCGATGGTCTCCTCCACCGGCCCGACCTTGGTCATCGCCCTCATCCTCTACACCATCATGGGCCTGAACATCGACGCCAGCGCCTATGATCCGACCGTCGCCCAGTCCATTCAGGACGCGTTCCGCGAGGCCTTCGTGATCTCCCCCGTTCTGCTCATCCCCATCATCGTGGTTATCGTGATGTGCATCCTGCGCGTGCCCGGCCTCGTCGGTATCGCCATCTCCGTTGCCACCGCGACCATCTTCATGATGATCTTCCAGCCCACCTCCATCTACGGCTCCCGCGCCCTGGGCGACATCTTCAACATGCTGCACAACGGTATCGTCGTTGAGACCGGCAACGAAGTCGCTGACTCCATCCTCGGCAAGGCCGGCGGTATGAACGGCACCATGTGGACCATCAACCTCATCCTCCTCGCGCTCGCCTACGGCGGTGCTCTGGAGCGCTGCGGCTGCGTCGAGCGTCTGTTCGGCGGCCTGAAGCACAGGATCCACTCCGTCGGCAGCCTCATCCTCGCGACCCTGCTGACCTCCATCTTCTGCGACGCCACCATGTGCGACCAGTTCCTCGGCATCGGCGTTCCCGCCCCCATCTATGCTGACAAGTACGATGAGCTCGGTCTCGGCCGCAATATGCTCTCCCGTTCTCTGGAAGATGCCGGTACCCTCTGGGCCGTTATGTTCCCCTGGACCGGCTGCGGCGCTTACCAGACCGGCGTTCTCGGCATGAGCCCGCTGGTGTTCTTCCCGTATGCGTTCGTCAACCTGCTCAACCCCGTTTACGCCTATGTGACCGCTCTGTTCGGCCGCAACATCTTCTGGGCTGACGGTTCCTACACCAATATCTTCGGCAAGACCAAGGCCGGCAAGCCCGCCGGCGCTCCCGAAGAGGCTCACGCCAAGGCCCTTGCGAACCTCGAGGCTCGCCGTGCCGCCGGCAAGGCCCCCAAGATCAACGCGTAATCTACGCCCCCTGCTTTACTTAGAAAGGAATCACCGCTGTGAAACAATCGCTTCCCTGGGAATCCGTCCCGCCCCCGATCTACCCCGCGCAGTCGTCGCTCAAGCCACGTAAAAAGTGGGTGCAGACCGGCGGATGGATCTTGGTTGTCGTGCTGCTGCTGTTCGGCATTTCGACCCGCAGCAGAAATCCGCTGCTCGCCTTCGTCTCGCTCGCATTCTCAGTGCTGTATCTGCTGACGCTGATGACCAAAAAGGACGCCGCTCTCACGAGCCGCGGACTTGAGATCTTCTACAACATGCAGTTCACCACCAACTACGAGTTCTTCCCTTGGGAGGACATCAATGCGATCGTGTGCGAGGACCGCGGCCATGCCGACATGGTGCGCCTGCACATCGGCCACGGCAACACGGAAAAGGCTCTCTTCTTCCCGCGCGAAGACCTCGACGAGATCTACGCGTTCATCAAAAAGAAGAATCCGGCGATCCGCATCATGGATTATGCCGCGCCCGAACCGAAGTCCAGCAAGAAGCACAAGAAGTGAACAACTGTGACCTTTCCACAAAGAATGAAGGGCGCCCCGCTTTTGCGGGGCGCTTTTTTTATCTATTCTGTCCAATTCTATCACTGTACCCTGATAGTGTGTTATCCAAATATGGTGATAACGCACAACAAAGAAAACTTTTTCCGGCAAAGAACTATTGATTTTGCACAAAAATGTGCTATACTGTTTCCAGAACGATCCTGTGGGACTTTTCCACAGGCGGAGCGCCATCCACGCACGGGCATGCGCGGAAAGTAAGGGGAACGCTTCGACACGTTTCTTGCACTTGGGCGGTTCGGGCGACCGGACACGCCGACCGGGTCACACCGGAACTTTGAGAAAAGAGAGGACACTACCATGATCATGAATCCTACCGCGATCAAGCATGTCGTCGTCGATGGCCACAGCCTGACGCTCGAATCCTTCGTCGCCATCGCTCGCTACAATGCGACCGTCGAGCTGGCTCCCTCCGCTCTGGAAGCCATGAAGAAGTCCCGCGCCCTGGCCGAGAAGATCGCCGCTGAGGGCCGCGTCGCTTACGGCATCACCACGGGCTTCGGCGAGTTCCAGAAGGTCGCCGTCCCCAAGGAGATGAGCAATCAGCTCTCCACCAACCTGATCCTCAGCCATTGCACCGCCGCCGGCGAGCCGTATGCTGACGAGATCGTCCGCGGCATGATGCTGCTGCGTGCCAACGCTCTGTGCGGCGGCGTGAGCGGCGTTCGTCCCATCCTCGTCGAGATGCTGCTTGAGATGCTCAACAAGGGCGTGACCCCCGTCGTCCCGCAGAAGGGCTCTCTCGGCTCCTCCGGCGACCTGGCTCCTCTCGCTCACATGACGCTCCCCATGCTCGGCAAGGGCGAGGCCATGTACGAGGGCGTGAAGATGCCCGGCGCTGAGGCCATGGCCAAGGCCGGCATCAAGACGCTCGACACCCTGGTCTCCAAGGAAGGCCTCGGCATGACGAACGGCACCTGCGCGATGACCTCCGTCGGTGCTCTCGCGCTGTACGACACCATCTGCGCCGCCCAGCTCGGCGACGTGATCGCGTCCATGTCCTTCGAGGGCCTGACGGGTCTTCGCAACGCCTTCGACCCCCGCATCCATCAGGTGCGCGGCCAGAAGGGCCAGATGCTCGTCGCCGCGAACATGCGCAAGCTGCTCGACGGCTCCGAGATCCTCGACAACTGCCAGAAGGACCGCGTTCAGGACGCTTACGCCCTGCGCTGCATCCCGCAGCTGCACGGCGCCTGCCGTGACGCTCTCGATTACGTCCGCGAGAAGGTCGAGATCGAGCTCAACGCCGTCACCGATAACCCGCTGATGTTCCTCGATGACGAGGCCGTTATCTCCGGCGGTAACTTCCACGACCTGCCGCTTGCCATTTCCTATGATTTTCTATAAGGTAATGGACAACCTCGAACTTATCCTTGCCATTGAACTGATGAACGCCGCACAAGGTGTCGACTTCCGCCGTCCGTTGAAAACGTCACCGCTTCTGGAGCATTTCCTCCATACCTGCCGGAAAGAAGTACCTTTTGTGAAAGATGATATCGTGATGTACAAAGAAATACATAAAACAGTCGCTTTTCTGAAAAGGACAAAGTTTGAATACTGACAATAAACAGACCCTTTTCCACCTTATCGTTAATAATGGTGACTGCTGTTGCCGGATGAGTGTCGATTTTAATCGACATTTATCCGGCTTTTGTCGGGTGTACCCCTTCCGATACCGATAAAACTTTACCTCGCATCTCCTTCCTCTTTATCTTTGTGCTGTGTTTGGTCCGTATTTCCTCTTAACACTTGTTTTCATTTCTGTCCAACGAATGATAATATTTATCAAATGGGCTACAAATAAATGGAAACTTGATTTCTTAATTGAGTTTTCTATATATCTTTGTTCCGTTTTTCCTCCCGATGCAAGGGAAAACAGAAAACTGGATTATAATGAAATAGAAAACGAACGATGACAGAACATGGAAAAGACGCTTCCCAACGGGCGGAGTTGAAAGAACGGATTATAGCAACGGCAACAGAGGCTTTTACTACAAAAGGTATTAAGAGTATTACGATGGATGATATTGCAGCAGCATTAGGTATCTCCAAACGTACGCTTTATGAAGTTTTTGTAGATAAGGAATCGTTGCTGAAGGATTGTATACTGACGGTGCAGGCAGAAAGAGACCGGTATTTACAGGAAGTTTATGAGCAGTCCCACAATGTGTTGGAAGTGATACTTGCCGTATTCCAAAAGAGTATTGAGATGTTTCATAAGACGAACAAGCGTTTTTTTGAAGACATCAAGAAGTATCCGAAGGTATATAATATGATGAAAGAGCGCAGCGAGAGTGATTCGGAGAAAACCATGTCCTTTTTTATGTTGGGAGTGGAGCAAGGCATTTTCCGTTCGGATGTCAACTTTGCAATCGTCAATTTGCTGGTACGCGAGCAGTTCGATGTGCTGTTGAATACGGATGTATGCAACGAATATTCCTTTATAGAGGTGTATGAGTCTATTATGTTTACCTATATACGCGGCATCTCTACGGAGAAAGGCGCGAAAGTACTGGAAGATTTTATATCAGAATATCGTAGGAACCGCATAGAATAAGCGACCGATGAGGTTCCGGAGACAAACAACTAAAAGATCAATTAGAAACTAGTTTTATGAACAGAATGAAGAGACTGACAGGTAGGAAGATACTTCTGGCAACTGTTGCACTTTGCGCATTTGGCATTGCAAAAGCGCAAAACGCACAAGCGGCGAAGGACACACTGACCTTAACCTTGGACAAAGCCTTAACAATTGCGTTGGATGAGAATCCTACGATGAAGGTGGCGGCAGAAGAAATTGCTTTGAAAAAAGTAGCCGGCAAAGAAGCATGGCAAAGTCTGCTGCCTGAAGCAAGCATCGCTGGTTCGCTGGACCATACGATTAAAGCGGCTGAAATGAAACTGAACGATATGTCGTTCAAAATGGGGCAGGACGGAACGAACACCGCCAATGCCGGACTAAGCATTAACCTGCCTTTGTTTGCACCGGCTGTCTATCGGACAATGTCGATGACAAAGACGGATATCGAACTGGCAGTAGAGAAGTCGCGTGCTTCCAAACTGGATTTGGTGAATCAGGTAAGTAAAGCCTATTATCAACTGATGCTCGCACAAGACAGCTACGACGTGCTTCTGGGAAGCTACAAACTGGCGGAAGACAACTTTAACATCGTCAATGCCAAATATGAGCAAGGCGCAGTGAGTGAATATGATAAGATCAGTGCCGAGGTACAGATGCGCAGCATTAAGCCGAATGTGATTTCAGCAGCCAATGGGGTGACTCTGGCGAAGTTGCAGTTGAAAGTGTTAATGGGAATTACCGCCGACGTAGAACTTAAAACAGAAGACAGTCTGACGAATTATGAAACGGCTGTATTTGCCAATCAACTGAAGGATGAAGAAGTCGGATTGGAGAATAACACTACCATGAAGCAGTTGGACTTGAACATGAAAATGTTGGAGAAGAGCTTGAAGGTCGCAAAATCAAGTTTTATCCCTACGTTGTCGATGAGTTTCTCATATAACTATCAGTCCTTGTACAACCCGAATATTAACTTCTTCGAGTATAATTGGAGTAATAGTTCCAGCCTGATGTTCAACTTGAGTATTCCTTTGTACAAAGCAAGCAACTTTACGAAAGTAAAATCTGCCCGTATCCAGATGCGCCAACTCGATTGGAACCGCATTGACACGGAAAGAAAACTGAATATGGAAATCGTAAGTTACCGCAACAACATGGCTGCCAGCTCTGAGCAGGTGGTCAGTAACAAGGAAAACGTGATGCAGGCTGAGAAGGCGGTACTGATTGCCGGCAAACGCTACGATGTCGGTAAGGGTACAGTGCTCGAACTGAACAGTTCGCAAGTATCTCTGACTCAGGCTCAACTCACTTATAACCAATCCATTTATGATTATCTGATTGCTAAGGCAGATCTCGATAAGGTGCTAGGAAAAGAATAAAGATAGACAACTAAAAAAATTACAACTAAGGAATATGAAAAAAAGTATCCAATTAGTAGCCCTGCTGTTAACCGTGGTTATGGGCTCATGTACGGGTGGAAAAGATAAAGCTGCTACGGAACACGTGGTTGAGAAGCCCAAAGTAAAGGTGGCCGATGTGAAAGCCCGTCCCGTAGACCAGATTCAGGAATATACGGCAACAGTAGAGGCGGAAGCGAAGAACAACATCGCACCTTCATCTCCTGTGCGTATCGACCAGATTTTTGTAGAAGTGGGCGACCGTGTATCCAAAGGTCAGAAATTGGTACAAATGGACGCAGCCAATCTGAAACAGACAAAATTGCAACTGGACAATCAGGAAATAGAATTCAACCGTATGGACGAACTGTACAAGGTCGGCGGTGCATCCAAATCAGAATGGGATGCTTCGAAAATGCAGCTCGACGTACAGCGCACAGCCTATAAGAATCTGTTGGAAAACACTTCTTTAGTAAGTCCTATTAATGGGGTTGTCACAGCCCGCAATTATGACAACGGAGATATGTATAGCGGTGGAAATCCTGTGCTGGTAGTAGAACAGATCACTCCGGTGAAACTCATGATTAATGTATCTGAGAGCTACTTCACGCAAGTGAAGAAAGGTGCGCCGGTAGATGTAAAACTGGATGTATACGGTGACGAGATATTTAAAGGTACCATTAACCTGATTTATCCGACTATCGACGCTGCAACCCGTACTTTCCCGATAGAGATTAAGCTGGACAACAGAGATCAGCGTGTTCGTCCGGGAATGTTTGCCCGTGCAACGCTAAACTTCGGTACGGCCGACAATGTCGTTGTTCCCGATCTTGCTATCGTGAAGCAAGCCGGTTCAGGTGACCGTTATGTGTATGTTTACAAAGACGGCAAAGTATCTTATAATAAGGTAGAGCTGGGTAGACGTATGGGGACGGAGTATGAGTTGAAATCCGGTGTGCCCAATAATTCGCAGGTAGTCGTTGCCGGTCAGGCACGTTTGGCGAATGGCGTGGAAGTAGAAGTAGAAAAATGATACCTTATCACCTTAACACATTATAATATATGAGTTTATACGAAGGTGCGGTTAAGAAACCGATTATGACCTCCCTCTGCTTTCTGGCAGTGGTGATCTTTGGCCTTTTCTCTTTGTCCAAGTTACCTATCGACTTGTATCCGGATATTGATACGAATACAATCATGGTAATGACTGCTTATCCGGGGGCAAGTGCTTCGGATATAGAAAATAATGTGACTCGCCCGTTGGAAAATACGTTGAACGCGGTGAGCAACCTGAAACATATTACCTCCCGTTCTTCAGAGAATATGTCATTGATAACACTGGAGTTCGAGTTTGGTAATGATATAGACGTCCTGACGAATGATGTACGCGACAAGCTTGACATGGTAAGTTCACAGCTTCCCGACGATGTCGAGAATCCGATTATCTTCAAGTTCAGTACGGATATGATTCCTATCGTACTGCTTTCCGTCCAGGCGAAAGAGAGCCAGTCGGCACTTTATAAAATTCTGGACGACCGCGTGGTGAATCCCTTGGCACGTATTCCCGGTGTGGGTACAGTATCTATCAGTGGTGCACCTCAGCGTGAGATCCAAGTATACTGTGACCCCAATAAACTGGAAGCATACAACTTGAGTATCGAAACGATCAGTTCCATTATCGGGGCTGAAAATAAGAACATTCCCGGGGGTAACTTCGATATCGGTAGCGAGACATATTCGTTGCGTGTAGAAGGAGAGTTTGATGATTCCCGCCAGTTGGCAGATGTAGTGGTTGGCACGCATAATGGAGCCAATATCTTTCTACGTGACGTTGCCCGTATCGTCGATACAGTAGAGGAGCGTGCGCAGGAAACCTATAACAACGGTGTGCAGGGAGCTATGATTGTTGTTCAGAAACAATCGGGTGCCAATTCGGTAGAAATCTCCCGCAAGGTAGAAGAGGCACTTCCCCGTTTGCAGAAAAACTTGCCGAGTGACGTGAAGCTGGGAGTGATTGTCGATACGTCTGACAATATCTTGAACACGATTGATAGTTTGGCGGAAACCGTAATGTATGCTTTGCTGTTCGTTGTCATTGTCGTGTTCCTTTTCCTGGGACGCTGGCGTGCAACCTTGATTATCTGTATCACGATTCCGCTTTCGTTGATTGCCTCTTTTATTTATCTGGCTATTTCCGGGAATACGATTAATATTATCTCGCTTTCGTCCCTTTCTATTGCTATCGGTATGGTGGTGGATGATGCGATTGTGGTACTCGAAAACGTGACAACGCATATTGAGCGTGGTTCCGATCCGAAACAGGCGGCTGTGCACGGTACGAATGAGGTGGCTATTTCCGTAATCGCTTCTACGTTGACAATGATTGCCGTGTTCTTCCCTCTGACAATGGTAAGCGGTATGTCCGGTGTACTTTTCAAACAGTTGGGTTGGATGATGTGTGCGATCATGTTTATTTCCACCGTGGCGGCATTGTCGTTGACACCGATGCTCTGTTCGCAGTTGCTCCGTTTACAGAAGAAACCGTCGAAGATGTTCAAACTCTTTTTCACTCCGATAGAGAAGGCGCTGGACGCACTCGATACTTGGTATGCAAAGATGTTGAACTGGGCGGTTCGTCATCGTCCCATTGTTATCGTGGGATGTATTGCTTTCTTCATTGTCAGCTTGCTGTGTGCAAAGGGGATCGGTACGGAATTCTTCCCCGCACAGGATAATGCCCGTATTGCCGTACAGCTTGAGTTGCCGATTGGCACGCGTAAAGAGATAGCGCAGGAACTTTCGGAGAAACTGACGAATCAGTGGATGACCAAGTATAAGGATATTATGAAAGTATGTAACTATACAGTTGGTCAGGCTGACTCCGATAATACATGGGCTTCCATGCAGGACAACGGTTCCCACATTATATCTTTCAACATCAGTTTGGTGGACCCGGGCGATCGTGACATTACCCTGGAGGCAGTCTGCGATGAAATGCGTGAAGACTTGAAAGGATATCCGGAGTTCAGTAAGGCTCAGGTAATCCTTGGAGGTAGTAATACAGGTATGTCTGCTCAGGCAAGTGCCGACTTTGAGGTATACGGATATGATATGACGATGACCGACAGTGTGGCAGCCCGTTTGAAACGCGAACTGCTGAAAGTGAAGGGCGTGACTGAAGTTAACATCAGCCGTAGCGATTACCAGCCGGAATATCAGGTTGACTTCGACCGTGAGAAACTGGCTATGCATGGGTTGAACCTTGCGACAGCCGGTAACTATTTGCGTAATCGTATCAACGGTGCAGTTGCTTCCAAATACCGTGAAGATGGGGATGAATATGATATCAAGGTGCGTTATGCTCCGGAATTCCGTACAAGTTTGGAGAGTCTGGAGAATATCCTTATTTACAATGCACAGGGACAATCTGTTCGTGTGAAAGATGTCGGAAAAGTAGTCGAACGTTTTGCGCCTCCTACCATTGAACGTAAAGACCGTGAACGTATTGTGACTGTTTCTGCCGTAATCTCCGGTGCTCCGTTGGGAGATGTAGTTGCTGCCGGTAACAAGGTGATTGATAAAATGGACCTTCCGGGTGAAGTGACGATTCAGATTTCCGGGTCGTACGAAGATCAGCAGGATTCGTTCCGCGATTTGGGTACACTCGGTATCCTGATTGTTATCCTTGTATTTATCGTAATGGCGGCACAGTTCGAATCATTGACTTATCCGTTCATTATCATGTTCTCTCTGCCGTTCGCGTTTAGTGGTGTCTTAATGGCATTGTTCTTCACGGGCAGTACGTTGAGTGTAATGAGTTTGTTGGGAGGAATCATGTTGATTGGTATTGTGGTGAAGAACGGTATCGTGCTCATTGACTACATTACTCTCTGTCGAGAGCGAGGCATGGCGGTGATAAACTCTGTGGTGACATCTGGTAAGAGTCGTCTCCGTCCGGTATTGATGACAACTGCGACAACCGTTTTGGGTATGATCCCTATGGCTATCGGCGGCGGACAGGGTTCCGAAATGTGGAGTCCGATGGCAATCGCCGTAATCGGTGGTTTGACGGTATCTACCGTATTGACCTTGGTTCTGATTCCGACCTTGTATTGCGTATTTGCAGGAACAGGTATCAAGAACCGTCGTCGTAAACTTCGTCGTCAACGCGAATTAGATGTTTACTTCCAGGACCACAAAGATGAAATTATAAAGAAATAACAGGAAAGAAATATGAAATCAGTATTGATAACATTCGATCAGGCTTATTACGAACGAATCATGGCATTACTCGACCGTTTGGGTTGTCGTGGCTTTACATACCTTGAGAAAGTGCAGGGACGTGGTTCGAAAACAGGCGATCCGCATTTCGGAAGCCATGCTTGGCCAAGTATGTGCTCGGCTATCTTGACGGTAGTAGACGACAGCAAAGTCGATCCGTTGCTCGACACCTTGCATATAATGGACTTGGAAACCGAACAATTAGGTTTGCGTGCATTTGTGTGGAACATTGAACGGACGATCTGACCGATGTCCGGCATGTAAATAAGTAAAAAGGGAGAATCTCATAAATAATGTAGATTCTCCCTTCTTTTTTATTGCTTTTCTCTATCTTTGC
>OGPW01001722.1_pt1 | contig 14049 bp, 5 predicted proteins | sample 1553061 | NCBI WGS metagenome assembly OGPW01 (sample SAMEA2580292, study PRJEB22360) | human gut metagenome | biome: human gut; feature: human-associated habitat; material: faeces | place: Denmark | collected 2008/2010
TACTCAGGGAAGATATAAGATTCCACCTTCAACTTGAACATTGGTGTGCCGCATAAACTGACAGTCTACCACGGCGTGGGGCTGGGCAAAAGTCTTGCCTGTGAGGACTGGCCGGATGAAGCCGTCCGCTTTTGGACAAGCCAACAAAGCTGACCCCTGCCCTTTTCGGCTCCGGATAAGGATAAAACCGCAAGCACACACACGACCAAATTCACGGACATTCCCGTTGAATTTGTGTTGTGTTTACGCTTTTTTGTGGCGATTTTTGCGCAATAGTTGCGCAAAAGCATCAGCAAGATTTTAACAGGTGCTCGGCGGTGTGTATAATAGTTGCCGAAAGCGCTTGTCATTGTGACGAATTCGACAAGTCAAAATTTTGCAATCTGCCAAAAAATCACTTGCTTGAATATAGCCGTATTGAAATTTTCATCCCAAAGTATTATACTGTTCCTTATAAATAAAAAGGCACACAACAAACATACCGTGTCTTACTTTTCCCGACGTAAGCGCAATGTTTGCACATCGGATTATATTCTCAAAAAAGACTGTAAATACAGCTCAGCTTGTGGAAAAAGTCCGTTTCCGTGCCAGATGTGCGCAGCGCATAAAATCGCGCCGAATGGCGCGCGTTCCCCCGATATATCGTGAGAACACACATATATAGAAAAGGAGTCGAAGCAAATGACGAAAGCATTTTCTATCCTGCACCGTGCGGCGGCACTGCTTGTCGCCCTGTGCCTGCTGGTCGGTATGGCTCTGCCGGTTTATGCAGCTGAGGATGAGGCTTTATTTTTTGACGCAGGTTCGGAAACGATTCCGACCGTTACTACCGAAACCACGGCAGAGGAGAGCACCGAACCTGAGCAAAATCCTGTTGTGACGGATTCGGAAACGGTTCCGGACAAAGAAAACACCCCGCCCGCCGCAAACGAGCCGGGAACAGAAGCGGGAAACACGGTAAACAATACAGCAGCGGTTCCGAATAATGACGGCAAAACCCAGGAAGGGGCAGAAAATCAGACTCCCGCCGCCGATACGGACACCGTCCCTGCCGACCCAGCCTTGACGAACAAAACCCCTGCGGACACTTCCGATACGGCTGCCGCGCCAAACCATGCCATCAACGCAGAGGAAACCACGGCGGCAAAAAACAACACAGAGCAAGATGTTCTTTTTGCTGACGGGGACAACCCCAACGAAGAAGATACTATGCTTGCGGATGATTTGCCTGACAACGATGACGCGAACTCACCTGATACGATAGCGGACACCAGTGTATCGACGGGCTTTATCCCGGCAACGACAACCATTTATTTTGCGGTTGATAAAAATATATTCCAGGATTCCTATCGGGTTCATTTGTATGCCCATAAGCTGGACGACAGCGGCTTGGACAAGGATATGGTTGACACTGGAAAGACAACAACCGATGGTCGCAAGATATACAGCGTTACACTGAATCAGGCTGATTATTCAGCGGGTGGGTTTTATCGACTGATTTTCCAGTATTTTGATGGCACTGTTTTTAAAGATCAATTCTTTGCCTTTGGCGGAGAAGACCACGATGGCGATGGTCATTATAAAAAGGAAACAGCCATTGACAAAATTGCCGGGCAAATGTTTGACGGTAATAACGGCACTAACCGAGGCAATGCATTTAACCCCGCCCAATGGACGCGCGTGGAGTACTATTACAAGGACACGCCGCTTTACTTCAAAAATGAAAGCGACGCCGCGCTTACCGACGTAACCGCAACATTTTACAAGCTGGAAAACGGCGCCCCGGCACAAACCGGCATCCAAACGATCGGCACGGTTGATGCGGGCAAACTTGCCGCGCAGCAGATCCTGATCCCCGACAATCAGTCGCGGTTTGTGCAATTTACTTGGGGTGAAAGTGGCCGAAGCGCCCTGTATGATTTCACCACGGACTACACCGAAAACCCCGAAACAGGTGTACAGAAACTGGACTTAACAACCGCAAATCGCTATGTCTGCAATGGTACTGATGGCACTTGGGAAAGTGCGGGCGGCGATTTGCTTACCGCGGGCAAAAAGATTTACTTTGACGCCACGCTGTCCGCGTACAGTTATGAGGGCGAATATTTACCGCAGTCCGCCATGGGCGACGGCGAAACCATGTACTGCTTCCTGACGGGTTCAGGCGGCGTCAAATCGCTGCAGATGACGCAGGAAACCGACCCCACAGCCGCCGACCGCAAGCTGTGGTCTTGCACAATTCCTGCGGGCACTTACACCGCAGTGCAATTCTCCGCAACGGATAACCAAAACACCCCCGCAAAAGACAACAAGACCAGAAAGTACAGCACAGCAGAAATCCCCCCAACCCTGCAAGAACCCTGCTTCTTTGCCGACGACGGCGACCCGTCGGCCTACACGGGCGGCGAAGGTGTCAACCGTGACGGTTACTGGGGCGAGAAAGCCTCTGTCCGCGATGCCGAAAGCGGCAAAAATACCACCGTTGTGGATATTGCAAGCGGCGAGTTCAAGCAAGAGCCAGGCACAAAGTACATCACAAGCACCCTGTACGATTACTACACCGACTACGAGCTGAACGGCCTGAACCGCGACACGTACCCGGACGGTAACACAAGTTCCCAGCGCGGGTACGTCACTTTTGAGCAGTTCAACCGCGCACTAAGCAGTGCTTACACGGCAAACAACAATGTCAAATACCCGCTTTATACCGGGCATTTCCAACCGTCAATAGGTGGTTGGGCCAACCCCTTTGCAACCGTTGCCGCAGGTATGAAGCTATACGGCTGGGACGGTAATACGAACAGCCCGGATTACAAAACGTTTATGGCCGTGAACAACTCGGCACTGGATGATAGTGGTAATGGAAACGACGATTACAACCGCACCTTCCAGGGCCTTGTGGAAAGCAAGACCTCTGACGGTACGGCAAACGGTCTGCCGCTGTTAAGAACCAAGAATTCCAACACAAATGCGTCGGTTGACCCACACTTTGACAAAGACTTCCTGCAAGGCAAAAACGCCTTTAACACCGTGCTGGGCAAGGTGTATGAGGATGTTTCCTTCCCTCTCAAGCAAAAAGCCGTTTTTGCGCAAGATCCGAACCGTCCGGACGATAACGACCCGGAGGGCAAAGCCAAATATTGGTACTATGACAGCAACGAAACCTCGCTGTACCTCAAACAGGGCAGCGCCCGCCAAAGCTACTATCTGGTGGGGGATGGCATAAACGAAGCCTCACATAACCGTGATGCCGGCAACAAAACGGATAATATGGGGTATGGTTTCTTCCCGTTTAACGAAGCAGTTACCGGCAGTGCCCCCCAATACAACTACGGCTTTGGCGCCAAGCTGCAATTTGACTTTACGCTTACAGAAAACGGCAAAGTGATTGTGCGGACAGATAGCAGCGGCAAGAACATTGAAGTTCCTATCAAGTTCTTCTTCTCCGGCGACGATGACGTGTGGGTCTACATTGACGGCGAGTTGGTGCTGGATGTCGGCGGCGCACACGGTAAAGCGTCCGGTCTGCTGGAATTTGGCGAAAACAACACCGTAACCCCCTACGTCAGCTCCAACAAGAACACCGACTCAAATGATACCATGGTCTACGAGGATTATGGGTCCGGCGAAACAGTCAAAACCGTCAAATATAACGGACAATCGATCACGTTCAATAAGAAGGGCACCACCAAAACCCTTGAAAACCAATCCACCCACACCCTGACCATGTACTACATGGAGCGCGGCATGTGGGAGTCTAACATGGCGCTGGCGTTCAACTTCCCCGACCATAACGAATTGCAGGTCGAAAAGCAGGTCGATGTTTCGGACGTGAACCCGCTGTTCCGAGACAGTTTCAAAAACCAGAAAATTTTCACCTTCAACATCCAAAATCTGGCCACCCACTACGAAGCAAAAGCAACTGATGAACCGGCAATCCAGACCGAGAAACTTCCGGACACTGCATACAGTTCGGCCACGGGACTATTAAGCTATGAGTCGTCCCTGCCGGAGGATGTAGGAACAGGCAGCGCCGTGCTGTGGTCATCGGATAAAAGTGACCCATCCAGCCTATACCGCGACCAGCGCCGCGGCACACTGACATGGGACAGCTCCATAAATATAAGTCCGTACAGCTACCTGACCTTTGATGTCTATGTGCAGGGCAGCCCGACCGATACCTGCGCCATGAGCAACCTGTATGTGGAACTTTGGGACACAAGCGGCAAGCAAATGGGCTGCCTTGGCAGCAAGGGGCTGCAAAGCAGCGATGTCTACGGCGCGGCGACCGCGCTGCACCCGGGAACGTGGTACACCGTACGGCTGATGTTGAACTCCCTGCAAAAAGATGCGGCTTTCAACAATCAGCTTACAAGAATTACGGTGGGCGATAACTATGCGCGCAGCATTTACCTGCGCAACTTTACATTCAGCAGTGCGCCGACCCTGCCGAAGCAAACAGGCTTTACCACCGCGCAGTACAACGTCCCCGACTATGGCTCTGCCGAAAGCGGTAAGTTGGAAAACGCGGCCTATGCGGTGTTTTCCTCCAATCTTGGCAACGGCGACGTTGTGGATGAAAACGGACGGTTCCTGCTGCAGGACGGTGAGACCGTTACCTTTAATGACCAGTTCCGCCGCGGCAGCTACATAGCCCTGCAAGAGCAGATCGACACCGAACTGTACGATACAACTTGGACGGTATACGAAAACGACGTACCTGTTACAAGTGTAAGCGGCAATAGTAACGTTGTTACGATGGGCGATGTTAGCACGTTGCAAAACGTCAGAGGCACCGCCCCAAACGATGGCCGAACGGAGCAAGTGGTTAATACAACCCTTGACGGATACAACACCAAGAACGAGTACACAGAGGCCCAAAAGCCGAACGCTGGCACGCTGGTTTTTCGCTCTTACAGCAGCTCGGCCGATGGTAACGAGCTAACCAAGCTGAAAGTGGTTTTCAACAACAAGGTCAAGACAGGCAAGCTGATTATACGCAAGGTCCCCGCCAAGGGCGAGACACTGGAAGGCAAGGAATTTACCTTTACCGTCCGATTCGGCGATGTTGGCGGCCAAAGCCTCGGCGACACAATCGAGCAGCAAACGTACACCTGCACGGTGAAACAACACGGTGACGAGTACTATGGCGAGATCGTGATCGACAAAATCCCTGTCGGCACACGGTTTGTTGTGTCAGAAAAAGAACAGCCGGGCACAAGCCTGAAATCGGTGCATATCGAGGGCGGCAAAGACTGCGCTGTTGCCGCGGACGGCGTAATGGCGTACGGCACCATTGAATATAAGAAAGCTGCAACGGCAACGTTTGAAAATACCGCCCGCGAACTGATTGACATAACGGTCAAAAAAGAGTGGAAAACGCAGGACGGTACGACGGACATTCCGCAAGCCGACCTGCCCAAAGCCATTTACCTGCAACTGCAGCGCACCGAAACGCCGGATGAAGCAGACAGCTGGCTGCCGGTTTCGGGGTATGAAAGCGTAGAGCTGAAAAAACCCGACGGTTACGAAGGCTGGACCAAACAGTTTACCGGGTTGGACAAGTACGATGCGAACAAGGCGGGGAATGACCATGTCGCTTACACCTACCGCGTGCTGGAACGCGCGACGGCAGATGGGAAATTTTACGGCGGCGCGGATGGCGATGTGATTGAGATCAACGGCAAGAAGTACAAGGTTCTCAATACCACCGTCACAGGCGATTCGGCCGACAAAACGCTGACCCTGACCAACCAACTGCAGGATGCCAAATATAACTTGGTCATCACAAAGCAGGATGCACAGGATGCCGGCATAAAGCTGGGCGGCGTGGAGTTCAAGCTGGAAAAGCAGGACGCTGAACTGAGTGAAACCAAAACAGGCAAGACCGCCGAGGAAACAGGCGAACTTACCTTTGCAGACCTGACCCCCGGCAGCTACCGCCTGACCGAGACCAAGACCGCCGAGGGCTACACCCTGCTGGCCGAGCCCATCGAATTTACGCTGACAGCGGACGGGCAATGCCTACGCGGCGACGAGACGTTTGGCAAGATAACCCCAGGTGCCGACGGCGTGTACAACATTGCCCTGACTGTTTACAACCGCAAGGGCTTTACCCTGCCGCACACGGGCGCGGACGCACCCAGCCTGTGGCTGCTGATAGGTTTGCCCGCACTGGTGGCTGTGCTGCTGGTGCTGGTGTTCCGATACAATAAGAAAGGGGGCAAACGTTCCTGACCCCACCCCTCTACACAAACCAACATAGAAAAAAGAGGTATGCATCAAAATGAAACTGAAACGTTTATTTACCGCAATCCTCAGCGCCGCCCTGACCCTGAGCCTTTGCGCCATGCCCGCCATGGCGACGGAAGGCGGCACGACGGCGGGGACGCCGCTGGCAGACGGTATGCCTGTTTGGGATACAACCAAAAAAGGCAGCATTACGATTCATAAGTTTGAGTATAACCCTTCATCGGGAGCACCGTCCCAACAGGGTACCGGTGCCGAGGGCGAAGGCGCGCCCGCAGGCGCAATACCACTGGACGGGGTAACTTTTGAGATTTACCAAGTGCAAAGTCAGACTTGGCTGGAAAGTTATTACGGCGGTCAAGTGACTGCGAGTAGTCAAGACTTTTCCAAGATGGATGCAAGTGACTATTATACTAAGAACAGTACGACAGGCGCAATCACAGTTAATAGCGGCGCAACAAAGGTTGCCACGGTTACAACCACAACTACAGAAACTGATAAGGGTGTAGCCAAAAAAGACGGTCTTGCCCTCGGTCTGTATCTGGTTGTTGAAACCAAAGCCCCTGATAAGGTCACATCCCCTGCTGACCCGTTCTTGGTTTCTGTCCCTATGACGCGCATTGCTGATAATGATACCACGAACAAGCTGACGGACTGGATTTATGATGTCCACGTTTACCCGAAAAACAGCACCACCTACGGTCAAGTCACGATTGAGAAAAAGGGCTATACCGGCGGTGGCACCGGAGTTGCGTTGGAGGGTGTTCAGTTCAAGCTACAGAAACAGAATGGCGCAGATTGGACAGATATTACTGCAAACGATAGCAATGGCAGCACCTACAATTTGACAACGGACATAAACGGTAAAATTACAATTGCAGGGCTTTCGCAAGGCGAATACCGCATTTTTGAGGATGCATACAGCAATACTTCTGCTAACAAGGGCTATATCTTGGATGCGGAATACCACACCTTTACCGTGCAGAAAGATGGTAAGATTCAGGTAGACGGAAACGTGTCTGCTAATGCAACCATTCAAGTTGCCAACCACCGCCCCGATATGAAGAAGGAAGTTTACAATGGCACTGAATGGAAGCAAGATGCCCAGTACGGTGTCGGCGATACTGTTCCTTACAAAATTACGATTGAAGTCCCGAAGAACATTGATAAACTTTCCACCTTTACCGTCACCGACACGCCGACAGGTTTGACGGATAATGTAAGCAGCATTGAAGTTAAAGACGACACAACAGACCTGACGAAAAACACGCATTATACAGTTGCGGATAACGGTAATGGCTTTACTATTACATTTACGCCTGCCGAAATGGCAGCTTATGCCGGTGAAAAACTAGTAATCACCTATACTGCTACTGTGAGCAATGATGCTGTAGTCGGCGGCAAAGGCAACTCGAATAACGCAAAACTTACATACACCAATAAAATCAATACCCACGACTCCCCCGCCGCACCTAGCACGAACACCATTGAGGACAGCGCTGTTATGTACAGCTTTGGCATCAAAGTGGTAAAAACTGCGGAAAACGGAACTACTGCACTGCCCGGCGTTGTGTTTGACCTGTACCGTGAAGCCAAGACGGGAGAAACGCCTATTGTAAATGCTGAAACCCTCAAGAAAGCAGGTCTTGACATCACTAAAAAATGGATTCTTGTAAAGTCTGGCTTGACAACTAACGCAAACGGCATCATTGATACGTCTGACTCTAACAACGCCACCAACTACACCCACGGTCTTGCCAATGGTGATTACTATCTGGTCGAAACCAAGACGGTTGATGGCTATAACCTGCTGACAAAGCCTGTTAAGGTTAAGCTGGATGTTACCGCCACAACTACTTGGCAAAAGACCAACGTATATGACGCCAGTGGCAATCTGGTTAAGCATGGCACGGTTACGAAAACCACGTTCACCCATACCAGCAACAATGGCGATGCCACAAAAACGGAACTTGCTGTTGCCAAAGTCGTCAACCGCAAGGGCTTTACGCTGCCTGTCACCGGCGGTTTCGGTACGCTGCTGTTCAGCGGTATCGGTGTGCTGCTGGTTCTGGCGGGCGTCGGCGTTCTGTTCAGCCTGAAAAAGAAATCCAACCGTGCGTAATGCACACCATCCAAACACCCACAGCAAAATAAACGGGTAATCCATAGGGGAAGGGCCGGAAACGGTTCTTCCCCTATGGGCAGTTGTGGCAGTGCGTCAACCCTTTATAGAAAGGCTCTTTGCAATGGAAACCACCGTCAAATTAAAACTTGGTTTTGCTGCGCTGATGATCGTCTCCGGCATCGGCGTGGCCATGTACCCCGTTGTCAGCAACGCGGTGGCACAGCGCCACGCAAGCTCGGTCATTGAAAGCTACAACGACAACGTGCAGTCGATGGACACCGAAAAAATCGACGCCGCCAAGGAGGCTGCGCGCCGCTACAACCAACAGCTGAACAATGCCATCGACCGCGATGCGGCGGGCGAAGCAGACGACATCGGCACAAGCTATGTGGACATGCTGGACGTGGGCGAGAGCCTTGGCTACATTACCATACCCAAAATTGACGTAAACCTGCCCATTTATGAGGGCACAAGCGACGATGTGCTGGTAAAGGGCGTCGGACATCTGGAAGGCTCCAGCTATCCGCTGGGCGGCGCGGGCACCCACAGTGTGCTGACGGGGCATCGCGGTCTGGCCGAGGCGGTACTGTTTACCGACCTGGACAAGCTGGGCGAGGGTGACCGTTTTTACCTCCACATCATGGACGAGGTGCTGGCGTATCAGGTAGACCAGGTCAAGGTCGTGGAGCCGGAAAACACCGAGGATCTGGAAATTATCCCCGGCGGGGACTACTGCACGCTGATCACCTGCACACCCTATGCCATCAACACCCACCGTATGCTTGTGCGCGGCGCCCATGTGCCGTATACCGGAGAGGACGAGCAGCCCGACACGCCGCAGACCGTGCAGTACCAACAGCTGAATACCGGCAACGTGGTAAAGCGCATTGTGGACGCCTGGCCGTGGATCAGCGTGACGGGCAGTGTGGTTATCGGCGGCGAGGCGCTGCTGTTGCTGCTGCTGTTGCACCGCTGCAAAAAGCGCGAGGAGGAAGACTGATGAAACGCCTGTTTCTGCAAATTTTTGCATGGCTGGCAATTTTGCTGGGCGTTGGGCTGATGCTGCAGCCCACGGTCAGCCGATATCTGACGGAGCAGAAAAGCACAAAAACCGTGCAAAAATTTGTGCAGGCCGCCGAAGCTGCCGCCCCCGCCGCGCCCGAAACCTCCGCCGCCGAACCCGCGCGCGCCTACCCCGAACTGTACGACGCGTTTCTGGCCTACAACCAACAGCTTTTTGCCCAAGGCCAAAGCGGCCTGAAAGACCCCTTTGCCTACGAGACCCCCGCCTTTGACCTGACGGGCTGCGGCTTGCCCGACGACGTTATCGCCGCGCTGTGGATACCGCGTCTGGACTTGGAACTGCCTGTTTATCTGGGGGCCAACGCGGCCAACATGGCCCGCGGCGGCGCGCTGCTGGGGCAGACCTCCATGCCGCTGGGCGGCGAAAACACCAACACCGTCATTGCCGCCCACCGCGGCTATTACGGCGCGGAAATGCTGCGCAACGTGCAGCAGATACAAATCGGCGACAAAATTACTATGACAACGCCGTGGGACACGCTGGTTTACCGCGTGTGCGAGCTGAAAATTATACAGCCGGACGACATAAACGCCGTGCTGATACAGCCCGGCCGCGACCTGCTTACCCTGACGACCTGCCACCCCTACACCCAAAACACCCAGCGCTACTTGGTGATAGCCGAGCGCGACCCCGACGCAGAGGCCGCCACCCATGCGGCAGACCTGGCCGAGTGTGACGAAACCTGGGACGCCGCACCGCGCCAAGTGACGGTGGAGGCCGACGGTACCTCCGCGCTGGAGGAAGTCACCCCCGAAAGTATCACTCCCCTGCCCCACGAGGGCGGCGGCGAAAACGCGGGCGGCGCGTACTCCAACTGGGTGATTTGGCTGGAAAACAACGCCCTGTGGGCGGGATGCCTGCTGATTGCCGCCGTGATCGGCTGTATGCTGATTTGGCGCAGGCATAGAAAGGATTGACCCATGCAGAATATCAACGAAAAGGCGCTGGCCGTTACAGCCGAGGTAAGCAAGGCGGTGCTGGGCAAGCCGGAAGTCGTGCTGAAAATCATGATGGCGATACTGGCGCGCGGCCATGTGCTGATTGAGGACATCCCCGGCGTGGGCAAAACTACGCTGGCACAGGCGTTTGCCCGCGCTATGGATCTGACCCAAAACCGCGTGCAGTTTACCCCCGACGTTCTGCCGTCCGACATTGTGGGGTTCTCGCTGTACCAAAAGGAAACCGGCAAGTTTGTGTACCACCCCGGCGCGGTGATGTGCAACCTGTTTTTGGCCGATGAAATCAACCGTACCAGCGCCCGCACCCAGTCCGCCTTGCTGGAAGTCATGGAGGAAAGCGCCGTCACGGTGGACGGCGTGACGCGCGTTCTGCCGCAGCCGTTTACCGTTTTTGCAACGGAAAACCCCGTCGGCTCGGTGGGTACGCAGATGCTGCCGGAATCCCAGCTGGACCGCTTTATGGTCTGCGTGGTCATGGGCTACCCCGATGCGGAGGCGGAAATGGAGATTTTGTCCCGCCAGCCGCGCCGCGCCCTGCTGGACCGTGTGCAGCCGGTGATGGACAAAAACGACCTGCTGGCTATGCAGCAGCAGGTAGACGAAGTATATATGAGCGATGAAATCAGACGGTATATCGTGGAACTCTCCCGCGCGACGCGGCAGGACAGCCGCCTGACGCTGGGGCTTTCGCCCCGTGCGTCGCTGGCAGTGGCCGGTATGGCGCGCGCGGCGGCTTTTCTGGGAGGGCGCAATTATGTGGCCCCGCAGGATATTACCGCGATTTTTGCCGATGCGGCCCGCCACCGTCTGTGCCTGACCGAACAGGCCCGCACCGGCGGCGATACAGTGCAGAATATCCTTGACGATGTTCTGCACACCGTGCCGCGCCCCCGCCCGGAGAAACCGTTCCATGGCAGGTAAGGTGGGCTGCGCGCTGCTGCTGGCCGTGCTGTTTGCCGCGGCAGCGGTCAGCCGCACGTCGTTTGCGGTCTTTTTGGCGTCACTGGCGGTGCTGCTGGTCGGCTTTTTGGCGTGGTATGTCCGCACACTGCGCAGGGATGTGACGGTAACGCTGCAGCTGCCTGCCCGCCCCGTGCACCCCGACGAGGATTTTGCCGTACTGGTGAAACTGCACAACAACGGGCGGCGGCCCATGCCGGAGCTGCGTGTCGTTTTGCAGGCTGTGGACGCCGAAAGCGGAACGGCCATTGAACTGCCCTGCGGCGCGATGCTGGCCCCGCATCAGTGTGCCGATTTGCGCGTGACCCTGCGCGCAGCAAAAAGCGGTCTGTGGCGGTTCCGTGTGCGGGAAGCCACCGTGCGCGACCTGTTGGGGCTGTTTGCCGCGCACTGCGCCGTGCCGCCCCAAAGCAGAGAACTGTGTGTGCTGCCCCCCGCCGAGGGCGAGGACGACGGCGCAGGCACAAAACCGCAGAACTGCGCCGAAAAAGTGACTGCGGCGGGCTGCGATTTGACCGACGGCGTTTATGATCTGCGCCCCTACCGTGCAGGCGATTCACCGAAGCTGATCCACTGGAAACTGACCGCCCGCGTGGGCGAGTTGACCGTGCGCGAGCCGTTGGGCGCAACCTACCGCGCTGACCCTGCGGGCAGCGTTTTGGCAGAGGGGGCCGACGCGCCGCAGCAGTTGTTGCACTTTGGGCAGGCCGCCGTAAAGCGGCTGCGCAGATTGACCCGCCGCAAGGACACCGACCCCGCTACGGGGCTGGTATTTGTGGACCGTGTGCTGCTGCCCCGCACCAAGGCCGCTGCCCACCCCATGGCGGAAACGGCGGCGGATCTGCTGATTTCGGAGCTGCTGGCCTTGGGCTTGCTGACGGCGCTGAACGGTGCGTTTGCACTGGCATTGCCGATTTGGGTGTGGCTTGGCGTGGCGGCACTGTGTGCGGCGTGGCCGGCACTGCACCGCGTCCCGCTTTCCAAGGCGGGCCGTTACGGCGCGGCGCTGGCGCTGGCCGTGGGGGATCTGGTGCTGCTGTTTGCTGTGCCGCAGCCGGTTTTGGCCGGTGCGGCACAGTGCGCGGATGCCGTCAGGCTGTGCTTGAATACACGCTTCAACGCAAATTTTGTGGTGTCCGCCTCGCCGGTTTCGGCGCAGATGGGCCTGTTTGCGCTGCTGACGGCAGTTCCGTTTACAATGTTTTTGGCCGCGCTGACAGCCCGCCACACCGACGCGCTGTTGCTGGGGGCGGTGCTTCTGCCGATCGTGGTGCTCACGCTGTTGGCGGGGACGGGCCGTGCCGTTTTGGGCTGGCTGCTGCTTTTGCCGGGCTGGTTGGGAAGCTGTGCGGCGGCGCGGTCGCTGGTGCGCAAACGGCTGTGGCGCGGCAAGGGTTCCGCTGTCTATGCCGCCAACCTGCAGACCCACCGCATAAACCAAAGGCTGGCCGGTGTCGGCATGGCTGCCATTTGCGCGGTGCTGTTTTTGCCTGCCCTGGCACTGCGCCCCGTGCTGATGCTGCCCTTGAACGCGCTGCAGCCTGTGACCGACAAAGTCTGCGCGGCCGGGCTGAGCGCGGCGATCGAGTGGCTGCCGAAAATCAGCGGCGGGGCACTGAATTTCCATGTCAGCGCTGCTGCGGGCGGCGTGGAGGACGGCAGCCTGACACGGGGCGACGGCCTGGCGCTGACGGGGCTGGAGGATATAATGGTCACGACCGACGCCAAGCCGGAGGAGACCGTCTACCTGCGCGGTTTTATCGGCGTGGACTATGACGGCACAAGCTGGCGGGCAGGGAATGCCGCTGCCTTCGACAGTGCCGCAGCAAACTGGAAAACCGACGGCGACGGGCGGCTTGCCATTGCGAACCTGCCGTTTTTGCGCGCGGCATACAGCGGCGCACAGCCGCAGCAAATGACCGTACATCGTCTGCATGCAAACGATGCCTACACGTTTGCGCCGTACAACGCATATTTTAACGACTACTACACGCCGGACGGCGACGGAGCCATAGCGGGGCAGACCGTGCAGGACGATATGTTCTACTATTTTCCGCGCAAACAGGCAGAGGAGCTGCTGGCGGCCCGTGACGATGATGACGCGGGGGTGCTGGACCGCCTGGAAAGCGCCTACGCCGCGTATGTTCGTGCGCGCTGCCTGGATGTGCCCGACGGTGCCGGGTACGATGCCATAGACAAGGAACTGGCTGCGCTGGTGAAGGAGCGCAAACTCAGGGATGATGACATCGATGGCCGACGCGCACTGGTGCGCAGCTGGCTGAACGAGCACTGCCGTTACAGCGCGGACGCCGAGACACCCGACGACACCGACCCGCTGCTGTATTTCCTGAGCGAGAGCCACGCGGGCAGCAGCACACAGTTTGCCTCGGCAGCGGTGCTGCTGTGCCGCATGGTGGGGCTGCCCGCCCGATATGTGGTAGGCTACGCCGCACCGCAAAGTCTGTTTACCGCTGCGGGCGACGGCAGCTGCCGTGCCGTTTTGCAGGACGATAACGCCCACGCCTGGGCAGAGATTTACCTTTCCGGGCAGGGCTGGACGCCGCTGGAGGTCACCCCCGGTATGACAGCCGAACGGACCGAGGGCGAGCTTGCCGCCGATGCCGCACAGGCAGGGCAAAATGCCGCAGACAGGGGAAAACCCTGCGTTTGCA
>OGPW01001747.1_pt1 | contig 13806 bp, 6 predicted proteins | sample 1553061 | NCBI WGS metagenome assembly OGPW01 (sample SAMEA2580292, study PRJEB22360) | human gut metagenome | biome: human gut; feature: human-associated habitat; material: faeces | place: Denmark | collected 2008/2010
GGAATGCGTCGGCCCCAGGCCCCCAGCGCATCCGCGCCGTCATGGAAACGCCCATCCCCCTCACGGTCATGGGAAAGCTGGACAGAAACCGGCTGCGCTCCCAGTTGAGCGATCATCCGGAAAAGTTGAAGGGAATTTACTAAAAGGTAATCTTCCGGGGATATTCATCAAAAGAATCCGGACCTGATGGAATGAAGAAATACGGCGGGGTTGAAATCCCCAATCCCTTGCCCACTTCATACATCCCGTCTCCCAGGAAGCCATTTTCCTCTGCCTTGCGGGCTTCCGCACGCGTCTTCGGAACCACCCGGTCCCACTCCATTTTTTTTCTTTAAAAAAAGAACGTGACATGACCAATAATTAAACATTCAGACACGTGAAAAACGCTTGTAGGGCAGAGGTTTTTCTTGCTAGAAAAGAGTTGACCCATGCGAGCCCGTCTTTTGCTTATTCCCTTTATTTTTTCCGTTCCGGCTTATGGCCAGGACATTTCGTCCGACGCAGCGGCAAATCCTCCCGGGCAGGTGAAATACGCTCCGGTCCGGGATCTCTCCCAACTGCCTATGGACGGCGGCTGGACGTACGGGGAAGTGCTGGACAAAGCCGCGGCTGGAGACTTCCGGGCCAATATGCTGGCCGGGGAATACTGGATGGGGCTTTATTACCTGAACCGTGGAGACCTGCCGCTGGCCTGCCTGGAACATATGCAGCATTTTTTCCGTGATGCGGCCACGGCATCCGGCCATCCGGCACCCAAGCTCATGATGACGGATCCTTACGGGATTTTCGGGATTTTCAAGGCGCAACCCATGCAACCGGAACATGCGGAATGGCTGGCTGCCTGCCGCAAGCTTGCGGAAAAGGGAGACATGGATGCCGTTACGGCCCTGTACACCGTCACGGATCTTCCGGAAGCCGAGTTGAGACGCTACCTGGCCCCCCTGGAAAAGAAGGCCGCTTCCGGCGACCAGGATGCGCTGGCCCAGCTCGCTTTCATCAAAGTGGATTGGCTGAAGGAAAATCCCGCCAACGTTATCGAGACCCTGAAGCAATACCGGAAAAACGCCAAACCGGTTCTTCTGGCGCGGATAGGGGAACTGGCCCTTGCCTTGGACGGCAAGGACGGCAGGGGATGGAGGGATACGGCCATTCAATCCCTTTCCCGGGCTGCGGAAAAGGGGCACGCGGGGGCCATGCGGCTTCTGGCGGAATTGACGAAGGGGGCCGCACCGGCACAGGCCGGAAAGCTTTTGGCGGAACTGCGCTCCAGAGGGGATCTGGAAACTCTGCTGGCGGACCTCTCCGCCGGCATGAAGGAAAAAACAGGGGGAGGGAAAAGCTCCCTCCTCCAGCCTTTGTTCGAGCAGGCCAGGAAACTGGGCAGCAATAACGCCTGTGCCTGGTACGCCCAGTTAATTTCCGAAGCGCAGCCCCCGCAGGAACAGGAGCTGCGCAAGGCGGCCCTTGATCTGCTGTCCCTTCATGACGAACGGGGCATGCCATACCTGAAGGAACCTCTTTCCTTCCCCCAGAAAAAACTCAACCAGCTTCCCCCCTACGCCAAGACACATAAGGAGCTTGAGCTGGCCTCTCAGCTTGGGGACACAGATTCCAGCGTACAGTTGGGCGAGCTGTGGAAGGAGGAACTGGCCAATACACTGGATTCCGTAGGGAAGGCCCATGAAGCGCGGGAAAATATGCGCGTATGGTACAGGCAGGCGGCGGAGGAAGGCCACCCCCTGGCCAGGCTGCGCCTGGCCCAAATGGAAAACCCGGACTTAATGGACAAACCGTCCGCAGAACCTGCCAGAACGCTGCTGAACGATTGCCTGGCAAAAGCCGCCGCAGGAGATTTCATCACGCTGAAAGGCATTTCCGAATACGTCACGCCGGAACAATGGGAACAGCTGACCGCCACCCTCCGTAAAAAAGCTCAGGGGGGGAACGCCCGCAGCCAGGCGGATCTGGCATACCTGATGTTATTCAGTTACAGGAGCGAAGAATCCGGCTACCCGGAAGCCCTGGCCTGGGCTCGGCTTTCCGCCGGACAGGGAGATCCCTGCGGCATGTACGTGCTCGGCCGCGCCCTCATTTATGAATTCGGCCTGGAAAAACGCATGGCCGAGGGGGATTCCTGGATGTTCCGGGGAGCCTTGAAAGGACATGTGGACGCGGCGGACATGTGGAGTTCCAACAATGAGAACCTGCAGCCTTACAGCGCCATGATGCACGGTCTGGCGGCACGGGGACATATCCCCTCCCTGCTTTTCCTGGCCAACCAGGCGGCCTATCCCCAGAATACGGGGGAAGCAGCGGCCCTGGACAACGGATTCACTTCCGCCTGCCAGCAGGTCAAGCTAACCCTGAACGGAGAGGACGCCAACACTCCGCCGTGGCTCCGGAAACCGGAACAGAAGGGTAAGGGGGAAGATATTCCGGCGGATGCCGGAACCGTTCCTCCCTGGATGACCCCGTCCGGCAGGGAACGCCAGGCCCCGGCCCCGAAAACCATCAATCCGGAAGCCGTGAAGTTCTGGGAACAGGCTGTGGAACTCGGCAGCCTGACGGCACTGGACGAGCTGGCCAATTATTATGAAACCGTGGCAGGGAATGTGCAGGAGCCTGCGGAACGGCAGCAGCTTCTGGCCTCTGCCATGACGGCAGCCACCGCCCTGGTGAAAAAGGAGGACGTACGCGGTTTCAAGAGGCTGGCCCGCTATTACGAGCAGGGCATCGGCGTGCAGCCGAACAGGGAACTGTACAAGGATTATGTACTGAAAGCCGCGGAAACCAGGGATCCGGAAGCTCTGGTGGAGAAGGCGCGCCTGCTCATCAAGGGAGAGGATCTGGAGCCGGACCCGAAAATGGCGCTGGATATTCTGACCGATCTGGAAGAGAACCAGACGCATGCGGTACCCGGCATGCATTTCCTGCTCGGCTACTTGCATGAAGAAGGCCTCGGCACCCCACAGGATATGGCCCTGGCCTATCAGTTTTACATCAAGGGGGCGGAACAGGACGACGCCAAGTGCATGAACAACCTGGGTTCCATGTATGAACGCGGAACTGGCGTAGCCAAGAACCTGGCCGAAGCCCAAAAGTGGTATGAACGGGCGGCGGAGCTGGGGAATGAAGACGCTCTTGCCAATGTGGAACGGGTAAGGGAAAAACTCAACACGAAGAAGAAATAGGCTCCTTTCCCGTTCCGGAAATGCCACGGAATGGCGGTGGAACACAAATTTTAGCGCAGGTTTCTGCAGACGGCAGAAAATAATGCGTGCGAAGCGGACGCGATTTTTTAAAGCGCCCCTGCCTGTTTCAAAGGAAGCAATGCTTTTGTAATTCGAGTATCTTGTACAAACAGCCGCCCGTCCGGTTGCGGTATGGGCACGCGGCGCTCCCCAGCCGGTCATGCCCCGCCGGATCGTATAGATTTCTCAAAAAACGGAAGCAGGAACGGAATTTTTTTCAGAAAGGACGTACCTAAGTTATTCCCGAGTCACTTTCAACCGCAGAAACCGGCGTTCCATCCCGCTTTCCCGTACGGGTTCCGCATCCCAAAATTCGGCAGCCGTCTTTCCGGCGGTTTCCACTTCTCCCAGGGAAATCCAGTCGACCAGGTCCGTGGAGGCTTCCACTTCATGCTTCACATCCGTTGCCTGCGGATTTACAGGCCAGCGCAGCACCAGATGCATGCATCCGTCCTCCCCCTCTTCCAGCGTTACTTTCGTAACGCTCCCGCAGGGTTTCAACGGATCCTGTCCTGTGGCGTATTTCATCAGGTTGGGGATACCGTCCCCGGCAGGAACGGCATCCGCAGCCGTCCGGTCCGCGGCAGCATCCGGAGGGAAGGAGTCCTGCACCCACTTGTCGTAGCCCGTCAATTCGGCGCCATCCTGCGTTATGATGACAGAGCATTCCTGTTTGTCGGAAGAACGGAAGATTACCGTCCCGAACCGTCCGTCAGCGGATTTGTTTTCCGCCGCCGTCAAAATGACTGTAGTCCGGCCGATTCCCGAAACGGCGGAGGCGGAAATCCAGTCCGGACAATCTGCGACCACCCAGCCCAGAGCCTTCTCTTCCGACTGCACTTCCACCGCCACGGCACCGCCCCCGGCCGGGACGGTTTCCCCCGCAGAAGAAAGGGCAAAGGGGGCCGGAGTATCCGGATAAGCGGTGGAGGAAACATAACGGTTGGCGGCCCGAAGCAGGCAGCATTCGTCAAAGTAGTTGTTCTTCCCAGAGGAATCCGCCACATCCATTCCCAAATCCCAGTACATGAACCCAGCCACTTTCTGTTCACTGATGTAGCGGGCCTTTTTCCTGACCGTATCCACACCATTGAAGTGCAGCGTCTTAACCTTGCCTCCGCCATAATTGAAGCTGGCGGAATCCAGAGAAGGATCCTCCCGAACTCCGGCGCAGGCTGAGACAATGTCCCGGTAAGCCCGAATATCGGCGCCCTGCCCCGCGCCCGGAGTCCCCTGGAACGGAGCGCTGAGCATGATCTTGGAGTCCGGATAGCCCCATGAACGGTATGTTCTGCATGCGGAAACCATGCTGCTATATCCGTTTACATCAATCTGGGGGCCATAATTCTGGAACGTGAAATAATCCACATAACGCATGCAGGCCGCCGGGAATTTGTAATAGTAGGTATGCAGGGAAATGGTAAAAAACATATCCGGGGAAGCCGCCCGGATTGCCCTGGCCAATTCTCCGTAATTATTCCAGGCGGCCGTATCGTTCTGGTCAATCCATTCGAAGTCCAGATCCAGTCCGTCCAATTGATGCTTGCGTACCACTTCCGCCACATTTTCGGCAAAAGCCTCACGGGCATTTGCATCAGACAGCATGGCGGACCAGTTCCCGCCGGAGACACCCAGCCGTATCCGCATTCCGGAAACGCCTTCAGTCAGCCTGCGGAGGATACGGACATGTTCCACCCAGGAAGCTGTATCATGGCCAAATTGGTCACTTGTCCCCCAGCGGCCCACCAACAACCTGTCTCCCCAGCTGTGCTGGACAGCCGCCCCCAGGCGGGCCGCCGCACGGGCCTCATGCCACACGCGCATTTCCTCAATTCTGCCATCCAAATTCCTTCCTATGACGGCATTGGCAGTTCCCTCCATTTCCCCCGCATCCGCGGCGGCCGTGCTTACGGCCTCCCCGTCCACATAAAAGGACGCCGTATCCGCAGAAGAATTCCTGACGAAGGCCAGCCAGAAATAAGGGGCTTAAATCCCTGCCGGCTTCCACAGGCGGCAAATCCGCCTCCCAGGCTTTATCCGGGCCTGCCTGGGTACGGACCCTGTAATGGTCTTCCTTCCATTCCAGCCTCATGGAAACGTTATCATTTTCAAACAGCACCGCCTCCTGTCCGTCTCCGTCCAAAGCCATGCGGACTTCCACGGTAAACGCTCCGGAACTGCCGCCGCCCAGCAAACCTCCGCCCACGTTCATGTAAGCCCCTTCCCCGGAGAAGTCCAGGACATTGGAACATTCCCCGTCAGACGGCAGCAGAACCACACCGGAGCTTTCCGTCACGTCATTGTCCGGATATTGAAAATTGAGAGAACCGTCCGCGGCCGGCGTAACGGAATTGATGTAGATCAAATCGGAATTATTGATGAGATGGGCGCGCGCCGGCCAGTCATAAATAACATGCACATTCCTCACATACGCCGTCACCAGCATGTAACGGAACGTTTCATTATCCGTGACAATGGAAAATTCAGTCCCTTCAGGGGCAACCGCCTGGTAAGGGCGCACAAAGGCGCTCCCTGTCTTTTCCGCAAATTCCGTCCACTTGGCATCACGGAAATCCCCATCCAGACGCCAGCAGCCCACCAGCCTCCCATACCTGGGATGGGACAGGGGCAACGGTCCGTTCAAGAAAAAGTCGTCTTCCTCCCCGCCCAGAGCCGCATTCCAGAAACGCAGTTCATCCAGAGCACCCTTGAACCCCGCCTCCAGCACAATCCCTTTCCAGCCTGATTTCATGGCCTGCAGGTAAGGCGACCGCGGCGAGGAAACGGCCAGGCCTCCGTCCACATACAGACTGATAACCTCCTCCCCGACGGAGACGGCTACATGGTGCCATTCCCCCGCAGCCAATTCCTTCCCGGCAGCTTTCACGGAAGCGACGGAATCCCCATCCGGAACAGACAGAGCCAGACAACCGTGTTCCAGGGAAACAGACGCATTTCCCAAAGAAATGATTTTTCCCGTGACGGCATCATCATTGGGCCTGACCCAGAATTCACAGGTTAACTGGCCTTCAGCCGCCCATGTGGAAGAAGGAACGGGGAGCGCAAGAGAAGAAGGAAGAAAAATGAGCGCCTTATTGTGCAAGACGCTGACAGGCCGGGGATCCGGAACTTCCGGAGCCGGGGAATCGTCCGTACTGACGGTAACGGCATTCAGTTCCATGCGGCCGGAAGCGCTGCTGTCCGCCTCCTTGGTCACATCAAACACCAGCCTGCCCTGTTCATCCGCACAGGCCCTCCACTCCACAGCCAGATAAGCGTCCTGTTCCGATGAATTGGAAAGACCGGAAAATTGATTCCCGGAAAGGCTCCCCATGGAACTTTGAAGCCCCCGCACATCCACCAGAGTTCCGCTGACCAGCGTCATGGATTCATAAGCAGGCGCATTGTGCCCGCAAAAGAAAGATACCGTATATTCCTTGCCCGCCTGGAATCCGGAGAAGGAAAGCCTGGCCGCGGCGGAGGCGGACGGCATCCCGTTGGCGCTCAGACGCATGCTGGTATTGAAAGCTTCGCAGCCATTGGGGAATTCAAAAGAAGAAGGCGCGTCAGCGTTCGTACCGTTGTGCCTGTGCTTCCCCCCTTCATACCAGGTATACCGGGTATTGGGTTCCGCCAGCGTATAAGAACCTCCAGAACTGCATCTGGCGGAGACGGTCAGGGAAACCAGCCTTCCGAACAGGCTTCCCACTGCCACGGACGACGAAGAAGAAGCCGTACCATTCCTGATTAACGGAACGGCAACAAATGTATTGGCGCCTCCCGATGCCGTTGCTGGCATGGTTACATTGGTCCATCCCTCCTGCGCCGTTCCGGAACCATTACCCAGGTCTATGCCGAAGCCGGACGTCTCCGTCGCCTGCAGGACACAGACGCCTCCCGCAAAAAACGCTGTCAGCAAATGGGCTGCCCTCTTGAAAAACACCTTAACCATAAATACCGTCCGCCATTTTATCCGTCCCTGTCCATCAAACCAGAAAAAACTGCGTGGAAAACGGATAAAAAAGAGGGGATGAACCATCCCCTCTTCGCACAAAACCGGCTTGGACACAGCCTGTCCGGTCAATCACCTGTATGACCGTCATCAGTTTCTGCGGCGGCGCAGAAGAAGGGCGCCCAGGCCAAGAAGTCCCAGAGAGGCCGTAGCCGGTTCCGGTACTGCTTCCCCGGAAATAAGAATGTTGCTGATCTCACACCCCATGCCGCCGGCATTGGCCACACGGGTATTATTGAATATCAAGCCAAAAGAAGAATAATCCGTATCAGGGTCCAACTGCAGGTCGAAAGAGACATCAACAGGCTCATTCTGGGTAAGAGAAGCTTTGGCATTTTGCAAAGACCATGTTCCTATGACCGTGGATGTTCCCTCGGCCGTGAATCCATACACATTGCAGGTATAATCGCAGTTGAAATTGGCGGCTCCCCAAGCAGAGGTGTAAGTAATCGTAAAAGACATCTTGGCAGACTCCACTCCTGAAGGCATGTCAAATTTGAGACCGGCAAAATTTCCCTTGCCGACATCGGCTACTCCGCCGAGTTGAAGACCAAGGGAACCATCGTTTAACGACACCTGGCCCGACAAAGCGCTTTTCGTTATAGTTCCATGCCAGACATCGGTTTCATAACCAAAGATATCCTGGGGTGTTATTCCGTCAAGGGATACGGTGTTCTGAGCCCCGCCCCCGGTTGGAGAAAGCTCCAAAGAAAATGAGGCAGCATTTGATAGAGAAGACAATGCCAAGGCGGCTAAAAGACAAAGTGTTTTTCTCATGACAAAAAAATCCGTACCGGATTTAGAATCCGCATTGCGAATGCAAAGGATGAAAAATTTTCGGTACAAAAAATAATCCGGTCATTGGCATTTCAGTTCATCATGTATGTAATGCGTTAATAATTAATCTAAAAATTATTTTTATGGAGAGAAGAGCCGTTTTTCTTCCATTCTGTGTTTCCATAATGGGCGAAGGGGACAATTCGTTTTCTTTCCCGTTCGGAACTGGAGGAAAAAACATGGTAACAGATTCATTTATCTGCATTTTTGATTCTTTTATGTTGACACCGGATTCTAAATCCGCCTAAAAAAAGGATAGTATTTTATATACAAAAAGGCGCAGGCATTTTGGACGCCTGCGCCTTTTCCTTTCCCTCAAGGAGGAAAACCGCATCAATAATTCAGGATGCCTTCCGCGACCTTGCGTTCGAAGTCAGCAACATCCACCACCTGCCCGCTCAGCCGGGCGTGTTCCGTGGCAAAGGCCATCACATGGGAATGGGCGGATTCCTCAATGGAAGTGGTCATATCCTCCGGAGAGGGCACCGTCAGCATGTCATCATACAGAGCCTCAATCAATCCCCAGTCGCCGCCGCCGTGCCCCTGGTAGCCTCCGGCCAGTTCCTCCAGCTCCACCACACGGGTTTTTCCGCCAAAGTGGGGCGTCACGGTTATTTCACCGGGGCCGTTTTCCTTGTAGAAGACTCCGGCGCGGATTTTGCCTTTGGTGCCATACACTTCAATGTGGCGCCCCTGTTCGAAAGCCGTCATCGTGAACGTGCCCGTCAAGCCTCCCTCAAAGCGCATGATGGAAACCTGATGGTCCGGCTGGTCATTGTCGCACTGGAGGTAGTCCCTGCCCCACGGGGAGGTTTTCAGCCATTCGCAGATTTCCTCCGCGGTAGCTTCCTGCGCCCGGTCATACACCATGCCCAGCCAGCGTTTGCATTCGTCGTCCGTGGCGTATTTGCGGGCGTCCCAGGGGTCTTCCCCCACCGGGGTGGTCCACTCCGTGCAGCGTTCCGGCCGGGGTGAGGAGAGCGTCTTTTTCGTAAAGAAGGTAAGCTCCCCGAAACTGGCGACGGAGAGGCATTTACGCCGGCCCATGAGCCAGTAAAGGATGTCCATGTCATGGCAGCATTTGGCTACGATCATGGGAGTGGAGGTCTTGCTGTTGCCCCAGTGTCCGCGCACGAAGGAGTGGGCGAAGTGCCACGCCCCCACGCCTTCATTGGCGTTGAAGGTGATGACGTCCCCGATTTCCCCACTGTCGATGATTTTTTTCAGGGTCCGGTAAAACTGGGTGTAGCGCAGCACGTGGCACACGGCCACGCGGCGCTTCAGCGCACGGGCCATATCCCTAAGTTCCAGCGCTTCTTTCAGCGTCTTGGCAATGGGTTTTTCCAGCAGGACATGATAGCCCAGCTCCATGGCCTTCCTGCATGGAGCGTAATGGTAGTCGTCCTGTGTGCCGATGATGGCCACGTCCGCCAGGCGCGGCTCCGCCAGCAGGGAGGCGGCATCCTTGAACAGGCGGACGGAATCCCGTTCCTCCTCCGGGGCAAAGTCGCGAACGGCTTCCGTGCGCTGTTTGACGGGATCCGCCGCGGCGGCAATGCGGTAGCGGTTTTTTTGTTCCATGGCCAGCTTCATGTAAGTGCGCGTACGGGAACCGCAACCGACGCCGGCGAGAGAGAGTCTCTTTTGTTCAGACATAAGGATTGTTCAGATAATGTGGGTAAAGAGGTTAAAGAACGCCGGATTTGACCAGCAGCGCTTCCGCGTCCGGATCACGGCCCATGAAGTCGCGGTAGAGTTCCGCGGCGGGCTTGCTGTTGCCCTTGCTGAGGATGCAGCGGCGGAAATCGCGCCCGGTTTGCGGGTTCAGCACTCCTTCCTTCAGGAAGCGGCTGAAAGCGTCCGCTTCCAGCACCTCCGCCCATTTGTAGGAGTAGTAGCCGGAGGCATAGCCCGTGGGATCCGCGAAGATGTGCGTCAGGCGGCGCGCCACGGAAGGGCCGCGGTCCGTCATCGGCACCCGGTAGTCCGCCAGGATGCGTTCATCCGTTTCTTCCAGCGGAACGCCCTTGTACTGCGGCCAGTTGACGTGAAGCTCCAAATCCAGCTTGCCGAAGCAGAGCTGGCGCATGAAATCCGTGCCGCTCATATAATTGCGGGCGGAGCGCATTTTGGAGAACAGTTCGTCCGGTATTTTTTCACCCGTTTCATAGTGGGCGGCGAAGAGGTCCACGGATTCCCTCTCCCAACACCAGTTTTCATTAATCTGGGAGGGAAGTTCCACAAAATCCCAGGCCACGTTGGTTCCCGCCAGGGACTTCACTTCCACGTCGGAAAGGAGCTGGTGCAGCAGATGGCCGAATTCATGGAAAATGGTCTCCACCTCCCGGTGGGACAGCAGCGCGGGCTTGTCCCCCACGGGCTTGGTCATGTTTCCGACCATGAGACCCAGATGGGGCGCGCGGGGTTTGCCGCCGTGCGGCGGTTCCCCTACGCTCAGGCAGTTCATCCATGCCCCGGCGCGCTTGGAGTCCCGCGGATGCCAGTCCGCGTAAAAGGAACCCAGGTGCTCCCCGCTTTCCGCATCATGCAATTCATAGAACAGGACGTCCGGATGCCATACCTCCACCGCGCCTTCCGGCGCTTCCCCGGATTCACCGGGTTTGAACGCCACCGTAGGGCGCGGCGTCACCGTAATGCCGTACAGGCCGGAGTAGATGGAAAAGAGTCCTTCCATGACTTTTTCCACGGAGTAATACGGGCGCAGGTCTTCCTCGTCAAAAGCGTACAGTTCGCGGCGGCGTTTTTCAGACCAGTAGCCGGTTTCCCACGGGGAAAGTTTTTCCACGGGTTTTCCGGTTTTTTCCTCCTTGTATCTGCGGACGGCTTCCATGTCCTTCAGGAAAGAGGGCTTTACCTTGTCATGCAGGTCATTGATGAATTTCAGGGCGTTGGCCCCGCTCCCGGCCATGCGGCGGGAGGTGGCGTAATCCGCAAAGCAGCCGTACCCCAGCAAATGGGCTTTCCTGTCCCTCAGTTCCAGGATTTCAGCGATGAGGGCTTCATTATCGTATTCCCCCCCTTTTCCGATGGAACAGGAGCCCTCCCACATGCGGCGGCGCAGACTGTCCGAGTCCGCAAACTGCATGACAGGCTGGAGGGAGGTGAATTTCTGGGTGAAGCGCCAGCGGGGCTCTTCTTCCGTGCCGTAGCCGTTGGCCAGGGCGTCCAGGCGGGCGGCCTCCTTCACGGAATCCGGCAGCCCGGAGAGTTCCGCCTCATCTTCCACAATGAGTTCCCAGGCGTTGGTGGAGTCCAGCACGTTTTCCGCGAATTTCTTGGTCTTCAGGGAGAGCTGGGCTTCTATTTCCGCGTATTCCGGCTTCACGTCGTCCGGCAGGTCCGCCCCGCTCTCACGGAAGTCTGCCAGCGTTTCCTGGATGAAACGCTGCCTGACGGGGGAAAGGTCTTCCACCCAGTCACAGGAGGCCGCGGCTTTCAGCACCGTCCACAGGCGCGGGTTCAGAGGCACGGAGGAGGAGAAGGTCACCACTTCCGGCAGCATTTCCCCGATGGCCTCCCGCTGGGCGGGTTCGTCATTGACGGAGTCCAGGTGCATGATGCGGCCCCAGCCCAGGTGCAGGTCCTCGGAAGCCTTTTCCAGAGCGCCGAAGGTGCTTTCATAAGTCAGGGAATCCAGCGGCTGGTCGCAGATGGCCCGGATATTCTCTTTGGCTCGGGAGATGGCTTCCGTGATGTCCGGCTTGATGGCCTCCGGCGTAAGCCGGGACCAGGAAACCAGAAAAGCGGGGTCTAGATAGGGATGGTTCATATTGCTTGATGTATGATGTTATTGAAAATGAAAACGGCCGCGTTCCGGCATTTGCCGCAACAGCCATGAAAAAATAAAACTTACCATGTTTCAGAGACATCCGGCGGAACGGCCGCGGCCTGCTGGGCATCTTGATGAATGCGGCGGGGACGGAATCCGCCCTTCCGGGCACGGCTTCACGCCCCTTTTTTATCACCGCAGGCTTATTTTTCAAGATGAACAAGCTTCCTGCCCCGGGATTGGACGTCATGTTCCAGCGCGATGCGGGGAAATGCCGTTTCCAGTCCAAAACCGGGCGCCAGAACCGCTTCCACCGCTTCCACCGCTTCCACCGCTTCCACCGCTTATTCCGAATTATTTTCCGGAAGAACGGGCCTTGTCCAGGGTCTCCAGCACTCCGGCATGGTTCGGGAAGCGTTTCAGCGCCTGTTCGCACATATCCGCGCATTCCCGGAATTTCCCGGCTTTCAGGTAGGCGCGGGCCAGAACCCATTCCGCGGGGTATGGCATTACGGGAGGCAGGAGCAGGGAGGAAAAACGCTGGCTCCGTATGGCCTCGGACATCCAGACATTGGCGGAATCCGGAAACATGAGGGAGCGGATTTCAGAAGAATACAGGCTGCCCGTCTGGAGGCAGCGCGCCCAGTAGGAAACGCTCATCTGCCTCCGGGCGGCGTCCGCGCCGTCCATCAGCAGCCGCAGAATGCCGGACATCTTGTCAAAGGCGGACGCCACGGCATCCGTTCTGCCCTGCCTTGCGGCGTAACATGCGCCCATGTATTGGGTGGCCACGGCGGTCATGCCGTTGCTCAAATCCGGAAATCCCTTGGGAAGAGGCCCCGGAAAAGCCTTGAGCACAAGGGCCTGCCGGGGAATGACAGGCCGGGCCAGCATCAGGCGCGCAGGCAGCGTCCTGGCCTCCCATAGCTGAAGCAGGGTTCCGGGAGCCAGCGGATGCTTTTTGTCCAAGGGAACGGAAGCGGCTCTGGAGGCAATGGCCTCCGCCTTTTTGTAATGGCCGGCGCAGAATTCGGAAACGGCACGGTAAAGGATGGAGCGGAAGTAGGCGTCATCCAGCGCGGGAGGCACGTTTTCCGCCTTTTCCCAGGCCAGGCACAGATTTTCAGACTCCTTGAAAGCGGCGGAAGCCCCTTCATAATCACCTGTGCGGAACAGGCAATGGCCCAGCAAATGATGAGCGGACGCGGAAAAGGGGTTGGCGGCCACGGCCCTGCGGGCGATTTCCACCGTTTCCGGAGAAATGGATGGAGCCACTTCCTCCAGCAGGGCGCGCATGAACAGGGCGGCCTGGGAACCGGGGCGTTCCTTCAGGACGGCTTCCACCACGCGGACGGCTTCCTTCTGCCCTTCTCCGGGGTTGCCCTGCCCGTCAAAGCCGTCCCGCAGGAGCATGGCGTAAAAGAGGGGGGCGTACGGGTCGCGCTTCCAGGTGGAACAGATGGTTTCCCACGCTTCCTGCGCCTTCACGGGGCCATCCATCAGCAGCACGGCCAGGGCATCCGCATAAGCGCGTTCCTGTTCCGGGCAGTCCGGACGGAGCGCCAGCTCTTTCATGCGCTTCATGGAATGGACGCGCTGTTCCTGGAAAGCGGGTCCCGCGCCCATCAGGCTCATGCACCTGCCCCAATGGGCCATGAGGCAGTCCGGGTCCAGACGGAGAGCGGCGTCAAATTTAAGGAAAGCCCGCATGTCCCCGAACGTGAGCAGATGCGTCATTCCCTCCAGCACCAGCATTTGCGCGGCGGGAGATGAGGAACCCACCATCATCGGCTCCACTCCGGGCGGCAGCACGGCAGGCTGAGCCGGAACGCCGGCGCGGAAGACGGCTTCCCGCCAGCCGTTCAGGGACGGGCTGTTCATCCAGTACCCGTGTGCCCCGTCCGCGGCGGCGGAAG
>OGPW01001757.1_pt1 | contig 13742 bp, 10 predicted proteins | sample 1553061 | NCBI WGS metagenome assembly OGPW01 (sample SAMEA2580292, study PRJEB22360) | human gut metagenome | biome: human gut; feature: human-associated habitat; material: faeces | place: Denmark | collected 2008/2010
TTGGTAAACTCTCCGGGGCCGGCAATCTTGGCGCCGTTTTTCAAAACCGTTTCCAGAACCCGGTTCATGGCATAGACACCGCCGTGACAGTCAATCTCCACGGTATCTTCTCCTGTGAATGTTTTGGGTGCGCGCATGACCATGACCAGAACTTCATCCACGATTTCTTCCCCGTCATAAATATAACCATAATGAATGGTGTGGGTGGGCACTTCTTTAATTTTCTTTTTCCCGCCCTTGGAACGGTAAATGCGGGATATAACGTCCATGGCTTCCGGGCCGCTGATTCGGATGATTCCGATTCCCGAAGCACTCACAGCAGTAGATATCGCTGCAATCGTTGTATTCATGTGATTTCCTCCATGTAAATTACAATCCAAATTATAAACTTAACACATCTTTTGACACTCATATCATTTTATTATACAAAAAAAGTTACCCCAGGGAAAGATATTAAAACAAAAGCATAACGCTTCAGTTCTTCCATCTTTCACCTGGAATAACCTCTTATTCATTCTGCAAATCTTTTATAACACATTCAGATGTTTTATGCAAGATTTACCATCTTTTTAATTTTACAACCACATGACGATACGGCTCTTCGCCCTCGCTGACAGTCTCCACATACTTGTTACCCTGAAGTGCTGAGTGAATGATTCTTCTCTCATATGGATTCATTGGCTCAAGTGCAACTGTTCTTCTTGTTCTCTTTACCTTGCTTGCAATGTTCTTTGCAAGATTCTCAAGAGTCTCTTTTCTTCTTCTTCTATAATCCTCTGTGTCAAGTTTTACACGAACGTATCCATCCTGCATCTTGTTAGCTACACGATTGGTAAGATACTGAAGAGAATCCAGTGTCTGTCCTCTCTTACCGATCAGGATACCCATGTTCTTACCTTCCATAGTGATGCTCAGTGCACCTTCCTCATCAACTGTAGAAGTAACCTTTACCTCTTCCATATTCATGGCATTCAGAACATCTTCTACAAATTTCTCACAAGCTTCAATTGTAGCCGGCTCAACTTTTGCAAGTTCTGTCTCTTCTCTTACTTCTTTTTTCGGAGCTTTTTTGAAATCTTTCTCTTTCTTATGCTCTTTCTTAAATTCATTCTTAGTCTCAGTTTTTACTGGTTCTTTTTTCTCTGCATGCTCTGTCTTCTCAACTTTTGCTGCCTTCTCGACCTTTACAGGTTTCTCTTCTTTTTTCTCAGCTTTTACTTCGACTACAGGCTCTTCTTTTCTGCGGGCTTTGATAACGGCCTGTTTTCTACCGAATCCAAGGAAACCATCGCTTCCTTTTTCGATAACTTCATAATCAAGACGATCACTTGTTACTTCTAACTGAACTAACGCTTCTGTAATCGCATCATCAAGATTCTTTGCTGTTACAGTAATGTAATCCATGAATATATGCCCCCTTACTTATTCTCATTAAAATTCTTAACCATGTTGGCTTTTGAAGCAAGACTTCCCGGTTTCGCATTTGCTCTTGCTTTTTCGAGTTTTTCTTCTCTTTCTTTATCAGACATAGAAGAACTCTGTGTTGCAGAAGATTTGATGCTCTTTGTATTTGTCTGAGCCATAGCGTTGATCTTCTCTGCTTTTTCGCCACGTTTTTCTTTCTTCTTCTGCGCTTTTTCTTTATTCTTCTCGATCATGTCATCCACTGATATCTTACTGAGATGTTTGTTGATAAATACCTGCTGAACCATACGTACGATTGCACTGACGATCCAGTAGATACCGATACCAGTCGGTAATGTAAATACCATAACCAGTGAGAACAGAGGCATTGTCATATTCATAGTTCTCATTGTTGCTGCTGTCGGGTCATCTTTATCTGCCGGTCTGTTAGAACCATTTACTGCCATAGACAGTTTCATATTCAGATACTGTGTAAATGCAGATAATACCGGAAGTAAAATTGCTGTGATAACCAGCGCTGCCGCTGAATATCCCATTGTCTCTCCGCTTTTTGCCATGCTAAGCATGTTACCCGGAGTGATTGTCATATCCGGAATTGTGAGAAACTTATTTGCCTGAGCTGTAATATTTGGTACGTAATCAGAAATACTGTAAATGACCGGATACAATGCGAACAAAAACGGCATCTGGATCAGTAACGGAAGGCATCCTCCCATCATGGATACGCCATACTTGTCATACACCTGCTGTATCTCTTCCTGCTGTTTCAGCATTGAAGCCTGATCTTTTTTGTTCTTGTACTTTTTCTGGATAGCCATGACTTCCGGCTGTACAACGGCCTGCATCTTAGATGATCTCTGCTGATTAATTGTCATCGGCAGCATCAGGGTATATACAAGAATCGTATACAGGATAATAGATATACCAACCAGACCGGTGTCACTTGGAAGTGCGCCATCTAACATCGTATAGATAAAATTCATGACTTTACCTAATACCCAGCAGATCTGTCCGACAATCGGCCAATTTGCTGCACTTAGTAAACTTCCTACCATCTCTTTTTCCTCCATCGGATTTTGTAATTCTTTTTAAGGAACAGGGTCATATCCTCCTTTTGAAAAAGGATTGCAACGCAAGATTCTCCAGGCAGCAAGAAGGCCTCCCTTAAAGGCCCCGTACTTTTCAATTGCTTCTATCGCATATCTGGAACAGGTCGGATAATACTTACAGGAAGAATATCCCTTTGCTCCTGATAAATACTTTTGATAGAATCTGATGATACCAAGCAGAATCTTTTTCATCACGCAATTACCCCTTATATATATTATGAAGACGTGCCAGGTGGATCAGTGCGCTCTCTATGTCGCGGTAATTCTTACCCTTAGCTGCACCTCTTGCGATAACTACGATATCGCGCCCACTGCTGAACATGTCTTCTTGTAGCCGGTAACTCTCTCGGATCAACCTAGTTAATCGGTGTCTTACGATACTGTTTCCCACTTTTTTACTTACAGATATTCCCAATCGATTACCTTCCGTCTGATTCTCCAGTACATACATGACAAGATACTTGTTCGCATAAGAACTTCCTTTTTTATATACATGTTGAAAATCCTTATGTTTTTTCAATGATTCGGAATATTTCATGCTTTAATCTCCTATTTTTTGAAAGAAGAAAAGGCCACATATATGCGGCCTACGCTGATAATTTCTTTCTTCCTTTTGCTCTTCTTGCTGCAAGTACTTTTCTTCCGCCTGCAGTACTCATTCTTGATCTGAAACCATGTACTTTAGATCTTTGTCTCTTTTTTGGCTGGAATGTCATTTTCATAGATATCCACCTCCTTATATTTTTCCAAGGGTTGCCCCATATTTTTTCTTAAGACATCAGCTTTGATTATATAAAAAAAATCTTGATACGTCAAGCATTACCGATGATTTTCTTTACTTTTTAATTGCTTAAATACATATTTTGATGTAAAATAGATAAAGAGTAGACTTGGGAAGTAGGAGTTTGTTTAAAATGAACGAAGTGAAAGAAAAATGGCCTGAGATCATCGAACATTTACGAGTGGAACACGAGCTGCTGAATGTATCCTTTAATACGTGGATAAAGCCGCTGAAAGTTTACGATGTCATCGATGACACTGCTTATATTCTTGTGAACAAGGATTCCAGTGTCGAATACATCGATAAAAAGTACCGTCTCCCACTCATGGTATGTATTGCTGAGATTACAGGCAAAGAGTACGAGATACAGTTTGTATCGGAAGATGACGATAAACTGAATGAAATTCATAATGCATCTATTGATAACGGTCAAAAGAAAAAGACGAAGTCCTTAGCAGAGAAAGCAGGGCTGAATCCAAAATATACTTTTGATACTTTTGTTGTAGGCGGAAATAACAACTTCGCTCATGCAGCTTCACTGGCCGTTGCCGAATCTCCCGGTGAAGTGTACAACCCTCTCTTTTTATATGGAGGTGTTGGACTTGGAAAAACCCATTTGATGCATTCCATTGCACACTTCATTTTGGACAAGAATCCGAAGAAAAAAGTATTATATGTAACCAGTGAGACGTTCACCAACGAACTGATTGATGCCCTGAGGAATGGTAAAACAGCCGGTAATGAATCTGCCATGCTGAACTTCCGTGATAAATACAGGAACATTGATGTTCTGTTGATTGACGATATCCAGTTTATAATAGGTAAAGAAAGTACTCAGGAAGAGTTCTTCCATACTTTCAATCACCTTCATACACTTGGAAAACAGATCATAATCTCCAGTGATAAACCTCCGAAAGATATCGAGACACTGGAATCCAGACTCCGCACACGTTTTGAGTGGGGTCTCATTGCTGATATCTCATCTCCGGATTATGAGACACGTATGGCAATTCTCCAGAAGAAGATCGAACTGGATCATCTGGAAAAATATAACATTAAGAATGATGTACTGGATTATATTGCAGCCAACGTCAAATCTAACATCCGTGAGCTGGAAGGTTCTCTGAATAAACTCATTGCCCTCTATAAGCTCAACAACAATAATAATCCGATTGATATTGCTCTTGCAGCAGAAGCATTAAAAGATATTATTTCTTCTGATAATAGAAGAGAAGTTACTCCGGAACTGATACTTGATATCGTTGCGGATCATTTTGGTATCACCGTTGCTGACCTTAAAAGCAAAAAACGTGATTCGGAGATTGCCGTTCCACGTCAGATCTGTATGTATCTGATGCGTACTATGACCGATACTGCCCTGAAAGGAATTGGTGCAGTTCTTGGAGGTAAAGACCACTCTACTGTCAAATATGGAGTAGAAAAGATCGCCAAGGATATCGAATCAGATGAGATGATGGCGAATACAATCAATATAATAAAGAAGAAAATCAACCCGGCTTAGGATTTTCCATATAGTTATCCACAATTTATCCACATTATCCACATTTTTGGATACTTGTGTGGATAGTATGTGGACAGTGCGTGGAAAATCCTCCGATTTATTTGGATATGGTGTGGAGAAGTGCTTTTTTGTCCATTTTTCAAAAAAGCAACAAAAATGTTTTCCAAAGCAGTTCCACACATTTTCCAGTTTAATTACACAGACTTATCAAAGCGCGAAACGCCTGAGTTTACTGGGCGCGCAGGGGTTTTCCTCTTATCCACAGCCCCTAAGGCGAATAAGGCGGAAAAAATTTATTTATTTCTATATATGCGTAACGTGGGAAAGGAGTTTTACACATATGAAAATCGTATGTAACAAATCAGACCTTGTAAAAGGAGTTAATATTGTTTCTAAAGCTGTTCCTGGAAAAACAACAATGCCAATATTGGAATGTATCTTAATTGATGCCACTACTGACATTATTAAGTTGACTGCCAACGATATGGAACTTGGCATCCAGACAGAAATTGCAGGTGAGATCATTGATCGTGGTATGATTGCCATTGATGCAAAGATTTTTTCTGAAATTGTTAGAAAACTTCCGGATAATGAAGTTTCTATAGAAACTGATGACAGACTTCAGACAACTATTGTGTGTGAAAAAGCAAAATTTGATATTTCCGGAAAACCTGGCAATGAATTTGCTTATCTTCCAATTATTGAGAAAGATGATTCTATAGCAATTTCACAGTTTACTTTGAAAGAAGTCATTCGCCAGACTATCTTTTCTATTGCTGATACAGAAAGCAACAAATTAATGACCGGAGAATTATTTGAAATAAAAGATAATGTTTTAAGAGTTGCATCTTTGGATGGACATCGAATTTCTATCCGTAAAATTGAATTGAAAAATCCAGTAAGTGATTATAAGATGGTTGTACCTGGTAAAACTTTAATTGAAATTAGTAAAATTTTATCCGGAGAAGCTGAGAGTATGGTCGAAATTTCTTATACAAATAACCATATTGTGTTTGAATTTGACAATACAATCGTTGTTTCCAGACTTATTGAAGGCGATTATTTTAAAATTGATCAGATGCTGTCCAGTGATTACGATACAAAAGTAAGAATTAACAAAAAAGAATTCTTAAATTGTATCGACCGCGCAACACTTCTCATCAAAGAAGGAGATAAAAAACCGATCATCATTGACATCCAGGATGAAATGATGGAGTTAAAAATCAAATCTCAGATCGGATCCATGAATGAAGAGATTATGATTTCCAAGGATGGAAAAGATCTTCTGATCGGATTCAATCCGAAATTCCTGATTGACGCACTGCGTGTTATTGATGATGAAGAGGTTACACTTTATCTGATGAATGCGAAAGCACCTTGCTTCATCAAGGATGAGACAGAAAGCTATATTTATCTTATCCTTCCTGTAAACTTTAATGCAAATGTATAATAAGTGCATAATTATACGGAAATACTAATATTATTCATAAAAATGCATGAATAATTATACATTTATTCATTTTTAACAAATGTAAAGGAGCGACTATGGAAACAATCAAATTGCGTGATGAATTTATAAAGCTTGGGCAGGCATTAAAAGCAGCCGGTCTTGTTGAATCGGGCGTTGAGGCAAAAGAAGTCATCCAGGACGGACAGGTGTCTGTAAATGGAGAAATTGATACTCGCCGTGGAAGAAAATTATACGGCGGGGATGTTGTATCATTTGGCGGAGAAGAAATCAAAATTGAAGATTAAATCTTTGAAACTGAAAAATTTTAGAAACTACGAACTTTTGAATCTGGAATTTGATGGCAGCACCAACATTTTCTACGGGGATAATGCCCAGGGAAAGACGAATATTCTGGAGGCTGTCTATCTGTCCGGGACGACGAAGTCCCACAGAGGGAGCAAAGACCGGGATATGATCCAGTTCGGGGCAGAGGAATCACACATTGAGGTGATTGTTGAAAAACGCGGGATTCAGGATCAGATTGACATGCATCTGAAGAAGAACCGGCCGAAAGGTGTTGCTATTAATAAGATTCCGATACGCAAAGCCGGAGAATTATTTGGCATTGTAAATCTCGTATTTTTTTCACCGGAAGATCTGAACATTATAAAAAATGGTCCGGCGGGAAGAAGAAAGTTCATAGATTTAGAGCTGTCACAGCTTGATAAAGTATATTTTAATCATTTATCCAATTACAGTCGGATCGTAAATCAGAGAAATCATTTACTAAAAGACAGTGCATACCGGCAAGATGCAATGGAGACTCTGGACATCTGGGATCTCCAGCTTGTTCAGTATGGCAATGCAATCATTGCGAGGAGGAAACAATTTGTTGACGAAATGAACGAAATTGTTTCTGGAATACATAAGAAACTGACTGGCGGTAAGGAAGAAATCCGTCTGATCTACGAACCGAGTACGAAAAACATGTCTCTTGAGCAGGCTCTTGAGATGAACAGACAGCGAGATATCAGGATGAAGAGTACTTCGGTAGGGCCTCATCGAGACGACGTCTGTTTTATGGTCGGGAATCTGGACATCCGGAGATTCGGATCCCAGGGACAGCAAAGGACCGCAGCATTGTCATTGAAACTGGCAGAAATCGAGCTGGTGAAAAGAGTGACCGGAGACACACCGGTTCTGTTACTTGACGATGTGTTGTCTGAACTTGACAAACACAGGCAAAACTATTTATTAGACAGTATTCATGATATACAGACACTCATTACCTGTACAGGAGTGGATGAATTTGTAAATCATAGATTTGAAGTCAATAAAGTATTTCATGTCCAGAACGGACAAGTGATAAAGGAAAACTAGGAGGATTAGCATGGCTACAGAAAAGGTACAGCACGAATATGGCGCAGACGAAATTCAGATACTGGAAGGACTGGAAGCTGTAAGAAAGCGTCCGGGAATGTATATTGGAAGTACCTCATCAAGAGGTCTTCATCATCTGGTATATGAGATTGTTGATAATGCGGTTGATGAGGCGTTGGCAGGATTCTGTGATACCATTCACGTAACGATCAATCCGGATAATTCCGTTACTGTCACAGATAATGGACGTGGAATTCCGGTCGGAATCAACCATAAATCAGGACTTCCGGCAGTTGAAGTCGTATTTACGGTGCTTCATGCCGGAGGAAAATTCGGTGGTGGAGGATACAAGGTATCCGGAGGACTTCATGGAGTAGGTGCATCTGTTGTAAATGCGCTTTCTGTCTGGCTGGAAGTTGAAATCTGTCACGAAGGAAAAGTATACAGACAGCGCTATGAACGAGGAAAAGTTGCAAAGAAGCTGGAAGTCATCGGAGAATGTGAGCCGGGAAAGACAGGAACAAAGGTCACATTCCTGCCGGATGGAGAGATTTTTGAGACAACAATCTTTGATTACAGTATTTTACAGCAGAGATTCCGTGAGATGGCATTTTTGACAAAGGGACTGAAGATCGTTCTTCGCGATGAAAGACCACAAGAGCCGATTGAGAAGACTTTCCACTACGAAGGTGGAATCAAAGAATTTGTTGAGTATCTGAACCGCAGTACGACTCCGCTTTACGAGCAGATCATTTACTGTGAGGGAATCGTCAACAATGTATCTGTTGAAGTTGCAATGCAGCACAATGATTCCTACAATGAGAACAGCTACGGATTTGTAAATAATATTACGACTCCGGAAGGCGGAACTCATATTGTCGGATTTAGAAATGCGTTAACAAAGACATTTAATGATTACGCAAGAAAGAATAAACTTTTAAAAGATAATGAGCCGAACCTGACAGGTGAGGATATCCGTGAGGGACTGACTGCAATTATCAGTGTCAAGATCGAGGATCCTCAATTCGAAGGTCAGACAAAGCAGAAACTTGGAAACAGTGAGGCAAGAGGAGCAGTTGATAATGTTGTCAGTGAACAGCTTCAGATTTTCCTGGAACAGAATCCTCAGGTCGCTAAAGTAACAGTTGAGAAGTCTGTGATGGCACAGCGTGCGAGAGAGGCTGCAAGAAAAGCGAGAGATCTGACAAGAAGAAAATCAGCTCTTGATGGTATGTCACTTCCTGGTAAGCTTGCAGACTGTTCTGACAAGAATCCGGAAAAATGCGAAATCTACATCGTAGAGGGAGACTCCGCCGGTGGTTCCGCAAAGACAGCCAGAGACCGTGCAACACAGGCCATCCTTCCACTTCGTGGTAAGATCCTCAATGTTGAGAAGGCAAGACTGGATCGAATTTATGGAAATGCGGAGATTAAAGCCATGATCACGGCATTTGGAACCGGAATCCATGAAGACTTTGATATCAGCAAATTACGTTATCACAAGATTATCATCATGACCGATGCCGACGTGGATGGAGCACATATCAGTACACTGCTTCTGACATTTATGTACAGATTTATGCCAGATCTGATCAAAGAAGGATACGTGTATCTGGCACAGCCGCCACTTTATAAGCTCGAAAGAAATAAAAAAGTTTGGTATGCATACAGCGACGAAGAACTTGACAGCATTTTGCAGGAAGTTGGGCGTGATAACAATAATAAAATTCAGCGTTACAAAGGTCTTGGAGAGATGGATGCAGAGCAGCTTTGGGATACCACTATGGATCCGGAGCACCGCGTACTCCTTCGTGTCACAATGGATGATGAGACAGCAAGCGAGCTGGATCTCACATTTACAACACTGATGGGAGATAAGGTAGAGCCAAGACGTGAGTTCATCGAAGAAAATGCACAGTATGTACAGAATCTTGACATTTAAACCTGACATTTAAATATCAGCGAAATATTTTCGCTTTGCAGAAAGGAAAATAGATAAATGGAAGACAATATTTTTGATAAAGTCCATGAGGTCGACCTAAAGAAAACGATGGAGACCTCCTATATCGATTATGCCATGAGTGTTATTGCTTCCCGTGCGCTTCCAGATGTAAGAGACGGATTGAAACCTGTACAGAGAAGAATTCTTTACTCCATGATCGAGCTGAACAATGGACCGGATAAACCGCACAGAAAATCAGCCCGTATCGTCGGTGATACAATGGGTAAATATCATCCGCACGGCGATTCATCAATCTATGATGCGATGGTTGTTTTGGCACAGGATTTCAAAAAGGGCATGCCGCTTATCGATGGACACGGTAATTTTGGCTCAATCGAGGGAGACGGAGCCGCTGCCATGCGTTATACTGAGGCAAGACTTCAAAAAATCACACAGGAAGCATATCTTGCTGATCTTGACAAAAATGTGGTTGATTTCATTCCAAACTACGACGAGACAGAAAAAGAGCCAGAGGTGCTTCCGGTCAAGGTGCCGAACCTTTTGATAAATGGAGCTGAGGGTATAGCAGTCGGCATGGCTACAAGTATTCCGCCACACAATTTTGGCGAGGTGGTGGACGGTGTGATTGCTTATATGAAAAATCCTGATATCACCACTGCCGAGATGATGCAGTATATAAAGGGACCTGATTTTCCGACAGGAGGCATTGTTGCAAATCAGGATGATCTTGCAGCAATATATGAGACCGGACAGGGAAAGATAAAAATCCGTGGAAGAATCGAAATAGAGAAGGGTAAGGCAGGAAAGGACAAGCTTGTCATTACGGAAATCCCATACACAATGATTGGTGCCAATATAGGAAAATTCTTAAATGATGTCTATTCACTTGTCGAGTCAAAAGCGACAACGGATATTGTGGACATAACCAACCAGTCATCGAAAGAGGGAATAAGAATTGTCTTAGAGCTTAAAAAAGGTGCTGATGTTGAGGCACTTAAGAACCTTTTGTATAAAAAGACAAAGCTGGAGGACACTTTCGGTGTAAATATGCTGGCCGTCGCAAATGGAAGACCTGAGACGCTTGGTCTTGTACCCATCATAAGGCACCATGTCAATTTCCAGTATGAGATTGCAAAAAGAAAGTATGAGACACTTCTTGCAAAGGAGCAGGAGAAAGAAGAAATACAGCAGGGACTTATAAAGGCCTGCAACGTGATAGATCTGATTATTGAAATATTAAGAGGAAGCCGTGACCAGAAAATGGCAAAGGCATGTCTCATAAACGGAGAGACAGAGGGGATTAAATTCAAGTCAAAGGCTTCAGAAGCCATGGCAGCCCAGCTTTGCTTTACTGAGCGTCAGGCAGCTGCTATCCTTGAAATGCGTCTGTACAAGCTGATTGGACTCGAAATTGAGGCTCTGATTAAGGAGCACGAGGAGACCAGGGCAAAGATTGCAGAGTACAGCGATATTTTAGAGCATCGCTCATCCATGGCAAAGGTCATTATGAAGGAGCTTAAAGCGTTCCGCAAGGAATATGCAAGGGACAGACGCACAGAGCTTGACAATCTCGAGGAAGCTGTTGTGGTCAAAAAAGAGCTTGAGGTATCGGATGTAGTGCTGCTTATGGACCGCTTCGGCTATGTGAAGACAGTAGATACTTCAACCTATGATAGAAACAAAGATACAGCTGACGCAGAGAACAAGCTGATATTAAAGGTCAAAAATATAGATAAGCTGTGCATTTTCACAAACAACGGAAACATGCATCTTGTCAAGGTGTTAGACCTGCCTTACGGCAAATTCCGTGACAAGGGCACACCTATTGACAATGTAAGCAACTATGACAGCAGTAAGGAAGATATAGTATTTATAGCACCTCTTATGGATGTTGAAAAGCACAAGCTTATATTTGGAACGAAGTCAGCCATGATAAAGCTCGTGGATGGTGCTGAGTTTGTGGTGACACGAAAGACTTCGCAGGCCACAAAGCTCATGGATGATGATGAGCTGTTGTTTGTTGACATGCTTTCAGAGAATGCTACAATGGTAATGCGTTCAAAGAAGGAAATGTTTCTTCGAATCGACTGTGGCACTATTCCTGAAAAGAAAAAGGCAGCAGTAGGTGTCAGGGGAATGAGGCTTGACAGAGAGGATGAGCTTACTGACATTTATCTGCTTTATGACCAGGAGGAAAAAGAGGTCGAGGTAAAGGGTAAGCAGGTGGCGCTTCACAGGCTGCACATTGCAAACCGTGACACCAAGGGCGTGAAGAAATAATATATCGCATGACAATATAACGTAAAGCATAAACTGTGTACGGTTTTGAGTATGTATGGCCTTAGAACAGTTAAAATATCTGACATGAAAGGAAGCGATGAGCTTGTTGGACAAATTAAGAGAGCTTGGCATTTCAGAAAATCTGATTAAGGAAATTGAAAAGTTTCGCTCGCAGTATCCGGTGGACAAGGAGTATGAGTCAAGAATCCCCGTGCCTACACAATTTTATTACGGAAGCGATGTGTGGGAGCAGGCTATAACCGCCGTTTTATGTGGAGAAAATCTGCTTTTAGTAGGAGAAAAGGCCACAGGAAAGAATCTTTTCGCAGAGAATCTGGCAGGTGTATTTAACAGACCACGCTGGGATGTGTCATTTCACGTAAATATGGATGCAGCATCACTTATCGGAACCGATACGTTTAGCGCCGGAGAAGTAACCTTCAGGCCGGGACCTGTGTATACAGCGGCAAAAACAGGCGGCTTTGCGGTGCTTGATGAGATAAATATGGCAAAAAGTGAGGCTATGGCAGTGCTTCATGCCACACTTGATTTCAGACGTACAATAGATGTGCCGGGCTATGACAGACTGTCGCTTCATCCGGCAACAAGATTTATTGCCACGATGAATTACGGTTATGCAGGTACAAAGGAGCTAAATGAGGCTCTTGTATCACGTTTTGCGGTAATCCGGATGCCTATGATTTCAAAAGAGAGCCTTGTGAAGCTCATAAAGGAACATTATCCTGCAATACGTGAAGCGGGAGCAAATGAGCTTGCGGAGGTATTTCTTGAACTGCATACCAAGTGCAAAAATGGCGAGATATCATCAAAGGCACTTGATCTGCGTGGTCTCATCGGTTCAATTGGTATGATGGAAAAGGGCTTAAATATATATACAGCTCTGGATATGGGAATAACAAACAAGAGCTTTGATGAATATGAGCAGACGCTTATACGTGATACAATCCGTGCAAGAATCTCAAGGAAGATGAGCAGAGAGCAGCTGTTTTGTTGATATAAGCTTGTGACATATGAAGGAATGGAACATATGGAAGAACAGGATATAAAGGAAGCAAAAAGAGCAAGAAACTTCATATGGATGGCGGCCTGTGATTATGACATAGAGCCGCTTTTTCTGGCATTTGCACCGGATGGCACTGCGGATATTTACCTTAATCTGATTATTGGGCTTGAATACAAGTGGTATGAGCATGATAAGATAGATGCCTTATTCAATCAGCTGACAGGAAAAAACGCCATGCTTTATGAGGGTCTTTTATGGATAGGTTTGGAAAATGCCCTGTATGAAAAGGAGAGACAAACGAGGCCTGCCTTATATGATTTAAGGCTTGAGTACGCGAAAAAGAGCCTTGCAGGAGTCAATAAAAACAGGGAGTATTCGAGGATTGATATAATCAGAAATGCACATTGCAGAAGGATACTTGGAAAACCCTTAGGTCTTTGCAAGGAGGATGAAGAGATACTGCATGCTTTTTGTTTTACACCTGATATGACAACGGATGAGATTATAGAAAAAACGCGAGAAAATCTGTGGAAGTATTTCTCGTATAAGCCGATAAAGGTGGCAAAGCCACAGGGCATATATTTCTTGCAGAAGGTAGCAGGAGCATTTCATTCAATAGGAAAAGTCAGCACACAGTATGTCAGAGCGAATAGCTTTTATGATAAAAATATGGCCTCGGACACAGCAGCTTTGTCTATGGAGCATTCAAAGAGATATCTGCTGCAGTTTGCACTGCAGAAAGATCCAATAGAAGCGAAGCGGTATGTGACAGCCTGCTTTGGAAAAAGCATGTATTCTGACAGGCAGC
>OGPW01001762.1_pt1 | contig 13727 bp, 25 predicted proteins | sample 1553061 | NCBI WGS metagenome assembly OGPW01 (sample SAMEA2580292, study PRJEB22360) | human gut metagenome | biome: human gut; feature: human-associated habitat; material: faeces | place: Denmark | collected 2008/2010
CTGAGAGGAGCCTTCCTTGAGTTTTCCTCTGACCTTTTCGCAGCTTGCAATGGAGGAGTCGATGATTTTTAAGGTGTTTTTTTGTTTGTCATCAAAAGATGGTTTCATGTTGGTCCTCCGGCTTTCCTTTGTGTTTGCCTGCTTTTTGATTGTGATGAAACGGCAGGCAGAGGGCATACTGTGCCATACGAAGGGGGAAGATGGAAAAATCCATTTGATTTAAATAAAAAAACAGAAACCCACAAAATTGGGTTTCTGTTTTTTGGCTGGGCTGGCGGGATTCGGACCGGCTTTAAATCAACAGCATACAAATTGATTTGCTGTTTTTTGGCTTGATTATGCCGATTTTTTAGGGATTAAAAATCATATACGGATAAAAACCGCTCTATAAGCTGGAAAATCCACCATCAAAAACACCATCAAAATCAAGGGTTATTTCCCGAGAAGCTTATCAAATCGTTCCTGCACAAGCTGGGCTGTTAAGTCCATATCATCTTGTACCTCATGCCCGTACACACCGAAAGTATCCATGTTTTGAGAGTGCCCACCGGCGGATTTTACGAGTCCTTCCGGCAAGGCCTGCATCACCGAAAAAGATGTATGTCGGAGCTCATAGGGAGTTACCAGCGTGATATTATTAGATAGGCAGTATGAGCGCAAGCGTTTGCGGTAGGTATCTGTTACAAAGCCCGGGAAAAGCCATTCGGAATCTGATAAGGCAACTTGCTTGTCCCAGCACTCTTTCCCGAGTTCTGAGAGCTGGAAGGCGCGGACTGCGTTATCGTTTTTGCCTCTGGTGATTTCTTTCTCGCTATTGATGGAGCGCTGTACTCGCACAATATCGCCTACTCTATCAGATTTTTTAAGCCCTCCAACCTCGCCAGGGCGCAGACAATGGAGCACCTGGAGGCGGAAAGCGTAGATATACGGCTCAAGTACGCGCTGATTATTAATGATAGATGTATCAACGGAAAATAGTACCTTTAAATCATCAGGCTGCAAGATTTTCTTTTCCTGCCGCCCGGCACTTCTGGGGATATCGATATCTTCCGGGTGATAGGATGTTATCTGATTTTTGCGGCAGAATTTTAAAAAGCCTGCCATATCAGCGCGCATATTGCGTAGAGTTTTGTGGGATAGATTGCCTTTGGCATATGCATTGTTTATCACTTTTTGGAGGATGCCATCGTTTAGATCAAGGACGGAGAGGTTGCCGATAACCGGCAAAATCCACGATTCAAAGCGCCATTCTACTGTATGCCAATTTGCTTTACTGGTGCGGGCTTCTATGTCAATTTTAAAATCTTCGTACACATCTTTCACGCGCGACATAGGCGTAAGCTTTCCACATCCGGTGAGCCCTTCTATCTTTTCCTTCCAGGCGTTGATGGCTGCTGTGATTTCCCGCTCTGCTGTGGTAGCGCCTTTCTTTTTGCTGTAAAAGTTTTTCTTGAGATTATTGCAGTACGCAGTTTTCACCCAACGCTGATTTTTTTCGTCCCACACTGGTGGGCTAAGTTTTTTCTTTGGCATAAAAAATACACTCCTTTTTTGGGTATGCGGTTGCCAACCCGCAAAAGAAGTGCTATAATAACAGTGCGATTTATTATGATGCGCGCTCCTTTACGGGGCAACCGAGCCGCTTTCTGTGTTGGTAGCACAGAGGGCGGTTTTTTTATATTTTAATTTTCATAGTATTCTTTGAGTTTCAGCAAAACGGAGACATAGTCCTGGCTGATGGCTTTAGCAATCCGCTGGGCGGTATATTCATCGTAGATGTGAGAAGTCTGGTTGCGGGACGAAAGCATATCGCACCAGATTTGTTCATCGTCAATCATCTGGTAGCGATAAGCTTCTTTGAGAACCTGTTTTGGGAAGGTAATGGTGACGGGGAGCCCTTGATCTTCCAGATATTCCCTCATGGACTTCCAACCCAGCTCAAAGGTAAACTCAAAACGCTGGATTAAAGCATCACGGTAAAGCTCGTTGTCAGGTTCCGACTCAAAAGCCAGGTTTGCTTCGTTCAGACGCTGAGCGGCAAGGCAGAAGTTTTCCACTTTCGTTTTATACTTGCCCATAATGATGACACCATCCTTTTGAATATTTTGCAGCAGCGCAGGGTTGGTATTCTCGGTGATATGTACCAGGTCAAATTTGAGCAGGGTCTGAAGTTCTTCCTCGACCGCAAAGTAGAAGGAAGCCTGCTGCCTTTCGGGCATCCCGTAGATGGCAAGGTCGATGTCGCTGCGGGGATGGTTGTCCCCACGCGCACGGGAGCCAAACAGGACAATCTTTGTGGCACCGTAGCGGGCGCCGAGCTGTGCGATCTGCTTTTGCAGAGCGGGAGAAAGGTCCATGCAATCATCTCCTTTCATTGACGATATGAGCGTCGTCCTTTGGCATGGGGATTGATTTGCCAATGTCGGCAATGTATTCTATACCATTCTCTGTGTTGATGCACGGAGGGGGGGTTCTGATTGACAATATCAATCAATCTTGTTACAATAAAAGCTGAGAAGGCTGTGCAAACGAACCGCGCGGTTTCTCATTGCCCCGCTTAGAGAACCGGTCTGAGCGGGGCTTTTTTTATTTTATAGCATACTCTATCAGAGGTAGCGGTAGTCCGAGTATCTCCGCTATCTGAGCGGTAGTGCATCCATCATACTCCTCTGCCAGTACATCAGCAGGGTAGCAGAGACAAGCAGCAAATTTGTCCGCCTCCTGTTCATATTTTGATTGCACATTATAAGTATGATTCGCCATAAACATTTTATTGAGGTGAGGGTGCAGGAAGATGTGTCCCAGTTCGTGGGCGCACACCCAGCGCTGGTCCTCCTCACTAAGGGAATCATCAATATAGATGATGTGGTTTCGTTTAATGTACTGATGGAAGCCTCGGATCCCGCACAGGGGGACAAACAAAACAATGTAGTCGAGAGCATCGGCAATCTCAAAAGGGTTATTAGTAGTGTAGCAGGAAATGAGAGATTGTGCCATTAGCTTTGCATCCTGTATCATCGGTTCAGTCCTTTTTGTATTTCTTAGGAGTGTATTTTTCTTTATTTTTTAGTTTGGCGGCTTGCACTCCCAGTTTCATAGCGGCAAGGATAGATTCTTTTGCCTCGTTCGACATCGGGTCACCGTAAAACATCAAACCCTCTTCATTTTCGAGAGTTTCTCTTAATTGCTCCAGAGTTTTTGCAATATCGCGCTCATCCTTTTTGTTAAGGGTGGGCGCTTTTTGTGTTTCTGGGGGTGTTTGTTCATCAGCGTGGGTGTTGCCCATCAGGTAATCGATTGTTACCCCGAAATACTCTGCAAGTACTTGCAGAGTTTCAATGGATGGAGAAACTTTTCCAGTTTTCCAACGGCTCAAAGTTGCCTGAGTAATGCCGGTATCTTTGGCAACACGATATGCGGTTACTCCTTTTTCTTCCATAAGCTGCATAAAAACATCATACATAATTGTACACCTTTACTAAACTTACACGAAATTAAGTAAAGCTATTGACAATTAACTCTGTGTAAGTATAATAGAGATATGACTTACAACAGTGTAAGCAAAAGCCTCACTTGGTTGATAAATTAATTGTGGTAAGTTAATTATATAACTAAGTGAAAGTAATTACAAGTATTCAAATAGACAAAGAAAGGTGGGATTTTGTGGGGAAATTGTATACTTGCGAGGAAATCTCTGAGTATTACCGAGTTCCTCTTAACACAGTATGGTTTTGGATTCGGAACAAAAAACTTTCCGCAATCAAAGTCGGTAGAGAATATCGAATTTCAGAAGATGCGATTAAGGAATTCGAGGAGAAGAACAAAACGACAGTAGAAGAAAGAGAAAAGGAAGTGAAACAGTGAGTGATTACAATATTCAGCAGATAATATTTGAAGTTCTGGAAAATCTCCAAAAGATTCTGTTTTGGATACGAGCTTTGTATTTTTTGATGATAACGATGCTTTTGGCTTGCTTGATTTCTTAATCCTTTTAAGAACCAGCAAGATAGCGTGTCAAAAGAAAAACAATAACTCCCGAAACAACAGAAGCAATAATGGAACCCCAAATTTGTTTCCGGTTATCCCTTTTTTTCTTTTTTATTCGCTGAAGGTATCTTTTTCCATCATCAGATAAATAATAGTACTTTTTGTTTTGGATAGATGGATAGATAAATCCATTTTTTTCTAAGGATTGCATTGCGCCCATGATTTCCAAAAAATCTTCAGTGAGTTTCAAGTACGCCCACATCATTTCATAGTTAAAAGGTGTACTGGGATTTTTATAAAGTGTTTTTATAATACTTAATTCCAAATCATTTAACAAGAAATCCGAGGAAGTCAAACAAATCACCCTTTCCAATAATTCATTATAACACAAACAGAAAGGAGAAGCCTATGAAACAACTCATTCCCATGGACGAATACGGAGTTTTTGCAGACAACCACGATACAGCAAGAGCAAACAGCCTGATGGTGGCTAAGATGTTTGAAAAAGAACACAAGAACGTGTTGAGGGATATTGCGAATTTGGATTGTTCAGAAGAATTTAATCAGCTCAATTTTGAGCCGATTACTTACAAGGATGATATGGGCAGGAAACAAAAAGCATATGCCATGACCCGAGACGGATTTGTTTTTCTGATAATGGGATACAGAGGAAAGAAAGCCGCACAATTCAAAGAAGCCTATATCAAGCGCTTCAATCAGATGGAGCAGTTCATCCAGACACTTGTGAAAACCAGACAGGAGTTTCCGTTGCTGACTGCAAACATCAAGCTTCTGCACGACAACCCCAAACCGTACCATTTCAGCAATGAATGCGATATGCTCAATCGGATCGTGTTAGGAAAGACAGCCAAGCAATTCCGCGCAGAAAGAGGGCTGGACAAAAAGCAGAGCATCCGACCGTATCTGACTGAACAGCAGATCAGCCAGCTGGAAGTTCTGCAAAAGGTTGATGTGGGCTTGCTGGTAGCGGTGCCCGAATATGAGCAAAGAAAACGCCATCTGGAATGGTATTATGCCAAAATGACAGGGACGATTCAGAGAGTTGGATAATTGTAAAGAGCGCAATCGAAGAAATGATTGTGGAAGAAAGAGAGTAGGAGGACAAGCGTGAACAGTAAAAAAATAACCCGTCCCAAGCCTGCAAACCTGGAACGGGAAGAATGGCGAAGATTCTGCATTAAAAACCCTGAATTGCTCGGCGAAGCAAAACGGATTTTGGAATCCCACCATTTAACGCGTAGAGAGACGGCAATTATTCTGGAAGCTCTTGCCGTTCAATCTGAATTTTCTTGTCGAGATTTTGATAAATAAAAGCACAGTAGCCGAGAAGGTCCTTAAGCTCCTGGCAACCGTGTATTTGGTGATAAATTGCGACTATTTCGCGGTTAGGCTCTAATTTCCACACATACAGAGAATAAGTATGATGACCAGCTCTAACCCCGGAAACTTCAAAATCGTATCCGTTACCTAAATCTCGATAAATAACCTCTTCCAAATCAATATTCGTGATTGTATATGGTTCTCCCAAAAACTGGCGAACCTTTTCAATCTCTTTCATTCAATTCACCTCCCTTCCTGCTCATTATAGCACGAAAGGGAAGATGACCAAAGGAGGAAACCATGACAGACTTACAGATTTTTAAAAACCCCGAGTTTGGGGAAATCAGAACCATCGAGAAGGACGGCGAACCGTGGTTTGTCGGGAAGGATGTAGCGGAGGTGCTGGGATATTCCAACACTGCTGATGCGGTGCAAAAGCATGTAGACGATGATGATAAGCTGACATCGCAAATCGCGATTGCAGGTCAAAACAGAAATATCATTATTATCAACGAATCCGGCTTATACAGTCTGGTGCTGTCGAGTAAGCTGCCGGGCGCAAAACAGTTTAAGCGCTGGATTACAAGCGAGGTTATCCCGAGCATCCGCAAGCATGGTGGTTACCTCACACCGGACAAGCTGGAAGAAGTGCTGCTAAAGCCTGATACCCTCATCCAGTTAGCGCAGAACCTCAAAGCCGAGCAGGAGAAGCGCATGGCTCTGGAAGTAAAAATGGAAGAGCAAAAGCCGAAGGTGCTGTTTGCAGAGTCGGTGGAAGCTGCAAAAACATCCATCCTGATTGGCGAGCTGGCAAAGCTGCTCAAGCAGAACGGTATCAACATTGGGCAGAACCGTTTGTTTGAATGGCTGAGAAACAACGGATATCTCATCAAACGGCAGGGCAGTGACTACAATATGCCAACGCAAAGGGCAATGGAGATGGGGCTGTTTGAAATCAAGGAAACCACCATCACCCACAGCGACGGGCACATCCATGTAAGCAAAACCCCGAAGGTTACAGGCAAGGGGCAGGTGTATTTCGTGAATCTGTTTGTGAGTGGGAGGGCGAAGATTGATGCTTAATCTCTTAAAAGGCAAGATGGCAGAACGCGGATACAGCATCCAGAGGCTAGCCAAAGAGCTGGGAAGAAGTGCAGATTATGTATCGCAGAAACTTCGCCAGCCGTGGAAATTCCGAGTGTGCGAAGCTGCTAAATTGTGCATGCTGCTGGATATTGAGCTAGTGGAGATGCACAAGTACTTTACAAGGGAGGATGAGTGATGCAAGAACCAAAATGGCATCCAAAACTTGCCGAGAAAATGGAGGAAAACCGGTACAACTCGCGGACACTTGCCGAGCCACTATACTGCTGCCGGGAAACGGTAAGCGGTTGGCTGCGAAACCCCGAGCGTGTGCCGGTAGTAGATGCGATTAGGATTTGCAAGCTGCTCAATATTCCGCTGGCGGAAATCGAGGAATATTTTACAAACGCAAAGGAGAGTCAAAAATGATTGGAGTTATGGCATTTATGGTATTTGCAATGATGATTGTAGGATTGCTTTTAATGGCAATCGCCGGATGTGTGATTGAGCTTATCTGCTCCCGGGAGGAAGCTCAGGAAATCAAAGAGGAGATGCGGCACAAGGAGCGAAACGAGAGGCGAGCCGGATGAAGGGCGGACCCGAAAAGGTATACCAAGAGACCTGTGAGCACTGCCAATGGCAGGGGATGCCAGAGGAGTGTGCGGATTGTCCTGCCAAGATTGCGTATGACTACATAGATGAGCGCAACTCACGTATCTACTACGCCGAGGTGCGGCATCTACATGAAAATTTCAGGTCCTCTTACCTGCGCCGGATGTGTATGGACATCAAGGGCGGGAGAGCCAGAGGCAAGGTATAAAAAAGCCGCCGGCAGTGTAGCAGACTGCGAGCGGCAAAAGAAAGAATATCCATCTCCATCGTAGCAGAAAAGGAGAAGAAAATCAATGATAAAAATAAATGAGCGGTGGGTACAGCTGCAACTGGCATCCATCGGCATCCCGAAAGGGCGAGCGAGAGAATGGCTCGCTTATATGATAATGTGCGACCCAGAGCGCAAGCAGCCGATATGCAGGCTGTACGATAAGACAGCCGAGCAGATGGGCGTAAGTACAAGCACGGTTATCCGCGTGGTTGAGCAGGCTATCAGCAGGATGTGGGATTTTCCTACATCTACCACAGAATCGCTGTTTTGCATCCGGCTATGCCGCAAAAAGCCCGGCGTCAGATGTTTTGTCAATCGGTTTTGCGATGTAGTAATGGCGCCGAGACTGGAGGAGGAAAGGCAATGGACAAATCAATAGAAAACGGCATGATTGTAGGTGCCGAGCGATACGACCCACAGTGCCAAGATGTAGAGTGCAGCCGGTGTGACGTGTGTGACCAGTGGACACCAGACAACGAGCTGACCATCTTTGGCAACGGCGATAAGGTGTGCAACGATTGCCTGCATGATTATCTGGAAAATCAGGCTGCGGACTTTGTGCCGGGGTACATTGCCCAAAACGAGGCAGAGTTTTGGCTCGACTGGCTGTTTGCCAATGCAGACCCGGACGAGCAGCTCAGAGTGGTAAAAGCCGGGTATCTGACAGAGGGACTTAAACCGCTGCAAAAGGAATACATCGAGCAGCAAAAGGTTGATTTTTGCCAGGATGATGCGAATTTTTTGGAGTATGTGAGGGGGGAGTTGCTATGAAAAGCGTGTTGGAACGCATGGAGGAAAACGATACCAAACGCAAGGTAGCGAATTTTCAGGCGTGGCAAAAAGAAGATTACGAATTTAAAAGAGTTTTTGCCGAAGAAGCTGCATGGAGATTTTTTGAGGACCCGGAAATCAACGGGAATTGCTATGTAGCGGTCGGAGGGCTTGATAGCATCACCCTACTGCTGTTTTTGCGCTCAATCGGGATTGATGTGCCAGCTATATCGGTATCAGCTTTGGAAGATAAGAGCATCCAAAAAATCCACAAGCAGCTGGGTGTGCAGTCACTGACGCCGCTCAAGAGCAAAATTGAGGTAATACGAGAGTACGGCTTTCCGGTACTCTCGAAAGAAATTGCCGGAAAGATTAGCCTGCTGCAAAATCCAAGCGAGCAAAACAAAACGGTGCGCCACGCCATCATCACCGGCGAAACAGGAGCTTATGGCGGTTGGCAGAAAAACAGCCGAATGAAACTCTCACAGAAGTGGCTGGAAAAGTTTGGCGGCTATGAGAATGAAAACGAGGGCGTAGATTATGGAATGCCTGATTTTAAGGTATCGGACAAGTGCTGTTACTACCTCAAAGAGAAGCCCTGCAATGACTATGCCCGAAAAAGTGGGCGCTATCCTTACATGGGATTGATGGCATCCGAAGGAGGGCGCAGGCAAAAAGCCCTGATGATACACGGATGCAACTATATCGGGAAAACTACCAAACGAAGTTGTCCTTTTGCGATTTTTAATCGGCAGGATTTGCTGAGGTTGGCGCTGGAACTGGATGTGCCGGTGCCGGAAATCTATGGGGAAATCGTGCAGGACAGCGATGGAACACTGAGAACCACCAAGGCACAGCGCACCGGATGCAGTATGTGCGGATTTGGGATCCACATGGAAAAGCGCCCGCATCGATTTGATTTTTTGTGGCAAACCAATCCAAAAGAATGGGAGATGTGGATGGAGCACATCATTCAGCGTGAGGACGGCAGCTGGTACGGCTGGGGTCATGTGCTCGATTATATCGGAATTGAGTGGCGCAACCCGGAAATTTATGCGGACGATTATCAGATTAAGCTAGGAGGGGATTGACATGAGAGAGCGAGGCGGATGCAGCCGGTACATCACAAAGGTGTTGGTGAGCAAAGTACATTTCCCAGAGGGGCAGGAGGTTTGCCGGGTTTGTCCTTTTTGCGTAGCGGACCCGAGCAACCACAAGCGAGAGGTTTGCAGCATTACAGGCGAGATTTTGCCGTTTGCGGAGCTGGTGATTGATCATCGGTGCCCATTGATGGAGGAGGGACAGCAGTGAGTGATAACATGACTTTGTACAACGCTGTGCGGACGCCTCCGCCGGAGGCGCTCAGAGAAATCAAAGCCGGACGGCTTGCCGGGAAGAGCGACATCAATCCGATGTGGCGAATCAAGACCCTGACCGAGCAGTTTGGACCTTGCGGCGTTGGCTGGAAATACACCATCGAAAAACTTTGGACAGAGCAGGGTGCAAACGGGGAAATCGCTGCCTTTGCACTCATCAATCTGTATCACAGGATCGGGGAGGGATGGAGCGAGCCAATCCCCGGAATCGGCGGCAACAGTTTTGTGGCAAAAGAAAAAAGCGGAATGTATACCAGCGACGAGTGCTACAAGATGGCGCTCACAGACGCCCTGAGCGTGGCATGCAAGGCTTTGGGCGTTGCGGCTGATGTTTTGCTGGCAGGCAGACAAAACCAAGTACACAAAGGACACAGAGCCGCCTAGAGAGAAGGCGGACGAAAAACTGATTGCAGAGTTTTACAAGGCAGGTGCTGACAAGGGAAGGGACAAGCCAATCATGGCACAGTGGGCGCGCCAGAGCATGGGCGACACGCCGGAGAACCTCACAAAGGCACAAATAAAGCGCCTGATCGAAGCAATCAAGGGGTGGTAAGCAGTGCTGATGAAAGGATATATCAGCGGCTATGATGGGAGGACATTGAGCATAACAGTGCCTTTTTCGGACGCTGGGCTGTTACAGAAGCAGGAGATTACCGAGTGTGAGGTGCGGCTGACAGACGGTCGCACCATCACCCCGGCGCAGAGGAGAAAAATCTTTGCAATGGTACGGGACATCGCAGATTGGGCAACCTGGGCGAAGGACAGGCGGCAGTACCGGGAGGTGCTGCGACAGCTCCAACTGTTGTACCTCATCGATACCACCGACACCGAGGCAGTGCGGCACCAGCTGGAATATCACTACTGCGAGCTGTTAGACATCAACCTCTTTAGCCTTTCCAACTGCGATGTAAGCACCGCAAGGGAGTTTATCTCCTACCTGATTAATTTGGCGATAGAGCACGAAATCCCATGCAGGGACAGCCTGCTCAACCGGTGTGAGGATATTGAACGGTACTTATATTCCTGTGTAGCGCACCGGAGATGTGCCATCTGCGGCAAAAAGGCAGACATCCACGAGGTAGAGCGTGTCGGGATGGGGCGAGACCGGCGGCAGATGCACCATTTGGGGCAGCTAGTACAGCCGTTGTGCCGCCAGCATCATCAGGAGGTGGATCAGGTGGGACAAGCCTCATTTGATAAAAAATATCACCTGTGCGGGATTCGGCTGGATGAATTCTTGTGCAAAAAACTGAAATGGAGGATATGAGATGAACAAGGTATTTTTGATGGGCAGGCTGACGGCTGAGCCGGAACTGAAATTTACACAGAGCGGAAAGGAAGTTCTGAGCTTTTCCCTTGCCGTAGACAGTGGGTACGGGGAGAAAAAGAAAACTGATTTTATCACCTGTGTGGCATGGGAGGGTACTGCCAAGTTTATCTCCCAGTGGTTTCGCAAGGGCTCGCTGCTGTTGGTGGAAGGGGCGCTGCGGACCAGAAAATACACCGACAAAAGTGGAAACAACCGCACAGCAACCGAGGTGCTGGTATCACAGGGACATTTTACCGGGGAGAAATCAAACCGCTCATCGGCGGATGTGATGCCGGGAGAAGGGGAGTTTTCGAGCAGCTTTGCAATTCCACCGGCAGCATATCAGGCAGCCACATACAACGCACAGCTGCCGCCACCGCCACAGCAGATGGGCATGAATGATTTTGCTGAGGTTTCTTCTGACGATGAAGATTTGCCGTTTTAGGAGGCGAGGGAGTGGCAAAGAGATTTTTTTGGCTTAAACTCAAAGAGGATTACTTTGATAGTCCGAGAATCAAAAAGCTCCGCAAGATTGCCGGAGGCGATACATACACCGTAATCTATCTCAAGATGCAGCTGCTCTCTATCAAAAATCAGGGTGTGATCGAGTATGAGGGCATTGAGCCCACCTTTTGCGAGGAGCTTGCCCTCAAACTCAATGAGGAGGCGGAAAATGTGGAGGTCACCCTCTCATATCTTGCTTCTCAGGGTTTGATAGAGGAATCTGGAAGCGGCACCTATCTGCTTCCAGAAGCCCTGAAAAGTATCGGCTCGGAAAACGAATCTGCCGAGCGCGTTAGAGCGTTCCGAAGCCAAAAAGCGTTACAATGTAACGATGGTGTAACGGCAAGTAACGCACCGCAAACACCGTGTAACACAGAGATAGAGAAAGAGAAAGAGATAGAGATAGAGAAAGAGATAGAGAAAAAGAATAAGGCGGACAAGCCCGCCCGCGCCCGCTTTACAAAGCCGACAATCGAGGAGGTTCAGGCATACTGCCGGGAGAGGGGCAACAGTGTGGATGCCAACCGCTTTATCGACTACTATGAAGCGAACGGCTGGAAGGTGGGCAAAAACCCGATGAGTGACTGGAGGGCTGCAATCCGAACATGGGAGAAGAACGGTTACAGCACACCACAGAAAGCACAAAGCTCAGTAACTGGAACGCTGGACTTTGAAGCAATGGAGGCTTATTTGCATGGAGGGGGAAATTAATGGGGAAAAGATACACCTATCAAGCAAACCCGCCTACCGAAAAGGTAAGCGGGTTTGCTGTTGAAGGCTATTCGGCTTCGGGGTCAGGTTCGTAGATCTCATCGAGGGGAATCTGCATTGCCTTGCACAAAGCAAAGGCAGTTGAGATACGGCAGTCGCCGCGGGCTTCGATGTCCTCGATGGTGCGCTTGGGAACACCGCTTTGGCGCGACAGCTCCGGCACGCTCAGACCCTTTGATTTGCGGATTTCTCGAAGTTTAAGCATGGTCTTTTTCCTCCGGGGTGTGATAGAATTTCCAAATGCGGTGTGCAACTCGGAACAGAACAATCAGACTGATTACAATAGAGGCAGTGCGAACAAATGGATTCCAATCGGTGCTTTGTCCGATAATGAAGCAGGCTATCAAAACCCAAAAGGTAAAATCGTGATTTTTCAAGTTGAATCGCTCCTTTCCGTGTGGTATACTGAACTTAAGCAAGAACCCCTTTTGGGGGAGGTTGGGAAACCCCAGCCTCTGATGTCTTTAGGATTTGAGCGCTTCAATCAAAACGGCTAGTGCAATTACAGTTTCGATTACAAGCTCCCAGATTTCCTTTTTGGACATCTTCTTGCTTTTTTGTTTGCTCAATTTTCTCACCCCCTTTCCATGTTTCTATTATACCACGTACTTACGTGATTGTCAATACTTTTTTTGAAAAAAATGGCTTATTTATGCGGAAATTTAATATTATCAGCCGGATTCAGATGATAGATTCCGGCTTTTTTTATGCCGTTTTGGACGGTGATACAAAAGATATACAGCAAAAATCCAATGCGAAAGAAGGTGCGGTGGTCAGAAATGGCGGCTGCCTTTTTCTCCACAGAAAAAGGGTGATTCCAATGCAAAAAGCACAATGATTACATTCAATTAGGGAAGGGTGAAAAAATTGACCGACCAGGAGTCAGATGAGCTGATTGGGGACAGCGCAGCAGCGGCACAATAGACGAAAGTATGTAAAACAGCAGACTGTAAAAGAAGGGAAGTTGCTCTTTTTAGGGCAATTTCCCTTTTGCTTTGGAGTTTTATATGAAAGGAGGTGAAAGGGTGGACGAGTTAAGCGAAATCTCGGCGCTGGTGAAGGAGTACATATCGCCGGAAACGGTGTGGCTGGTGCCTTGCCTGTATGCGCTGGGCAGCATCATCAAGCGCTCCATCCGCATCGACGATACCCTGATACCGGGCATCCTGTGCCTGGTGGGGGTGCTCCTCTTCTCGGTGCTCTTGGGCTGGCTGCCCTCCCAGGGCATGTATGAGTACGGCGTGTTCACTGGCGTGGGGGACGTCCTGCGCCACCTGGCCCTCCCGGCCGGGGGGGTGTGCGTCAGCGGCCTGGGGGAGCTGGTCAAGCAGACCCGCTCCGCCTGCCTGGAGTCCCTGGGGGAGGACTACATCCTCACCGCCCGGGCCAAGGGCCTGGGGGAGCGGGCCGTCATGGTGCGCCACGCCTTCCGGGGGGCGCTGACCCCGGTGCTCACCACCGTGCTGGGGCACATCCCCCACATCATAGGCGGCTCGGTGGTGGTGGAGCACGTGTCCGCCTGGCCGGGCATGGGCAGCCTCCTCTTCTGGGGCATTGAGAACCGGGACTATCCGGTGGTCATGGGGGTGACGGTGGTCATCGCCCTGGCGGTGCTCCTGCCCACCCTGCTCCTGGATCTGGCCTACGGGCTGGCCGATCCCCGGGTGCGCTATGGGAGGGGGTAGGCCGGTGGAGCGCTGTA
>OGPW01001767.1_pt1 | contig 13685 bp, 9 predicted proteins | sample 1553061 | NCBI WGS metagenome assembly OGPW01 (sample SAMEA2580292, study PRJEB22360) | human gut metagenome | biome: human gut; feature: human-associated habitat; material: faeces | place: Denmark | collected 2008/2010
TCTGCACGATCACTAAGCCAACCGTTCCAGCCCTTCCATCCCTTAGGGCTTACCCTTCGTTCTTCCATCCAAACGGGTCAAGCACCCAAAAAACCAGATCGAGCACGCCGCCGGTCATCATGGCGCCGGCAAGGGCGATGATAACGTGCAGGGAACTGGCACTTCGGAGCATGTCGAATGGCCCCAAAATAGCCAGCAGCGCGACCGCTGCGCCGGCCACGCACAGCGCAAGACACGGCCTCGCGTCCTTGACGCACCTCTTTGCGAGACGCCTGGTTTTGTCACTCATCGATATCGAACTCCTTAGAGGGTCGTTGTTCGGGTACGTGCCGTCGCGGCAGAGCAGGACGGCAGGTTAAGTGTCACATGCCGTGCGGACACAGCTGAAAGCCCTCGCGCAAAAAACAGCGCGCCGCAGGATTCGTATCACCTGCGGCGCGCCGAAAATGATCCGCTTTCCTCCGTCCCCAACGGATCGGCTGAGTTGGTGCCGCTCGACGGAGAGGAAGAAGCCGGCAGCGTCACGAGCTGCAGCAATGTCGCTAGGCATAGGAAACAGACGCACTCCAAACGCCCTAAGCCCCAAGCCTACCCATTAAGAAATCGACTGCAGAAACGATTTTGATGCCGTCGATGTCGGTCGGATGGCTCCCCTGACGAACGATGATGATCTTCTCGTAACCGCCGGCAATCTTCTCGAGCGACCTGAGCTCAAATGGGCGCAGCTCGCGCCTACGCGTCGCCTCCTCGTCAATCGACTCTGTGACCTGAATAAACTTACGATCCGAGCCGTCGCCGATTGCAACGAAGTCGATTTCAGCATCTCGAAGATGACCCGTGAAGACTTGGTATCCGTCATAGACAAGGCGATTGTAAACGGCATTTTCGAGAACACGCCCGCTGTCGCTGCCGCGATACCCATCCAAGAAAGCTCGAAGCCCCAGATCCTCAATGTAGAACTTGCCACCGGTCTTCAAAATGTCCCGACCCTTAATATCAAATCGGCGCGCGTGCGAGAAGATATAGGTCTCCTCAAGGGCGGATACACAAGTGTCCACGACGCCATGCGAGGATTTCAGCCCGTTCTCTGCCAGCGTTCCAACGATCTTATTAATTGATGTCGGGTTTGAAATGTTATCAGCCAAGTAGGAAGTGACGCGGTCGAGCACACTCCTACTCGTCACCGACCGTCTACCCCGGCGCGCCTCGCGAGCCAAAATGTCGCGCCCGACGATTGTTTGGTACGTGCTCCAGATATAGTCCTTCATTTCCTGCTCCGGCAGCTTTGAAGCAGCGAGAAACGGCAGGCCTCCAAACGTAAGATAACGGTCGAGAAGATCGTCGAGCGCAACAATGTCCTCCCGACCAAAAACAGCGAGCTTATTCGTGACGTCAGTCGGACCAAGAAAGTCGACATATTCCGAAAAAGTGAGCGGATGCATCCGAATCTCGACATATCTGCCCGAGATTAAGGTCGCAATCTCTGACGAGAGGAGAAAAGCATTCGAACCTGTAACGTATATATCGCAGTCCCGGTCGACACGAAGCGCATTAACCGCCTTCTCCCACCCGGAAACCTCCTGAAGTTCGTCGAAGAAGAGGTAGCACCTTTTGCCCGCAGGCATTAGGCCGTCAACGTGGCGGTAGAGTTCTCGCCAATCACGAACGCCCTCTAGCTCAAACGACTCCATCTTAAAGGTCAAAAGGCATTCGGATGACACGCCGCCATCCTCCAGATGTTTGCGCATCATGTCCAGAAGCGTCGACTTACCGCAGCGACGCATGCCCGTCACGACCTTAATGACATCCGCGTCACAAAAGGCAATCAATTTTTCGAGATATCGATTTCTAGGGACCATCCGGCTGTTCATCGTTCGCCCCAATCTGCAAGTTTTTCTCACAGCATGACAAAAACTTGCGAGTTTTGCAAGTTTTTCTCACGTAGCGACAAGAACCTGCAGAATAACATCAGAGCCATTATAAGTCGGGCTCAGTCAAAGCAGCGTCAAGGCGCAGAACAATGGTATGAGGCGAATCGCTCAAGAGTGCGTTGAACAATTTCATTCCCGCATTTTTGGAATACCCATAAGATGCCCGTTTGACAGGAAGCGATCTGGGCCATCTTTGAGCAGAAACTCAAATGCTGGCGCGCCGCCTGCACTTATCGAGTTTCCCGCAACTGCTATAAATAGAAAGTTTATTTACATAGCGAGACACTCCTGGACGTTTGACTTTCATCCTGGTAGCCTGGATATCTAGAAGTTTCTGTTTGGAGAGGGTTGGCAGTGATTCCCGTTATTGACTTATTCGCAGGCCCGGGAGGCCTCGGGGAAGGCTTCTCATCACTTCGAGACGCTGAGAACAAGCCCGTGTTCCAAACAATCATGTCCATTGAACGTGACAAGCAGGCTCATCAGACCCTGAGGCTTCGTTCATATCTGCGCAAAATTGCAGAACCGGACGGAACATTGCCGAGAGTTTATCTCAGATACATGGAAAAGCATGACAATGAGACCTTCGACCAACTTATCCGCTACCGCCCAAAAGAATGGCAGGCTGCTTGCGAAGAAGCTTTATGCGACGAGCTCGTCGATGGAGACGACCGCTTGGTCAAACTCGGCGCCGAACGCGTGACAAGATGGTTTGAAGACCGTGATAGGGGTCCGCTGGTCCTTATTGGCGGACCTCCGTGCCAAGCATATTCGTTGGTGGGCAGATCGCGGCGCAAGCATGACATTACATTCGAAGAGGACCCGAAGCACACCCTCTACCGTTGCTACCTCTCGTTTATCAACGAGTTAAAGCCGGATGTCTTCGTTATGGAAAACGTCAAAGGACTTCTTTCTGCAAAGCACGAGGGCCATGGCGTTTTTAACCGCATATGCAAAGATATGGAAGAGGCGGGATACACCATCCATTCGCTCGTCACTGATGACCCCCATAATCCAAAAGATTATGTTGTCAAAGCCGAACAGTATGGAATCCCCCAGATGCGCCACAGGGTCATTCTCCTTGGTATTAAAAATGACACCGGAATCGAACCGAGCACGCTAACCAAAAAGCATGTTTGCACTCTTGGGTCAGCCCTTCGTGGGCTGCCTAAACTGCGAAGCGGATTCTCTGAACGCAACGAAAACTGGCGCGATATGAACTGGGCAGAGTACATAAACTCAGCGGCAAAAGAGCTGAAAGACAATGACGAATGCAACGATCTTACAGACATCCTTGATAGGGTAATTTCACGCTACGCGCCAAAGTTAACCGCAAAGCACAAAGTTGATCCCGTCCACAATCGATATGAAGAATGGTATAGAGGAAGGCTCGGAAATAGCAAGGTCCTCACAAATCATGAGTCTCGCTCTCACTTGGCGAGCGATCTTGACCGTTATCTCTTTTGTGCGGCATATGCAGAAAAATACGGTACGCCCGCACGCCTTGAAGAATTCCCCGAGTCATTGCTTCCCAATCATAAGAACGTCCAGGCAGCAAAAACGACTGGTAACTATAAATTCAACGACCGCTTTCGTGTGCAAGTATGGGGAAGACCCTCTACGACCATCACCTCGCATATCGCCAAGGACGGACACTATTACATCCATCCGGATCCGTCGCAATGCAGGAGCCTTACCGTGAGAGAGGCCGCAAGACTTCAAACCTTCCCAGATGATTATCTGTTCGAAGGCAACAGAACGTCTCAGTACACTCAGGTGGGTAACGCAGTGCCGCCGCTACTTGCCCAGCAGATAGCAGCGGTAGTCGCAAAGGCACTTGGAAAAGAAGCCCACGGGTTTTACGAGAATCTTACAGACGATACTGACTGCTCTTAAGACGGTAAGGACAGCCGACCCTGCGCAGCCGCTTCATCATGTTAATAAGTACAATGGACTGGCTCTCGGAGGGTATTTTGTTTGGCAAGGCACATGCATACTGCAAAATACCCCGTTCCTTCTCAGTTCCCTCGCCCTCTGCAAGGCACCAATTAAGAATATTTTGCCAAAATCCGCTCCCCATCTCGCAAACCGCCGTCTGAGCTTCAATCCCGTTCAGCGTTTTCTGGTTACGGGAGCCCTCTCGCTGAATGTCTTTCTCCTCATCGAGGTCAATAAGCTCACCAAGCCACTCTTTGTCCCAGTCAACCTTTTTTAACTTGATAGCCTCCCAGCATTTCTGTTGTTTTGCCCATTCAGAAATGTTTCGATAGCCCGTCGCGGGATGCATCAATACATCATGCGCAGCGTCAGATGCTTGCCCAAGCGCCCTCTCAAATGCTGGCGACAACGATTGTTGATTCCAAATGCCAAGAAAGTTAACAGCTTTTCCTAAAGCAGAAACTGCATTTGAAAGCGCTCCCACCGCAAGGACTACATGCTGCGAGCGATAGCTGCCGGTTTCCCACCAATCACGCGACTGCACAATCTTGCCCGTGCGATCGAATATGATTTTCTTGGCAATCAAATATTTGAAATAAGTCTCATTGAACTGACTCTCATCCTTATCCCAGGAGTCTTTAATTAGCCGAGCAAATTCGGAGAAGTTCTTCTGGGCACCGCGATTGACCAAGTAGGCCTTATTCGTCCACACCATGAGATATTTTGCCAAATCCGTTTTCGTAAAAGTCTGCGCTTTAGGAAATTCAGCAACAAATTTGCGCTTCTGCGCAGGCGTAAGATAAGCTTGCTTATCTCGATATGAGCCTCTTGCCCGCTCGTAGAACCATTTGGTTTGCGTGAAGCTATCTGCCCGCATGGGAGCAAGTATCCTTTGTGAGAACTCTTCGATCCTCACGTGATAAGGGTGGTTTGCAAAGAAGTCGGCTGAAGAAACCTTATTCTGGCTGTTTGCATATTCAGAGATCCTGGGCACCAGTTCGAGAGCCTCTTCCGGGCTGACAACACTAAGCTTCATTTGGACAAACACGCGGTCCAAACTTTTACCAGCCTTATATGCGGCATAAACCGATGCGGTTGTCTGGCCACCGTTAACTATCTGCAGGTTTTCTAGACGGTCAATTAAAAGCCCATCTTCCCCGCTCTCCGTTGTAACGCTCTCTGCGGTCGCCGTGATACCGTTATTGAACGAGAAGAAAAGCTCAGGCTCATTCTCGAGAGTACGCTTTATACCCTTGTTGACATTGCTTCTCGCCTGAAGAAATACACGGACGTTTTGCTCAAGAAGTCGCGCTCCCCAACGATCGTAGATGCGCGCCAAATCGACTCCCGGTATCGCAGCAAGGTAAACCTTGTTCTTGTCTTTCGGAGAGCTTGCGAGAAGGGCCCGAATCGGACCCGTCGGCAATTCGTTAAAGTCGATGAGCAGTCTCTCCCGCTCACGACCCGATTCAATAAGATTACCTATCCGTTCAAGGTCCCAGACGTTGTAAACAACCTCTTTGCCCAGAACACTCCCCGTCTCTTTACCCGAAACCCTTTGGCTAAGCTTTTTGTTTGAAAGAAGATACAGATTGACTCGCTCGATTTCGTTCCAGCGAGCGTGAATTAAATCGGCGAGCCCAAACCCCGGATCCGTCGGCTCAAGAGATTCCCTAAATTGAGGATCCAATGCTTTGGTTACGAATTTCTCAAGCCGCCGAAAATCTGCCTCCATTTCAGAATTCGTTAATGTCAGCAAGCCAGCATCTTGGTTGAAGTCGAGGACAATGAGACCGAGGACTTTTCTGCTTGACTCAAAAGGATCGCCACAGTAGCCATCAACCCTTATTCCAGTTCTCTGACAGAAGGCAGGAATGGCCTCATCGAACTCTCCTGCGTCGCAAAGATAATCAGTGATGAGGTCAAAGAACGCATCGTTCTTATAGACTCCCTCCGAGTCCGCCTTATTCTTGACCTCTTGAAACAGTTCCTCCTGAAACGAAGTGGAATCTGTCATCTAATTCACCTCAATGCCTGGGTAATTGCACTCTGATCAACTTCGTAATCAGAGCAGTAACCAAGGTCGATTTTATATGTAACAGCCTTAACTCCGGGCGGACACGAACTGGAATCGATTCGCGGAAATCCATCCTTAACTTCATATGCTTCAGTTACGCCCTCACTCCACAAGGTGTGGGAATAATCGTCTTCCGGAAAATACCCGGCGTCCGACAGCTTCTCCTGAAAGTGTGCCAAATCCAATGGGCTGTCGAAGAGCATTTGAACATCGTTGACGATATCGGTAAGGCTGAATGCCGCTTTATCTTCATCCGTAGCGCTGTTCAACTCGACAACATATAAGAAGAGCCTTTCACTTTCGTTGGTGTTCAATTGCTCTTCTGACGATATTCCAATTTCCGAATTCGACGACCCTCGTTTGCTTTTCACCTCGACGAAAACCTGTCCGTAACCGAAATCGCGCTTAGAGCGTTCTGGCCCTGTCCAGCCACTCAAGGCATTCGACGGCTCGTAAATGGCAGCGGAAACCCGTTTAAGAAAAAGCAGTTCGCCGATAAGCCCTTTTTGTTGCTCGGCTGTGAGGGGGCCACGCCCGGGCCTGAGAAACGAAGCCCATTTCTCGAGCCTCATGAAGGTCATCTTCCTCATCGCAACGGCGGGGGCTTTCTGCACCGAGTCGGCAATATCAAGACATAAGCGGAGAAATTGGGCTTTCATTTCCTGATCTTGGAGCTCAAGTAGTATGGAGCGCTCTGATTCAATGTCTCGAATAGAAATGTTCTTGAACTTGGGAGGCTCCGGTGACCCCGTCTCGCTGCTGTCATATTCGACAAGAAAAGCAGGGTGATTAGAGCGCCCCTTTGCCCAATAAATCCTTTTTGCATCGGGATTGACATCGGGTGCGACCATTCTTGTGTTGTAGTCGCCCCTTCCACGCGATCTAGGCAGCTCTTCCCACGGATTATCGCTAGTCGTCTTCATAATCATCATCGCTATCTTCGGGTTCCGGCATCATGTTCTCCAGTGCCACAGAATTAAATACGTAAGTGACTGGTCGCGTTTGCTTATCGGTGTGCGGAAAACTGATGCTCCAGCCGAAAACGCATTCCTGAGTATCCCAGCTCTTCCACCAGGAAGGAGCTTCTTTTCCGGCCTCCTTCTTTTCTTTAATTTTGATTTCTCCAAATCGCATGCAAATCGGATGCAAAACCAGCAATGGCCGCCTCCTTATTTGACGATAATAGAGATCAGAACAGTTTTTCGCCTTGTCGCCGCTATGGTCTGCAGCATATCGTTCTTCCGCCATTTTCCTTTCTTCCGCACTTAAGCCAGCGGCCTCAACTCCACGACTGGATAAACGATGTTTCTCTCCGACAACAACGACATCATTGTTCGAAGCGCTACCGGGATATCTTTGCTCCATGCTGACCGTTCCATCAACAGGCAAATCGATTGGATCATTTGATCGAGAGCCATGTGCCAAGAGAACGTCCCATTCCTTCAGCTCGCCATCAAGCAGCCGTTCGTTGACGTAGCTTAGGATTGGAGCTTTTTGAGACTTTGGCGAAAGGCCATCTTCATTTTCATAGGCTTCTAGAAAAGCGGTAACAAACTTGACCGGAACCCCCTTATAAAGATATCTATAAGAGCCCCCGTCTTTGAAGTCCGCATACCCCTTTATTGCGCTAAGAAGGTCCCTGCATGCCGCCTCGTTATCGGCAACTATCTCCGCGTCCCTGTCAAATGCAATCGTTTCAACGAATCCCTCGTTTAGATCGATTGGGGCCTTTTCCTTTTGCCCGGCACCCATCTTATTTCTCGCGGTAACGGTCAGGGCATCAGGGCTCTGGCGTATTTTCAAAACGTAATTCTTTGGAGTGCGCTTAACTTGGCGCATGCTCCTTAGTTGATCGAACAGATTCTCCGTCGAATCGGCAACGTATTTGTACCAGCCCGCCGCCTCGTCGGTCATCCATACACGACAAAGATCCTCATACTGAGGCCTATATCCAAACCAACGAGCCATCTGCATCAGTGCATCATATGCTCTGGCGTTTCGCGAATAGTAAGAGACCGTTAACCCTTCAAGGGTTAAACCACGAGAAAGCCTATATCCGCCAACCGCGATAACTCGCTCGTTCCTGTTCTCATAATCCAGAGCATCTCCTGAGTCTGTATTGATGCTCAGAACATGATAATCCGGGTCGTAGAGACGTGGCTGTATTTCGCTCCAGCCAAAACCGCAGCCTGCATATTCCAGCTCCCAAGTAGCTTTCAAATCCTTTAAGTGCGGAGAAGCCTCAAGCGCCTCCTCCGGGTTTAAGGCCCCATAGGATTTCGCCGCCGTATTCAGGTCGTTAAGGTAATCCTCAACTAGATTCCGCATGCAATTCTGCGGTTTCTTATAGGGAGATACATTGACCATCATCGTTGAATGGAAATTAGTGTCAAAACGAAGTGTCTTTATCGTCGTCGCCAATACAAAAGTACGAATTGCCGCCTTTAGACTGAGGGGAAGCATAAAGGGCTCAAAGCTACTTTTATGTTTTGCAGGAAGAACATCGTCCGCATCGTCAATGAAACGCAAGTGCTTATGAGTAGGCTCGTCGTAATCTCCGAATACCTTTTTGGCACCGAAGTAGTCGGAGGACTCCTCAAGCGTGTAAATAAAGTTGCTCGGGAAAAGGTCCTTGCCATACTCGTCGCTGTCAACGCTAGGGTCGATCAAAACGTTAGCAAATGGCGTAGCAGTGTAGCCAACATAGCAGGCCTTATTGAATAGGTTAAGCAGGTTTCTTATCTGCCCATTGATTTTGGTCGGTTCATTCTCTCGCTTTTCGAGCTTGTATTTTCCGTTAATCGAAGCATTATCCGCTTCATCGTCAATGAGCAACAGAGGTTGATCCTGGCTATTGCTGGCATCCAGCCATTCAATTACCTGCTGGAGAGACTTACTATTCTTCTTAACAACAAACAAAAAAGGTTCGTTTGTTTGCGTCGGCTGGATGCACCTTAAAGCCTTAGCTCGTTCTGTACTAAAGTCTGCCTCTCTCGAGGTACAGGCAATTGGTCGTCGGGCTTGACTCCCCTTGCCAACGCCAACCGGTTCGACTGTGCTGTTCTCAATGTTAAAACCTGTAAAACCATCTTCAAGACGAGCTTGCGTCTGATTTCGCAGGACATTATGCACGCCGGCCATGACGATAATGATTCGATATCCCGCGTCGGCGGCGCGGGATATCAGCCCAATATAATTTGCAGTTTTTCCCGATTGAACGGACGCGACTACGAGGCCGCGCCTTGTAAAAGAGCCGCACTCTAAAGGATTGGCCATTAAGTCAAGGATGTTGCGACTGTCCCTATCTATCGACTTAACCGCGGCGGGCGCCCATTTCTTATCGCGCACCAAGTATCGCCTATAGCGATTCCAGTAGAACCATTCGATCGAGTCTTCTGCTTCACTCAACCAGGGATGGCTATCCTCATCCTTAAACTCAAAGCCAAGCTTTTTCTTAATCGTAAGCTCGCTACAATACTTCTCAACAAGCCTACGGACGATATCATCCTTGTCGCATTGTTTAGATACAGGGAAAATTCCCGCGAATGCAGTGTAGAACTGCAAATAGGTATCCGCAACATCCGCCTCTTCGGGAACGCCATCATCGTTCTCTAGTTTATCTCTGGCGGAGTTGTCAATGTAATTGATGAACTGCTCTAGTGTGGCGTCCATTTAGCACTCCTCGATTCCCAAAATGGCAAGTACTTCATTCCAACGTGTGGCGAACAAGTCAACTGACCTCATAGTGGAGAGGATGTCATCCTCATCCTTCCCCATTTGTTTTAATGAGCCAAAGAAAGTGAGAGCAGCATTACAAAAGTCATCGTCTTCCATCTCCTCAAAGCAAACTGACCCTTCGTTGTTCGACAGTTCGTAAAAAAGAGATTCCGTTGGGAATGACGATTCGACCAGCGAAAGAACAGTCTTGAAAGCAGCCCTCTGATCATCATCAAGAGATGAATTGAAGCTATCAAGAATTGGGTTTTGGCGATTAATGCAATAAAGGGTCTTGTCTCCAGTTTTTATCGCATTCCAAGCCGGATATACCTCAGGCCTCGTTAACCTGGCGCCGCGACGACGATAAACTCTTTTTGAAGGCGCACCAATATGAGCAATCAATTGTTTGATACTCGCCCTTACTTCTTCCGGAAGCTGAGCGGACACTTTCTTAACGTCAATTTTCCATGCTTCATCTTGGTTAACATCAATATCAATCTTCACGCGGCACAACTGGGTGAGAGCGGTTTTCTTGGCAATCCCAAACCAAGTTCCATGCAGTATCAAGCGCTTCGCGCGATAGAGAAAGACTCCCTGATTCTTTAAGTAACCACCAGGAAGAGCAAACTTTTCATACTCTGTATCTGAAGCATAATTTGACCTATGCGGAAGAGTAAACGCCTGCATCGTAACGCCGGGACAAACATTTTCGACAGGCGATGGTTGCGTCGCCTGATTGCTAACATTAAATGGATCGATGGGGTCAAGCGTGCGATTATTCACATTGACCTTAATGCGCTTGAGCCCACGTTCTCCCGCTAAGTAACGATGAAATACAAGAGAGAGGTAATCTTGAGCCTCACTTATAATTCTGTCGTAATTGGCTTTTCCGGATCCATTTACCCCGGTTAGACGATCAAGTTTTTCCCAAAGAACAAGCGTACCCGTCTCGTTCGTCTCTCCAATAAACGGAATGGAGTCCGTTCTTTTCTGTTCCAAAACTGTCCATTTGTTTTCACTGGCAACAAGATCGAGATCCCACGTGAAGGCATTCACTTCACCGTTTTTCTTTGACACAACCGTCAGCCTTCTGCATTGTGAAAATGAAGCGGTTTTTAACCCGAGACCAAAACGCCCGAGATCGTTCAAATTCCGCTTGCACCTCGGATCAGTGCTACCGAGCCTCATGGCATGCATTAGCTCATCTCTGCCAAGCCCCTCACCGTCATCAATGATTGCAATTCTGAAGTCATCAGAAGGAATAGCAAGGATTGAGATATTCCTTGCCTTCGCGGTAATAGAATTGTCAACAATATCAGCTAGTGCACTATTAAACGAATACCCAATATCTCTTAGGCTTTCAATTAAAATCCTCGGTTCGGGCTCAAGCTGCATCGATTCCATCCAAAGCCAATCTTACTAGCATCATAATCGATAAGTATAGCAGCGGCCATTAATCAATTATCACTTACCGGCACCCAAATCATGCGAACGGTAGCGCTACCGGCAATAACGTGACAGTCGCAGCACGATTATTCACGTTTCGGCGCTCATTTAAAACTGCCTTGCGGCATTCCTAACAGCCATCTCCAATGCGGCAGGCGTTTTGTACCTCACCATGTCCTCCGTTTCGCATTACCCGTTCAGCACCATCAGCAAAGGTCTCATTAGCTCGCCAGAAGGGCACCTCTCCCTTCCTCACCGCCGCGCAAAAACTCATCCAACATTAATCTTGGCTCAAGAATCGCTTAATCTATAACCTGCACTATAGAGTTCGACCAAGGGCGGGGCGGCGCCGCGCAACGCAGACCGCCGAACGCAACGCTCGCGCCCGGGCAAATCGCCCGGCGTCGCGCCCATCGAACGAAAGGACAGGTCATGGACGACCTCGAAAAAGTTGAAACCATCCGCACCAAGTGCAACGTGAGCTACACCGATGCCAAGGCCGCGCTCGACGCCGCCGACGGCAACGTTTTGGACGCCATCATTTGGCTCGAGTCGCAGGGCAAGACGCAGACCACGTCGGCGCACGCCGCCACCGAGTCCGCGCCAGTCGATGAGCCCTCAGCCGAGATGGTCGCCGCGCAGGCCGCCTACGAGAAGTCGAGCGAAAAGACCGACTTCTCCAAGAAGATGGACAGCGTATGGGAGTACCTCAAAAAGCTCTTCCGCCTGAGCCTGGACACCAAGTTTATCGCCACGCGCCGCGATGCAATCATCCTCAACATCCCCATCCTGATCCCCATCATCGCCCTGTTTGCCTGGGGCGCTACGATTTGGCTGATGCTGATTGGCCTGTTCTTTGGCATGCGCTACCGCATCGACAGCGACGGCGACGTGCCCGGCAGTATCAACAACCTTATGAATCACGCCGCCGATGCCGCGGACGACATCAAGCAAAATCTGAACGACGACAAGTAATCGCAGACGGGGGCACGCATGGCACGGATCCTGATCGTAGAGGACGAGGAGAAAATCGCCCGCTTTGTGACGCTCGAGCTGGAGCACGAGGGCTACCAGGTGGAACACGCCGCCGATGGCCGCACCGCCGTGGACCTGGCGCTGGAGCGCAACTACGATCTTATTCTGCTCGATGTGCTGTTGCCGCAGCTCAACGGCATGGAGGTCCTGCGGCGCGTCCGCAAGCACAAGGATGTGCCGGTGATAATGGTCACCGCGCGCGATGCCGTGATGGACAAGGTGGCCGGGCTCGATGCCGGCGCCGACGATTACCTGACCAAGCCGTTTGCGATTGAGGAGCTGTTCGCACGGATCCGCGTGGCGTTGAAGCGCTCGGAGGCCGTGCGGGCGGCTTCGGGCGTTGGCGGCATCGGGACGGGCGCGGCAGGCGGCACGGGTGTCGGCGCCACTGCGATGCCCCCGGTCAGTGACTCGACCCAGGTTTCCGCCTCGCTCTCCCCCGCCACGCTCGCCGTGGGCTCGGTTGCGCTCGACCCCGACCGCCGCGAAGTCACGGTCGGCGGCTCGCCCATTGCGCTCACGGCCCGCGAGTTCGATGTCCTCGCCCTGCTTATGGCGCATGCCGAGACCGTGCTCACGCGCGAACGCATCGCGCACGAAGCGCTGGGCTACGAATACATGGGCGACACCAACAACGTCGACGTGCACATCGCGCATCTACGCGCCAAGATCGAGGACGCCGGCGGCGCCCGCATCATCCAGACCGTGCGCGGGGTGGGCTATGTCTGCCGCGCGTAACGCCGAGGCCAAGCGCGTCACCTCCATCGCCCGCGCCATCAACTGGAGCTATATGTGGCGCCGCCTGATGAGCTACGTCTGGCTCGATCTGTTGCTGGTGGTGATTGCGGCGGCGATCCTCGTCTATGGATACAACCAGACACTGCCCGACAGCGCGTTTACCGCAGGATGGATCCCCGGCGCCACCGTTCGCGGCATGTCGCTGAAGCCCGCGCGCGGCTGGGACCTGACAACGCTCACCTATACCGTCGAGCTTGCGCGTACCACCAAGACCTTCCCCCTCGCGCAGGACCTCATCGCACTTTGGCCCCTCTATATCGTTGTTGTAGGTTGGCAGGTCATCAGCATGCTCGATATGCTCGGCGGCGCTCGCCGTGTGCGCCGCACCATGGCGCCGCTCAACGACCTGGCCCTGCGCGTGGACGAGCTCGGCCGCATGCAGCTCTCCGGCGGCAAGATGGAAACGCTGGAGCAAGCCATCGAGCGCGCGAGCGTCGACTCGCCGAGCGTCACCACCGGCGACGCCGACCTGGCAAGCATCGAGGTCGCACTCAACCGCCTGCTGCGCCAGATGCAAGAGGCCAAGCTGCAGCAGATGCGCTTTGTCAACGATGCAAGCCACGAGCTGCGCACGCCCATCGCGGTGATTCAGGGCTACGTGAACATGCTCGACCGCTGGGGCAAAGACGACCCGGACGTGCTGGCGGAATCCATCGCGTCCCTCAAGGCCGAAAGCGAGCACATGCAGGAGCTCGTGGAGCAGCTGCTGTTTTTGGCGCGCGGCGATGCCGGGCGCACGGTCC
>OGPW01001792.1_pt1 | contig 13549 bp, 10 predicted proteins | sample 1553061 | NCBI WGS metagenome assembly OGPW01 (sample SAMEA2580292, study PRJEB22360) | human gut metagenome | biome: human gut; feature: human-associated habitat; material: faeces | place: Denmark | collected 2008/2010
ATGCCGACATACGGAAGATCTTCTTCCTTGACCGCAGAAAGATCGAACATAAGCGTTACATACCCGATTCCGTTTGTCTCAACATTATGATAGATCGTTTTCACTGAGTCGATCTCCATCTCTGTATTATAGACAGGCGCAATTTCCGGGGAAATATCTTCTCTTCTAAGCACCGGAATCTTCGCCAGATCTTCCGGCGCAGATTCTTCTTCCTGATACGCTTCCAGATCTTTTGTATCCTGCACAAGTTTCTCAATCTCTTCTTCGGACAGACTTTCTTTATACGCCTGCAGTTTCTCTGCAAGCTCCCGATCCATTCTCGCAGTCCTTCCCTTCTCCGGTCGGATAATTACTATTGCCCCGTGCGGATTCTCCAAAAGATACTCTCGGATCAACTGCTCAAAATAACCTGTTTCGATCTGACTTTTCAAAAACTCAAATGTCGGAATCGCCTCCATATGAATAAACGGTTTTTCTTCATCATAAAGCCAGCTATCCATGACTTGGAGTCCATACATAAGTCCTTTTGGATAATTTCCAAAATCAGCTTCTCTGTATCGGAATTCGTTGTAGTTGATTCCTGCCAGCAGTGCTTTCTGGTTGATGCCATTCTTCACCTGGTCTCTAAGAACGTCTTCAATCACCTTCACAAACTCATCTTTCTGACTTTCCTCTGCATTTTTCGCAACGACAGAGAAAATAGGCTGATACACACCGTTGTCATAAGAACCCATAATGTCTTTTCCGATTCCGGCATCTGTAAGGGCCTTCTTAAGCGGTGCTCCCGGTGCAGATAACAGTGCGTAATCCAGGATTTCAAATGCCTGATAGAGTTCTCGGTCCAATGTTGTTCCAATGACCTTATTATAAGAAAGAAATGTATTCTCTTCTGTAGATTCATCGCTTGCTATAGAATATTCAAAAGTCTTCTCCTGTACCTCATCAAATGGCTTCTGCAAATGAATCTCTGAGTTTACGTCCTTTTTGTCATAGTGACACAGGTATTCCTCGTCAAGCCAGCGAAGTTTTTCCTCCATATCCATATCTCCGTACAGATAAATATAACTGTTGGACGGATGGTAATATGTTCTATGGAAATCAAGAAACTGCTCGTAAGTAAGCTGTGGAATCACCTCCGGATCTCCACCGGACTCATTTGCATAGCAGTTATCCGGGAACAAGGTATTCAGAACAACCCGATCCAGAACTCCCTCCGGTGAGGAAAATGCTCCCTTCATCTCATTGTATACAACTCCATTGTAGGAAAGCTCGCCATCTTTTTCATCCAGCTTGTAGCTCCAGCCCTCCTGACGGAATGTCTTATCATGATTGTAAATATTCGGATACAAAACCGCATCCATATATACATGCATCAGATTCTGAAAATCCTTATCATTACAGCTTGCCACCGGATAAACAGTCTTATCCGGATACGTCATTGCATTTAAAAATGTATTCAAAGATCCCTTCACCAGCTCTACAAATGGATCCTTTGCCGGGAAATTCTTTGACCCGCAGAGTACGGAATGCTCCATAATATGCGGAACTCCTGTACTGTCTGACGGCGGTGTCCGAAATGCAATGCTGAACACTTTGTTATTGTCATCATTCTCAACAAGCAGAACTCTCGCGCCACTTTTCTTATGCTTTAAAAGCTTTCCTTTCGCTTTAATACCCTTTAAATCTTCGTCTTTTAATACTTCATACGTCGTTAAGTCTTTTACACTCATAAACTTGCCGATGTTCTCCTTTCTCATACACTGAGGCTATTATATCACATTTTTCCATAAAATAAACTGTAAGCCCTTTGGAATACATGAGGATTTTTTATATAATAGGAAATACAATTCCCTATTATATAAAAAAACATCTGCTCTTTAGAAATATCCTAAAAAACGGATCCATTTCTTAAGGCAAATGTTCTTTTAGTTCTTTTATTCTTCTTTTCCTGTAATTGCACGGATCACAAAAAGTGTTCCTGTCATCAGCACAATACCGATTGGCAGACAGATCCACGCGTTCTGTACAAATCCTGCAATGACATAAGTCACAAATGATACTGCTGCCACAGTCATAGCATATGGAAGCTGCGTCGATACGTGATTTACATGATTGCACTGTGCTCCGGCTGATGCCATGATCGTCGTATCAGAGATTGGTGAACAGTGGTCGCCACATACCGCACCTGCCATGCAGGCTGAGATAGAGATGATCATCATCGTTTCATTTGTTCCCTGGAATACAGCAACTACGATTGGAATCAAAATTCCGAATGTTCCCCAGGAAGTTCCGGTCGCAAATGCAAGGAAACAACCCACCAGGAAAATAATTGCCGGGAGGAAATTCACAAGTCCTGTCGCAGCCGTCTCCATAATTCCTGCCACATACTCTGCTGCACCAAGACTGTCTGTCATAGCTTTCAGTGTCCATGCAAATGTCAGAATCAGGATTGCCGGCACCATAGCCTTGAATCCGTCTGGAATACATGCCATAGAATCTGTAAACTTCAGAACTCTTCTAAGTGCATAGAAAATAACCGTGATCACAAATGCGAAGAAGCTTCCAAGCATCAGTCCAACTGACGCATCACTGGCTGAAAATGCTTCTACAAAACTAACGCCACTGAAAAATCCTCCACTGTAAAGCATTCCGATAATACAGCAGCCAATCAGTACAAGAATTGGAAATACAAGATCGATCACGCCGCCTTTTTCTTCAACTACATCATCCTGTGCATCTGCGTACGGTCTGTCCGGTGTAGTATAGATATCTCCTCTTAATGCATTATCTTCATGAACACGCATTGAGCCATAGTCAATCTTTAACACAACAAGAAGAACCATGGTCAGGATTGTCAGAAGTGCGTAATAGTTAAATGGAATGGCACGGAGAAAAATGGAAAATCCGTCCTCTCCCTCTACGAATCCGGTAACCGCTGCCGCCCATGAGGAAATCGGTGCAATGATACATACCGGGGCTGCCGTAGCATCAATCAGGTAAGCTAACTTCGCTCTTGATACCTGATGCTTATCTGTGATTGGTCTCATAACACTTCCAACGGTCAGGCAGTTAAAGTAATCATCAATAAAAATCAAAACTCCAAGCACGATTGTCGCAAGCTGGGCTCCAATTCTTGTCTTAATGTGTACGCTCGCCCAACGGCCAAATGCAGCGGAACCTCCTGCTTTATTCATCATGCACACCATGATTCCGAGAATCACAAGGAATACTAAAATTCCCATATTATAGCTGTCTGTCAGAACCCCTACAATACCATCTTGAAATACATGAAGTACTGTATTCTCAAATGAAAATCCTGACCAGAAAAGTCCTCCGATCACAATTCCTACAAATAAAGAACTGTAAACTTCTTTTGTGATCAGCGCCAGCACGATTGCTACAACCGGTGGCACCAGCGCCCAAAAAGATGCATACATCTTTGGCACATACTCTGTTGTCTCTTCTGCTGCAAAAACTGTGACAGAACTCATAGCCAGCATCAGAAGACAAACTACAGCCCCCCAGGCTACCAGTTTTCTCTTTTTCAACATAATCTCTACTCCTTTATGTAATTTAATATTTTCGGAATAAAGCTCTGCCTGGTTATATCTTTTCTACCACAGATCTTATACCTGTTTTTCATACCTGTCATGAAACATTTTCATGTCAACTATAAATCTAAATAGAAAAACCGTGAATGCATCTGCGTCGTGCACTCACGGTATAATTCATCAGTCCAAATATCCCGTTCTTTCTCCTTACGGTCTATTCTTTATTATACTCTGATAGCGCTCCACCGATGTGACAGTTCGCAGCATATTCTGCCACGCCCCAGAAAATGTACTTGGGATATTACATTTTCTTCGGCGGTCTCCCCTTTCATGTCCGGCAGCTTCCCAAGCTGTCGCCGATCATTACTGATGAATCCCGCACCTCTATCAAGCAAATTCTTTATTCACATAGTACTTTTTTATCACCTATGTTAAAAAAAGTCAATCCTTTTTCTTATACTTTTATCGTTATTTTATTATCGTTCCTACTGCAGCATCTCAATAAACGCATTCAGACGTGTGTCAATCTGTCCCTGATCTGCAGTAGAATAATCCGTTGTCAGTGCCAGATATGGAATATTCTTCTCTCTTGTCACAAATGTTTTCACTGCATCAGATTCAATGGCAAATGTATGACAGGCCTGAAGAAGAACTTCAACCACTCCGTCCACCTGATATTCATCAATCTGTGTACCAAGGGCTTCCAGTCTGCCTGGATTCGGACTCATAACCGAACAGTTTACACGTAGATATTTTTCTGCAATCGCTGTGATTGGATCCTTTGTCTCATCAATCGGATCTTTCTTCTCTCTCGGTCCACAGCAGTTCTCATAACCAACTACGTCCGCTCCCATTTCCTCAATTCTCTTAATGACCTTGTCCATAACTCCGGTGACCGGACATCCTGTAATCAGAATTCTAGGTCTGGAAGGTTTTCCTTTATATTCTCTTTCATAGAGATCTTTAAGCTCTGCCGTTCTTTTTTCAAGATATGCAATCTTCTCCTCCAGATCTGGTGAAAATTCATTGGAACTGATAACAGTCATAATCTCATAACCGGTGATTGGTGACGGTTTCAGCCTGGCAACCTCGAAGAAATCAAGTACCGCTTTTCTCTCCCGGTTTCTCAGATGAATCGCATCGCGGATTTTCTGCTCTGTAATTGTAATTCCATAAAATTGCTCCAGATCTTCCTTTACAGAGATAACTTCCTGTTTCCAGAACTCCAAAGCTCCCTTTCCGTAACGTCCCGGCGGAAGCTGCATAATATGACAATGTTTCAGCTCGCCCATAAGCTCATACATTTTCTTCTTTCCATCGCATGTCGTCTCTGCAAGCACCATATCTGAAAAATAGAAAAATGGGCATTTGTCAGTCACTGCTGCCCCGTAACTTGCTTTGATCAACGGACATAAGTTCTTTGGAAGCCGTACTTCCGCTGCCGGTATGTTATCATCCCCGATTCCACATAACACGACCGCCACTGCGTCTGCCGCAAGAATCAGCTCCCACGGTGTAAATGTACAGAACACTCCGACGATACGACGTCCCTGTTCTTTCAGCTCTTTCATCGTCAGAAAGGCTTTTTTTCTCGCTTCCGGATATGTTTCAAAGTTCTCCGGCAATTTGAATTCTGGCATAAATTTTCCTCCTATTGTTATATATAGTAAATTACTTCGTTGCCAAGAATACTTTTTGTTCCAAGACTTGACTATATATTTCTTTTAATAGAGTTTACCTACTATATTTTCTCTACCCGGCATGGTACAGATTTAATAAGTACAAATCCTGTCATCGGATCTGCATAGTCCAGACTACACAAATCATTGACATTTCCATTTTTCCAAGGTTCTGTCATATAGGCGCTTCCACCTCCATGTGGAATATGTATTGCATGTCTTGCAATGCCACGGATTTTCGCTTTAAATGTTCCGTCTGCGAATGGCGTTATTACTTTTACCATGTCGCCATCTTCGATACCAATTTCTTTTGCATCTTCCGCATTGATATCTACAAACGGATACGGTTCAATCTCAGCAATTTTATCCAGATTTGCCCCAAACACACCCATACGGTTATTGCTTCTTGCTCCACTTGTCATAGTAAATGGATATTCTTTACCAGCAAGTTCCGGAATTGAACGAACATCCTTATACTCTGGATATGGGACAAATCCATTTTCCTCCAGAATTGTAGAACAAATTTCCAGCTTTCCGGACGGTGTCGGGAATCCCGGTTTTCCATCTGCTCTTAACTCACCTGTCTCATATTTCTTATAATGCTTTTCTTTTTTCTGGTCTGCACTTGTCCCAAAATCTCCTGCATATGGCGCAGTTCCACTAAGAAGCCAGCTTCTAAGTTCTTCTTCTGTCTGTGGAAGTTTATCACCAAATCCAAGTTTTTTGGCAATTGCTCCCATAATTAACACATCGTTTTTAGATTCTCCGACTGGCTCAATCAGGGGTTCCACAATATGTGGACCTTCCGGTCCCGGTACGGCTTTTGGCACCTCAAACAATGAACAGGCCGGGAAAACTACATCTGCATATCGGGCATCTTCTGTAAAGTAACGATCCAGAACGATCAGGCAATCTAATTTTTTATATGCTTCACGCCAGCTTTTACTATCCGGGAATGACAATACCGGCGATCCTCCTAAAATCATAAGTCCACGGACCGGGTATGGCTCGTCTTCTAATACTGCTTTCGGAAAACGCGAAAACTGTCCCAGACCACTGAATTTATAAAATAACGGAAATTCATCTACTCCGATTGGTTTGTCATCTTCTGGTATTTCAAAAAGCTTCGGCGTCTCCAGTCCTTTTGCATTCAGATAGATTGCACCCGGCGCGTCCAACTTCCCGGTAATTGCCCACAATACAAAGATTGCACGGTTATTTTGAATTGCACTGAGCTGATATTCCAGACCCGTATAGGCAACAAGCGGAATCTTTGCAGTAGAACAGAAAATATCTGTCAGCTTTTCAATATCTGTCACGGAAATGCCACACCATTTTGAAAGCTGCTCCATTGTCTGTGTATCCAGATAAGCTTTAAACTCTTCAAATCCTCTTGTATATTTCTCAATAAATTCATGGTCATAACGTCCACTGTCTATAATCAGTTTCAGCATTGCAAGGGCAAGTGCTCCATCGGAGCCTGGCGTAATCGGAATCCACCAGTCTGCAATTTTTCCAAGTCCCTCCTGCCTTGGATCAATAACAATCAGTTTTGCTCCTTGCTTCTGAGCTTCCTTAATACGATGCAACATCACCTGCGGGCCATCGTCACTGGCAGAGTTTTTACCCCATGAGATAATATAATCACTTTCTTCAATCTCCTGCACCATCATTCTCGTATTCAGACCCATAAGCGTTCCAGGCGTAACTGTACTGGAAGCTAGATTACAGATGGATGAACAATTCATATCATTGACGGAACCCAGATTTATAAGAAATTTTCCTTTGCCGCTTCCATCACCTTTGCCACAAAGTCTTGTTACAGGAAGCCCTAAAATACCTCGTCCATAGTAAGATGCCAGTGATCTTCCACCATATGTATCTGCAGTTTTCTTTAGTAATTCTGCAGCCTTATCGATAGCCTCTTCCCAACTGCACTCCCGGAATTTTCCTTCTCCACGCTCACCAACTCTGATCAATGGACGTTTGATACGCTCCTCCCCATAAAGAATATCTGGTACCAATGCTCCTCTTGGACATAATCTTCCTTTCGGAGATTCTTTATCCGGTTCTGCTTTCACAATTTTTCCATCTTCAATGGTATAAACTACTGCACAACCGCCCTGACACAAACCACAGGTTCCTTTTTTTACCATGATGCTTCCTCCCGTCTGTAAAATACGTACTATTTTATTTATAGTTTAACACTCCCTACAATAGTCCTCAAATTGTTAATCTCTATATATAAACTTCAGTTATAGATTAAAAGAGCGCTCACCTTACAATCATATAATAAGGTGATGCGCTCTGCTTTCCTGTGAAACTTTCTGTCTGTTATTTTCTTTTTGCATATAACAATTACTTTTTTTCTATTTTCTTTTTATATTCGTAAGTCCCGATCATAATTCCTCCACAGATCAACATCAAACCTGTCAGAGTTTTTATATCTGCGCTGTCCCCGGTCTTGACCGTCATGCTTTTTTGTTTGGCTTCCGGTGCCTGATATCTGTTCATAAAAACAGGATCAACTTTCTCTCCTTTTGCATTGTATGCGACAATAAGTGACTGTAGCGTATCTGTCTGTTCATTTCTCATAATATAGACTTCCAGGGAATACTCGGACTGGTCATATATCCAGTTTTTTCCATCACCAGACACCTGGCTGATCGTATATCTGTACACCCCCGGCTTTTCATACTGAATTTGAAATGCATCTTTCTTTGTTTCTGTTAGCTGAACTTTTGAAATCTTCGGCATCGGACTTTGTTCATCATTTTGTTTTAATAGAAACGAAAATATTTCGTTTTGTTGCGAGTTTCCAGTAATTTTTAATTTCACAGGAATATTGACCGTTATCTGCTCCTGTGTATTCTCTACCGCTGTCACATGATTTGTTTCTACATTTACCATCTGGTTTTCTTCTGCACTTGCCGCATGAGTTTTCACTGAAGATAACATCGCTGTAGATATCAGTGCAAAAACTACCATTACCAGCCACATTTTACATTTTCCACACATACTTGCCTTCTCTTGTATATTTATCCCCCGCATTTTCTCATTCATTTTCCGTCTCCACATATACTTTTCCACTTCCTTCCTCCGAAGCACTACTGTGCACAATCCTGCATATGAGAACATGTCTTGCATTTGTTCCGCTTGTAGAACAGGTCGACAGTGCTACCATCTGATCTTCCGTCGTAAGTTCTTCTCCTCTTGTATACTGCGCCTGTTCATAAATGCGTTTCAAAAGCTCCTGCCTTTCCGATACATTATCCCACTGGGTTCGATAAATATATTTGTCATATGCATCTACTGTAAGAAACGCAGCTGTTTCCAGGTATAGCACCCGGTCCGGCAGATAAATTTTCCCAGTTGTATTTTTCCGAAAAAATGTCTCATCACTATATTTATCCAGATCACCGAACATTTTTCCTGCCTGCATATGATGCCCCATAAGTACCATATATGGATCTGTAAACTTCCGATTATTCTGCCAGTCCAAAAAGATACTTCCGGATATCTCCGAATTTCCAAGTGCATCCTTATCCAGATATTCAAAATTGTCCTCTCCCTGAACTATTGGATAGTCGATTCCTGTATGATCCATAACAATCCATCCACATACATCCGGATTCATAGCCATAAGCTGACTGAAATTATAAGAAAGTCCTTCTGCCTCGTCTGGTTTATATTCCACCATCGTTTTCAGTGCATTTCCCGAGCCATCTAAAATGCTCCAGTTGTCCCACAGCGCATAACCGGCATAGGCGAGGCAGCATAAAAAAATAACTGCCGCCACGCCATTTACAACCATATCAAGCCCTTTAGTCAGATAATACTCCGGCGTTCGTTCCATCCTTAGATTCTTTTACGACGGAAAAATACGAGACATCCACCGAACGCTGCTGCAAATGCAAGAAGGACTGGGGCAAAATGAAGGATCACACCTGTCGGTGGAGTAACTGTGTCAATATTGGTGTAAGCAACTGTGTTTGTTGCATCCAGATTAATTATTCCATTTGCACTCTTACTTTCAACTGCATTTTCACCATTCACACTGACATTTGTTGTATCATACCCTTTTGGGTCAATTTCGTTTACAGTATAGTCTGCCCCTGCCGGAAGATTTTTAATTTCAAACGTCTCGCCGTGTTTCAGTGTAAATGTAGTTTTCTCTCCATTTGTCACTGTAACATCTGCTTTGTTTGTAGAATAAGTTCCGTCAATTCCATTCACAACAACAGTAAAAGTGAACTCATCATTTTTATTTGCAGCACTTCCGGAAACAGTTTTTGTTATTTTTAAAGATTCTGCATCAGCTTCTGTATTTTCAAATCCTGCCCCTTCACTTTTCTGATTGGTTGCCACACTCGTTGTTGCAATGCCTGATACCTTTAAATTTCCTGTCTGGGATCCGTTATCTTCTGTCTCCCATACAACCTGAACATCTAACAAATAAGACTGATCAGAATATGCAATATTGGGATTGTGTCCTGGATTCTCGCTTAATGTGAAATGATATAATCCCGGAGCTGTAAATCTAATTCCGTCGAATAACTCATCATAAGACAATGTTTCACTGGAGCTTGCTCCGCCTGCTGCCTTTGTCTTCCATGCTGATGTAATCTGCGCCGTCTTTGTGGCATTATTCTGTGTCATTTCACTTCCATTAAATGTCGGTGTGCTCGAAGCATTGGTTCCGATTGCATCAGAACCTGTGTACTCTAATGCAAAATCAAATGTTTCTGAATCATTGAGTAATCCATTTTCTGCAACTGACCAGGTATTGGTAATCTGCCTTCCAGGGCCAGAATATCCATTAACACTAATTCCCTGTGTTTGCGAATTCGCTGCAAATGCAGTTAATGACATACCCATAAGCATTGCTGTGGACAGCATAGATGCTACCAGTTTTTTAGTAAACTTTTTCATACCTTACATTCCTTTCCATATTCTAAAGCAACTTTTTTATTTCTTTTTTGATTATATATTTCTTCTTCGGATCACAGTGATAACAAGCCCCCGGATCTCGTTTTTCGATACTGCTCCCAGTGTCCTGCTGTCTCTGGATACACTGTGATCATCACTTAAAATATAATATTGCTGACTTTTAAGCGTTACTTTTCCTGTACCATTTTCATTTCCCGGGTTATACATATCTTCCTGGTTTATATCTGCCTGTGTATAACCATTTATGACAAGCTGTCCGTCCTTCGTAATTTCCACTGTCTCACCAGGCATCGCCGCAATTCTTCCGACCATCTCTACTCCTCGCTTTTCATATACGACTACATCACCTCCCGTATATGAGTCCTGCAGGCGGTAGTATAATAACAAATCTTTGTCACCGATTGCCGGTTTCATATCGCTTCCATACTCAAATGTCACTCCGAACACACACCTGAACAGAAGCACAAGAAAGACCGCAAGAAATGCTGCTTTTCTAAGATCACTGCCACGAAGCTTCCGAAGTATCGTTCGCTGCCTTCTTTGCCGGATTACCTCTTCCGTACTACCTGCCCGATTAAATTGTATACTCTGCTCCATGTTTCTCCTTTAATTGCATGCGAAATTTTTCTTCCTGAATAAAAAAGACTCGACGATACATTTCATCCAAAATCAGAAGCTTATCCCACACTTCCTGTTCATCAACCAGTCCAAATATTCTGTGAAATTGCATAGTTTCAATAACATGTGCAATATCCTTTACAGATGATGCATGCCTGGCTTTCCGAAGCCACTCTTCATTTTTCCTCTTGTTCTTATTCTCCTTTTTGTTCTGTCTCATACATTTCTCTTTCTTCTGGCATATCCATATCCCAATGCCAGCACTGCGATACAAAGAATCAGCACATATGGAAAAGTCATCATGGCAATCCCTGTCACCGGCTGCTGCTCCATCTGATTTGTAAATGCAGCTGTAACATTCGTATTGTCAATATTAAGCAGGATGCCATTCTCCTGGTCATATCTCTCATCAGCACCATTTACAGTAACAGAAGCCCAGTAATCTCCACTTTCTTCTTTGATCCTAACGTCTCCAGATGTAATCTGTTGTATCGTAGCTGACTCACCATTTTTCAGAACAATGCTGGCATTTCCTGACTGATCAAATATAATCTGTGAGGCATGTGCTTCGGAACAATCCTGTGTCCCTGTATAAATTACATCGAATGTCTTTCCTGCCAATCTGGATGCAGTCAGTACAAATGCGAAATGTTCTGACGGATTTGCCGCATTGCCTTTTACAGTCTTGGATATGGTCAGATTGACCGGTGTCACATCTTCTACTTTAATCTTCATCCGACTCAGATAATAGGTATTCCTCGAAACAGTCCGGTAAGAAAACTTGTTATTTGTCGGATCCACATGATAAATACCTGCATAATCTTTATCTGCCCCATCTGTCTTTGGCGTGATAGTCACCCGCCATATCCGTCCATCTTTGTCGTAGTTCAGAACAATCCGGTCTTTTTCCTCTGTCAGATATTGATAATTCGTTCCACCAAGTGCTTCTTCCACTTTCGTTTTAAAATCTGCATAAGTAACACCTGGAAGCTTTTGTTCATTGGAAGAGATTGCAAATAATGCCTGATTATTCTGATCATATAACTCCACTACATAAACCGGTGGGTCTTTCTTCAGAATTCCGTCAATATGCCAGCCATCATTCTCCCGTTTCAGGACATAACCTACAAACATATTGCTTCCAAATACATTTTCAAACTTCTTCTGATCCGTACTGCTCATAGCCTGCAGAATTGCCTGCTCCCAGAGATTCGTGGCATTTTGCACCCGGTTCGCAGCATCTGCCTTATCTCCTGGATTCCAAGATTCATCACTGTCAATGGAATAGTAGATGTACCATGTCCGACCATAGTTTTTTACATAAGTCTTTACTGGCTTTTTATTCAACTGGTCCAAATTCACCGTAACCGTAAAATACGGAGCATTGTTACCCGATGGTCCAAATTCATCCATACCAAAATCCTGGTTAATATCTTTTGGTATCGCATTACTATATCTCAGATATATTTTTGCAGTAATCTTACCTGTAGCGGGATAATTATCTGCAAGTACTGCAATATCCTGGTCATCCTGCATCGTATTGTCAATCTGATTTTCATCTATTGTAGTAGCATTTTCCTGATCTGGCATCGCCTCCTCTACAGCCTGTACAGAACTACTGTCTTCCTGTGCATCTGCCGCCAATACCTTCATCTGTGACGGCATCAGAAGGCAGAGCCCGAGGAGTAATGAAATCAAACATCTTCTTCCTCTTTTTTTCATGTCTGTAACTCCCTTTCTGTTTTTCAAAACTTTGTTTTTTCAGCCTGCCTATATATATCCTATGAAGAAAGTTTCCAGATTATTCCTAAAATGGCAAAATATAAGCAAAGAAAAGCTGTACACATGACCCTTGATCTTCTGGATCACGCATACAGCTTTATGCCCCACGTCTCTTTTTACACATCGTCTTCTTCATACAGAAAGCTAATGTATTCATAAATCTTTGCAAAATCTACTTCACATTCTCCTTTGAATATACCCACTGGAACTTTGGAGCTAAATCCATAAATAGACGGTGTTACCTCTGCTTCAAAATCATACACAATAACCTTCTTCCCCTTCGGACCCACCAGCCAGTATTCCCGAACTCCTGCATCCATATATTTTCCCAGTTTCACATACATATCTTTTTTCTTTGTAGAATCAGAAAGTATCTCCACTGCCAGATCCGGGGCTCCATATATACATTTTCTTGTAATCTTGTCACGGTCACAGACGACCATAACATCTGGCTGCACCATAGTTTTATCGTCACAATCAAGCTGTACGTCCATAGGTGCAGCCATGACAATACATCTTCCTTTCTGCTGACTGATATATGACCGGATTATATTACACAATTCTGTAGACAGGATCTGATGGATGGCAGTCGGTGAAGCCATATCATAAATCACGCCATCAATAAGTTCAACACGTCTTTCCTTCGGAATTAAATAATAATCCTCTACCGTATAATCACCCTGTCTCTTTTCAGACGTCTCTGGTAACGCTTCACCAATTCTGTCTGTCTGCTTTTTCAATACCCTTTCAAGCGCAATTAAAGTTTCATATCTTGGAGATCTGGTAACTCCCGCAAGAACTTTCTGCACCGTTCCAAGCGGTACTCCCGAAAGCTCTGAAAGTTTCTCATTCGAATAACCAAATTCCTTTTTTCTTTGCTTCATCTCTTCTACCGTCATCGCATCTCCTCCACTGTTCAAGAATGCCTCGGCATTCTTGCTGCGAGGTGCGCGTCATGCAATTGCATGA
>OGPW01001795.1_pt1 | contig 13534 bp, 10 predicted proteins | sample 1553061 | NCBI WGS metagenome assembly OGPW01 (sample SAMEA2580292, study PRJEB22360) | human gut metagenome | biome: human gut; feature: human-associated habitat; material: faeces | place: Denmark | collected 2008/2010
CTGCGCGTCTGCCAATTCCGCCACTCCTGCATTTCATTATGAATCAGTCGCTCTCGTCGACTGCCTGTTTATAATAACGCAACAAAACCTAAATGTCAATAGAAAAAATAAAAAAAATTAAATTTTTTTAATAATACTTGCAAAAGCAACAATTTACTCAATCAATCACCAGAACAAAGTTTTTTTGAACAACTTAATTATTTTTAGCACTTTAACCTGTTGAAAAACAAAAACTCTTGTGATACAATTTTGAAGATTTAGGATAAAACAAGAGAAAGGGAGATTATATGAAAGCATTTCTGATATTAGAAGATGGCCATGTATTTAAAGGAACAAGTATCGGTTCGACAAGAGAAGTCATCAGTGAAATCGTTTTTAACACATCCATGACCGGATATCTTGAAGTAATGACTGACCCGTCGTATGCAGGACAGGCTGTTTGCATGACCTACCCTCTAATTGGTAACTATGGTATTTGTTATGAGGACCAGGAATCCAGAAAACCATGGATTGATGGTTTTATCGTTCGTGAATTATCACGTGTTCCAAGCAACTTCAGAAGCGTGGACACAATTCAGCATTTTCTTGAAAAACATGATATTCCGGGTATTGCCGGTATTGATACCCGTGCTCTCACCAAAATTCTTCGTGAAAAAGGTACCATGAATGGTATGATCACTGTCAATGAAAACTATGATTTAGACGAAATAATCCCCCGCTTAAAAGCATATACAACAGGAAAAGTAGTTGAAAAAGTTACCTGCAAAGAAAAAGAAGTACTCAAAGGTAACGGACCAAAAGTAGCACTCATGGACTTTGGAGCAAAACGTAACATCGCACATTCTCTGAATGAAAGAGGATGTCAGGTGACAATCTATCCGGCACTGACATCGGCAGAAGAGATCCTGAAAGATGCTCCGGACGGAATCATGCTGAGCAATGGACCTGGAGACCCGAAAGAATGTACTACTATTATAGAAGAAATCCGTAAACTTTACGAATCTGATGTACCGATCTTTGCAATTTGCCTTGGACATCAGCTCATGGCACTTGCAACAGGCGGAGACACACATAAGATGAAATACGGACACCGCGGCGGCAACCATCCGGTAAAAGACCTTGAGACAGGACGCGTTTACATTTCTTCACAGAACCATGGCTATGTGGTAGATGCAGAAGGACTTGAGAAAAAGGGCATTGCCAAACCTGCATTTATCAACGTAAATGATGGTACAAACGAAGGAATGGCTTACGAAGGAAAGAACATCTTTACCGTTCAGTTCCATCCGGAAGCATGCCCCGGACCGCAGGATTCCAGCTACCTGTTTGACAGATTTATGAAAATGATGGGAGGAACAGATCATGCCGAGAAATAAAGATATACATAAAGTTCTTGTAATTGGATCCGGTCCGATTATCATCGGTCAGGCAGCAGAGTTTGACTACGCAGGTACACAGGCATGCCGTTCTCTGAAAGAAGAAGGCATGGAAGTAGTTCTCCTGAACTCCAACCCTGCGACGATCATGACAGATAAGGATATTGCAGATAAAGTTTACATCGAGCCACTGACAGTAGAAGTTGTAGAGCAGCTCATCCTGAAAGAACAGCCGGACAGCGTACTTCCGACACTTGGTGGCCAGGCAGGCCTGAACCTTGCTATGGAACTGGAAGAAAAAGGCTTCCTCAAAGAACACAACGTACGCCTGATCGGTACTACTGCAGAAACAATCAAGAAAGCAGAAGACCGTCAGGAATTTAAAGATACCATGGAAAAGATCGGTGAGCCGGTTGCGGCATCCAAAGTCGTAACAACCGTAGAAGACGGCGTGGCATTCACCAGAACCATAGGATATCCGGTCGTTCTCCGTCCTGCTTACACACTTGGCGGAAGTGGCGGCGGTATCGCCAACAATGAATTCGAACTCAGAGAAATCCTCGAAAACGGTCTCCGTCTTTCACGTGTAGGAGAAGTTCTGGTAGAACGCTGTATCGCAGGATGGAAAGAAATCGAATACGAAGTTATGCGTGACAGCGCAGGCAACTGTATCACAGTCTGCAACATGGAAAACATTGACCCGGTCGGTGTACATACCGGTGACTCCATCGTAGTTGCTCCGTCCCAGACACTGGGAGACAAAGAATACCAGATGCTTCGTACTTCCGCGCTGAATATTATCACAGAGCTTGGAATCACAGGCGGATGTAACGTACAGTATGCTCTTCATCCGGAGAGTTTTGAATACTGTGTTATTGAGGTAAACCCGCGTGTAAGTCGTTCTTCCGCACTGGCAAGTAAAGCTACAGGTTATCCGATTGCCAAAGTTGCTGCAAAGATTGCTCTGGGCTATACACTGGATGAGATTCCGAACGCTATTACAGGAAAAACATATGCAAGTTTCGAGCCGATGCTTGACTACTGTGTAGTTAAGATCCCGAGACTTCCATTCGATAAATTTATCACTGCAAAGAGAACCCTGACAACTCAGATGAAAGCAACCGGTGAAGTTATGAGTATCTGTCACAACTTCGAGGGTGCGCTCATGAAAGCTATCCGTTCTCTGGAACAGCATGTAGACAGCCTTATGTCCTATGACTTTACAGATCTTGATGAAAGTGAGCTGATTGAAGAACTGGCAGTTGTAGACGACCGTCGTATCTGGAAAATCGCAGAAGCAATCCGAAGAGATATTTCCAAAGAATACATCCACAGAATTACAAAGATCGACCGCTGGTTTATCGACAAGATTGCAATCCTTGTAGAGATGGAACAGGCACTTAAGACTCAGCCGCTTACAGAAGAACTTCTTCTGGAAGCAAAACGCATGGAATTTCCGGATTACGTGATCGCAAACCTCTGTGGAAGAACAGAAGCCGATATCAAGGCACTTCGTCAGGGATACAAGATCACAGCCGCTTACAAGATGGTAGATACCTGTGCAGCTGAGTTTGCTGCTGCAACACCATATTATTACTCTGTATATGGCGGACCGGATACGGAAAACGAAGCAGTAACTGCTCATGATAAGAAGAAAGTCCTTGTTCTTGGTTCCGGACCGATCCGTATTGGACAGGGTATCGAATTCGACTTCTGCTCCGTACATTGTACCTGGGCATTCAAAAAAGAAGGATATGAGACCATTATCGTAAACAACAACCCGGAAACTGTCAGCACCGACTTTGATATCGCGGACAAACTGTATTTCGAGCCACTGACACCGGAAGATGTGGAAAATATCGTAAATATTGAGAAACCGGATGGTGCAGTTGTACAGTTCGGTGGACAGACTGCAATCAAACTTACCGAAGCACTCATGAAAATGGGAGTAAAAATCCTCGGAACATCTGCAGAAGATGTAGATGCGGCCGAAGACCGTGAGCTGTTCGATGAAATTCTGGAGCAGTGCCAGATTCCGAGACCGAAGGGACATACTGTCTTTACTGCCGAAGAAGCAAAAAAAGCAGCCAATGAGCTGGGATATCCGGTACTTGTACGTCCTTCCTACGTTCTTGGCGGACAGGGTATGCGTATTGCGGTCAGCGATGAGGATGTAGAAGAATATATCGGAATCATCAACCAGATCGCACAGGAACATCCGATTCTTGTTGATAAATACCTGATGGGTAAAGAAATCGAGGTTGATGCTGTATGTGATGGTGAGGATATCCTGATTCCTGGTATCATGGAACATATCGAACGTGCAGGTATCCATTCCGGAGACAGTATCTCCGTATATCCGGCACAGACAATCAGCCAGAAAGCAAAAGACACGATTGCAGAGTACACACGCCGTCTGGCAAAAGCACTTCATGTAATCGGTATGATCAACATTCAGTTTATTGTATGCGGTGAAGAAGTATATGTTATCGAAGTAAACCCACGTTCCAGCCGTACCGTACCGTACATCAGTAAAGTAACAGGAATTCCGATTGTGCCGCTGGCTACAAAGGTCATTCTCGGATACAAACTGAAAGATATGGGATATGAACCTGGACTTCAGCCGGAGGCAAAACATATCGCAATCAAGATGCCGGTATTCTCCTTCGAGAAGATTCGCGGTGCAGATATCAGCCTTGGACCGGAAATGAAATCCACCGGTGAATGCCTTGGTATTGCAGAGACTTTCAATGAGGCTCTTTATAAAGCTTTCATTGGTGCCGGAATCAAACTTCCGAAATACAAAAACATGATCATTACTGTCAAGGATGAGGATCAGCAGGAAGTTGTTCCGATCGCAAGACGTTTCGAGGCTCTCGGATACCGTATTTATGCAACAAGAGGAACTGCAAGAGTTCTCAAAGAAAACGGAATCAAAGCAATCCGTACAAATAAACTGGAGCAGCCGGCACCGAACCTTATGGACCTGATTCTCGGACATAAGATCGACGTTGTTATCGATACACCGCCGCAGGGTGTGGAGCATCAGAAAGATGGTTTCGTGATCCGGCGAAATGCGATTGAGACAGGTGTCAATGTTCTGACCAGTCTGGATACAGCAGAAGCGCTTGTAACCAGCCTTGAAAACACAGACCTTCACCACCTGACGCTGATCGATATTGCAACGATAGCAGACAGATAAAAGAATAAAAATAACTTTACAACCGGAGAGACGAAACAGTTTCTCCGGTTTTTGATTAGAAAAAATCACAGATATTACAGGAAAAATCTAAACAAAACTTAAACTTTAAACGAAAACCCGTGGAGAGGTTTACGAACCATGGAAACTGTAATATACTGATAAAGTATGAATTGTGGGATTGCAGCGCACGAAACAATTCGTAGGTATTGTAATGAAAAAATAAGACAGAGAAAGGAAAGAAAAATGAGTGTTCTGGAATTTATAAAAGTTGTGATACTCGGAATCGTCGAGGGTATTACGGAATGGCTTCCAATCAGCAGTACCGGACATATGATTCTTGTCGATGAATTTATCAAGATGGAAATGACACCGGAATTTAAGGAGTTTTTCCTTGTGGTGATCCAGCTGGGCGCGATTCTTGCGGTTGTTGTTTTGTACTGGAGCAAATTGTGGCCATTTTACATACGGGAGATTTCACCGAAAAAACGTAAAGAACTTAACCGTATGAATCCGGTATCCCGTATGGCACTGACATTTGTCGAAAAATTTTGTAACAAGGATAAATGGATCTTGTGGTTCAAGATTCTTGTAGCATGTATCCCGACAATCGTGATCGCGCTTCCGTTTAATGATATTATCGAAGAAAAATTCAACAATTATGCAGTAGTTGCGATTGCCCTGATCGTATACGGTGTAATCTTTATTCTGATAGAGAACTACAATAAAAGAAGAAAACCGGTATGTACTTCTCTTGAAGAGTTAAGCTTCGGTACTGCATTCAAGATTGGTATCTTTCAGGTACTTTCTGTTATTCCTGGAACATCACGTTCCGGCTCTACGATCATCGGAGGAATCCTCGTGGGAACTTCAAGAACAGTAGCAGCAGAGTTTACCTTTTTCCTGGCGATTCCGGTCATGTTTGGCGCAAGCCTTCTGAAACTTGTAAAATTTGGTTTCGCATTTACACCGGCAGAGATTTTGACACTGGTGACAGGCGTTGTTGTTGCATTTTTTGTATCCATTATCGCAATCAAATTCCTGATGGGTTATATCAAGAAACATGATTTCAAGGCATTCGGCTGGTATCGAATCGTTCTTGGTATTCTTGTGCTGGGTTATTTTGCGGTTGCTGTTCACAGGTAATATTCCGCGAGGTGTTTTGTCATGAATATGGCAAAATCCCGAGACATCCAGGGCAGAAAATTCCTCTGATAAAGCCGGAAATTTGACTTTTGGCGGATTACGTGGGATAATGTCTGTGATTTTATAAACAAGAAAATGTATCAACGGTCTTGTACAGACCGGAAAGGATGGAAATAATGAAAGCAAAACATATCATCGCCGTACTCGGCATGACAATGATCCTTGCCCTGGCAGGATGTGGATCAAAGGGATCTGTCGTTGAGGTAACTCCGACACCGGCAGCAACTCCGACACCTACGGAAGTTCCGGTAACAGTTACACCGGTACCGACCTCTACACCGGCACCGAAGGTAATTGGCGTAAAAACATCTCAGGCAAAATATATCTACCTGACCAACAGTCTTCAGAATGATATCAGAGAAATCTATCTGATGACATCCGGCGGAGAGGACTGGGGCAAAAACCTGATTCCGTCAGAATCCTCTGTAAAAGCAGCAGAACAGGTGCAGATGTATTACACAGCAGATTCTTCTTCCGCATCAGACAGCAGTGAAGAAAGCACAGATACAACAACAGATACTTCCAGTACATCTGCTCTGTATGATATGAAGATTGTGACTGCATCCGGTGACGCATACCAGATCTACAGTGTAAACCTTGGCGATATGGAAAAAGCTTCTCTTGCTTACGACGAAGAAAGCTCTGTTGCATACCTTCGTTATATGAGTCTTTCTGAAAAGAAAGAAAAAGATACAAAGGAAAATTCACAGCAGACATCTTCCTCTGACGATAGCTCTGAGGAGACAAGTTCAGATGACAGCAGTTATGATGATTCCTATTCTGACGATAGCAGCTATGATGATGGAAGTTCTGACGATAGCAGCAGCTATGATGATGGAAGTTCTGACGATTCCTCCTATGATGATGGAAGTTCTGACGATAGCAGCAGTTATGATGATGGAAGTTATGATGATGGAAGTTATGATGATTCTTCCTACGATGATTATGTAGACGAAGGTGATGACACCGACGAAGAAGGCGGAGACTGGAATTATTAATCTATAAAAATTTCTTTAAGATTTATTGGCAAGTTCTATTGCAAAATAAGTCAGATAAATTGACAGAAATTTTCTGTACAGTTAAAATATTATCAATGCAGTAATGAAATTACTGGAAAGAGTACAGAAAAGAAAGGAGATTTATCGTGAAGAAAAAATTTTTAACGATCATGCTGGCAGGTACTATGGCGGCAGGTATGAGTGCAGGCAGCGTACAGGCAGCAGCCGCAGAGGATGCAAGTGGTGATCTTTATGTATTTATCGCAGCAAGCTTAAGCAATGCAATGGAAGATATCCAGAAGGATTTCAATAAGGAATATCCGGATGTAAATATTCTTTTTAATGCAGACAGTTCAGGAACACTTCAGATACAGATTGAGGAAGGTTCCAGATGTGACATCTTTTTCTCCGCAGCTACCAAACAGATGGATGCACTTGTAGATGAAGAACTTGCAGACAAAGATTCAGTTGTAGATCTTCTTGAAAACAAAGTCGTTCTGATCAAACCAAAGGATGGCGAGACAAAGGTTACTGGATTCGAAAACATCACAGATGCGGAGAATATTGCTCTTGCAGGAGAGGATGTTCCGGTTGGGCAGTACTCCCGTGAAATTTTTAAGAATCTTGGTATCGAAGACGATGTCAACAAGATGGAGATCAATGAAGGAAAGAACGTTACAGAGGTGCTTGCATCTGTAAGTGAGGGAAGTAACGAAATCGGTATTGTTTATGCAACAGATGCAGCTTCCGTTGCTGACAAAGTAGATATTATCGCAGAAGCTCCGGCTGGCTCTCTGGAAACACCGGTTCTTTATCCTGCAGGGCTTACAATTGATTCTGAAGCATCTGATTCCGAAGCTGCAGCAGCAAAAGCTTTCTTAGAATATCTTCAGACAGATGATGCAATGAAAGTATTCGAAGAATATGGATTTGCACAGTACAGAGCAGATGATGAGAAAGAAGCTGCAGAAGAAACTGATGCAGATACTGCAGAGGAAACTGAAGCAACAGAAGAAACAAAATAATCAAAAATTACATACAAAAGGGGCGACAGATATGTCAGCCCCTTTTTGTGCATACAGGGGAATTAGAAAGAATGATGGAATTTATACAGGAAATTAACTGGAGTCCACTGTGGATTTCTTTAAAAACCGGTTTTGTGGCGACGGTCATTGCCTTTTTTTTCGGGATTTTCTGTGCAAGAAAGATCATGAAACTGAAACCGATATCAAGAGCGGTTCTTGATGGTATTCTTACGATGCCGCTTGTCCTTCCGCCGACAGTAGCAGGATTTTTTCTGCTGCTGATCTTCAGTCTGCGCAGACCGTTTGGTAAGTTTCTGCTGGAAAGCTTTGATTTCAAGGTCGTTCAGACATGGAAAGGCTGCGTGATCGCAGCAGCAGTCATTGCTTTTCCACTAATGTATCGCAACGCACGTGCCGCATTTGAGCAGGTGGATGTAAACCTCATTTATGCAGGGCAGACTCTTGGTATGAGTGACCGCAGGATTTTTTGGAAGGTTATCGTTCCGGCGGCAGCGCCGGGTATTGCATCCGGTACCGTACTTGCATTTGCAAGGGCAATCGGCGAATACGGAGCAACTTCCATGCTGGCGGGGAATATCCTCGGTAAGACACGTACCGTATCCGTTGCGATTGCGGCGGAAACGGCCGCAGGAAATTATAATGTGGCAGGTTTCTGGGTTGTGGTGATCGTTTTGATCTCGTTTGTGATCGTGGCACTGATAAATATTGTCTCAGGCAGAGGCATGAAGAGCAGAAGGTGGATCTGATGGCATTACAGGTAAATATAGAAAAAAATTTCAAAGGATTTTCTCTTAGGACCGCATTTGAGAGCACTACTTCGTCAACCGGAATCTTAGGAGCATCCGGCAGCGGAAAGAGCATGACGCTCCGCTGTATCGCCGGGATCGAAACTCCGGATAAGGGAAAGATTGTAATCAATGGAAGAATCGTGTTTGATTCCGAAAAGAAAATTAATCTGAAACCGCAGGAACGCAGGATCGGTTATCTTTTTCAGAATTATGCACTGTTTCCGACAATGACGGTCAAAGACAATATTCTCTGCGGCTATCGTGGAGAAAAATCGCAAAAAGAAGAAAAGGTACGTGACTATCTGAAAAGATATCAGCTTGATGGGCTGGAGAATCGTTATCCGGCACAGCTTTCCGGTGGGCAGCAGCAGCGAGTAGCACTTGCCCGAATGATGATCGGAGAACCAGAAGTGATCCTTTTGGATGAGCCATTTTCGGCATTGGATGGATATCTGAAGGATGTTTTACAGAAAGATATGCAGGAATTTCTGCAACAGTATCAGGGAGATATGCTGATGGTAACGCACAGCAGAGATGAGGCATTTCGTTTTTGTAATGAATTGATGCTTTTAAGAGAAGGAAAGACATTGATTTTCGGAAATACAAGAGATTTATTTGAACAGCCACAGCTTCTGGAAGCCTCCAGACTGACCGGCTGCAAAAACAGTTCAAGGATTGAGAGAATGGGAGATCATGAAGTGTTTGCACTTGACTGGGGTGTATCACTCCATACTGCACAGAAGGTGGAAGCAGATATGACGCATGTTGCCATTCGCGGACACTGGATCCAACCGGTGCAGGAAGCAGGTAAAAACTGCATTGCCTTTGAGACAGCGGAATATGTGGAAACAACATTTGAACATCAGTATCTGGTCAGAAATCCGGGAATGGAAGAAGGAGCCGCCCTCTGGTGGATGCGCCCGAAAGAAAACTTCCGGGATCCACATGAAAAAAATCTGCCGCACTATCTGTATCTGCCGCCGGAGCATCTGATGTTACTGAAGTGATTTTGATTTCAGATAACCGGCAACAAGCATAGCCAGTTTGAAGGTCATGGCATCTTCGAAAGTACGGAGGTCGAGACCGAATTTTTTCTGAATCTTTTCGAAGCGGTAGACAAGCGTGTTGCGATGTACGTAGAGCTGTCTGGATGTTTTGGAGAGATTCAGGTTATTTTCAAAGAAAGTGCGGATGATCGCCAGCGTCTCACCGTCGATAGAATCAAGCGACTCATCACCGAAGATTTCTTCGATGAACATCTCGCAAATAGAGACAGGGAGCTGGTAGATCAGACGCCCGATACCAAGGGTACGATATCCGAATACAGCACGTTCAGCATAAAAGATCTTACCGATTTCGAGTGCTGTGCGTGCTTCTTTATATGCACTGGAAAGTTCACGGAGATCGTCGGCGGTATTGCTGTAGGCAACCCATGCCTGTGTCATGGCCTCTGCGCCGAGCATATCAACCAGCATATGAGCAGTATCTTCGAGATTTTCATAAGTTTCCGTAGAAGAAAGTTCACGAACAATAATGATGCCACTGTCATCGATCGCAGTGATAAAATCGTGTGTGCGTGCAGAAAAGATATTTTTGATTGTTGCCAGGGCATGCTCATCCTGCGACTGTCTGGTTGTAACGAGGAAGACTGCCCTGCGTGCAGTGGTGGAAATGTGCAGTTTGCGTGCACGGTTAAAAGCCTCTACTTCTGTATAGTTTCCCAGAAGCAGTTTCTGCATAAAAGAGTTTTTGTCATTTTTTTCGGAAAAACCTTCCAGGATGCTTTGAATCTGGCAGACAGCCAGTTCACCAATCGTTGAGACAGAAGCATCGCTTCCCCATACGACGAGAAGATAGGGAACATCGCTCTTTTCGGTAATTTTGTACAGGCAGCAGGTTGTATTGGCCAGACAGAGTGCGGTGCTCTGGCGGAAGTCATCAAGTTTTGCTGCGGATGGAAGTCTTTTTTCGCAGGTCGTAACGAAAACGGAATTGTCCTCCAGAAGCAGGCAGAAGTCGAGATGGCTGATGCGTTTCCAGTCATCCATATATTTTTGAAGTGTACGTTGTACGGACATGAAATCAAATCATCCTTTCTGAAAAAAAGACCCGGGGTAAACTGCCCCGGGCCTGATATTCTGATTGAATATTAGTTAGTGATAACCAGTTCTGTATCTTTATCAAAGAAATGTGTTTTTTCCATGTTGAAATCGAATTTAACCGGATCACCTGTTTTTGCTTTTGTACCTGGATCAACACGAGCTGTGATCTGTGTGCCGTTTACATCGAAGTACAGGAATACTTCTGCACCAAGAAGCTCATAAACTTTAACGGTAGAAGACATGGAGCCGTTCGGTGTATCTGCAACGTCTTCCGGACGGATACCCATAACAACGGTCTTTCCTACATAACCGCCATCTTTGAGTGCTTTAGCTTTAGCTGCCGGAATAACGAGTTCATCACTTCCGATAACTGCAACAATGTCGGAACCTTTTTCTTTGATCTGGGCATCAAGGAAGTTCATCTGCGGAGATCCCATGAATCCTGCAACAAAGAGGTTGCCCGGTTTCTGATAGAGGTTCTGAGGTGTATCAACCTGCTGAACAACACCGTCTTTCATAACAACGATTCTGGTACCAAGTGTCATAGCCTCTGTCTGGTCATGTGTTACATAGATGATAGTAGCGCCAAGTCTCTGATGGATCTTGGAGATCTCGATACGCATCTGTACACGAAGCTTAGCATCCAGGTTGGAAAGAGGCTCATCCATAAGGAATACCTTAGGATTACGAACGATAGCACGTCCCATAGCAACACGCTGTCTCTGTCCACCGGAAAGAGCCTTCGGTTTACGATCAAGAAGTTTCTCAAGGTCAAGGATTCTTGCAGCTTCACGAACTGCTTTATCAATCTGGTCTTTCGGAACTTTACGAAGTTTAAGTCCGAATGCCATGTTATCATATACTGTCATATGAGGATACAGAGCGTAGTTCTGGAATACCATTGCGATATCACGGTCTTTAGGCTCTACATCGTTCATAACTTTGTCACCGATCTTTAAGGTACCGCTGGTGATTTCTTCCAGTCCGGCTATCATACGAAGTGTAGTAGATTTACCACATCCGGAAGGTCCTACGAAAATGATGAATTCTTTGTCTTCGATTTCAAGGTTGAAGTCTTTAACGGCTTCGAAACCGTTTGGATATGTCTTATTAATGTGCTGTAAAGATAAACTTGCCATTGTAAATTCCCTCCAAAATATTAAGTAAGTTTTGCTCGTGTTTTGAACTGTTATCAGTATACTGGAATTTCCCGGAGGAATCCAGAGCTGAACCTTACAAAGATTCCGGAGGTTTCTTGACAGATTGACGAAAAGCCCGGGAAGGTTTGTCACTCTGCCGAAAACAGATGGGAGTTATCATAAAGATATTATAGAAGATAAGGCTTTGGCTGGCAAGTGATGATATGGAATGGATTTTCACCAAGTTTGCTGTGAACGGAGCGAACAATAACAATTATTACGAAATAAAATATATTGTCTAACTTGCAGATGCTAATGGCCTTTTCATCATCCGATAGTATACGGGAATCAGAAGTGCGCAGGCACCGAACCACGCAAGTGGGCTGGCAATGCATACGGAGGTATAGCCGATGATACCGGAAAGTCCGACGGTCGCTGCAATACGCATGACGAGCTCGATCATACATGCCGCGAAAGGAGCGCGTCCATTCTGCATACTTTGGATCGAGGTTCGGTAAACTGCCAGCAGCCCCAGGATAAAATAGAAAGGAGCCACGATCGTCAGATACGCATCGGAGTAATGATAGATTTCGACTGTCGGATCAGAGAGGAACATCCGCACGATCGGATGGCGAAGAATCAGAATACCGATGCACATGAGAAAGTTGAAGCCTTCTGTCTGAATCAGAGATGCACGTACACCCTGGCGGATGCGCTCTTTTTTTCCGGCACCGAAATTCTGTGCAACATAGTTGGAGATGGCAGTCATCATGGCATTATTTACAAGTACAGAAAGTTGATCTGCTTTAGATGCTGCAGTATATCCGGCTACGGCAGCAGTTCCGAGGGAGTTTACGACAGTCTGCATTGCGAGCTGTCCGATACACATGACAGACATCTGAAATCCCATTGGAAATCCTGTTTTCAGGTGAAGACTGATCGTGTCTTTCAGATCATGGAAATCTTTACGGTGCAGATGCAGTATCGGGAAATTTTTCAGTCCGACGATGAGACTGAGTACTGCTGAGAGAAACTGGGACAAAATTGTAGCCCATGCAGCGCCTGCGACTCCCATGTGTAAAGGTACAATAAACAGGACATCAAGAAAAATGTTCAATACAGAGGAGAATACCAGGAAGTAGAGCGGTGTTTTGCTGTCGCCCAGTGCACGTAGCATGTTGGAAATCATATTGTAAAAAACAGTTGCACCTGTTCCGAGAAGTACCACAAACATATAGTCATAGGCTTCACCGGAAATATCAGAAGGAATCTGCATCCACCGAAGAATCTGATGAGCCAGGAGGCAGCAGATCAGATACACATGTCCAGAGAAGTGTGCTGCCGTCTGTTCAAAAAAATGACAGGAAAAACAATTACCGGATATCTGGAAGAATACCGGGCTGACAAAAGCTTACCACTGGTACAGAGCGGCCAGTACTCTATGACACAGATTGCAGAAATGGTCGGTTTCAGTAATCCCAGCCGATTTGCAAGTGCATTCCGAAAAAGATTCGGGTGTAATCCAAAAATATACAATCAGAGATAGAAGACTCAATCATCATCCTCTCAAAATAAATCATTCAGGTCTGTGTAATGAAATATTGTATCGAGAACGTTTCTCTGTTTTTTGCATACCCTAACAGAAGAAGTCTGTAAAGGAGTCTCCACATGAAAAATAAG
>OGPW01001827.1_pt1 | contig 13336 bp, 12 predicted proteins | sample 1553061 | NCBI WGS metagenome assembly OGPW01 (sample SAMEA2580292, study PRJEB22360) | human gut metagenome | biome: human gut; feature: human-associated habitat; material: faeces | place: Denmark | collected 2008/2010
TCTGGTGCCAGACACCGTTATCTTCCTGCCAGTCGCCGCCAGCATATTCATAAATACGGCGGAAACTGACTTCCGGGCCAAGATCTTTAAAATCTTTGCACGCCAGTTCGCAGGTTTTACAGCCAGTACAGCGGCTGGAATCGATAAAAAATCCATATTGTGTGGTCATGGGCTACTCCTTAAACCTTTTCGATCTGGACTAGATTGCTGTGCGACGGGTTTCCCTTTGCCAGCGGTGAAGGGCGGTGAGAGGTCAGAATATTGATACTGCCGCCGTGATCGACCCGGTCACCAAACATATCCGCTTTAAGCCACGCACCTTGCCCGATGGCGGTAACGCCAGGCAGAATACGCGGAGTCACTTTTGCGGCAATCAGCATTTCTCCATTAGTGTTAAATACCCGCACGGTATCGCCATGACGGATACCGCGTGCCTGAGCATCAATGGGGTTGATCCACACCTCTTGTGGGCAGGCCTGCTGTAACACATCAATATTGCCGTAGCTGGAGTGGGTACGTGCTTTGTAGTGGAAGCCCGTTAGCTGCAGTGGATAGGTTTTCCGCAGGGGATCGTCCCAGCCATCAAAACCTGGGGTATATGCAGGAAGGGGATGAATAATTTCATCTTTTTTCAATTCCCAGGTATCCGCAATCGTCGCCAGTCGTTCAGAATAAATTTCGATTTTCCCCGAAGGTGTTTTCAACGGGTTTGCCTGTGGATCTTCACGGAATGCGCGGAAAGCGACGTAGTGTTCTTCCGGGCATTTTTTCTTAAAGATCCCGGTCGTTTTCATCTCCTCGTAGTCGGGCATCTCAGGGTTACGTTCCTTCGTTTTCGCATGGAGATATTTGATCCATTCATGCTGACTGCGACCTTCAGTAAAGGTTTGATAAACGTCTGGTCCTAAGCGTTTGGCAACTTCACTCAGAATCCAGTAGATGGGTTTGCGTTCAAATTTTGCTGAGGTTGCGGGTTGGGCGAGGATCACATAGCCCATATTCCCGGCAGATTCGTGAGAGATAAGGTCTTCTTGCTCTGTTGGCATCAGGTCGGGCAACAGGATATCGCAATACTTAGCCGAGGCAGTCATGAAGTGGTCAATGCCAACAATCATCTCGCACTTGCTGTCATCCTGAAGCACCTCATGGGTGTGATTGATGTCGCCATGTTGATTGATCAATGTGTTACTGGCGTAGCACCATAAAAACTTGATGGGGACATCCAGTTTTTCTTTTCCACGAACACCATCACGGGTCGCGGTCATTTCCGTACCATGGTCGATGGCATCTGTCCATGTAAAGACGGAAATCTGCGTTTTAACAGGATTCTCGAGCATCGGGAACCATTCTACTCCCAGATCCCAGCTACCTTCGCGTACACCTGAGTTGCCGCCGTTTATGCCGACGTTACCGGTGAGAACGGAAAGCATGGCAATAGCGCGGGATGTTTGCTCGCCGTTGGAATGTCGTTGTGGCCCCCAACCCTGACAAATATAAGCCGGTTTTGCTGAACCGATCTCTCGTGCCAACTGGATAATTTTTTCTGCCGGGATGCTGGTGATTTTTGCTGCCCATTCCGGCGTTTTAGCTATGCCGTCAGGCCCTTCGCCCAGAATATAGGCTTTATAATGCGCGTTACGTGGTGCGTTGGCGGGCAGCGTTTTTTCATCGTAACCAACACAATATTTGTCGAGAAATGGCTGATCGACCATGTTTTCAGTAATCAGTACCCAGGCAATCGCACAGGCCAGTGCGCCATCGGTGCCAGGGCGAATGGGCAGCCATTCATCTTCACGCCCGGCAGCAGTGTCGTTATAACGTGGATCAATGACGATCATGCGTGCGTTTGAACGTTCGCGGGCTTGCTCGACGTAGTAAGTGACACCACCGCCGCTCATCCGGGTTTCTGCCGGGTTATTTCCGAACATAACGACCAGTTTCGTATTGGCGATATCATCCGGGCTGTTGCCATCATTGGCACCGAACATATAACTCATCGCGGCACTGATCTGTGCGGTACTGTAGCTGCCATAGCGACTGAGAAAACCACCGCAAGAGTTCATCAGACGGTACGGGACGTTCGAGTTGGTGATGTTTCCGCCATCTACGCCTGTTCCGTACAGGACATGTACAGCCTCATTGCCGTAATCTTTCAGGATCCGCCGAAGATTATCACTGATGGTATCCAGGGCTTCATCCCAACTTATCCGTTCAAATTTACCTTCACCGCGCTTGCCGACGCGCTTCATGGGATATTTCAACCTGTCAGGATGATTCATCCGTCGGCGGATAGAGCGCCCGCGTAAACATGCCCGAACCTGATGATTACCGTAAACGTCGTCTCCTGTCGTATCAGACTCCACCCAGTACACGGTGTCATCTTTCACATGCAAACGTAACAGACAGCGGCTCCCGCAGTTAACGGTGCAGGAACTCCAGACCGCTTTCTCTTCTACCGGTGTCTCTGCCGCTCGGACCATTTGGGAAAATGGCAGAGTGAAAGCACTGCTTGCCAGCGCAAGACTGCCAAGTGCGGAGGTTTTCATCAGACTTCTACGGCTGATTTCAGCCTTCATGAGCGCCTCTGTGGTATGGATTTTCATCATTACTCACTTATTGCTTTTCAAACAAAATGTCATGTCAAAATTTATGGTCGTAGTGGGTTATATTTTTTCGATCTCGACCAGATTAGTGTGCTGCGGGTTTCCCTTCGCCAGTGGTGAAGGGCGCAGAGTGGTTAGCGTATTCACACAGCCGCCGTGGTCGATTTTATCGCCAGACATATTGGCCTCGTGCCAGGCTCCCTGGCCCATAGCACTAACTCCAGGGAGAATGCGTGGTGTCACTTTGGCTGGTAGCCGAACTTCGCCACGATGGTTAAACACCCGCACCATATCGCCGTTGGCAATCCCACGTTTCTGTGCATCTATAGGGTTGATCCACACTTCCTGACGGCAGGCTGCCTTCAGGACATCAATGTTGCCGTAGGTCGAGTGCGTACGGGATTTGTAATGGAAACCAAACAGTTGCAGTGGGAAGGTACTACGTTCAGGGGAGTCCCAGCCTTCAAAGGTTGAGGCATAAACCGGCAGTGGGCTTATCACTTCATCTTTTTCCAGTTCCCAGGTACGGGCAATTTCCGCCAGCTTGCTGGAATAAATTTCAATCTTACCGGAAGGCGTTTTAAGTGGATTTGCCTCGGGGTCGTCACGAAATGCTTTGTAGGCGACAAAATGACCATTGGGATCTTTACGCTTATAGATACCCATTTTTTTCAGTTCGTCGTAAGACGGTAACGCCGGATCTTTGGCAAGCATTTTGGCGTACAGATGTTGTAACCATTGTTCCTGGGTGCGACCTTCAGTGAACTTTTGATAGACGTCAGGTCCAAGACGTTTCGCGACTTCACTCAGGATCCAGTAAATCGGTTTGCGTTCGAATTTTTCGCTGGTGACTGGCTGAAGGAAAATGAGATATCCCATGTTACCGGCGTAGTCGTTAGGAATAATATCTTCCTGCTCAACGGTCATCAGGTCTGGCAGCAGAATGTCGGCATATTTTGCCGATGAGGTCATAAAGTTTTCGATGACCACAATCATTTCGCATTTCGATTCGTCCTGCAGAATTTCATGCGTTTTGTTGATGTCAGAATGCTGATTAACCAGGGTATTTCCCGCGTAGTTCCAGATGAACTTAATGGGCACATCCAGTTTATCTTTGCCCCGGACACCGTCGCGGATTGCCGTCATTTGCGGGCCATGATCGATAGCATCTGTCCAGCTGAAGCAGGAGATTGACGTTTTGACCGGATTATCCAGCACCGGCAGGCGTTCTATGGTAATGGTATAGGTCGATTCACGCGCGCCACTATTCCCGCCGCTGATGCCGACATTGCCCGTCAGAATAGGCAACATCGCAATAGCGCGTGCAGTCAGCTCGCCGTTTGCCTGGCGTTGCGGTCCCCAGCCCTGGCAGATATAAGCGGGTTTTGCTGTGCCAATTTCACGCGCCAGCTTGATGATACGGTCCACCGGGATACCGGTAATTTGCGAAGCCCACTGCGGCGTTTTCGCTGTTTTATCATCACCTTCACCAAGAATATAGGCTTTATAGTGACCATTTTTTGGTGCATCTGCGGGTAAGGTTTTTTCGTCATAGCCGACGCAGTATTTATCGAGAAAAGGTTGATCAACGAGATTTTCGTTAATCAATACCCAGGCAATACCCGCAACCAGCGCGGCATCGGTGCCCGGGCGAATAGGTAGCCATTCGTCTTCACGACCAGCAGCCGTATCGGTATATCGCGGATCGATTGCGTTCGATTTCTCGCGCGCTTTTTCAAGAAGATAAGTGATGCCACCGCCGCTCATGCGGGTTTCTGCCGGGTTGTTACCAAACATCACGACCAGCTTGCTGTTTTCAATATCCGTGGTGCTGTTGCCATCATTACTGCCGTAGGTGTAGGGCATGGCACAGGAAATTTGCGCGGTGCTGTAGGAGCCATACTGATTGAGTGAACCGCCGTAGCAGTTCATCAGGCGTTTGACCGCCGAGGCTGATGGTGAAGAGCGGGTCATATTGCCGCCAACGATCCCTGAAGAGTACTGAATATATACAGCCTCATTGCCATATTGTTCGACGGTTTTTTTCAGGCTACTGGCGATAGTATCCAGGGCTTCATCCCAGCTAATCCGTTCGAATTTGCCTTCGCCGCGTTTGCCCACGCGTTTCATTGGGTAATTCAAGCGATCGGGATGATTAATACGCCGACGGATGGAGCGACCGCGCAAACAGGCACGTACTTGATGATTGCCATACTCGTCGTTGCCGGTGTTGTCAGTTTCCACCCAGGTCACTTCATTATCTTTAACATGCAGACGAAGTGCACAGCGGCTACCACAGTTGACGGAACAGGCACCCCAGACCACTTTCTCGCTGGCCTGTTGTACCGCTGCCGCTGCACTGCGCAGGGTGAACGGTAAAGAAAAACCGCCTGCAGCCAGCGCCAGAGAACCTATCGCGGTAGATTTAACGAGTGTTCTGCGGCTGATGCCCACCATTTGTTCATTTTTGGACATAACTCACTCCCTGTTCTTTATCGTTATATAAAAGTTTATATATTGAATATTTAGCGCGCTAACAATAGAGGGAGTCTACCTATTTTGGGTTAAGAATTATTAATCCATATCAATAGAAGGGTATGAGTAATAAGGTGGGATTATGTTGTATGTTCAAATCGCCGGATGTGTCGTATCCGGCGTTCAGTCGATAATGTGTTACTGCGGTTCGGCAGGCGCGCCATCCTGGGTAGACTGCGCGGGAGCAGAGACGTTACCGCTGGTGGTGCGGGTGTAGAGAATTTTATGCGTATCATTAGCGCAATGCCCGACGACCTGGGAATCAGGCTGATCAACCTGGTCATTGGGTACAATACTTAACGTGAAGCTGCTTTCGGGTACGCCATTATTGATAATGCGCTGTGATATATCGGTCTGTATGCGCTCACAGGATCCCGGCGCGGCGAGTACCGCGGGTGAGGCGAGGGCGAGCAGAAGCGCGGCACAGCAGGTTGAGAGTTTCATCATAAGCTCCTTACGCGAAGATAACTTCTTTAAGCATAGCATTTAACGTGTAAAGTACTGTATTTGCTACTATGATTGAGAATCATCTCTACTCTCATGTGACTGTTGTGAAATACAAATTACTGCCATGCTTACTCGCGATATTCCTCACAGGATGTGACCGCACAGAGGTAACACTTTCATTTACCCCGGAGATGGCCAGTTTCTCTAATGAATTCGATTTTGATCCGCTGCGTGGTCCCGTAAAAGATTTCACTCAGACATTAATGGATGAGCAAGGTGAAGTGACGAAACGTGTTTCGGGGACTTTGTCGGAAGAAGGCTGTTTTGATTCTCTCGAATTACTGGATCTGGAAAATAATACCGTGGTTGCCCTGGTACTGGACGCCAATTATTACCGTGATGCCCAGACATTGGAGAAAAGAGTTCGTTTGCAGGGAAAATGCCAGCTAGCAGAATTACCTTCTGCCGGGGTGAGTTGGGAAACCGATGATAATGGCTTTGTGATTAAAGCCAGCAGCAAACAGATGCAGATGGAATATCGCTATGATGATCAGGGTTATCCGCTGGGTAAAACCACGAAAAGTAACGACAAAACATTATCTGTTAGCGCTACGCCATCAACGGATCCGATCAAAAAATTAGATTACACAGCGGTTACTTTACTGAATAATCAACGGGTTGGTAATGTAAAACAGAGCTGTGAATATGACAGTTACGCCAATCCGGTAGACTGTCAGCTAATCATTGTTGATGAAGGAGTAAAACCCGCCGTCGAACGGGTTTACACCATCAAAAATACTATCGATTATTATTAATGCTATTGTGCGGTCGGCTTCAGGAGAGTCTGACCCGGTGTTTTGTGCTCTGCCAGATACTGATGCTGGAATATGCACATGCGAATGGCATTCCGATATTGACCATTAATAAAGAACTCATGCATCAATTCACCTTCAACCGTAAAGCCAAGCTTGCGGTAAATGTGAATCGCTTTTTCATTCTCTTTATCGACGATCAGATACAGCTTATAGAGATTGAGAACGGTGAAGCCATAGTCCATTGCTAATTTTGCGGCACGCGTTGCCAGACCTTTCCCCTGATATTCCGGGGAGATAATTATCTGAAATTCTGCGCGGCGATGAACATGGTTAATTTCCACCAGCTCCACCAGACCGGCTTTTTCGCCGTCACATTCCACCACAAAGCGCCGTTCGCTCTGATCGTGAATATGCTTATCGTACAGATCAGAGAGTTCAACAAAGGCTTCGTAGGGTTCCTCAAACCAGTAACGCATCACACTGGCGTTATTGTCGAGTTGATGTACATAGCGTAAATCTTCACGCTCCAGCGGGCGTAGCTTAACACTGTGGGCGCTTGGCATAACGTGTCCTTACATTCCTTAAATCAATAACAGGTTAGGGGGTAATAACGCGGCCAGTTCGACGGTCCAGGCAGCGCAAAGTATTTGGCTCCCAGTAGGCATTGATGTTGGCGCTTTGCTCACATTTATCGCGGTTATCAAAAGCGGCGTCGGCTTTATCCCACTCTTTTTCAGTGCGTTTATTCACTTTCTGGCGCAGATTGCGCGTGTCATTCCATTGCTCTTTTTCCATAGCGGCGTGCTGGCGGCTTTGTGCACTGTCGCCAGACTCAATCACCAGTTTGTTAGTTTCGGCACGAACAGTTGTGCTCAATGCCAGTGCGCAAGGCAGCAGAAAAGCGAGCAGGCCGATTCGTTTGCTGAGAGTGATTTTCATAATTCATTCCCTGTATGAATGATTAAAGCTGATTCTACACCATCCACTGCGAACGCAAAACGTTCAAGGAGGGTGTTTATATTGATGATATTATGTCGTCCTATAACTATACATGATGTCAATAAGTGACAAAGATGATTAAAACAACGTTACTATTTTTTGCTACTGCGCTGTGTGAAATTATTGGGTGCTTTTTGCCCTGGCTGTGGTTGAAGCGAAACGCCAGTATCTGGCTGTTGCTTCCGGCAGGGATTTCACTGGCGCTGTTTGTCTGGTTGTTAACGTTGCATCCTGCGGCGAGTGGGCGTGTTTACGCGGCTTATGGTGGCGTTTATGTCTGCACGGCGTTGATTTGGCTGCGCGTTGTGGATGGAGTGAAACTGACTCTTTATGACTGGACGGGGGCGTTGATTGCGCTTTGCGGCATGTTGATCATTGTTGCGGGCTGGGGGCGCACGTAGGAACATAAATCCATTTTATCAATAAGATACGAGGAAGTGTCAGCTGACAAAAGGTATTCTATTTCATCTTTTGTCAACCATTCACGGCGCAAATATACGCCTTTTTTTGTGATCACTCCGGCTTTTTTTGATCTTCATACTTGTATGGTAGTAGCTCAGTTGCGTAGATTTCATGCATCACGACAAGCGATGCAAGGAATCGAACATGAAGATCGTAAAGGCTGAAGTTTTTGTTACCTGTCCGGGGCGTAATTTCGTCACATTAAAAATCACCACTGAGGACGGTATTACGGGCCTTGGGGATGCCACCCTAAATGGACGTGAGCTTTCCGTGGCCTCTTATTTGCAGGATCACCTTTGTCCGCAGCTCACCGGTCACAGTATTGATGAAGCTCTGGATGATTATGCCCGTCATCAGGAGCTGGGATTCAAAGCCATCCGCGTGCAGTGCGGAATCCCTGGTATGAAAACCACCTATGGCATGTCGAAAGGTAAAGGTCTGGCTTATGAACCCGCAACCAAAGGACAGTGGCCGGAAGAGCAGCTGTGGTCGACGGAGAAATACCTCGATTTCATGCCGAAATTGTTTGACGCGGTACGTAACAAGTTTGGTTTTAATGAACATTTGCTGCATGACATGCACCATCGCTTAACGCCTATTGAAGCGGCGCGCTTTGGTAAAAGCATTGAAGATTATCGCATGTTCTGGATGGAAGACCCGACGCCTGCGGAAAACCAGGAGTGTTTCCGCCTGATTCGCCAACACACCGTCACGCCAATTGCAGTGGGTGAAGTCTTCAACAGCATCTGGGACTGCAAACAGCTGATTGAAGAACAACTTATCGACTATATCCGCACCACGCTGACTCACGCGGGGGGGATTACCGGTATGCGCCGGATTGCCGATTTTGCTTCGCTGTATCAGGTACGTACTGGCTCACACGGTCCTTCCGATTTGTCGCCAGTCTGCATGGCTGCGGCGCTGCACTTTGATCTGTGGGTCCCCAATTTCGGTGTCCAGGAATACATGGGTTATTCCGAACAAATGCTTGAAGTCTTCCCGCACAACTGGACTTTTGATAACGGCTATATGCATCCGGGAGACAAACCGGGTCTTGGCATCGAATTCGATGAAAAGCTGGCGGCGAAATATCCCTATGAACCTGCTTATCTGCCAGTCGCACGTCTGGAAGATGGCACGCTGTGGAACTGGTAAGGAGTAAGATAATGAAAAGCATTTTAATTGAAAAACCGAATCAACTGGCAATTATCGAACGCGAAATACCCACCCCGTCAGCTGGTGAAGTACGAGTAAAAGTGAAACTTGCCGGAATTTGTGGTTCAGATAGCCATATTTATCGTGGGCATAATCCTTTTGCGAAATATCCGCGCGTCATTGGACATGAATTCTTTGGCGTCATTGATGCAGTGGGTGAAGGCGTGGAAAGCGACAGAGTCGGTGAACGCGTTGCTGTCGATCCGGTGGTCAGCTGTGGGCATTGCTATCCGTGCTCTATAGGTAAGCCGAACGTTTGTACGACACTGGCTGTATTAGGTGTGCACGCTGACGGTGGTTTCAGTGAATATGCCGTGGTGCCGGCAAAAAATGCGTGGAAAATTCCTGAAGCAGTGGCCGATCAATATGCGGTGATGATCGAACCTTTTACCATTGCGGCGAACGTAACCGGTCATGGTCAACCGACTGAAAATGATACCGTTCTGGTTTACGGTGCAGGTCCAATCGGCCTGACGATCGTTCAGGTATTAAAAGGCGTCTATAACGTTAAGAATGTGATTGTTGCCGATCGCATTGATGAACGACTGGAAAAAGCGAAAGAGAGCGGGGCAGACTGGGCGATTAATAACAGCCAGACACCGCTTGGCGAGATTTTCGCTGAAAAAGGCATAAAGCCGACATTAATTATCGATGCGGCTTGTCATCCTTCAATCCTGAAAGAAGCCGTAACGCTGGCTTCTCCAGCGGCACGTATTGTATTGATGGGCTTCTCCAGTGAACCGTCTGAAGTGATTCAGCAAGGAATTACCGGAAAAGAACTCTCTATTTTCTCTTCACGCTTAAATGCAAATAAATTCCCGGTCGTTATCGACTGGTTAAGTAAAGGGTTAATTAAACCAGAAAAACTAATTACCCATACGTTTGATTTCCAGCATGTTGCTGATGCCATTAGTTTATTTGAACAGGATCAAAAGCATTGCTGCAAAGTCTTACTCACTTTTTCTGAATAATACCAATAACGGCGAGTAAGTAGTACGCATCTTACCTCTTTTTTAGAGATAACCATTATGACAATAGAAAAACACGAAAGAAGCACTAAGGATTTGGTGAAAGCAGCAGTATCGGGATGGCTGGGCACTGCGCTTGAATTTTATGGATTTCAAGAGTCATGCGTGTTAACTATTTGATAAATATTAAATTAATTTTTCATTGCTTCGTTATGGGGCATGGTTGGGGCAAACTCGCTTAACTGTGTATTTAACAAAGCTACCTGTGCATTATTGTTTTCAGACATCCATTTTCCGTATACCTGAAATACCATTTGCGCATCTGCATGGCCCATCTGGTTTGCTATAAATGCCGGGTTAGCACCAGCTGTCAGCGACCAGCAGGCATAAGTATGTCTCGACTGATATGATTTTCGATGGCGGAGTCCGGCACGTTTTATCGCTGCGTCCCACATCTGCCTTATTGAGTCAACGGTAAAATGGTCACCATAATTTTTTACTCTCGCTGACATTTCAGGTTGAAAAACAAAGGTGCATTTTTGTTTTTCTGTTCTGCCATACTCTCTGAGGTGAACATCAATGATATGCTCTTTGCTCAGTCTCGTTAATGTCATCTGACTCCGGAGAGCGTCGATTGCTGGCTTAATAAGATGAATGACCCGATTGGTTCCCGCCTGTGTTTTTGGTACCGTGAAACGGTCTTTTGCTAAATTTCTCCTGATCATCATTGTTCCATTTTTCAGATCTATGTCCTCCCATCCAAGTGCACACAGCTCACCAGGGCGAACTCCAGTATAAACAGAAACACACCATAAATTTTTTGCTTGCTGATTTCTGCACGCATCGATAAGACGGATAAATTCTTCCCGCGAAAGAGGATCCGGAATGGTTCTTGATTCCTTTAATGGCGAGATCCCCTTAAACGGATTATCTGCCAGGTAACCGTTATCAACACCAAACTGGAACACGGCGTTAAGATTTGTCATGTAATTATTTACAGTTACAGCCGATCTCCCTGGTTGTGTAACAATATAGTTACTTTTGGGGATCTGGTATCCAGTCAGTAACTCTTTACGAACCTCCAGTAATTTTTCTTTATTAATCGATGAGGCAAGATTTTTTTCACCGATTATGCTCAGGATATTTTTGATGACGGCACGGTATGTGTTGAGTGATGTTTTGGCGACTTCAGTTTCTTTCAGTGCCAGAAATTTTTCAGCCAGTTCTTTTATGGTTAAATCTTGTCGGGCCTCACCAAATTTTTCCAGATTGCGTGAGGAGGGAAACTGTTTTGCATAGTCGAAAACACCAGTTTTTATTGCGTAACAAACAGAGGAGCGTAGTTCACCTGCAACGCGCCTGTTTTTTGCTGTGTCAGGAACCCCCAGATTTTCCCTGACTCTTACGTCTTTATAAACAAACCAGATACGTAATTTCCCTCCATGGTTTTCCACGCCTGTCGGATATTTCATTTCAACTTCTCTCATTAGTTAGTGTGGTTTTTAGTCAAGTAAGATGACGTCTTGGTCTCGCTGATGCCTGGCGCTCAATCCAGCGATCAATTTCTTCCAGGTTGTAAAAGCATGGACTGTTATCCCATGGCATACCGTCATGAGCGACATGCTTATATTCCCTTCCTTCCATAAACGATTTTTCCCGGGCCTTTTTTAAAGTCGCCAGGGTCTTAGGGCTGACCTTCTTTCTGGAAGTCAGCAAGGTTCCGTCCAAGTCCACCGCGATCAATTTAATCTTCATAGATGTTTCCTTTCATCTTTGCAACTATTTTACGGCAAAAGGCGGCCAGCGCCTAATTTCACGCTTAGTTTTCCTTGTGCTTGGAATTTTGGCTGTTGTTTGGCCCCGGCTTGACCTGCTGCTTGAGCAGATACTCCTGGATAATCCTGACCACCTGCTTATTCTGCGGCAGGCTGGAGTGCTGGGCTTCTGCCCCGGTAACAGTCATCGTGGTATAGCTCTTGACCTGGTTCTGGAAGATGTACTTGCCGGCTTCCACGCTGCTTTCCGGCACTATCCCGTCGGATTCGTAGTTTTTCCCGCCGGACAGGGAGTAGACGATCATATTTTTCGGCAGGCGCTTGCGGTACTTGATAAAGTCTGTCATCATTTGCGTCTTGTACTTGATGCTCTTTTCACTGAAGTTGTAAGGCGAGCCCAAGGTCATCAAGCGCTTGATTGTGATTTCATCTGAATAGTCGCTGTAGTAGTGTTCCAGCCAGTAGGTCCAGATCAGGCCCCCGTTTGAGTGGCCAAAAGCCTTGAAGTTGTTAAACTTGTAAGTTTTGGCAATTTCGTAAAAGGCATCGTCCAGCCAGCCGGCCTGCTTCTTGATATTGCTGTAACCGTCATGGTTATTTTGGAAGCCAATCACGATAAAGGGCTCATTGTCCTCCTTTTTTATTGAACCAGAATAAGTCAAGGTCCCGTCTTCACTGATTTCCACCTTAAGCAGGCTGTGCTTATAAGGGGTATTCTCGTTGAGCAGGTCCACCAGTTCATTGAAGCGGTTGACGGTAGCACTGGAGCCGGGAACCATGATCAGAGGTGACAGTTGCGAGCGCTGGCGTTCAGCGTGCTCCTTGTTGGTCTTTTTCATCCAGGAATAGCCCGGAACGGCCAGCAAAATAATGATCGTCAAGGCAACGACGATCAGTTTCCAGTTGCGGCTCTTAAACATGACGGTCATCCTCCATTTCATAGTCCTTCAGCAGGATCTTGGTCCCGTTGTCCAGCTTGACGGCTGGAATCATCATGACCACGTCCAGGCAGAAGAGGAAGATGGTGAAAATCAAGGTCGGCCAGTTGCCGTTAGTGGCAAAAAACGGCACCAGAGGGCCTGGCGTCCCCGTCAAGACCGTGTAGACCGGAGTCGGCACGATATGCAGGAAAATCGCCAAAGCCGCGATCAGCATGTTCACGACTGGCACCAGGACCAGCTCAAGGGCATAGATCGGGTTGAGAATCACCGGCAAGCCGACCAAAAAGCCCCGGGACGAACTGAACAAAAGCGGCCAGAGGTTCATCTTAGCCACTGTTTCCGACTCCTTCCGCTGGCCCCAGATCAAGATGGCCACGGCTAAAGCTAAAATTGCCCCGCAGCCGCCCATCACCCCGTAAATCGAGATCATGGACCCGCCCAGGTAAGGATAAGGCACCTTCCAGACTGCCCCCCGCCGCAAGACATAGGTCAAGTTGGCAATCGCGGCGGCTGATCCATCCACGTTGCTCAAGTCGAGAATCGGGGCTTCCCGGGCCCGCCCGCCCTTTTCCATTG
>OGPW01001831.1_pt1 | contig 13305 bp, 10 predicted proteins | sample 1553061 | NCBI WGS metagenome assembly OGPW01 (sample SAMEA2580292, study PRJEB22360) | human gut metagenome | biome: human gut; feature: human-associated habitat; material: faeces | place: Denmark | collected 2008/2010
GGTACTTATAAATAATGTTAAACTATAGTGTTGCGGAATTAAGGCTCTATTCTTTCTATTCCCCAAAGGGAAATTTATTTTCCTGATGGGGTAGAATTAGATAATGTATTTTTTAGAGACAAACGGAAAGGTTGGAAAAAATTCTGTTTTTCTCTCCTCTTTGCCGAAGCCTCGGCTGATGGCAAAAAAAATACTGTTTCTTTCTCCTATGTGCTTAATGAATGCAAATATTTAGACGGCTTCTTTAATGATTTATATTTACGACCTTGTTGCTATGGGTGTAATTTTAAGGGCTTGCGCTCTGGTGCAGATATAACAATCGGGGATTTTTGGAACATTCATACGTATAATAGGAAATGGGACGATGACAAAGGTGTTTCTTGTGTGATAGTTCAAAGTAAAAAAGGTAAAGAGCTCTTTAGTAAGACAGATAGTGATACGATAGAGGTTCCTTATGATGTTATAACTTTACGAAATCCATCCATAAATCATTCTGCAAAAATAGATAAGACAAAAAGAGAAATATTCTTTGCAGGTCAGAATAAAGAATTTTCTTCTTTAATTGATAGTTTATGTAAACCAAGTTTTAAACAACGGGTCTATAAAGAAATATATAACTTATTAGAAGTTGTTGGTTTAATGAGAATTATTCACTTAATAAAATATTATAAGCGATGAAAGTAGGCATATTAACTTATCATTGGGCAAATAATTATGGTGCTGTTTTACAGGCTTATGCATTATTGAGCAAGTTAAAAGAAATGGGACATGATGCTTACATAATAGACAAAATTCGTACATTTTCTGGTTGGCGACGCTTGTATCATAGTTATTCTTATAAGCATTACTTTTCTTGGTATAGATTCTTGAAATTTAATAAGGAGTTTTTGGCTCCTAAAACACCACTCTGTACATCTACAAAACAATTGATAGCAACTTTCCCATCTTTACATTTTGATGCTGTTATTGTTGGTAGTGATCAGGTATGGAGAGAGTCCTTTATGGGGCACAACTATTTCCTTGATTTTGTTTCAGGAAGTTGTAAACGAATATCCTATGCAGCTTCTTTTGGACTTTCAGAATGGTCCTTAAATGAGGCATTTACTTCAAAGGCAAAACAGCTAATGCAACAGTTTGACAAGATTTCAGTTCGAGAAAAAACAGGAATTGAAATATGTAAAAAGGTATTTGATGTTGATGCTGAACTCGTTCTAGATCCAACGTTATTATGGGATGCTAGGTTCTATGAAGAGAAATTGTTGAATAAAGGTTGCCGTGTAAAAGAACCTAAGGTTGTAGCATATATACTTGGTGAAAACAAAGATCAAAATGTTGCTGCTAAAAATATAGCACAAGAAGAAAATATTGGCTTTGTTGATTTGTGGAGTCATAAATCTTTAGTTCAGGGTCATTATACTGTTGAAGAATGGTTAGGCTATATACGTGATGCAAAGTATGTTATTACTAATTCTTTTCACGCAACTGTCTTTTCTATTTTATTTCATAAACAGTTTGTTGTTCTCAATAATAAAAGTGGTGGTAGTGACAGAATCTCAACGCTTTTGAATTATCTTGGTCTTCAGTATTTATTTGTTTCTACTACTAATAAGGATATATATAAAGCTTTAGGTGCACAAATAGACTATCAACATGTAGATAGATTATTGGCGAATTTGCGAGATGGTTCTTTGAGCTTTTTAAAAAATATATAGCGTTGTTATGAAAAAGAAACTTATAATCTTCCATCCTATTATAGCCCCATATCGTATAGACTTGTTTAATTCGTTAGCTAAGCATTACAATTCACAAATCTGCTTATTTTGGCGTAATTTGAAGGATCAGACTTTTGATTATAGAAAAATAGAAGAGCAATTTGATTTTAAGCCTAGTTATATAGTGAAAGAAGAAATGGGATTCTTGAAATGGATGAAGGAAATCTGGAAAAAATTAAATTCTTCCCATCCTGATATTGTTTTAGGATCTGAATTCGGAATCTCGACTATTATAATCATCTTACATAAGTTTGTAACAAAAAGTCATTATAAAATCGTCATAATCAATGATGATAGCTATGATATGCTTGTAAATAACAATCAATTTACTAAGAGGCATGCTAGGGCTGTAAAGGCAATGATGCCTTTAGTTGATGATGTGATCAATGTTGAGCCTAGAGTTGCAGCTTATAATCAGCAAAAATATCAGAAGGGAATATATTTCCCGATTATCTGTAATGATGTGATTGCCAAGAAAAGGTTAGAGCGTGTACTTCCGATTAGTCAAAATTATGTGAGTAAATATCAGCTTGAAGGCAAAAAGGTTTTGTTATTTGTTGGTCGATTGGTGGTTTTAAAGAATGTGAAGTTTGCTCTACGTGCATTCATAAAAGCTAACTTAGATAATACCATATTTGTGATTGTTGGTGATGGATCAGAAAAAGAAAAACTAGAGAAAATTGCAGCAGGTAATCCTGCTGTTATTTTTACGGGGCGTTTAGAAGGCGATGAGTTATATGCTTGGTATAATGTAGGTCAAGTCTTTACGTTGCCAAGTTACAAAGAACCTTTTGGCGCTGTTACCAATGAAGCTTTAGTTGCTGGATGCAAAGTATTGATCAGCAAGGATGCAGGAAGTAACTGCCTTGTAAAGGATGGGAAAAATGGATATATCATTGATCCACATCATGAAACAAAATTTATCGAAAAGTTAAAGCTTGCTTTTTATAGTATGAAGCCTTTGAAAATGCAGTTGGTAGTTAAGGAAAATATGATGGTTAGCAGTTTTGAAGAGCATATTAAATCTTTATATGCTCGTATGGAGAATTTATAGTTTTTGAAGGATATCTTCAAGATATGCGATTAGCATAATATTTTACCTATGAATAAACAAAGAATTCTTTTTGTCCTACACCTGCCGCCACCCGTACATGGTGCGGCTATGATGGGAAAGTATATTCATGATAGCCGTGTTATCAATGAGGCATTCGAGTGTAAGTATATCAATCTTACTTCTGCCAAGACCTTGCAGGATATTGGTAAGGGAGGAGTGATAAAGTATATCAAGTATCTGATGCTCTTATGTAAGGTGATTCTGAAAGTGATTACCTTTAGACCACAGCTTGTATATGTTACCCCTACGGCTTGTGGCGTTGCCTTCTATAAGGACTTTCTCGTGGTACAGCTTCTAAAACTGATGGGAAGAAAGGTGGTGGTACATTATCATAATAAGGGTGTCGTAACCCGACAGGATAAGAAACTGGATGACTGGATGTATCGTAGATTCTTCAAAGGAATCAAGGTAATCCTGCTGGCTGACGCCTTATATGAGGATGTGAAGAAATATGTGAAACGTGAAGACGTATTAATTTGTGAAAATGGTATTCCAGATACTTCTGATAAGTCTGAAAAAATCATCAGACATAATCCTATACCAAGAATCTTATTCTTATCAAATCTCTTAATCACAAAGGGAGTTATCGTACTTCTTGATGCCTTGAAGTTGCTCAAAGATAAGAATATTGGTTTTGTGTGCAATTTTGTGGGAGCAGAGACCAATGAGATTGATGCTCAGCATTTCCTTGGGGAGGTTCAGAAAAGAGGATTGCAACAAGAGGTGAAATATCTGGGAAAGAGATATGGGAAGGAAAAGGAATATCTCTATCGGTGTTCCGATATTTTCGTTTTTCCTACCTATTATTATAATGAATGTTTCCCGCTGGTTTTGCTGGAAGCCATGCAAATGCATCTTCCTTGCATCTCGACAACAGAAGGTGGTATCAGTAGCATCATCAATGATGGTGAAAACGGCTATCTGGTGGAGATGAATAATCCAATAGCTCTTGCTGATAGCATTGAAAAACTATTGAAAGATGCTGATTTAAGAAAGAATATGGGAGAGAATGGATGGAAGAGATTCAAAAGTGATTTTACTTTGGAGGCTTTTGAAAAACGAATGGAATTCTGCTTGAAAAAGGCTTTGAAGTAAAAAAATACGGAGCGATATATAGAGAAAGAAAGTAATATTTTATGGAGAAATACTTTAATATCAACTATGAATTCTCGCCTCGGGAAGTAGGGCGAAGAATCGATGAACAATTATCAAAAAACGAGTCTGACTATATCTGCGTGGCGGATGGAGTAATCCTGAACAACGCTAATAGAAAGCCGGACTACTTAAAGATTGTAAATGGCGGTATGTTTGCTATCTGCGACAGCGGATATGTGCCGCTCTACATCAAATGGCTGTATGGTAAAAGGTATCCGCAATACTGCGGTAGCCAGATTTTCAAGGACTTGGTCAGTTCGCAGAAATACCGGATGTTCTTTATGGGTACCAACCAGAGAACACTCGACGGGTTAAAAGAGAACCTGAAGGCGATGAACCCGAAGGTAGAGAACATGAGCTTCTATGAACTGCCCTTCAAGGCTGTGGATGAGTTTGACTATCCTGCCATCGCAAAGATGGTGAACGAGGATGGGGCGGATATCATCTGGGTGGCGCTGGGCGCTCCGAAACAGGAAATCTTTATGAGCAAACTGAAACCTTATCTGAAAAGAGGGGTGATGATTGCCGTGGGGGCTGCCTTTAAGTTCTACAGCGGACAGGATGAGAAGCGTGCGCCGAAATGGATGCTCGATGCGCACATGGAATTTGTTTACCGCATCTTCTGCGACCCGAAAAAACAGTTGAAGAGATGTGGCTGGATTGTGGTTACCCTGCCTATGCTGCTTTATCAGGAGTGGAAGCGTAAACGTTTCATGCAACTATAGATAATACATTATAGAAAATGCAATAAAAAGTAACAATTTAGACTATTTACTTTTATGATTGAACCAATTTATATTTTCCTGCTGGTAGCACTTGTTGTGTCTGTCACCATCGCCATGCTGGTGTTGCCTAACATCCTCCTTATCTCGCATAAGAAGAAACTCTTTGACATGCCGGACAAGAGAAAGGTGCATCATGCGCCGGTTCCCCGTCTGGGCGGACTCTCGTTCTTCCCTGTGATGCTTATTACCATGGGCGGCCTGGTGCTGATATATCATCTGATGGGACTGAGCAGCGGGTCGATGCACGGGGAGGTGCCTTATGAGTTCCTGGCGCTGCTGGTGGGTAGCATGATGCTGTTCCTGGTGGGACTTGCCGACGACCTGATTGGAGTGGGGTACAAGAAGAAGTTCCTGGTGCAGATAGTGGCGGCATCACTGCTCGTGGCTTCGGGCGTGTGGATTAAGTCGCTCGACGGACTCTTCGGAATCTATCAGTTGTCGCCATGGGTGGGCATGCCTTTCACCGTGCTCATCGTGGTGTACGTAACCAATGCCATCAACCTGATTGACGGCATCGACGGTCTGGCTTCCGGACTCTGTGCCATCTCACTGGTGGCACTGGCGGGTCTGCACATCTGGCTGCATCTGTTTTCCTTTGCCCTGCTCTGCATTACGGCGCTGGGTGTGATTATCCCTTTCTGGTTCTACAACGTGTTTGGAAATGCCATGAGGGGCAGGAAGCTCTTTATGGGCGATTCGGGTTCGCTGTCGCTGGGCTACATCATCAGTTTTCTGATGATTCACCTGAGCACGGTGGATGTGAGCCCGCATGTGGTGTCTGACTACAACATGGTGTTTGCCTTTACCACGATGCTGGTGCCGCTGCTCGACGTGGTGAGAGTGGTGGGTCACAGACTGAGAAACAGGCAGAATCCGTTCTTGCCTGACAAGAGCCACATCCACCATAAACTGCTGAGATGCGGACTGAGGGTGAGACAGGTGATGGTGGCTATCTGCCTGCTCTCGCTGATGTTCATCCTGCTCAATTTCCTGATGATCGGCCACGTAAACATCACGTATATCCTGGGCATCGACATTGCTGTATGGATAGTGTTCCACCTGGTGCTGGATGTCATCCTACACACCAGGAGGGCGGAAATGGATATTTAATCCTCTAAATATAAATACAAGATATTCCCGGCTCGGAGATTCTAAGGAATCTCTGGGTCAGGATTTTTGCGTTTGTGGGGGTGGTGGATGGGGCGTGGCAGCATGGGGAAAGTTATATGATTGGAGAATGTGTAAAAATATATAAAAAGATAAGCCAAGAAGGGCATTTCTGAGTTTAATTGCTTAACTTTGCAATTGAACATTCATTATTATAGATATGCCTAAGGTAAGAATTAAAAATATAGGCCCAATTGTTGATACGGGAGACATCGCTTTGTCTGCCGTAATGCTTATTGTGGGTAAACAGTCTTCGGGAAAAAGTACCTTTATGAAAATATTGTGCTTCTGTCGCTGGATAGAAAAGCGAATCATGCTTGATGGCGAGAATCTGCTGAAGAAATATACCCATTATGGCCGATTCCTGAAAGAGCTGAAGAAGTTTCATCGTTTCGATGATGCTTTCTTTGCTGCTGATTCTTATATCTTTTATGATGGTGATTGCCTTACCATCGAGATGGATGGCGTGAAGGCGAATGTGAAAATCAGAAAGAAAGCGAATTTCAAAACTGAGCGCTATAATGCAAAACTGAGTTTTATTCCTTCGGAACGCAATCTGGTTTCGGCTATTCAGAACATTGATAAGGTTTATCGCTCATCTGACTATGATTCGATATTTAATTATCTTCTGGAATATCAGGAGGCGAAGAAGGAATATGATATCAAGCATCCGCTGAGAATTCCATTTGATGATAATATGAAATATTATTATGATAAGGTTACGGATTCTGACAGAATCGTGCTTGAGAAGGTGGGTAGAACGATAGCGCCTGTTTATGCTTCAAGCGGTATACAGTCGGCGTTGCCGTTGGCTGTGCTTGTGGATTATATTACCGGACAGGTGGGGAAGATTCCGAAGTCGAGCCTTACTGATTTAACAAGTTTGGTGGCAAAGATTGTGCTGGATGATGAGAATAAAGAAATCAGTGCGGATGATGTGATTAAGGGAACTAAGATGTATAGATATAAATTCGCCCAGCTGTATATTGAGGAGCTGGAAGAAAATCTGTTTCCGAAGTCGCAGTTTGCGATGGTGAAGGAGATTGTGAAGAATATCAAGAAGGCCTATGAGCAGTCGGGGGCAAATAGCTATGTGGTTATGACCACCCATAGTCCGTATGTGCTGACTTCTCTGAATGTGCTGATGAAGGTGGCACTGGCTAAGGAAAAGAAGCTTGATGAGAAAATGAAAGAAATGCTGGAATATGCAATCCCGATTTCATGGTATTCGGCATACTGCATGACAGATGAAGGAAAAATGGAGAATATCGTGGATGATGAATACCATTTTATCATGGGTGATTATCTTGATTCTCTTTCTGATGAAATATCTGAATTATCTTCTGAACTTGATGAGATGATATATGGGAATGAATAATAGTTTTTTGGCAGGTTATCTGGCTGAAAAGGAAGTTAGAAAATGTTCGAAAATCAGTCTGAAGGAGCGTTCGGCAGTTTATTTGCTGAACTTCGTTCCTCCGATGGACTGTGTGGCTTATCAAGTAGATGGTAACATTATAAAAGGTGCTTAAAGTCTGGACAGCCTGACTTTTTGAGGCAAGAAAAACTGAAATAAATTTCATTAGACTGCGTTTGATTATGGCAAGAAAATTATATCCTATAGGAATTCAGACATTTGAACGGATCCGCAAGGAGGATATGTTCTATGTAGATAAGACGGAATACATCTATCAGATGACACATACCGATGGAACGTATTTCTTCCTGAGCCGACCACGCCGTTTCGGCAAGTCGCTGCTGGTTTCCACCTTCAAAAGTTATTTTGAGGGCAAGAAGGAACTCTTCGAGGGGCTTGCCGTCGAGAAGCTGGAGAAGGAGTGGAATACTTATCCCGTGCTGCACTTCAGCCTGGCTGGAGGCAAACATATGGAGAAGGAACAGCTGGATCGATACCTCTTATATATATTAAAGGAAAATGAGGATAGGTTTGGAGTAGATTGTGATTCTCCAGATCCGAACGTTCGTTTGCTCAACTTGATAAAAACTGTTACAGCAAAGACTGGTAAGCAGGCGGTGGTGCTCATCGATGAATATGATGCACCGCTGCTGGATGTGGCTCACGAGAAGGAAAAACTCGATGTCTTGCGCAATACGATGCGCAATTTCTACAGTCCTTTGAAAGATTGCGAGCCATTGCTTCGCTTCGTTTTCCTGACGGGCATTACGAAGTTTTCGCAGTTGAGCATCTTCAGCGAGCTGAACAATATCACCAACGTGAGCATGGATGAGCCTTATGCCGGTATCTGCGGTATCACCAAAGAGGAACTGTTGACCCAGATGAGCGATGACATCGACGCTCTTGCCGAGCATCTTGAACTGAGCAGGGAGGAGACCATCCAGGAGCTTAAAGACCATTATGACGGTTATCACTTCACTTGGCCATCTCCTGATGTGTTCAATCCTTATAGCTTGCTGAATTGCTTTGCCAAGCAGGAAATGGATGATTACTGGTTCGGATCGGGCACACCTACCTATCTCATCAATATGATGAGAAAATATGAATTCCTGCCTGCAGACCTTGGCGAGGCCATAGAGGTGGGCAAGAAGGACTTTGATGCCCCCACAGAAACGATGACCACCATCGTACCTTTGCTCTATCAGAGCGGGTATGTCACCATCAAGGGATATGACAAACCGACAAAGTTGTATCAGTTGGCATTGCCTAACCAGGAGATTAGGGTGGGGCTGTATGGTAGTCTCTTGCCTCATTATCTGACGGACAAGTCTGCGAAGGCTAACACGACCATCGCCAAGATGTCGGTATTGGTAAAGAAGGGGGATATGGATGCTGCCTTCTGCCTGCTGAACGACTTTTTGGAGACGGTGCCTTACTGTGACAATACTAACTACGAGGGGCATTGGCAGCAGACGCTCTACATCATGTTTGCCCTGCTCACCAACTATAGCATCCATGTGGAACCGCATACTGCGAAGGGCAGAATCGATATCACGATGGAAACGGCAGATACCATCTACGTGATGGAACTGAAGTTCAACAAGAGTGCCGAGGAGGCTCTCGCCCAGATTGAGGCAAAGCACTATGTCGACGCCTTCAAAATGAGCGGCAAGAAGGTGGTGAAGATAGGCTTGAACTTCTCGGTGAAGGACGAGGTGAACTGTCTGGAATGGAAGATAGGATGACAAGATCTTATAGTCCTGTATATTTCCTGATAGCCTTGATGAAGGTATCGCCATATTTATTGAGCTTGAATTCTCCGATACCACTGATCAGGCTCATGGCATTCTTGGTGGTAGGTTTCATCCTTGCAAGTTCATGAAGGCTCTTGTCGCTGAGTACGATATATGGAGGATAACCCTGTTCGTCGGCAAGGTTCTTGCGTATCTTTCTGAGGTGTTCAAAGAGCCCTTTGTCTTCCACGCCTTTCGAGTCTTCCTGGAAGATGACACGTTCGGCATGCACCTCAGGAATGAGATTTCCCGGCTGGGCGATGGTGCCCTTTCTGTTGCGTACCGTTTTCTGTGGGCGGGTGGCTTTATCATCTTCTTCGATATAAGCCAGCGAAACATGATGTTCTCCCTTCAGTACCTTCCAGCCTAAATCGGTAACCTTCATGTAGTTGTGGTTGTTGTAGGCAATCTCGAAGAATCCCATCTGCAGCATCTGCAGCAGATAAGCATTCCAGTCCTTAGATGTTGTATCCCTGCCCACACCGAAGGTTTTCATCTCGTTGTATTTGTTTTTCACAACGGCAGAAGAATGCATGCCTCTCAGAATCTCGATGCAGGTACCTACTGCTATATGCTCACCCGAACGGACCACGGCACTCAGGGCTTTCTGGGCTCTGATGGTGCCGTCGAAGGTGCGTGGAGGATTCTTGCAAACATCACAGTTGCCGCAGTTGCAGGATGATGTCTCGCCAAAATAATTCAGCAGAATGCGTCGTCGGCATACTCTCGATTCGGCATATTCCTCCATGCGGCGCAGTTTCTCCATGTTCACATCACGCTGTCCGCTTTCTTCACAGAAAGAACGGAGGGTGATGATGTCGGCCATCGAATAGAACAGCACGGTATCTGATGGTGCTCCATCTCTTCCGGCTCTACCTATTTCCTGATAGAAACTCTCTATGCTTTTAGGCATATTATAGTGGATTACCCAGCGCACATTACTCTTGTCGATGCCCATTCCGAAAGCGATGGTAGCACATACCACCTGAATCTGGTCCATCTTGAACCGCTCCTGTACTGATGCTCTGGTCTGGGCAGTCATTCCGGCGTGATAGGCTGCGGCATTGATACCCAGATCGATAAGTTCCTGAGCTACCATTTCGGTGTTCTTGCGGGAGAGACAGTAGATGATGCCTGCTTCTTCCGGATGATTACTGATGAAGCGGGTGATGTATTGGAGCTTTGCCTTTTTGGTGCTCTCCTGTCTTACGGTGAGGGAGAGGTTGGGGCGGTCGAAACTGCTTACGAACGTCTGCCCATTGAGATGAAGCTGGCGTATGATATCTTCGCGCGTTATCTTGTCGGCTGTGGCTGTGAGCGCCATCACCGGGACATTGCGGAAATTCTCGTGCAGCATACCGAGTTGCGAATACTCCGGACGGAAATCGTGTCCCCACTGGCTGATGCAGTGGGCCTCGTCAACGGCAAAGAGCGAAATCTTGATGTTGCTGAATAAATAAGGTATCTCGCTGATGAGTTTTTCGGGCGAAACATAAAGAAGTTTCAGTTCTCCCTTCTCGCATCGGCGGCGGATGATGAGTTCATCGGTCGTGTCGTTTCCACTGTTCAGTGCCTCTGCCGGGATACCGTTTGCCTTGAGCGCCTCCACCTGGTCGTGCATCAGACTGATGAGCGGTGAAATGACCACAGCGGTACCTTCCATCGCTAATGCGGGAACCTGGTAGCACAGACTCTTACCACCACCAGTCGGCATGAGAACCAGACAGTCGTGTCCCTGCATTACCTCTTTGATAATCGTTTCCTGGTTGGGGCGGAAGGAATCGTATCCAAAATAGCTTTTTAATATCTCGTTTATCTGCATGATTGCCGTTTTATGTTTTCTGCCTTTACCGGCATGTTTTTGTCTTGATTTTCATGCAAAGGTAATGAATAATCTGCATAAATAAAAGTTTTCTCCAAGAAAAAGTGCATATTTCAAGTAAAAAACTTTGCAAAGAGCGAAAAACAGGAGGAAAAGTTTGGTATGTGGAAAAAATGTATTACTTTTGCATGGTAAATACAGATAAAAATGGCAAAATGTAATGTAAACACTCAAGAGCGATTTGCCGATATCCAGATGCTCCGTTATGAGCTGAAGGGTTTCGAAAACCTGTCGCTCACACAGAAAATTTATATTTATTGCTTGTCGAAGGCAACCCTCTTGGGACGTGATATCACCTTCGACCAGCAGGGCAAATACAACCTGCGCATCCGTAAAACCCTGGAGGCTGTATACCTTCATTACGAGGGTAATCGCGAAAGCGAAGATTTCAAGGCTTTCGAAGTTTATCTGAAGCGTGTCTGGTTTGCCAGCGGCATCCATCATCACTATGGATGTGAAAAGTTTGTGCCAGGATTTTCAGAGGAATCTTTCTATGAGATGGTTGAGGCTGTAGCCGATGAATATCTGCCTCTTTCCAAGGGACAGAGCAAGGAAGACCTGTTGGGCATTCTGGTGCCTGTCATCTTCAATCCGGAAGTTATGCCTAAGCGCGTGAATCAGACGGATGGCGAGGATCTGGTACAGACTTCAGCCTGCAATTTCTATGAGAATGTTTCTCAGGCAGAAGTAGAACGTTTCTATGCCAGGATGAAGGAAGAGGGCAACGAACAGGCACCTTCGTATGGACTGAACTCTAAACTGACCAAGCGTAATGGTGAACTGGTGGAGCTGAAATGGACAGAAGACGGCCTCTATGGCGCAGCTATCAAGGAGATTGTTTCCTGGTTGCTCCGTGCTCAGAAATATGCAGAAAATGAGGAACAGAAACATCTCATCGATCTCCTGGTGAAGTGTTATCGTACAGGCGATCTGAAGGATTTCGACCGTTACAGCATTGCCTGGGTGCAGCAGCACGAGGGAATGATTGATTTCATCAACGGATTTATCGAAGTGTATGGCGATCCGCTCGGACTGAAAGGTACTTGGGAAGGCATCGTAGAATATAAGGATCTTGAAGCAACGAAGCGCACCCAGACCATCAGTCAGAATGCCCAGTGGTTTGAGGACCATTCACCTGTAGACCCACGTTTCCGCAAGCCGGAGGTGAAGGGTGTTACAGCCAATGTCATCTGTGCGGCGATGTTGGGTGGCGAGGAATATCCAGCTTCTGCCATCGGCATCAATCTTCCGAATGCCAACTGGATCCGTCAGGAATATGGTTCTAAGAGTGTGACCATCGGTAACCTGACCGAGGCATATAACAAGGCAGCTCAAGGCAATGGTTTCCGCGATGAATTCGTTATCGACGAGGATACCATCAGTCTGATGAATCAGTACGAAGATATTACAGATGATCTGCATACCGACCTGCATGAGTGTCTGGGACATGGTAGCGGACAGCTTTTGCCTGGTACCGACCCTGATGCACTGAAGGCGTATGGCAGTACGATAGAAGAGGCGAGAGCCGATCTTTTCGGACTCTATTATGTAGCAGACCATAAATTGGTAGAACTGGGTCTGACTCCGAATGATGAGGCATACAAGGCTCAGTATTACGGTTATCTGATGAACGGACTGCTCACCCAGACCATCCGCATCAAGGAAGGCGACAAGATAGAGGAAGCCCACATGCGCAACCGTGCGCTGATAGCCTGGTGGGTGATGGAACATGCCGAGGGTGCTGTGGAACTGGTGAAGATGGATATGAGCTATGCTTCTGCCGAGGATGCTTTGAAGGACAGTGAGGGCAATATCATTACGACGAAGACTTATGTGAAGATTAATGATTATGCCAAGCTCCGCCATCTCTTCGGTGAGTTGCTTGCTGAAATTCAGCGCATCAAGAGTGAGGGTGATTTCGAGGCTGCCCGCCTGTTGGTAGAGAAGTATGCCGTGAATATCGATCCGGAATTGCATCGCGAGATACTGGCAAGATACAAGAAACTGAATCTCGCTCCATACAAGGGATTCATCAATCCGAAGATGACGCTGGAGATGGATGAAGAAGGCGAAATTACAGACGTGGTATTGGATTATGAGGAGAGCTATGTCGACCAGATGTTGCGCTACTCTGATGAATACGGAACGCTTTAGAAAGTTAATAGTGAGTCCACTTTAAAAAGGGACATATTTTGAATCCAGTCTGGCCAGTGTGGTCAT
>OGPW01001832.1_pt1 | contig 13301 bp, 10 predicted proteins | sample 1553061 | NCBI WGS metagenome assembly OGPW01 (sample SAMEA2580292, study PRJEB22360) | human gut metagenome | biome: human gut; feature: human-associated habitat; material: faeces | place: Denmark | collected 2008/2010
AGCGGCGGCGGACGCCTTCAAGAAATCGCGACGCTTCATGCCCTTGTCCAACAGAGCCAAGAACATCACCCTCCTCTTCTCGTGTCTTTTCTGACAACCCGAATCTTACGGAGGGCGCCCCTTCCATAGGTAATGCTTATATTGTAATCTTGTAAATGCTTGAAAGGCATGTTCGCGCTACACGTCCTTGCCGATCGAAGGAAACAGACCAGGCAGAGAAGAGCGTCGCGCGAACCGGGGAATCGAAGGGGGAACCATGGAACTGAGAACGCTCCGCTATTTCGTCACCGTCGTCCGCGAGGGATCCATCACGGCGGCGGCCAAGTCGCTGCATGTCACCCAGCCGACGCTCTCGCGCCAGCTGGCCGCTTTGGAAGACGAGCTGGGACACCTTCTGTACCAGCGCAACCGCAAGGGTATCGAGCTCACCGAGCAGGGCGTCATCCTGCGCCGCTACGCCGAATCCATCCTCGCTTTGGCCGATAAGGCCGAGGAGGAAATCGCCCTTCCCACCCACTCCATCGCCGGCAAGGTGCACATCGCCGCCGGCGAAACCCAGGCCATGGAGCTTATCGCCGAGGCCATGAAGCGCACGAGCGCCGCCTACCCCGGCATCACTTTCGAGCTGTACAGCGGCACCTCGGCCGACCTCATGGACAACTTCGTGCGCGGCTTCTACGATTTCCTTCTGGAATGCGAGTTGCGCAGCCATGTGGACATGCACACCTTGCGCCTACCCCACACCGACACGTGGGGTCTCCTTGTCCGCCGCGACAACCCCCTGGCAGCAAAGGCGGCCGTCATGCCCGAGGACCTGCTGGACCAGCCGCTCATCAGCTCGCGCCAAGGCGTGAAGGTGGGCGTGCTCGGCCAATGGCTGGGAGACTTGGCCGACGAGATGGACGTGCGCGCCACCTACAACCTGCCACTGAACGCCAAGTTCCTCGTGCGGCAGGGCATCGGTAGCGCGTTCACCTATCGCGGCCTGTTCGAGGCCAACGAGCTGAGCGACTTGGCTTTCGTACCGCTGTCCCCCACTTTGGAATCCACCCAGGGCCTCGTCTGGCGCAAGACCCTCCCCACCCGCCAAGCCCAAGCTTTTTTGGATACGTTGAAGGGCCTCTGCGCCGAGCGCGATTTCGAAAATCCGCCGGCAGATGCCAGTTGAGGGCAGAAATGGCGCGACGCACCTTCCCAACGCCGGCCATTTCAAGGTTGAACTGGCATTTTCAACCATTTCGGCCCTGAACTGGCACCTTCCATCGGCCATTTCTGCGTCGAAGTGGCATTAGCCCGCCCGAATGCTGAAGACTCCGAAGTTCGCCGGCTCGTTTAGCAGCCGAAGAGCTCCTCCGTCTTTTCCATGCGCTCGATGATCGGCACGTCGAAGGGGCAGCGGGGCTCGCAGTCGCCGCAAGCGATGCAGGCGCCGGCCGTGACGTCCATGGCCTTGTAGTGGGCCGCCACCGAGGCGGGCACCTCGCCCGCCATCTCGGCCAAGTCGGCGAACTTGTTGGAAAGCGCGATGTTGATGCCCACCGCACACGGCGCGCAGTGCCCGCAGTAGGTGCACTGGCCCAGGTAGGCGTGCTTGGGCGCGGCGGCGAGCACGCTCGCGTAGTCGCGCTCGGCGGCCGTGGCATCCCCGTAGGCGAGCGCTTCCTCCAGCTGCTCCACGGTTTCCACGCCCACCATGACACTTGCCACGGCCGGGCGAGTCAGCGCGTAGTGGATGCACTGCACGGGCGTGAGCGCCACGCCGAAGGGCGATGCGTCGGCGGAAAGCAGCCGGCCGCCCGCATAGCCCTTCATCACCGTGAGGGCCGTCTCCGTCTGCTCGGCCTTAGCGTACAGGCGGGCGCGCACCGGTTCGATGCCGTCGCCGGCCACGTTCTCGTAGTCGCCGAACAGGTCGTTGATGTCCTCGGAGGCCGGCAGCATGTCGAAGGCCGGGTTCAGCGAGAACATGACGACCTCAATCTCCGGCTCGTCGCAGGCGAGCAGCGCCACCTCCGGGTTGTGGGTGGAAAGGCCTACGTGCCCGATCTTGCCAGCGGCCAAAAGCTCGCGCACGTAGGCGATGAAGGGGCCGTTCATGATGGCACGGAACTCGTCGCAGGCGTCCACGTAGTGGATCATGCCCAGCTCCACGTGGTCGGTGTGCAGGCGCGCGAGCAAATCCTCGAAGGCCGGGCGCACCTGATCCAGCTCGCGGGTGCGCACGTACTGGCCGTCCTGCCAGGTACTGCCGATGTGCCCCTGGATGATCCACTGATCGCGCGTCGGCTCAAGCGCCTCGCCGAGGGCCGAGCGCACCGCCGGGTCGCTCATCCAGCAGTCCACGATGTTCACGCCGGCCGCCGCGCCCCGGGCGGCCATGGCGTTCACCTCGGCCTGCTCCATCTTGCCGATCCACTCGGCCCCGAACCCGATGACGCTCGCGCGAAGGCCCGTACGGCCCAGCTTCCGATATTCCATAGAGCACCTCTCTTCTTCGCAAACCTGTCGTTCCCCGCTGTTGCGTATTAAATCACTTAGAGTAAGCTCCAAGTAAATGGAACTCCGTGAAACCCTTCTGCATTCTCGGCCGTTGACGTCGCGTTGATGCGGCGCGGGCGTACACTGGCGGCGTCAGCGACCTGCGCTGCGACAGGTCCCCCAAGCGCTGAAGGAGGCGCCCATGCTGAACCATTTCTGCAAGAAACCGCTCTGGGAATGCACGCAAACCCTGGCCGCCGTGGCCCAGGGCCGTACCCCCGCCGACACCGTGATCACAGGCGCGCGGCTCGTGAACGTGTGCACGGCCGAAGTGCAAGACGGCATCGACGTGGCCATTGCCGAGGGACGCATCGCCTACGTGGGGCAAAGCGCCGCCCACTGCATCGGCGAGAGCACCCGGGTCATCGATGCCGCCGGGCAGGTGATCGCCCCCGGTTTCCTGGACGGTCACATCCATGTGGAGTCATCGATGATCGGCGCCGGCGAATACGCCCGCGCCGTCGTGCCCCACGGCACCGTGGGCATCTACTGGGATCCCCACGAGGTGTGCAACGTGCTCGGCCTTCCCGGCGTGCAAGTGATGATGGAAGACGCCGCGCGCACACCGCTGAAGGCCATGGTGACCACGCCTTCCTGCGTGCCGGCCGTACCCGGCTTCGAGGACACCGGCGCGGCCGTCGGGCCCGTCGAGATAGCCGAGTCCATGACCTGGGACGGCGTAGTGGGCCTCGGCGAGATGATGAACTTCCCCGGCGTGCTGGCCGGCACCGATCACGCCCACGGAGAGCTAGCCGCGACCCTTTCCGCCGACAAGGTGGTCACGGGCCACTACTCCATCCCCGAGACCGATCAGGGGCTGAACGCGTACGTCGCCAGCGGCGTGCGTTGCTGCCACGAGTCGACCCGCGCCGAGGACGCGCTCGCAAAGATGCGCCTCGGGCAGTACGCCCAACTGCGCTACGGCTCGGCGTGGCTCGATCTGCCGAACCTGGCCGCCGCCATCACCGAGACCGGCATCGACACGCGCTTCGCGAACCTCATCTCCGACGACACGCACCCGCACACGCTCGTCGCCAACGGGCACCTCGACTACATCCTGCGCAAGGCCGTGAAATGCGGCATCGACGTAGTGACCGCCATCCAGATGATGACCATCAACACCGCCACCTGCTTCCGTATGGACAACGAGCTGGGCTCTATCACCCCGGGCAAGTGCGCCGACATCGTGTTTTTGGACAACCTGGAGGATCTGAACGTCACCCGCGTGCTCATCGACGGCGACATCGTCGCCGAGAACGACGCGTGCACGTTCGATCTCGCGCCCTTCGCCTACCCGGCCTGGGTGACCCATTCCATGCGCTTAGGGCGTGCCATCACCCCCGAAACGTTCCGCGTGGCGGCGCCGGCTGGCGCAGATGAGGGCGATGCGGTGACCGTGCGCGTCATCGAGGTGCTGCCGGGCTCGGTTCCCGACCGCGAGGCTCGCGCCGCGCTCACCGTAACGGACGGAGCCCTGGAAAGCGACCTTGGCCAGGACGTGCTGAAGACCTTCGTGTTCGAGCGCCATCACGAGACGGGCACTTTCGGCGTCGGCTTCACCAAGGGCTTCGGCATCAAGCGGGGCGCCATGGCCTCCACCGTGGCCCATGACGCCCACAACCTGCTCGTGGTGGGCACCAACGATGCGGACATGGCGCTGGCGGCCAACACGCTGGCCGAGGTGGGCGGCGGCATGGTCGTGGTGGCCGACGGCAAGGGGCTGGCCAAAGTTGTAGTAACCGATGGCACCGCATTCGCTCTTACCAGTGAAGACGGAAGCTATATGATTGATGCTGATGAGAAGGCCCACTTTATCTATGTAGTGACACCTTCAGGCTATATGGCTCCTTGCAACGGGGGTACTCCCGTCTTCTATAAGACTCTGAACGAGAACAGCCACGATTTCCAGCTCCATCGCTGGGGAACAGTAGGAGGCAAATACGCCATGATGGCAGCAGCCGATACACAACCGCGCGGAGAGAACGCATTCCATCGGCTTGAAACGGAAGCTTTCCCCGACCTCAAGCAAGTGGGCTTTGAATATATGAGCCAGAATATTCCTGCTTTCGCCATCTTCTTGGGTGACATCTTATGGGATAACCTGGAAATGTTTCCCCACATCAAGCAAGAGATAGCAAAGATCCAAATTCCCATCTATCCGGTTATCGGCAACCACGACCACGACAATGAGGTGAGCGACGATGATACCAGTGCACATCTTTATCGGCATTTCTTTGGACCCACTTACTATGCGTTCAATGCTGGAAAAGACTATTATATCGTTTTGGACAATATCCTTTATAAAGGAAACAAGAAGTATGAAGTGGGGCTCAATGATCAGCAGCTCAATTGGGTGAAGAGCTATCTGCAGTACGTCCCCAAAGGGGCTCATCTGTTTGTTTGCATGCATGCTCCGGCATACTTCTATAACGAGAACTACAAGTTGGGACGCGTAGCCGAGTTACTCGACCTTTTCGAGGGTTATAAGGTAGATATTCTCAGTGGTCACACTCATGTACAATGCAACACACAAATCAGAAACAACATTCGTGAGTACAATATCGCCTCCATCGGAGGCGCATGGTGGTTATGGGACGGCATCTATAGCAAAGACGGTACCCCTATTGGCTACCAAGTATTCGAATCCGGCAAGAACGGAATTGCAAATTATTTCAAGTCATTAGGACATGACCGTGACTATCAGTTCCGTTACTATCCCGTGGGTACAGTACCCGGCCATGAAGACGAACTCTGCGTCAAGGTATGGAATTGGGATAACCGCTGGAAAGTGGAATACTACGAAGACGGGAAGTTGAAAGGCGAAATGAAGCAGTATAAAGGCATGGATCCTGATTATGATTTCTTCCTGCAGCGCAAAGCTGTCACAGAGGGAAAGGATATGAAGGAACGTGGTCGCCAAGCTAACAAGAATGCTTATTTCTTTTTCTCTACAAAACCGAGCGATAAAGCAAAGAAAATAAAAATCGTGGTGACTGACGCCAACGGGAAAAGCTACGAGCAGTCTTTGGAACATTAAGTAAACAGACAGATAGTAATCGGTACCTGATTATGAGCCATTCCCTGCTCCTCGTTATTCAGCTATCGGTTATTATTCGTACCTTTACCCGAAAAAGGAATGCCACATGATACCCAAGCCCCTCATTACCTACATCGAGACAGCAATCATCCCCCGTTACAAGGAGTTTGACAAGGCACACAACCTCTCACACGTCCGCACCGTCATCGAAGAAAGCCTTGCCCTCGCCCGGCAATATCCCGAAGCGGACGAACGCCTGGCATACGTCATTGCCGCCTACCATGACACGGGACTGTGCCGCGACCGCGCCACCCACCACCTTGTCTCCGGCGAGATACTGATGGCGGACTCTACCCTGCCCCGCAAAGCGCCGCGCCGTCACAGTGGTGCCGTTGTTTGAATCGTCGAACTGGTCGATCACCAAAACAATTTTCATTCAGAGCCTCCATTGCCCGGGGCGTTTTCACGCTCCAATATCTGCTGCAAAAGCAGCGCGGCGCGCGCTTTGCGCCGCTTTGTTTCCTCCGGCGCGGCACTCCATACGCCATCCCTCTGCTCCAGCACATCCCCCTGCGCCGCACCGTGCAGTACGGATTGAAACAGAATCCTGCCGCCGACAAGGAGTGGCACTACCAGCGGTTCCATCAGCATCTCATGGCAAAATATGCACCCGGCGGTTATCTGAAGCTCTGGTTTCCCGAGGGCAAGAATGCGGAACAGCTGAAGAAGCTCCAAGCCATTATCGCAGACGAAGGACAGCTGCGGCAAGTTTTCAACCGAATATTCGAGGAGGAAAAGTAATAGCGGTATCAATGAAGCATATGCCCCATTTCATTTCCGACTATGGAAACGGTTTGTTTCCTATAATGGAACAGAGTGTTCTCTATAAGGAAACAAAGTGTTTCCTATAACGGAACAAATCGTTTTATCCCGTCGAAACAAGTCGTTTCATACAAGAGAAACAATCTGTTCCGACGGGGTGTAACAAAGTGTTCAGTACTGTGAACTAATACAATAGCTCTATTTAGAAGGTCTCACAAGATAAGTATCCGCCTCCATAAGTATAAAGACTTATGGGCGTGCCAACATGAGGAAATCATAAAACTCACAGATGGACTGGCCTTCGGTTTCTGATTCGAAGACAAAGAAGAGCGGCTGCTTTCCCTTATGCAGCTTTGCCGGAATAGAGAGCGGAGCATAGAACTCCCTGCAAGTGCTGCCAGCCTTCACATCCACAAGTCCTATCTCTACACCGCCTTTTGTTGTCCAAGGGCTACCCAGCATGATGCGGATGCGTCCGTCGGTATCTTCAGCCTTCAACCTTAACTGCATCTGCAAAGACTTATCTCGCGGAACGGCATTCATATTCAAGTATTTATATCCTACAATCGACCCACTTGTATTATTCACCACCGGAGCGAACGGGATTTTGTGGTTGTTATCGCCGGCATAGGGATTATTATCCCGGTACACAGGCCGGATGTAAGACCCCGTGTAGACATAATGGGGATAGACCTCTTTGATACCTCCGGGATTGGTGTGCCAACAAGCCAACCCGGCCGAGATGCGCTGCATAGGATTGAGCCCTTCAAGAAGGAAACCCTCAGAGTTGAATTCCCCGCGCGAAATCACGACTTTCCCACCTTTTCCTTTTTCCACCTTTACATCAATGGCCGACACCATAGCCTGGCGTGCATAGCAATCAGTACCTATCTGGCGATGATAGAACACGTACCATTGCCCTCCTATCTTGCAGATACTGCCATGCGTATTTCCACCGGGCATGGCCGAAGCTATCACATTGCCTTTTTCATCATACTCGCGCGCACGGGCATCGATGATTGTTCCGCCATAGGTCCAGGGACCCAGAGGATGCTCGCTATAAGCGTATGCCAGCGTATAGTTGCTGGCGTTCGGCAAGCCATCTTCACCCTCAGCGGTAGTACGGCTATAGATAAACACATACTTATCCTCAATCTTGCGGATGGAGGATGCCTCAAAGAAGCGGAATATACCTTCCTGCCGATAGCCTGAAATCATGTTCTCCACCACTTCGGTACCCGGCTTTACCGTGCACATGGTAGCAGGGTCCAACTCCGCGCCATGCGAAATGCCAAATCCCCAATAACCATACACACGTCCATCATCATCGACAAACACTGCGGGGTCGAATCCCAAACAACCGAAAGTCTCGCGAGGACGCTCCTTATGCCAGTTGCATACCGTAAACGGGCCATCGGGACGGTCGCTTTTGGCAATCATGGAATTGCGTCCACCACCTTGATTATTCGGAAAGAGGTAGTAAGTTTTCTTACCATCGGCATCGGTAGTTACTGTCACGTCAGGGGCAAAAAGCACGTCGTCGGTTCCATCAGCATTCAGTTTATACAGCTCGGGCGACTCATTGACTTTAAATATCACGCCGTCATATCTCCAACGGGTCAGGTCCTCTATGGGTGCTGACCACACCACTTGGTCACGTCCGCAATACATCCACTTGAGATTATCGTGCGAACCATAAATATAAAGACGGTACTTGCCGGGACAGTCAGGATCCTCAAACACATAGGGCTCACCATCAGGAATAAATTCCCAAAGCGGCAGATAAGGATTCTGTGCAGATAATGTAAAAGACAAGCTGATGAGACATGATAAAATCATCAGAATTTTTCTTACTTTGTTTTTCATAATCGCATTGATTTATAGAATGATACTTAAATTTATAATTGCGACAAAACTATCAATTTATCATTTTACTCTCGTGCTTTTAATGCAAATTAACATACCCACTTTCCCCGGTAAGTACTATCTTTGCTTAAAAAAGTGAAGATAGGCTGCACCTCAGCATAAAAAATGAACGCGTTCATTTCATTCTGCCTTCGGTTTGCACTATCTTTGCATCCAATTAACTGAACAATAACTAAAAAACAAGATAACACTATGGCATTAAAAGCTGGTATCGTGGGCCTTCCCAACGTAGGAAAATCCACTCTTTTCAACTGCTTGAGCAGCGCAAAGGCACAAGCGGCAAACTTCCCGTTCTGTACAATCGACGCCCAAATGGGACAAGTGTCCGTACCCGACGAACGACTGACGAAGCTCGCCGAGCTGGTTCACCCGGGGCGTATCGTACCTGCCGTGTGCGACATCGTCGACATTGCCGGACTGGTGAAGGGCGCCAGCAAAGGTGAAGGACTCGGCAACCAGTTCTTGGGCAACATCCGCGAGTGCGACGCCATCATTCACGTGCTGCGCTGCTTCGACAACGGCAACATCGTCCACGTGGACGGTTCGGTGAACCCCGTGCGCGACAAGGAAATCATCGACACAGAGCTGCAACTGAAGGACCTCGAAACCGTGGAAAACCGCATCAAGCGCGTAGAGAAAATAGCCAAGGTGGGTGGCGACAAGGCTGCAAAGATAGAGTACGAACTCCTGCTCCGCTACAAGGATGCCCTGGAACAAGGACAAAGCGCCCGCACCGTCATCCCGCAGAACGACGACGAGGAACAATGCGCCAAGCAGATGTTCCTGCTTACTACCAAACCTGTGCTCTACGTCTGCAACGTGGATGACGTCAGTGCCGCCGGCGGCAACCAGTACGTAGAGCAGGTGCGCGAAGCCATCAAGGGCGAGGATGCCGAACTTATCATCATCTCCGCCCAGACCGAGGCCGATATTGCCGAACTGGAGACATACGAGGAAAAACAGATGTTCCTCGAAGACCTGGGACTGAAAGAGAGCGGTTGCAACCGTTTGATTAAAGCTATCTACAGCCTGCTGAACCTCGAAACCTTCATCACTGCCGGAGAGATGGAAGTAAAGGCATGGACCTATCGCAAGGGATGGAAAGCACCGCAATGCGCCGGCGTTATCCATACGGATTTCGAGAAAGGGTTTATCCGGGCAGAGGTCATCAAGTATGAGGATTATATCAAGTATGGCAGCGAAGCAGCCGTGCGCGAAGCCGGAAAGTTGGGTGTGGAAGGCAAGGAGTATGTGGTGCAGGATGGGGACATCATGCACTTCAGGTTCAATGTGTAATGATATTCATTCCAGATGGCAATGTACAAAGAAAGTACATTGCCATTTTCTAATAAACTCCATACAATAACAATACTGTGAAACAGATTATCTTCCTTTTATTCTTATTGTCCTGTACTGCCGTTTATGCACAACAGCAAGACTCGGTAACCATTCACGGACGGGTGACTGATTACAACGGACAGCCGATAGACAGTGCCAGCGTCTGGTGGCAAAACCCGCAGTTCAATGACATCATAGAAGCCATAACCGACAAAGACGGGCATTACACGGCCCGTATACCCAAAGGGAAATATCAAAGTGCAGCCTCTATTTATCTGCCCTCCTATGCGCACATTGCCATGAAAAGCGGGCTGCCCGAGACTGAACACCGCCTGGAGTTCTGGGCCTGGGATTTCATCGCCGACCGCGACACTACACTCGACATACGTTATCATCGTATGGAAGCTTATGGCCTGCGTGCTTTCTGCATCCCCGGAGCCATGCCTACTTATCAGATATACGTCCGTCCCATGAGCTTGACACGTACCTACCAATGGATGAAAGAAACAAAGCCCGAGTCATTGGTACACGGTGAAAACCTGAGTGACATTGAGCAACAAGAACAAAACAAAGAAGCCAGAGAATGCCAGATGGCTCCCCGCCCCGGGCAACTGAAAGTCACCGTCTGGATAGACGGCGAGAAAGTCCCCGTGCTGATGAAGCAGGAAATAAAAGAATATTTCGACAGCAACGAATATGGCAACGCCTATCTATTGACAGTAGACATGCCCAAGCATCCCAAAAAAGACCTTCCCTACCGTATCTTCAAAGTAGAGCTGGAAGACATGGAAAACGGTGACCGGGGCGAAGGGCTTTACTATATGGAAAAGGAAAACTACGTTCAATAAACCATACACAACAAATGGCAAACAGTAATCTGAAATACCTCATAGCAGGTACCGGCGGCGTAGGCGGAAGCATCGCCGCCTTTCTTTCATTATCCGGCAAAGACGTCACTTGCATTGCACGTGGCGAACCCCTTGCCGCCATACGCGGGAACGGTCTGCAACTGCACTCCGATTTGAAAGGTGAACATTGTCTGAAAGTGGCGGCATTTACCGCAGAAGAATTCCAAGGCAAAGCGGATGTTATCTTCGTCTGCGTCAAAGGTTATTCCGTAGACTCCATTACGGAACTCATCAAACGTGCCTCACACGAGCGTACAGTGGTAATCCCCATCCTGAATGTTTACGGAACCGGTCCCCGTATCCAGCGGTTGGTCCCCGGCGTCACGGTGCTCGACGGCTGCATCTACATCGTAGGATTCGTATCCGGACGGGGAGAAATCACGCAGATGGGAAAGATTTTCCGGCTCGTCTACGGAGCACACCGCAGCACGATTGTTTCCCGTGAAACATTGGAAGCCGTGCAACGCGATTTGCAGGAAAGCGGCATCAAAGCCGAAATCTCCGACGACATCAACCGGGACACATTCGTCAAGTGGTCCTTCATTTCTGCTATGGCCGTCACCGGAGCCTATTACGACGTACCTATGGGCGAAGTCCAGAAACCGGGCAAAGTGCGCGACACCTTTATCGGACTGTCACAAGAGAGGGCGGCTTTGGGCAGGAAGTTGGGTATAGAATTCAAGGAAGACATCGTGCAGTATAACCTCAAAGTAATAGACAAACTCGCCCCTGAAAGTACCGCCTCCATGCAGAAAGATATGGCCAAAGGACATCAGAGCGAAGTACAAGGCTTGTTGTTCGACATGATTACGGCTGCAGAGGAACAAGGGATTGAGGTGCCGACGTATAGGATGGTGGCGGAGAAATTCAAATAAACTGCCACGATGAACTGCCAAACGAGATAATTTCATACCTTTGTCCCGAACAACCCCGTAATTCAGTAATTTAATTCTTCATAAATATGTTATCACTACTCACCATCAACTGGAACCCCGACCCCGAACTATTCAACTTCTTCGGCATATCCATCCGCTACTACGGTTTGTTATGGATTATCGGCCTCGCTTTTGCCTACCTTATCGTGCAACACCAGTACCGCGACCGCAAAATAGACGAAAAGAAATTCGAACCTCTTTTCTTCTATTGCTTCTTCGGCATACTGATAGGCGCACGACTGGGCCACTGCATATTTTACGACTGGGCATACTACCAAGACCACTTCGTTGAAATGATTCTCCCCATCAAGCAGACCGCCGCAGGATGGAAAATGACGGGTTACACCGGCCTTGCCAGCCACGGCGGCACGCTGGGCCTGATTATCGCCCTCTGGATGTACTGCCGCAAGACGAAGATGCACTACATGGACGTGCTCGACATGATAGCCGTTGCCACTCCCATCACCGCCTGCTGCATCCGCCTTGCCAACCTGATGAACTCCGAAATCATCGGCAAACCGACCGACGTGCCCTGGGCATTCATCTTCGAGCGCGAAGACATGCTGCCCCGCCATCCGGCACAGCTCTACGAAGCCATCGCCTACTTCATCTTCTTCCTGGGGATGGTCTGGCTATACAAACGCGGACAGAAGAAACAAGAGACCAAGCTCGAAACAGATTTCAGCACCACCAAGCGGAAATCAACCACCGTGCAGGCCGAAGCCTCCCTGCCCTATCACCGCGGTTTCTTCTTCGGACTCTGCCTGACGGAGATTTTCACCTTCCGTTTCTTCATCGAGTTCCTGAAAGAAAACCAGGTGAACTTTGAGGACAGCATGACGCTGAACATGGGCCAGTGGCTCAGTATCCCGTTTGTGATTATCGGGGTATATTTCATGTGTTTCTACGGGAAGAAAGCTTCCAAATAAACATTTCAGCCCTACATAAGCAACATACCCACCCCTTTCATCTGTGTGGATTTCTCTACTTTTACGGCATCGAAACAGTAACCGTAAATCATATATTTATCATGAAAGAGAAACAACTGATGAAAGGGGCAGCTTTTATGCTGCTAGCAGCAACTGTCATCCCGCCCGCACATGCCCAACTGAAAACAAATGCCGGCGTGCAATACCTGCTTTCCCAGTCGAAAGACATGAGCCAGGATTTTCTGGACCTCAGCAACACCTATTTCTTTGCCGACAGCCTGGTATCGTTCGACACCTCCACCGGCAAGGGGACTGTCCAGTGGAAACGCCAGCAACTGATGCCCCGCCAGGCATTCAATGCAAACACCTACCTGCACCAGCCCCTCCAGTCGCTGGACTTCCCGGAGACGGCCTACGACAACAATCCACAACTGACGTTCACCGTCGAACCGGTCAGCGAACGTACCCTCCGCATCCATATGCTTACCTCGCCCATCGTACCGAAAGAAGATGCCGATGACCCCATGCTCATAGGAAAGCCTGCCGACGGACGCTCCTTCTGGAAAGCCGAGAAGACGGATAAAGGTACCCTGTACACCTCCCGATACGGCAGCCTGCTCATCGAGAATTACCCCTGGCGCCTGGTGCTGAAAGATGCCGACGGACGCCTGCTGACACAGACTCGTTGCTGGAGCGACAACGACTCCACACAGGTCAAGGTACCTCCATTCAGCTTCATCAAGCGCGGCTCGGACAACTCACGCAGCATCAATCCCGTATTCAGCCTCGCGCCAAACGAGAAAATCTACGGTTGCGGCGAGTCCGCCACCGCACTGAACAAGGCCGGGCAGAAGGTCAACCTCTTTGT
>OGPW01001833.1_pt1 | contig 13293 bp, 27 predicted proteins | sample 1553061 | NCBI WGS metagenome assembly OGPW01 (sample SAMEA2580292, study PRJEB22360) | human gut metagenome | biome: human gut; feature: human-associated habitat; material: faeces | place: Denmark | collected 2008/2010
GAAGAAGAGGAGGAGGAAGAGGAAGAACTGACTGGAGAAGCTCTTGCTGAAATGGACTTCGAAGAATTGGAAGATGTTTGCGATGACAAAGACCTTGATACTGATCCAGACGACTTCGATGAAGAAGACATCGAGAAACTTCGTAAGGCAATTGCCAAAGAATTAGGTATCAAATTGCCGGCTAAGAAGGAAGCTAAGGGTAAAGGTAAAAAGGGTAAAAAATAATCCATTTACCTAGCATAAAGGGTAGGAATCATCTCCTACCCTAAAAATTAACTACTATTAGGTTATGTAGAAGTCACAACTTATTTATAACACAACTTTTAAAAACTTATTAAGATTATGGCAAAGAAAAAAGAAGACACCAAGAAAAAGGGTGCTAAGGAAAAAGATCCTGAAAAAGAAGCTAAACGCAAAGCTCGTATGGAAGCTATCAAAAACCGTCCTGCAGGTCAGAGACCGAACGGTAAACAAATCGATGTTATCAAGATTTCTGATAACTCAGAAGTTCAGAACTTCGGTTATGCAATCAAAACAAAGAAAGGTGCTCAGGGAGTATTGGTAACTTCAGTATTGGTAGTAGATGGTGCTCCAGTAAACACATCGGTTGCTTTTGTTCCCGGAGAATTGGCAATTAAGTCAAAGAAAGGACATGGTATTATCACTACTCCTAAGTCAAAGAAAGAAAAAGACACTGACGAGGAAGTAGATGAAGAAGAAACTTCAGAAGAAAACGAAGATTAAAAACGATTATACATTATATCAATTATCCAAAGCCCATTGCCCATAAAGGTGATGGGCTTTTTTATTTTCATAACCTATGGTAACCAAAGAGGAGATAAGAAAGAATATACAAATCATTGCACTTAATAATCTGATAGAAGATTATACTTCATTTCTAGAAGTATGCAAAAATCCCCAAGAAAGGGAATTAACAGAAAATATAATATCAGAAGCTAAGGAAATGATTTTAGAATATCAATCCCAAATAAAAAGGCCACAATGGAAAAAAGATCCTTCTCATCCTTAATTTCACAGATTGCTGAAATATACAAGGATATCAAATACTATAAATACCAAGCTCATATATCCTTGCAGCAGAATAAGATGGGTGAATATAGGAAACACCAAGCCCATATTATGTATCAGAAAAGAAAACTTTATTCTTTATCACAAAGAGTAAAAGATATTCTTAACAATCCAGTTCTAGAAGTGAAATATATATGGGGAAATGAAACTAAAACCAGTATTTTCTCAGGATTAACTCAAAGAGAGATATCTGATTATCTTCATACTTGTGCAATGGTAAAAGGGATTGAATTAAAAATCCTAGAAATCAAGGAAATCCCTACCTTTAATCCGGATTCATTTCTATAGGTAAATATAAACTCATAAATTAATAAGGATATGACAAAGAAAGTAAAACCTACTAAAAAAGCAAAGAAACCGGCTGATAAGACTCCGGAAATCACAAAAGCTGCAAAGGCTTTGGAAAACTACCTGAAAGAAAATAACCTGGATCCTGCAAAGGATTGGTCAAAGGACAAAACTCATGGTAAGGCAGTAAAAGAACTTATGGCAAAACTTAACAAGGAAAGAGATAAAGTTGCTGCCCAATATCCTGAGAAAGACACTGCTAATCAGAAGAAGCTGGTAAAAATGAAAAAGGCTTCTGAAGATGAAAAGAAAGCTAAGAAGGAAGCTAAAGCAAAAGAGAAAAAGGAAAAAGCTAGTTCAGGTAGAACAGCAACTAAATACGATTATCCTTTGGTAGACGGAAGAGAAATGACTTCCGAAGAAAAGAAGAAATATCGTATGGCTCAGAGAAAATTGGCTGCAGGTAAGACTCCAAAAGAATCTAAGCCGAAGGAAGAACCTAAGAAGGAATCCAAAAAGGATAAGCCTTCTAAGAAAGATAAAAAGGCCAAAGATTCTAAGAAGAAAAAGGCCAAAGACGAGGATTAATTTCCATTCTTATATTTGTTTTGTTAGTTATTAGTAGTTTTGGGCCTGGCAATAATTTTTGTCCAGGCCCTTTTTATCTCTAAAGTTATGAAAGAAGAAAAAGAAATATTCAAACCCAAACTGCGTATCACTACACTTTCAGAAAATGGTAATCCTTTATCTGATAGATTAGTAGATGCTTGCATTGAGATGTATGCCGGTCCAAAGGTACAACATAAAGGTCCCATAAGAATAGAAGTAACTCTTGTTAATCAACAAGATATTTCTCAATTCAAAGAGTACTTAGATAAATTATCTGGTAACTTACCAATCAAAGAATCTGCAGGTAGAGGAAGACCCTCTAATACTCAAGCTAAAGAATTGGAATCCCCAAGAGAAGATATCCTTGCTGATGTAGAAAAGATGGTAAATGAAGGCAAAAGCCAACAGGATATTATTAAGTATCTTAGAGATCTTGGATTTGTATTCATCCTTACAGAGGATTTCCTTTATCATTTCCCGGAATTTAAATTCGATAAGAAAGATGTGGGAGAACCCACCAACAATGGCCAATATCTCGATTCTTATTCATGGATGGCAAGATGTATAAAGAGAGCAAAAGATCCTAAGACAGATAAATTTGACCCTATGATTCTATTTGGGTTCAGTATTCTGCAAGGTCCCTCAAAGAAGATCGTTCCCTATCTGTATAAGGAAAGGAAGAAACCCTTTAGGGCTCAGACTGGTAAAAATACTATCTCATTTTCTCAGGCAGAATTCACTAAGTTACCTAAGTATATGTTAGAGGCAGAACGAATTAAATTCTCTACAGAACAAAGGCAATTGCTTATGACTCCGGATAAGAAACCCTCTAAGTTCTTCTTAAGATGGGCATCAGATGCCATATTCCCCGATTCAATCAAGGAAAAGATGGCTGAGATCTTGAAGAGATAATCCACTACCTACCTCAGCAATATTTGCATATTATATATAAAATTTATATATTTGTATAACGAAATAAATAATAAGAAAAAAATGGATGCAGAAACCAAGACGGTTATTAAGAACATTGCCCAAATCCAAGTTGAGGCACTAACTCATATCTCTAAAAATTTAGAGGATACCGATCATTACCTTCTTAAAAAACTTCTTCAGATTGAAGAGGGAGAAATAAGAGGAGTATTAGATAATATGATAAAACTCTATTCAGATATGATAGAATATCCTCAACTTATAAAAACTCTTACAGAGTATCAATTATACGTCTGCTCTCATATCCTATGGAAAATGGAGGAAGAATGGATAACAGATAATTCTCAAGGAGTTTTGGGAGCATGGGCAATCATTCAAAAATATACCAACGTATTACATCCGGAGTTAACACTTTTAAAACTTTAAATTATGGACAGAGAAGAATATCTTGAATCAGTTACCATGAATACTGGTATTAAAATGAATCCAGTAGAATCTTCTAATATAGAAGGTATTGGGTATGACAACAAAAACAAACACTTATGGGTTGCTTTTAAGGGCAACAAAGTTTACCGGTATGATTTAGTTCCCAGAAAAACTTTCGAAGAACTAATGAATGCCGAATCTAAAGGGAGATATCTTAATTCTCATATCAAAGGACAATATGAAGCTACAGGATATGAACTCAAAAACTAAACATATTATTTTTCCGTTTTCCATTCTGGGAGTTACTCTTTTGGGATTCACTATTGCCAACACCAATAGTACCCGGAGGGTAACTCCTCCTTATGTAAAGGAGAGTAGAGAAGATTCTATTAGAAATGTAAAACGGTATGAGGAAAGCAAAAGAAGAGATTCTATATTCTTTGCTAAAGTAGATTCTATAAAGAAACTAAAGGATTCTCTTAGTAATCGGAGATTATACCAATATGCTTTCCTAGTAAGAGTTACTCCAGATAATATAATATTTACCGCAAGGAAATCTGGTTATCAACAAGTAACTTTAGATGCTCATTATACTAAACCCAGAGTATATTACCAAGTATTCACTTCCGATAAACCTTTATCACCGGAGGAAGCTTCTGCTTATGCTGAAAAATATGAACATGATCCCAGTAAGGTAACTATATTAACCGTAGAACAGTATAATCAGAGATATGGTAAATCATCATCTATTTCAGAATACGATATCTTTACTGAAGGTCTAGATTCCTACTATGATGATCCCGAAAACCTAGATGAGAACCCAGATGAAATCTTTGATTTCCTACTCGACTAGGGATCCTCAGCTATTGATAAAATAAAGTAGAATTATTTTTCTATTTAAAATATTGTTCTTATATTTGCATAGAGAAATTAATTAAGTAACATTTTTAAATTAGTCAATTATGAAAAAAGTAAATTTGAACAAGGTAACCGAGTTAATTAACAACCAAGTATCTAACTCATTGAAGGAAGTTAAGGCTTCTAAAACACAAAAGCCAAAAGAAACTAAAGAATCTAAGGCTAAGGAAGAACCCAAAGCAAAATTGGTAAAAACTACTACCAAGAAAGCTTCTACTAAAAAGGAAGAAGTTGTCAAGGAAGTTGCCAAACAACAGAAACCCAATATCATCGAACAAGTAATCTCCAATCGGGAAGTGAAATACATTTACCCAGATGATGTTACTGATACTCTTTCAAGAAAGAAATGGAGACAACAAACCCGTAATGAACTTCGTAAATTAGAAAGGGAAATGCTCCGAATCCAAGATCATAACTCTAAAGAATACAAGTCTGCCCAAAATAAATATATTACCTTCCAGAAAAAAGTACTGAAGGTAGATGAAGCAGTATAATTAATCCTTTGTTAACCCGGGACTGGGAATCACTTGAGGGCAATCAATATTCCCAGTCCCATATTTATTTTGATTATGGATTATCGAATATTCTCCGATAAGGAGATGGAAAAACAGGAAAAGGACATGGTAGAACTTCACAAGAGATGTGTAAAGAATTACCTTGTTCAAAGATCTCTCAAACACGGAAAGATTAAAAAATTCTTTATCGTATACGATTATTATCTAGGCACTGAGAATATAAGAAATTACTTTTTCAGGCCTATAGATATGTTCGTAAGGTTTTTATTGTTGGGTAAACTTGAAGAAATAGAAGACTATGTCAAAGCTGATTCTAGAAAGAAGAAAAGAAAACATAAGAGAAATAAAAGTATGGTATCTTCAGAGTCAAAAACTATACGAAGAAAAAATGGTAGAGATAAATAAGACCAGCAAGGTTTTATTCTCTGGGCCAGTATCTTCTATGGTTGCTTGTTGGAGAAATGCCTTGCTCTTGGTAAGAAGATCTTATAGGATATCGAAAGATTCTAGAATTTCTTTAAGAAACCTTCAACATAGTACTAGGGATATTAATGCAGTAAATGACTTAGAATTAGGTCAAGGTGTTAAATTTATAATCATTGAATTATGTTTCGAGAAATAGTAAAAGATGTATATATCGGTAAATCACAACTGGGGATCTGGGTAAATGGGAAAAGGGTCCCCAAAGAAACTCTGGTAAAGGATATTGCCTTACCAACCCTACTGGGAAATAAATTGCCCGATTATGGTACCATAGGAAATTTTACCCAGTGGGGATTCGAAGTTAACCCAGGAGGCAATCACAAATTATTTATCACAGGTATACCCAAGAAAACTTATGACTTGGATTTATACCGATTAAAAGGGAGATTATGGTCATCCTATTACGAGGATGATAAAAGGGGATACTTATTTCAGGTATTACCCTATGATGTTAAACACCTAGAAACAGAGATATAATATAATGGAAACAAAAGATTACGTAAAGATATTTAGACTAGATCAAGAGAACTTCCAATTTAATAGAGGAGAGTTTATGAATAAAATGGGAGAAGATTTACTAGAAGTATGCCAAAGGCAACAAAAGATAAACCCAGCAATTGGTCACATATATTATTCAGATTTTAAAAAGGTAGTAAAACACTTCGAGGATAAATTTAATGAAATCAGTCGGCAAAGTATAAGACCTTTATCACAGAATTTATGGAAGGCATTTTTTGCAACTCAGGTAGTGCCCCTAAGAAAACTCTGGTACCCAGAAACACAAAAAAGGATAGAGGAAATGAAAAATAACTCTAGTGAACAAGACAAAAAATCCTCGAGAGGTAAAAAAGGCAATTATGGCAAAGGAAATCGTTGACCTTCATGGCAATATTTTTAAAGTAATTAAAGGTTGGGAATTTTATAACAAGGTTCCCAACCTTGAAGGAAATTATACCCGGATATTTACTAGGGATAGGATTACCGATACTCAATTCATTTTGGCTTTAAATGAAGAACTCAATATAGCAGTTGGTTATTGGTATTCTAATATTTATCAACTATACGTAGCTCGTCCTCTTAAAAGGATTGGATACGACGAATCTAAGGATATAAGAAAAGAATATTTGTATAATGGCAAAAGACAACATAAAAAGATTTCCTAGACCTATGGGAACTACTGCAATGGCAGCAGAATACCAAAAGAGTCAGAATCTTGAAGATTTACAAAAGGTATACAACTACATTATCAATCACTGGTTGATGGGTAATGGTATGCTATGTGGGATTATGTATGATATTAATACCTTCTCAACAAAGACAGGTATAGATATCAATTACATACGAGTATTTATGAGAGATAGATTATTGCAATCTAAGCTCTGGGATAAAGAAAGACAGGAAGAAATGCTACAGGCTTTATTGGGAGAACAAGTAGCATGGGCTTTAGAGGATAGAATGGAAATCTCCCATCAGGTAAATATCCTAAGAGAATCTCAGGGAGGGCATTACACTCCATTCATATCGGCTGAATTGAATAAAGCTCTTAAGATGAAACTGGATTCTTCTACTTCATTGCAATCCATCATACGTACATTTATGGGTGGAGGAACTACCAATATCTTTAATCAATTTGGAGATACCCAGAATAATCAATTAAATCAGAACCAAGGTATATCAATAGAGGAAGCCAGAAAGATTATCCTAGAATCTCAAAGAGTAATGGACAAGCCACAGGAAGCCAAATTATTGGCAGATCACTATGATTTATCTTCTTTACCCGAGGTAGTTGCTACTAAGCAAGAAGGAATTGATACTACCAAAGAGGGCCTTACTTTGAATACTGCAGAGATGAGGCAAATTACCGATGATTACAAGGGAGCTATGGAACTCTCTTCAAGAGAACACCATGAATTAAGAAGAGAGATAGAAGCTAACATAGATCCCGAGGATCCAGACCCAGAGATAGATATGTATTTAGATGAAGAGCAATATGAAGAAAAAGAGCCTACATCAATAGCTGAACAATTCCTCAACAGGTAATCGAGGTTTATTGCATAATTAATTTATTATTCTTAAATTTGCATCAAAATAAATAATAAGATTATGGATAAAACTACATTAAAACAGCTTAAACCAGGTACACTATTCAGATTAAAAGACTCTGAATCCAGTCCAGTATGGGTAAGAGATCATTATGATAGGTCTTCCAAAACTTATGCTTGCCATAAATACGAAGACTACAATCATGAAGCTTTCTTCAAAGGAACCAGAACAGTATTCATTAATTTTACATATTAGACATTATGAACATCAAAAACCTATTCAACAGATTTCGTAAACGGGAACTAGAGTTAAGTTATTCCCTGAATCTAATCTACCTAGAAGATACTAAGGTAGTATTCAATCAGAATATACAATGTGCTAAAGACCTAGAGAATTACCTATCGGCTTATATGAGACTATTTGGCATGTATTCAGATAAACCCTATGTACTAATCTATCAGGAATACAAAAGCAGATACTGGGTATATGACAAAGAACCTTACCTATTATACTACAAGGTACCACTTATAGTTAACCTTGATAGAAAGCTATCAGGTAAATCAGACATGGTAATAACCAAAGAAAAATACCAAGCTGCTAAGGCTTTAGTTCCAGCCCATGAAGTATCTGATAGATTCAAGATACCAGAATATATTACTGGAGTCTTTACAGATATCTGGTATAAATGCCAAGGATATATGGATACGGACCATGTTGGTTTAGAGGAGATACTGGAATTGATGCAGCACAATTGGTTAAAGGAATTTGAATTGCTGGTATTCAAGAGGAATTACGATACAGATATGTTATTCCTTAGTCATTCTCTTACCTATATCTTAGATCAGACAGAAGAAGAGGGCCGAAGAATATGTGTTCAAAACATTATCGAACGTAACATAAATCAAGAAAATCAAGATGAAAACGAAACAATTTAACGTAAGCCAGTCTAGAATATATCCAGATATCAGAGATAAATATCTGGATTATATGAGAGAACGATATAATATGTTCATTTCGGATGATACTCTAAAGAATGATCTCAGAGAAATCCTTCGAAAGGGTACTAATAAAACCATCCATTTCAATATCCTAGAAAAGAACTCAGATCTCTTGGTATTTGAAACCTCTGAATACAGTAAGCTATTAGAGTTCACTAACCATTATCTCTGGATATTCAGGCTAGTAAACGATAAATGGAATTTAATCCGATACAGAGTATAAATTCGAAAGGCAGACTAATCATCTGCCTTTCTTAGCGTTTACACATATCCTCAGCTTAGTATTCCAGGGTTTGCATATATAAAATAAAAGTATTATATTTGCATCAGAAAAAGAAATTAATAACTATTTAAAATTTTAGACTTATGAAAAAGATTGAAACCTTCCAAACCACACAACATCTAGACAAGTTAGTTACTAACCTAGGTCTTCAAATCCAAGAATTATTTTCCTTAGACTTAGAGGAAATCCTAGATTACCGCAACAATCTAATGAATCTATTAGTTAATGCCTACGTTGAAAACCAATGCTTAGCATTATCTGCAATGGTATCTAAACAGGACGGATTTGCAATATACTCTTTCTTATTTCAAACTCCCGATACTTCTAATGGTGCTGCAGATGCTATGGTAAACTTTGCCATGAACTTCACTGATGGAGAAGCTAATATCAAATCTATCAACAGAATATCTTCAAACATAATGCAAATCACATTTACAGTATGACACCCATAAGAAGACTTTTAAATATCGTACAATTTGATCTAGCCGAGAAACTAAACTTGGCTAGATTAAGATGGTACCATCTTAATCATCAGGACCAATACCTTCAATCAGTAATTTATGGTAATCCTGATAATTGTACCTTGTTCAGACTAAGGGAAGTACTTACTAATTTGCTTAGAGCTAACTTCTTAAGTTACTACATATTAGCAGATACTCCTGAATCTCTATCTATTTCAATACAAGGTAATGCTATCATTACATTTGTGATAACTAAAGACAATTACATAACTTTTACAATAACGAAATTATGAGCACAACCCCATACCCAGGTCCAGATGAAGTAATTATACCATCTCGTATATATTTCGATGAAGGTAAGAGAATAGATGTTAAAGTATGGCCTAAAACCATTCAATTAACAGGTCCCACTAAGGATTTAAACAAGGTATTCAAAACCCTTGAAGAATATGATGATTGGTGGCATCAGTTTAAGAAAAAGAATCCAGATGCTTTCCGTAAAGATGCGAAATATGTAAAATCCATTAATGGCCTTTTCCTTACCCAGAAAAGGCTCTATCAGATACCTAATAGAAGCCTCAGCTAAGTAATCAGGGATATTGCATATATAAAATAAAAGTATTATATTTGCATCAGAAAAAGAAATTAATAACTATTTAAAATTTAGGCAGTCATGAACTTGAACAACATTACAACAGCCCTTAAAACCGGTATCACAATTTACCAATACGAACAATGGCAAAATACTGGTTCAGTCAACCTAATGCAAAAGGAATCCCACATGCTTTCCAAGGTTTGGCTTAAGACAAATATCCATAACCCAGATTCTTTGGATAAACCCTTTATCCAACTCTCTGCTACTTTTACTTCAGAATCGGATATCCAGGAATATAACGAATGGCTAGATGCTAACCAGTACAAGTTATATCCATTGCTATTGGATATTCTCAAGATATCACTAAAGGATAATTTCCACAACTATTCCAATACTTCTAATATTCATTACGAAGGAGGGAAATTCCCAAGTATGCTTACCATTCAATTATTTAACTTAGAATTCTAATATCATGAAACTAACAATAACAACCCTAGTAATCATAGAAGGCTCTTATATCCAAGGAATTTTCCATTCCTTGGAAGAGCATCCAGGTAAAGCTTACCAAGAACTGGTAGACCAAGTGGAAAACGAATATGGTTATGATGCCGATAAAGATCATGTACCATTACATTTCAAAACTATCCAAGACATAGAGAATTACTTTGAACTTGTACATATAGAGACTCAAGAACTTACAACAAACGGATCTAAAACAGCAATTTTAAAAGAACTATAATATGGAACCAATCATAACAATAAACGATGACCAAGGCTATGAATCTGGCATATCAATGTACGGTCATTACATAGTATGTAAATCCCTGGATATATCCTCAGAAGAGGAATACATGAATCAATTAACTGACATAGAACTAATTTGTAACGAATTATGAGAACAGCATTATATTACATAGGAATAGGACTAATATTAGTCCTATTCCTTAATTCCTCAGGGCCTAACTTAGATACCTTCATGCCAGGTAACCCATGGGAACATTATTGCAAATATGAATTGCACAAGCATCCATTCCATACTAATGAGAAGGAATATAACTATTTCCTTGATACTTTTACTAGCACGGATAAATATGAACAAATAATGGAGATATATGCTAACCCAAGGTAGATTTCTAATTTCATATCAGGTATTCGATAATATACCGGTAAATAATATCGGACAAACGCATGTACGTGAAATATTAAAGGATACTCAAGCCTTTACCATCAATTATCGAACAGAACAAATAAGAGATTACCTCAGATATCCTGGAGAGGAACTGATACCAGAACATCTACATATGATTAATGCCCTGAAGGAAATCCAGAACTATTGGAATCTTACTTCAGAAAAGGTTATCATAACAGATATCATACCCATTCCTCAGCCATGATAACCATGGTTTGCATATATAAAATAAAAGTATTATATTTGCATCAGATAATTAATTTAAGTATTTACTTTAAAAACTTTAGATTTATGAAAAATAATGAATTATTAAAAAAGTATGCCGGTATCTCAACCCGTATCCGCAGAATCTTTGCTTATCACTACGACCAAATCCAACGGGAAGTACAAACAGAGATTTCAACCCTTAACCCAGAATTACAGGGACAATTCATGGACTTAATCGTTGAATACATGGAAGAATCCATTAACTGGCCCGATCCCGATGACCAAAAAGCATTCGAAAAACAATTACTCGGATAATGCCATGAAAACAATTGCCTACATCATGAGTACCTATCACATAGGTACTTATAACTTAGATATCAGAGATATACTCAAATCCTATATCATTGCCCGATACTATGGATGGGAACCAAAAGAGGAAGACCTAGAGGAAATCATTTCCCATACTTCCTTTTCCGATATCAACACAGATGATGCTATCTATGAAGTCCTAACAATGCCAAGAGAAAAAATAACCATCTAAAACAAAGAACTTATGAAAACATTAGAAAATATTCAAGACCTTAAGAAATTACTTCTTAATCCCTATACCATTTATACTTATGACTATGCTGGTGGACTCATTATTAATGACACTACCGACTACATCGAGATTTACGAAATCGAGATAGAAGACGAACCCTTTGACGAGTTCCTTGGTAATATTATTACCTATGCTTCAGAGGATGACTTATTCGAAAACTTGAGAGAAAATCTTATTCGCATGGATTTAACCAAAGGTGCTGATGACCAATACTATGATTATTCTCCTTCTCAGGTAGAGGCTATCCTATTCGGAATCCTTCAATTAACTCCAGAACACCAAGATATAATCGTAATTGATCTCAAAAAACACCTAAAATCCTTTATTCAAGACAAAGACCAAGCGGAAGAGATGATAACCCAATATACCTGTTATTACAATGCCATCAAGAGATGGGAATCCAATCACAAGAAAACAGAAATCCTTCATCAACTTGAGATATCAAACTTACTCGAACAATTAAAAAATAACTAAAACAATGAAAACAACAAATCCTTCATCAAGAATCACAATCAGTCAGAATGGTAATCGAATACTAACCTGCCAAGTATACAAAGAGCTCAACTATATATTATCTATGTCCAATGAAGAAATATTAGAACTCATCTCTGGACTAAACTATATGGGTAACATACCAACGGTACCAGACCTAGAGAAACCAATAGAGATCCAAGTCTCAACCACCCGACAAATACCCTTAGAACAAAACAAAGAAGTCCAAACCAAAATCAAAGAGATAATATACAATAACCTCTATGATACTCTAATAGATGAACTAAAGGGTACCATCTCTAGGTTCCAAGCCCAGTATAACATCCAAGAGATAAACCCATACCTACAGGATATACTTCAGAACCCAGAAGATCTAGTATCCCTCTCCCAACACCACAAAAGATATAAATAAAAAGATAAATAAAAAAGAATACCTAGAGCCCAGAAAACTCTAGGTATTTCTGTGTACACAAACCAAGTATACAGATACTAGGTACACAACCCACCTACCCCACTCCCAACAAAGAAATACAAAAACAAGGTATCATATACACAATATACACATATCACTAACTAAGATACAAATCCCCTATATCACAATCAATATATAATACATATAACTAATACTAATATACCTTTCTTAGGCTCTTGGTTTATTCCTTTTCTGTGTACCAACGGGGGTTTTTCGAAAAAGTCAGGGACATACCCATTTGGCTTCTTCTACTATATCAAACACTATAGCTCTCAAAATTTAAAGTACTAAATCCTTGAGGCCCCAGAGACCATTTTAGGCAATAAAATCACCATACATGGCCTCTCAAATCACAGAAAAGCAAAAAGTACACTCTGGCAATAGTTTTTGAGATACGTATATGAGCCTTTTTGACACGTAGCTATTTTAGTAACGCCTATATATAATATACTAATATGGGTGGGATTTAGATACGTATGTATTTTAGCTTCACACGTGTAATTGAAAAGTGTTCTGTTTGGCTAGTTTGTGTAATCTAGGATTTAGGTTGTGATTTTGTGTACCTAGACTCGGATTTTAATTGCCAAGAGGCTCGGATTTATATTAAAATTGTGTACCTAGAGGGGCCATTTTAGGCTAGGATTTTATAAAACTGGGTACACAAAATATGCCATAAATGGCCTCGGATTTTATA
>OGPW01001840.1_pt1 | contig 13271 bp, 10 predicted proteins | sample 1553061 | NCBI WGS metagenome assembly OGPW01 (sample SAMEA2580292, study PRJEB22360) | human gut metagenome | biome: human gut; feature: human-associated habitat; material: faeces | place: Denmark | collected 2008/2010
CTCGTCCCCGGGCGGGAAACCCCCGGATTCAGGAAAAACCTGCCGCAGCTGTGCCGGTCGGGATCGCGCACGACGGGCGTGTCCGCGCCTGCGGCCAGCTGGCGACGCTGCGCTTCGAGCGCGATGCGCACGTTGACGTCGCGCTTGGTGCCGGCCATCGCCGGCTGAAGATAACGCGCGGCATCCTCCAGCATCCCCTTGGCCGCACGGACCTTGAGCACGGCGTTGCGGATGGCCGCGGTCTCCATGCGGTCACCGACCTCGACTCCCAGCGCCTTGGCGAGCTGTCCGTAACCGACCGTGCCGGTAGTGCTGTGCCGCAGCGCGAATGTCACCGACAGCACCACGTATCGCGGCGTCGGGAAGAACTCGCCGGCCGGCACCGCCGGAGCCTGATACATGCTCGTCTTGAGAGCGCTCATACGGTATCCGAATCCCATGTCGGCAGCCGCGATGTCCAGCGTCCGCTTGTCCCGACGGTCCCACGCCTCCACGGATTCGACCGCGCCTGCGACTTCCTGTCCGTACGCGCCGATGTTCTGCACCACCGAGGCGCCGACTGTGCCGGGGATGCCGGACAGACCTTCCACGCCCTCCAGCCCGAGCTCGACGGTGAACGCGACGAAATCATCCCAATTGCAGCCGGCTTCGGCGTTGACGTGCACGATTCGCTCGCCGTTCTCGACCGGCGCGGCCTCGTCGGGCACGGTGATCTGCCGGCGGGCGTCGCGCACGACGACGCCATTGAACGGCCCATCAGCGACCAGCAGATTGGATCCGCCGCCAATCACGCATAGCGGCAGCCCTTTGGAGTCCGCGTCCTCCACCGCTTCAATCACCCCGACGCGCGAGGTCGGTTCGATGAATCGGGCGATATGGCCGCCGACGCCGATAGTGGTCAGATCTGCAAAACTCGTCATGCCCTCTAGGGTACACGCGCCCGTCCCGCGAGCGGCGGCCGTGCGACGGCCGGGGCGATGAAACGACAAAAGCCCGACCGGTGAAGGTCGGGCTTTTACGACAAAGACTTGATAAAGCTCAGCGGGTCTCGCGGTGCACAGTCTGCTTGCCGCAACGCGGGCAGAACTTCTTCAGCTCAAGACGGTCGGGCGTATTACGACGGTTCTTCGTCGTGATGTAGTTACGCTCCTTGCACTCAGTGCATGCCAGCGTGATGCCCGGACGAATGTCGGCGCTCTTGCTTGCCATTTAGTTCACCTCTTGTGGTTCGTTGCTATACCGACATTCCGTCGGCCTTTGTAGCGAGAAAGAGACTCGAACTCTTGACCTTACGATTATGAGTCGTACGCTCTAGCCAGCTGAGCTATCCCGCCAGAGAGCCCCGAGTGAGAATTGGACTCACGACCTCTTCCTTACCAAGGAAGTGCTCTACCACTGAGCTATCGGGGCGTGGCGGATAGTGGATTCGAACCACTGAAGCACGAAGCGGCTGATTTACAGTCAGCTCCCTTTGACCGCTTGGGAAATCCGCCATGGCTGCTTGTCGAGGCTGTGGCCTCAACCGGCAACTTGGCTATCTAAACACAAGTCGCCGACTTTTGCAACTCGCGTGTCGCACACGGCATGTCGCAAGTATTTCCAAGGTATCACGGCATCTCACCTTCGATACTCGCATCATGTTTTTCTGCGCAATGACGCCGGGAACAGCCATCTGAACATCCGCCAGACCGCATTGCCGCGTCGTTTCGCGGCGACGGTGCACCGGGCGCACAACCCGCGCAACGGTTCCGGCGACGGCGCGACGGACGTCGGACGCGCCGGCTGTCACATGGTCCGCGAGTTCGGCCAGATACGCGCCGAAATCGGACTCCCCTTCCGGCGTCACGGCTTCCAGACATTCGGCGATGCGACCGGCAATACCGCGCTTAGTGTCGACAGGCGACCATCTCACGCCCGCGTCCCATGCCGAATCGCACGCCTCGCGCCACGCCGCACGCCAAGCCCACCCCATGCCGTTAGTCGCGTCCGGCGATCCGGTCTCTCCGACCGCCTCCATCAGGCCGAACCGCATCCGGCATCGACGCTGGCGCACACTCGATGGGCGAGCACCGGGACCACCACCGAGCGCACGTCATCCGCCATCACGAAATCACGACCCTGCATCAGCGCCCGCGCACGGGTCATCGCCGCCACGTTGAGGCTGCCTCGCGGCGACACTCCGAACCGCACGCCCTGCGCGTCACGGGTCGCCGCGGACAGCGCCACGATATACGACGCCATCTCAGGCGCCAACGTCACCCTGCGGCATGCCGCACGGATATCACGGACCCTTTCGATCGAGCGAATCTGCCGCAGTCCGTGGGTATGCCCGTCCACGCTGATCTGCCCCTCGCCCATGGCCTCCAGCATGGCGGACTGCGCCTTCGGATTCGCACGGTTGACCTCGTCGGCGATGACGATATTGGCGAACAACGGTCCCGGATGGAAATCGAACGAACCGGTGGCCTGCGAATACACGCTGACACCGGTCAGATCGCTCGGCAGCAGATGCCCTCCCGCGACCAGCGTCATTACCGCAAGCTCAATCACCTCGCGGGAGCACGACAGCACACCGGCAAGTGCGTCGATGATGTCGCCGATGACCGCCGCCGACATGGCGGGAGTGTCGATCGCGATGTCTTCGTCAGCTCCGCCGTTGCTTTCGATACCCGTTGCGCGTACCACCCCAGTCGGCCCCGCCGACAGTCCCCGTCAGCGGGTGCGGCTATTGTGCGGCGTCCCATACGGCGCGGGACAGTTCGGTGATCTGGCTTGGGGCCACGGCTGAGGAGATGTCGCTGCTCATCACCGCGAGCACATACGGATGGGTACCGAACACGATCGCCACGTCGTTCTGAACGGCCGCCAGCTCGCCGGTCTTGTTGGCGACCTTCACACCGGACGGCACGCCCGCGGGAATCTTGGTGCGCCGCGTCTGGCCGAGCAGCAGCTGCATCATGCGTTCGCTGGCGTTTTTCGACACCAGCGTCCCGGCGTACACCTGAGAGAGGAACGAGCCGCAGTCGCGCGTCGAGGTCCAGTTCTCCACCGCGTTGCCCGAGGCCATGCCGGTCAATGTGCGCAGCTCCTCGCTGGAGGTGAAGCCGTATCGTTGCGCGGTCGCGGTGACGGTGGCGATGGCGGCTTTGCCGTCGCCGTTGCCGATGCGCGACAGCAGCCCGTTCGCAGCTTCGTTCGAGCTGACGGTGATCATCTGCTTCAGCAGGGCGTCCACGTTCGCGTCATCGGTGATGGTGTCATGCTCGATGCCGTCGAACACGGCCAGCATGATGTAGAGCTTGACCAGTGACGCCGCCACGAGTTTCTCGTCGTTGACTGTGACGTCGCGGCCTCTTTCCAGATCGATGTAGGGCGCCGACCATGTGCCGCCGTACTGCGCGAGCTTGGTATCGAGCACCTGTTTGACGGCAGCGACACGCGTCTCACTCGGGTCGGGTTCTTTCGGCGCTGCGGGCGCGGGCACGGCCGTGACCTCCCGCGCTGATCGGCTTGCCGCAATTCGGACATACCATCATGATTGCCTGCCTCATCGGAATTCCCTTGTATCGTCTTCCCTTCCGCACAGTCTACCAAACGAGTGCGGCCAGACATAGGAAAACCCCGGCGCATATCATGCGATCCGGGGTTCCGTGCTGACGGCGCTGTCGTGCAGCGTTCACTCAGCCAAGAATGGCGAGCACGTCACGAGAGGAGACGATCAGGTAGTCCTCGCCCTCGTAGTGCACTTCGGTGCCACCGTACTTGGAGTACAGCACCTTGTCGCCGACCTTGACGTCCATGGGGATGCGCTCGCCCTTGTCGTCACGACGGCCGGGGCCGACGGCCAGGACTTCACCCTGCTGCGGCTTCTCCTTGGCGTTGTCCGGGATGAACAGACCGGACGCGGTCTGGGTCTCGGCAGCGGCCTGCTTGACGATGATCTTGTCTTCCAACGGTGTGAGCTTGATCGACACTGTGGGTCACCTCGTATTCTTGAAATCCAATCGTATGGTCCCGCGATGGAATGCCGCCATTCAGAGGCTGACGATCACTTCGGGCATCATCCCTTCGCGCTAGCACTCATCGTAGCGCGATTGTTAGCACTCTGCCAACTCGACTGCTAACGCTCTGAGAGAAAATCACACGCAATCACGACGAGCGGCGCGCAAGAATCGCCTCAAGGCCGGTTCCCAGCGAGTCGGAGGACGCATCCGGGGCATCCACGCTTGACCGCACCTCCGTCTGATGGAACGCGTCGGTATCGTTCACCGAGGCGTCATCCATGACCGCGGCAACGGTGGCATCCGCATCCGACTGCCCTGCATCGCCGCCGTCCACGGTGGCGGGCTGCTCGGCAACCAGTGCGGGAACGGCCTTCGCGACCTGCTTCGTCGATTTGATCTCCAGGCTCTCCGGCGCGGGCGCATGGCGGTCGACGCCATTGCGCGGCTCGCCCAACGAGAACGAAATCAGATCCTGAGACGCGGCCACTTCGAAGGCGTCCAAGGCCGCGGCCGGGTGCACCCGATCCAGTTCCGTGGTCATGTCGCCGCCCGAGGGGGCGCCCCCCTCCTCGACGACCACTTCGGCATGGGAGTCCGTGGGCTCCACGACATTCGTCGCGGACTCGTCCGCGGACGGCTGCGCGACGGCATCCTGCCGCGGCTCAGGCTGCACGGCCGACGTTACGGCCGCTTCCGGCTGTTCCGATGCCGCATCCACATCATGCCGGCCGTTTTCGGACGCAGCCATCGCATGGGCCTTCTGCCGCGCCTCACGGGCGGCCAACGCGCGATCCTGCTCGATACGTGCGCGGTGAAGCGCCTGACGAATCTCCCGGCGTTCCATCACGTCGGTCTTCACTTCGGTCTCGGCAGAGGGATTCGCGGTGGCGGTTACCTGGTCGCCGGCCGTATCAGCGATTGCCTTCGCCGCAGACTTGGTCGGAGACGCAGACTTGTCTGGGGACGTGGACTTTGCCTGAGACGGGGACTTTGCTCGCGGGCGGGCAATCGCCCCGGCCCGTTTCGCCAGACGTTCCCTGCGCCGCGCCTCGGCCAGCGCATGCTCCCAGCGACGGGCCTGACTGGAGGCCCGCACGCCCAACGCCAACACGACCGCCAGCAGCACGCCCGGAATCAGCGCGAACAGGGCGCTGAAAGGCAGGACCATCGACAGCACCAGCACCAGCACCGTGATCAGCAGCAGCGATAGCGCCAATATGCGCCGACGACGGACCGCCGCACGCCGAAGCTCGCGAATATGCGCCACTTTCGCCGTGGTCGGCGTCGTGGTGCTCGTTTGCGCCCGCTGCATAATAGCCCCTTTCGGCTGCGGCGTATGCTCGTCGGAGAATCGAGTACCGCTGTCGGCATCCACCAGATGCAACGACGACGAGTACCTGTCCTGACGGTGCTCGGCCACCTTTTTCATGCTGTTGACCGTCCGCCTGGGCAGCCAGCCAACCGCGATAACCATCAGAATCACCAGCACCACCACGGTGCTCAGCGACTCATAACCCATGTCCTTAAGAATAGGAGACTCCCCTTACGATTGCACTGATTCCGGCATGGCGTGTCGAGCTATCAGACGATGGATGAACCCGTCGCCGGCGTCCTCGGCGAACAGGCTGTAGGTCTCATGATCGCGCCACTGCCCGTTGACGAACATGTACCGGGGCCGCACGCCCTCATAATGACACCCCACTTTACACGCCACCCTGCGGGAGCGCTCGTTTTCCGGCAGTAATGCGATTTCCATGCGGTGCAGCCGAGGGCCGGTCGGATCACAGAACGCCCAGTCGGCGAGCAGCGCCACCGCCATCGGTGCGAAGCCATGCCCCGCGTACCGCTGATCGACCCAATACCCGATCACACCGGTGCGCATGGATCCCAGATCTATCGCTCCCAGCGAAATCTGGCCGACGATATGCTCATGATAATCGATGGCGAACACCACTCCGCGGCCGGTCTGCTCGTTGTGACGCATCTGCTGCATCCACTGGTTGTAGGTCATCGGCGAGCCGTGCATGGGATCGCCTGACTCCCATGGATGCAACCACGCATCGTTGCGCCACCGCACCTCGTTCCACTCCTCTTCGTCGTCCGCCGTGATCGGCCGCAGCTTTATCGGGCATTGCGGAATGCCGATCCACCGCGGCACGCGGATGGATGGCGCTGCCGGCTGCCGGAACACGGCGCATATCGATTGCAAAACGGACACGCACCCATTGTGCCATCGTCGCGTCTCCGACACGGCGCACCGTCCGCCGATGACGGACATTCGTCCGTGATAGAACGTAACCATGAACCTTTGCCAACGCCGGCAGACGACCGATGCCGATATGTCGGACGATCTGCGCAAGAGACAGCTGAGACGGGACGCCATCGCGCGGCGTAAGACCGTGACGCGGCAGGAACGGGACGCGGCCGCGGCGGCACTGGCCGAACACATTGTGCCGTTGCTGGACTTGGTCGGCGTGCAGGCCGGCACGTCTGGCGTTATGTCCGCGCCACACGGCCGCGGACACCGGCCGCCGACCGTGGCCGCCTACGTGTCGATGGGCAGCGAAATCCCCATGCGGCCGCTGCTGTCCCTGCTGCTCGACCGCGGGCTGCGCGTCCTTGTGCCGCGCTTGGGCTCCGGTCTGGACGTGGGATGGGCTCTGCTGCCCGACATGGCCTCATTGCATGGCGTGACCTGCGAGGGAACCGGCATGGCACAACGGCCGGATGAGCCGGATACGCAGACGCTTGGCCCGGCGGCCCTTGGCGATGCCGACCTGATCATCGTGCCCGCGCTGGCCGTGGATGCGCATGGCGTCCGGCTTGGGCGCGGCGGCGGCTGGTATGACCGCGCGCTGACATACCGACGCGGAGGCGTGCCGGTCGTCGCCGTCTGCTGGCCGTGGGAATGCATGGCAGACGACCTGCCCCGCCAGTCTCACGATATCCCGGTCGACTGGGTGGTCACGCCGCAGGGAGCCCAACGCCTGTAGTTCGCCATCCGCGCAAGTTCGCGGAGGGAACAAAACGAGACGTCGAGCGGCGCGGTGTCCGCGTGACGACTAGGATATGAACGGACTTGATGCGTATGCCGGGCATCGCATACGTGCCGGAATCATATAATGAGCTTCGACCAGGGAGGAACCGTGCCAACCTATCATTACCGTTGTAAGAACTGCGGATACGATTTCACCGAGCAGCAGTCGTTCGAGGACGACCCGATCACCGTGTGCCCCCAGTGCGGGCAAGAGCAGGTGCGCAAGGTGTATTCCGCCGTGCCGATCGAGTTCAAGGGGCACGGCTTCTACCGCACCGACGGGCGCGGCGGCTCCGGCAAATAAGCAGCTGCCATTGGCGCGTTCGCCGTCTTCCGGCGGCCAGTGCTCGGCCCGCGCATGTGCGACACGCCCAAGATGTGGATAACTGCCGAGCCTTCGACCACATTTTCGTCACGGCTTGCGCATCGGAACAACGTTCAGTCACCATGCTTGCATGGTGACTTTTTCTATATTGGAGAAGCTGAAGCGCCCCACGTTGCGCCAACGTCGGATGCTGCGGCTCACACGGCGGCTGATGGCGGCCTGTTGCACGGCCATTGCAGCATTCGCGACACTGCAATGCGTGACGGCGAGCATCGTCACGCAACCGGTCGTGGTGGCGGCACGGCTCATCCCACGCGGCGCGCGTATCGGCGCGGAGGACGTGGAGATCCGGCAGATGCCCGTATCGGATGGTTGGGATACGGCGCTCGATGCGGCGAATCAGGCGGCGGGAGGCATCGCGCAGACGGACATCGCCGCCGGGCAGCCGCTGTTCGGCGCCATAGTTTCGCGGCGGCCGGTGGCGGAACCCGGTCAGACGGTGATCGATGTACGGGTCACCGGCACGGTGGACGGCATCGCGGCCGGTGATGTCATGGATCTGGTATCCAGCACCCCTTGCGACGCTTCGGCTGGTACGACTTCATCGCGTGACGAATCCGCAGGCGGCCGGTCATGCGTTCTCGCGCGATCGGCCACGGCGATGGATGCCGCCCATGACGATGCGATGACCGGCGGCACGCTCATCACGTTCGCTTTGACTCCCGACGAAGCCATATCAATCATCAACGCACAGGAACTCGGTCCGATTATGGCCGTCACTGCGCAATAGCTGCGGTTGCTCAGCCGCAGCAGCCACCTCCAGTCTCGCTGTTCGCGCGACAGCCCCCCGCTGGCGGGGGCTGTCGCGAAGCGACTGGGGTGGTCACCACACTCAACGTTTGTCGTTGAAGATGGCCCAGTGGGGTGGCAGTTCGCCGAGGATGCGTTTGTCGTCGTCGGCCTCGCGCTGCTGCTCGGTGCGCATATCACCCGGTTCGAGTTTCACGCCGTCTGCATCGAAGCGCTCGGTTCCGTGGAACACGACGCGTTTGTGCTCGCGCCGCGTACGACGCGAGGCACTGTACGGCCTTGGCTCCGAAGCATCTGCGGCCACATGATCCCCGTCACCAGTAGTATCGCCGCTCATCGCACATCCCCGTAGATCTCGCCGATGCGCGACACGATCGCATCGACCTCCTTGTCCGGGTTGACGAATGCGCCGACACTCCACACGCTCATCACCGACCAGCCCAGCGACGCAAGGTCCTGCATCAGGCCGCGATGCCGTTCGCGCGTGGACTGCACGCTCATGAACTGCGCGTCGTCGGTCAGCACGGCCAGCGCGAACGGCTTGTCGGGCAACCCGACGACCATCGGAATGTGCAGGCCGCGGTCGAACCCGTAGTCGACGGCGGCGTTCAGTCCGCGGGACCGCACGCGCTCCGCCAGATCATTGAACAGCACATTGTTCGACCGGGTGATGGTCACCGGACGCACCACGTGGTCGTCCAGCTGCTCCACCCACCGCAGCATGGCATGCAGCAGCTGCGGTCCGGGCTGGTGAAGTCGCTCATCGTCCAGATCAGACTCGTCGAACGCCGAAACGATATCGAGATGGCGGTCGCACAGCGCCAGCGCATCCAGCAGCATGGCACGTCCGCCTTCGCCCTCCAGCACGCCGAACTGCTGCAGCAGACGCCCATGCACGGTCTTCGCGTAGCACAACGACAGAATCACGTCCGTCGACTGGGCCCCGGCGATCTCCGGCAGCGCGACGATGCGCACGTGGCGCAGGAACTGCCCCATGGTCTTGTTCTTCGACGCCAGCGATTTCAGTTCCGCACCGAGTCGCGAACGGAATGCGTCAGTGAGCGTGACCACGGTCAGCGTGTAGCCGACCGGCACCACGTTGAAACTCGCCGCGCGTTCGGTGATGATGCGGACGACCTCATCGATCTCCTGCTGGCTGCTCTCGACCAATCCGGTGGCCATGACCGGTGTTCCGTTCGCCTCGACCTTGTGGAAGGCCACCCGGCCTTGCGACGGCTCGGTCGTGACGTCATAGCGCACCTCGCCATACCCCTGGGATTCCAGGAACGCGGCGAGCCTGGGCGCGCGCCGCACGGGGTGGGAGCGGACCTTCACGCTCGGCAGCAGCTCCATCAGCGCCTTCACGCTCGGCGAGGTCACGGTGGACCGGTGGGCCAGCACGGCCACTTGCTTCGCGCGGCAGACGATGGTCAGCAGCTGGATGGCCGGAATGTGCGCGGCCGCGTCGATGATTGCCACGTCGGCGAGGGTCGTCGGATCGGTGAGCGCGGCAAGCGTGGCCGGAGTCGCCACGATGATGGGCTTGGCCGCGGCCAGGATCTCGGGGTGGTCACGGCGTATCCGGCTGAGCGGGATGCGGGTCTTGCCGGCCAGCACCGTGTGCAGCTGGTTGGATTCCTGCGTGCGGGAGAACAGCATTTCACACAGGCGGCGCATGGATTCCTGCGCGACCATCGGACCGACCGAACGCACGTGTTCGGTGTCCACCTGCGCGAAACGATCCGCAGCGGACTGCAACGCCGACCCATCCTGATTGGAGATGATCGCGGACGCCCGCACGATGTTCTCGAACACCGTGGTCCACCATGCCAGCTGCAGTTCGGCATCCACCGATTCCACCGGCACACGGCGCGTGTGCAGGTCCTCGACCAGTTCGGTGAGCCCGGCCGTCTGGAATTCATGTTCGAGACGGCAGCGCTCCGGCAGTGTGTCCAGCGCGAGATGGTCGTCGAACAGCGCCTTCAGGCGTTCCTCGACGGCGACGAAATCCTGCGATTCCAGATCGCCGCCCTGCACGGTGGTGGACAGTACGGCGTCCAGCGCCGTCAGGTCGCGGGCCAGCTCCTCCTGCGTGGCGATGATGTCGTCGAGTTTGTTCGGCAGCACCGGCCACCCGCCGTGAGGCACGAACATGCGCCATTGCGCGGCCTGCTTGGCCACGACCTGCAGCGCATCGTGCAGGTTCTCGACCTGTGCGCCCACGCGCAGCAGGCTCTTGGCCTCCTTGATATGGCGGCGACGCTCCCAGAATCCGATAGTGGTGCCTTCGGCCTTGCGTTCGGCCTTGGACTTGCTCGACTCGATCATCGCGTCGATGTCGCGCTCGAAGATCTCCGGCTGGAACACGTCGAGCACGCGGCGCAGGTTCTTCAGCACCTGCACCTGACGGCCCCACTCCTGCGCGGTGTTCGGTATCGGGAACCCGCATGTCTGCACGGTGGACGACACCTGTTCACGGGTCAACGGCAGCAACTTGCGCAGCAGATCGACCACACGCTGGTAGACGGTCACAGCCTCGTCCTCGGACGTAATGGAGGCCTTGAACCAAGCGGTATCCTCCGGTCCGAGCGTGAATTCGCCGAGCTCGCCGGCACGCCTGAGCTTCGCCGCCCATTCGTCCAGATGACCGCCGATCTCACGCGCGGTCTCCTTGCGCAACCGCACTCGGGTGGCGGGATGCGCGGGCAACGTGGCGATTTCGGCGAGGTTCTGTATGGTCTGGTACGCGGACACGCCCCACTGCTTGTCGGTGCAGTGCAGGTCACCCAGGTACCGGGTGAGACGGGAACGCACGCCGACCAGCTCATCGGCGATCTGGTCGAACCGGGAGCTGGCGACGCCGGGCTGGAATCCGACCGCGGCGATCAGCTGATGGTCGATGCTGTCATTGCAGCGCTCGTCCGAGACGTCGAGCACTTGGCCGCTGAGCTCATTGGCGTTGATGGCCTGACGGAAACGACGCTTCTGATCGGCGATGCACGGCACGTACAGTACGCTGCGGCCGTTCATCACGCAGCGCGACGCGATGGCGGCGGCGTAATCGGCGGTGTCACGCCCGTTGACGACATCGACTCCGAGCGAATGCCCGGCTGCGACCATATCGGCCGCGTACCGCACGGCGTTGTCGACATCGCCGACTTCGAACTCGTTGTGCGGATCGGCGTCGAATGGGCTGAACGCAGGTGCGCTGGAGTCCTTGAGCGCTTCGGCGGCCTCCTTGCTGCCCGCGAGCGCGTCCAGCACCGTGTTGCCGGTCGCCCCCTCGGCCAGCGTATCGATGATGTGCTGGCTTTCGGCAAGAATCAGCGAGCCGGGCGACATGAAGCAGCCCAGGATAATCTGCCGCTCGATGGTGAAATCGGGGAACACCTTCTCCGCACGCTTGGTGATCGCCGCGAACACCGCGGACGTTTCGGGCGTGCCGCTCTCGTAGTTGGCGCCGTTGAACAGCTCCCGCTCGTCAAGTTCGACGTGCTGCTCGCGCATCACCGTCACGAACGCGGGGTTGAGCCGGACATGCCCGACGAACCGGATCACCGCCACATCGCCTTCATCCTGGGCGCTTTGCACGGATACCGGATACAGCAGCACCGGCATGGCACCGTCGTCCCATGTGGCGACTCCCACGGTGAGAGACAGTTCCGCGACGCCGCTGACGCGCAGTTTCGCGGCCTTCTCGTCAAGCACCCGCTCCAGTCGGCGGTTCGCCGCACGCAGCATGCCGTTGTCGCGGAACAGCAGATCCAGCGACGCGCGGCCTCCCGCGAACAGCTGGGCGATGCCGGAGGGATGCGCATGGGTCAAATCGAGCTTCGCCCCAAGCTGGTTGATGTCCTCCAATGGGGACGGCACCAATCCGGCGCGGTACTGTTCATGCCATTGACGCATGCGTTCCAGCGATTGGGGCGCCTGTTGCATGCTTTCGCTCATGACCCGACTCACTTCCCTACCGCTTTGCGGTAACTCTTGTAGCCCTCATTGTTCTCCAGCGCGGCGTCGATGTCCGATTTGCCCTGATCTTCCAGCCAATTATAGAGGTCATCGTACAGCAATGGATTCATGGCAAGGAACGGCAGCAGCTCTTCGCAATTCGCGATGGCGAACTGCTCGGTGTAGTCTTCCGTGGTCTTCGCCTGGTCAGAGGTGTACCCGTTGACTTCGATTTTCGGTTCGGCGGCGGCAAGCCTGCCTTTCGACACGAGTTCGAACACCGATCCCGGCTCGAATGCGGGTCGGAACGAACCGGTCGAGTCCGCCTCGTCGTCGTTCGGTTGCGCGAACCGGCGGTGCTCTTCCGGAATCTCCCCGTGGGCGATGTCCGTATCGGCTTTCACGACGCCGTCGCCTGCCACGGCGCCGGCGGTGACTTCCACACCGGCCGCGTTGGCTGCGACCTCGTTCACCGCCTGACGGATGTCGTCGTGCGCCTCCTGATCGGATGACGCCTGCTGGAATCGGTCGTCGGACGGCTGTCCGTTCGCCAACTGATCCGCCTGCTCTGCGGGCGCGGTGGACTGCCCGGCCTCTTCGCTGTCCTCGGCGAGCGCGTCGGCGAACAGGTCGCGGGGCAACGCCACCACCGGCTTAGCATCGGCACCGGCCACGTTCAACGGCATGGAATCGGGCTCGCTCGGCTCATCGTTGGTCTGCGATTGGGCCGCGGTCACTACAGAATCAGATACAGCGGAATCAGCCGGTACCGTATCCGCGGCGGACTCGGATGCCACGGTTCCAGAAGTCACGGTTTCAGGCGATGCCGTATCGGATGTCGCAGTCTCAGTGGATACGGCCGCGTCCGCGGCATCAACGGCATCCGCAGGCGCCGCATTCTCGGAGGACTCGGCGGCTTCCGGAACCTTGGTCTCGGCATCGCTCTCGGCAGCGTCGGCCTCAGCCGGCGACACGGTTTCGGCCAGCACCGCGGCCTCAACGGGCATGGCAGCATCCGACGAAACGGCAAGCTCCGAATCCAGCTCAGCGGCGCCGGCCGCGGAATCCGCCGCCAATCCATCCGCCGTGGTCGTCTTCTGCGGCGGGGGGGGGTGCGGGGCGGGGGGGGCGAGCGAACGTCGAT
>OGPW01001844.1_pt1 | contig 13259 bp, 12 predicted proteins | sample 1553061 | NCBI WGS metagenome assembly OGPW01 (sample SAMEA2580292, study PRJEB22360) | human gut metagenome | biome: human gut; feature: human-associated habitat; material: faeces | place: Denmark | collected 2008/2010
GGGTGCAGCGGCAAGGCTGCGGGCCGGGCATGCCCGGCCCCTACGGGGCGGCAAACAAAAAGGCTGCACACGCAAAACAGTGTACAGCCTGAAACTGTTTAATAGTTATCGCGGGATTTTTTGCGGAGCTTGCGCCAGATATTGAATGCAGAGATAGCGATGGCCAGAAGCAGCAGGGCAAGAACCATCCAGCCGCTGCCACCCTCCTCGTAGCTCTTCATCTCGCTCCACTGGGCATCCATGGCGGCGTTGATGTCGTCGGGCAGAGTCTCAAAGACCTCCGCCTTGTCCAGAACCTCCGCGCCCGGGTAGGCAATTTCGCTGTACTTCAAATCGTCGTCCAGCATCTCCCACACGGCGGTGATGGGGGTGGAATAGCCGATGAAGTCCGCGTTGGCAAGGCCGACGTCCGGCTCACACAGGTAGTTGATGAACATTTCGGCGGCCTCCCGGTGTTTGGCGTTGGCCGGAATGCACATGCTGTCGATGAAGAAGTTGACGCCTTCCTCCGGGTGGACGAAAGCAAGGTCTGGGTTTTCGTCGATCATCGTGATGGCATCGCCCGCATAGTAGGGCGCCATGGCGGCCTCGCCACCCTCCATCTTGTCAAAGACCTCGTCCATGACGTAGGCTTGCACGATGTTCTTCTGGGCCTTCAGCGCGTCGGTGATGGCGGTGATCTCGTCAACGGACTGCGGATTCATCGACAGACCAATCGTCTTGGCTGCAATCGCGTAAGCGTCGCGGGAATTGTTGAACATCAGCACATTGTTTGTGTACGCAACATCCCACATGTCCGCCCATTTCGTGGGCGGCTCCTCGACCATCGTCGTGTTGTAGATCAGGCCCGTTGTGCCCCACATGTAGGGCACGCTGTACTTGTTGCCGGGGTCGAAGCTGCGGTCCAGATATGTTTCACCGATGCCGGCAAAGTTCGGAATGTTGTCCATGTTCAGCTCGGACAGCATTCCCTCCTTGGCCATCTTGCCCACCATGTAATCCGATGGGAAGATGACATCATAGGATACGCCGCCGGATTTCAGCTTGGCGTAGAGGCTCTCGTTGGAGTCGTAGGTTGTGTAATTGACCTTGATGCCGGTCAGCTCCTCGAATGCGGACAGAACGTTGATGCTCTCGTCAGAACCGTCGGAGATATACAGGCCGTTGTTGTAGACATTCAGCGTGATATGGTCGTTGGCAAAGCGCTTCCAATCGTAGTCGCCGGAGACGGAAATATCCTCGTTGACCTCGATGTCATCGGCGGCCAGCACCGGCGCGGCGCTCATCATGGTGACAGTCAGTGCGGCCAGCGCTGCAGCGGAAAACTTTTTCAGCTTCATCTTCAGCGCCCCCCTTCGTCCAGCATGGCTTTGCGGATGGCCTTCTGGTTGCGGCGGTAGGCGCGGGAGTCTGCGGCGTTGGAAATCAGGATGATTGCCAGAATGACGCAGAATATGACTGCAGACAGCGCGTTGATCTCGGGGCTGACCTTCTTGCGGGTCATCGAGTAGATGGCGATAGGCAGTGTCTGCATCGTGCCGGAGTTGAAGTAGGAAATCATGAAGTCATCAATAGAGTAGGTCAGGCAGATGAGGAATGCCGACAAAATGGCCGGGGACAGCTGCGGCATGATGACTTTGGTGAAAGCCTGGCGCGGTGTGCAGCCCAGATCCAGCGCTGCATTGTACAGGCTGGGATCGAGCTGGCGCAGCTTGGGGCCTACATTAAAGATAACATACGGGATATTGAAGGTGATGTGCGCAATCAGCAGCGTCGGCCAGCCGAAGATGCCGCTCTCGCCGCCGATGCCGAAGTTCTGCGCCATGACGAAGAGAAGCATCAGTGAGACACCGGTGATGATCTCCGGATTGACGACAGGCACATAGCTGATGTTATTGATGATGAGCTGGCTTTTGCGGGACATCGAGTTGATGCCAAGGGTCGCCAGCGTGCCCAGCACCGTGGCGATAATGCTGGACACCAGCGCCAGCACAAGGCTCAGACCCAGCGCGGACAAAATCATCTCGTTGTGGAACAGGCTTTTGTACCAGCCGAGGGTGAAGCCCGTAAAGTTCGAGCGGGATTTGCTCTCATTGAAGCTGAACGCAATCATGACCGCGATGGGCAGATACATGAAGCAGAACACCAGAATGACGTAGGTGCGCATGAGCAATGCGGAATGTTTTTTTGTCATATCACATCACTCCTTCCATCTCGGACTCGTCAAAGCTCGAAGTGAAGCTCATGCAGAGCAGGACAATGACCATCAGCACCAGGCTCATGGCGGAGCCGAGGTTCAGATTGTAGGAGTTGCCAAGGAACTGCAGCTCGATCAAATCGCCGATCAGCAGGTTGGAGCCGCCGCCCAGCATACGGCTGATAATAAAAGTAGAGACTGCGGGCACAAACACCTGCGTAATGCCGGTGGCAATGCCGGGGCCTGTCAGCGGGACGAGCACCCGGAACAGAATATGCCAGACGTTGCAGCCCAGATCCTGTGCGGCCTCAATGATGGAATCATCGATTTTTGTCATGGCCGTGTAGATGGGCAAAATCATAAACGGCAGGTAGTTGTACACCATGCCCAGCACAACCGCACCTGAGGTGTTGATCATGTTGAAGGGGCCGAGGCCGAACAAACCGAAGAACTTGTTGATAAGGCCGTTTTTCTCCAGCAGTGTCATCCAGGCGTAGGTGCGCAGCAGGAAGTTCATCCACATGGGCAGCATAATGAGCATCAGCATAATGTGCTGCTTGTTGGCGCGCAGGCGGGAGAGAAAATACCCCACCGGAAACGCCATGACCAGGCAGATCACGGTAGAGATTGCGGCCAAAATCAGGCTGCGGGCAAACACGCTGGAATACCGCCCGATCTGTGTGAGATTGTCGAAGGTGAACTGGCCGTCCGCGTTCGTCACGGCGTACCAGATGACGATGAAAAGCGGTACGACTGTGAAAATGGCCATCCAGACCAGATACGGCCCGGCCAGCCAGCGGGAGGATTTGGATTTGAGCATGGATCACACCTCCGAACGCTTCATGATATGAATTTCGTCCGGGCCGATGTTCATGCCGATAAGCTCGCCGGGCTGGCTGGCCTGGGTGGAATGGATGATCCACTCATAGCCTTCCACATCGACGTGCATTTCAAAGTGAACGCCCTTGAAGATGACCTCGCGCACAAGGCCGGTCAGCATACCGACAGAGGGCGGCACGATCTGCACGTCCTCCGGGCGGATGACGACCTGCACAGGCTCGTTCGGCTTGAAGCCGCGGTCAACGCAGGTGAAGTCGTGCCCGCCGAAGTTGACGTAGAAGTCGCGCAGCATGACGCCGTCGACAATGTTGGAGTCACCGATAAAGCGGGCAACAAAAGCGTTCTTGGGTTCGTTGTAAATATCCTGCGGGGAGCCGATCTGCTGGATCTTACCACCGGACATAACAACGACGGTATCCGACATGGTCAGGGCCTCCTCCTGATCGTGGGTGACGTAGACGAAGGTGATGTTCATTTCACGCTGCAGGCGCTTCAGCTCCAGCTGCATCTCCTTGCGCAGCTTGAGGTCGAGCGCGCCGAGCGGCTCGTCAAGCAGCAGGACGCGGGGCTGGTTCACCAAGCTGCGGGCAATGGCCACGCGCTGCTGCTGGCCGCCGGACAGCTGGTGGATGCTGCGGCGTTCAAAGCCCTTCAGGCCGACGATCTCGAGCATCTCGAACACCTTCGGGCGGATCTCATCCTCGGTCATCTTTTTCAGGCGCAGACCGAAGGCGACGTTCTCAAACACGTTCAGGTGCGGGAACAGCGCATACTTCTGGAACACCGTGTTCACAGGCCGCTTGTACGGCGGCATGTTGGCGATGTCCTTGCCATCAAAAAAGACATTGCCCGATTTCGGTGTTACAAAGCCGGCAATCACACGCAGGGTCGTCGTCTTGCCGCAGCCCGAGGGGCCTAGGAAGGTGACAAACTCCTTGTCGTGGATGTCCAGCGAAAGTCCGTCCAGGACCTTCTGCCCATCGAATTCGACAACAATGTCTTTCAGAGATACGATCAGATTTTCATTCATTTTTATTGCATCCCCCTTTGCGGAATTTCCCGTTACAGCACTCTCTTTACGCACCGTTTCTTCCTTGGGTCGGCACAGAGTCCTTGACGAGTCAGCGCCAATTATGCCGCCCCGCAAAGGTTTGTTACACGGCTCCCTGCTGAAGAAGCCGCTGCAAGCAGCACATACAACGCCAATGTGTCAGGGCAGAAAAGATTTGCCCTATAGATGCACACACAAGATACATTATACGGCTTGCAGAATATTTGTCAATAAGAACTTTTTAATAAATTGGTAAAGAAGCGTTCATGATTTTGTAAAAGAAACGGCTTTTTTGAAAATGTGCGATGCAGCAGCCGCCGCAAAAAGCACGGCACTGGGCAAAGCGGCAAAGAGGCCATACAAAAGCCCGAGCGCAGCCTGCCCGGCTGGCTGCGCCAGGCAGGCACATACATACCGACTGGCGGTTTGTATGCAGGCTGAATAATACGGCGGCTGGAACCGCAGTTGAAATGATTGGGTGTATTGCACTACTTTACACGCGGCATTGAAAAAGCTCTATGAAAAGGGCGGCACAACGCGCAGGCGATAGCAGATTTTATAAAGTAAAAACGGCACAGAACGCTGCAGTTTTGCGTTCTGTGCCGTTTGGGCAATACCGCATAATTCTAAGTGCCGATACGGTGAGCGAGGTGCGGCAGCTGCTAAGCCAAAAGCGCAGATAATACTTTGTGTATTATCGAGCATTTTGGCAACGCAGATGCCGTGCCGCAGCCGCCGGAGCGGTGCTTAAGCCGTAAGGCGGGAATTGTGCGGTGTTGCCTTTGGTTATTTGGCGATGGTCACGCCAGATTCAGCCGCTTCGTCATGAGCCACTGGGTCAGTGCCCACAACAGGGCATCGACAATGGCAATCAGCGCAAAGACGGCGATGAGTACGATAACGCCCAAGGTATTGTCGGGACCGAAAAACGACGCGGCGCTGAAGCCGGTATTGTTAAGGTACTTATACCCGCGGAACGCGACAAAGACTGCCGTCACAAGGGCTGCCATCTGCCCGATAAAGCCGATGACAAAGTAGGCGGCAATGCTGATGAGCAGCCGCTGCTGGGTAAACTGCGCGGCAAAGGCACAGGCCAGATATGCGTGCAGCAGTGCGCCCGCGATAAGGGCCAGTATAATCAAAAGCATTGCAGACCAGATGGCGACATCCTCGGCAGTGACGCGGCTGAAATCAGATGCAAACCCGTCGCCTCTGACCGTGTCGGTAGTCAGCATGCCGCAAAGTGTAAGAAATACCATGCCGAACAGCGTCCATACCGTGCCGCAGATGACCTTAGCAGCAATGTGCTGCCAAATGGGCACGGGCAGAGCCAGCATCAAGTACCCGCGCTCGCCCAACAGGCGGTAAAACTGCTGAATTTCAATAAAAAAGCAGATGGCGAGCACAACAAGAAGGCTTACGGCAGATGCCAGTGCCAGCAAGGCCATGGCTACCCCGGCCAGCGGCAGCCTGTCGGAGGTGTTCTGGACAAAATGGCTCAGAATATTAGTAAAAATGTTCAGCACAAGCACGCCCGCCGCAATGGGCAGAACAACACGGCCTGTGGATTTGAACTCATAATGTAAAAGATTCGTCAGCATTTGTAAACCTCCCGGAAGTAAGCGTCCACGCTCTCCCCTGTTTCCTCGCGCAGCTCGTCGACGGCGGTCTGGCGCAGGACCTTGCCGTCCTGTAAAAGAATGACCTCGTCCAGCACCTTCTCAATGTCGCCGATGAGGTGCGTGGACAGCATAAGCGCGGCATCCTCACTGTAGTTGTGCATGATGGTGCTTAAAATGTAGTCGCGGGCGGCGGGGTCCACGCCGCCCAGAGGCTCATCCAGCAGGTAGAGCCTGGCGGCACGGCTCATCGTCAGGCAGAGCTGCATCTTTTCCTGTGTGCCCTTGCTCATGGAATCGATTTTGTCCCGCCCGCCGATATGCAGGTCGGCCAGCATGGCGTTTGCCTTGACTTTGTCAAAATCGGTGAAGAAATCCGCGTACAGGCTTACGGCATCGTTGGCGGTGAACTCCGTCGGCAGGGCCATACGGTCCGGCAGATAGCTGGTGACAGCCTTGGTGAAAACGCCGACAGGAACTTTATCAATAATGACGCTGCCCGCCGTGGGCTGCAAAAGCCCGGCAGAGATTTTCATAAGCGTTGTTTTGCCGCTGCCGTTGGGGCCAAGCAGGCCAACAAGCTTGCCAGGCGTGACGGCAAAGTCCACGCCGTTCAGCGCAGCGGTGCGGCCATAGCGCTTGGTCAGGCCGTGTACCTCATAAATTGCATCCATGGTTTACTCCTTTTTTGGTGCCTGCTGTGCGGTCTCGCGCAACAGGGTCTCGATTTCGGCTTCAGTCAGGCCGAGGGCCTGCATCTGGTGCAGAAACTCCGCCGCCAGCGTGCCGGCGCGCCGACGGCGCAGAGCCTGCAGGGCAGTGTCATCCGCTGTGACGGTGCGCCCGGCGGTGCGCTGCGCCTGCAAAAGGCCGCGGCTTTCCAGCTCCTGCAAAGCGCGCTGCATGGTGTTGGGGTTGACCCCGGCGTCAGCGGCCAGCTCCCGCACGGGCGGAATGCGGCTGCCGGGCGGGAACTCCCCCGCGACGAGGGCAAGCTCCAACTGCTCGACCAGCTGCACATAGACCGGGCGGCCCGCAGTAATGTTCCAGTTCATAGTGTTTTATGCTCCTTTGTATTGTTGTGTTAAGAGCTTAATACAATAATACACGCAGGATACAGCTTTGTCAATAGAAAAAATAAAAAAATCCTCCGCCGGGCTGGCGGAGGAAATATTGCATGATACAACGTCAGGAAATATGATCCTCGATCCATGTCAACACGTAGTCAAACACCTCGTCGCGGTTTGTCTCGTTGTGCAGCTCGTGGCGGCCTCCTTCAAAAATCTGGCAGGTCAGATCCCTGACACCGGCGTCGCCCAGCATGGCCCAGACCTTGCGCACGCCGCTGCCGTAGTTGCCGACGGGGTCGCAGTCACCGGCAATCAGCAGCACGGGCAGATCCTTGTCAATAGCCTGTGCCCATGCCTTTGTGCTGACGTGGTTGAGCGTCGCGAGCATCTCGCGGTAGGTCGCAGCGGTAAACCGGAAGGTGCACAGCCCGTCGGCGTCATAGGCTTTCACAACGCTTTTATCGCGGGAAAGCCAGGCGTTGGGCGACTGCGCGTTCTCGATTTTCCTGCAATAGCTGCCGAAGTTCAGCTTGACCATCAGCGGCGAGACATAGCGCGGCCCCTTGACGCGGGCAATCAGCCCGGCCAGCCGCTGGCCGACGACATTCATAAGGCTGGGACCTGCCGTGCCGGAAATGACCAGCGCCGTGATGCTTTCCGGCCACTTCTCGGCGTACCAGCGTGCGTAAAAGCTGCCCATGCTGTGGCCGTAGAGGATAATGGGCGTATCGGGAAAGCGCTCATGCAGGATACGGTTCATCGCGTGCAGGTCGTTCAGGAGGTGGTAACGGCCATTCGGCTCACCGTAGTGGCCGTGCTCCCCTGCCTGGGCGGTGTCACCGTGGCCGAGGTGGTCGTTGCCCGCTAGCGCAATGCCGTGGGCAGCGTAGAACTCGGCCATCGGTGCATAGCGGCGCACATATTCGCACATGCCGTGGCTGAGCTGAAGGACAGCCCGCACAGGCTGGCCGGGTACGGTGTAGAGGAATGCGGAGGAGGTGTGCTTTCCGTCCGACGACGGGAAGGCGATGGCTTCGCAGTGGAGGTTGGGCATGATTACAGTTCTCCTTTGATTTTTTTCCAGTATTGTGCAAAAGCCTGCTCGTTTTTATTATCGCCGGGGACATAGTACTGCCGGTCCTTGATGGCGTCGGGCAGGTATTGCTGGGCGATCCAGTGGTTGGGGTAGTCATGCGGGTAGAGGTAGTGCTGCCCCTTGACCTTGGCGTCCGCGCCGTCGTAGTGCTTGTTTTGCAGCTGGCGCGGGATGGGCCCGGTGCGCCCGGCCTGAATGTCCGCAATGGCGGCATTGATGCCGTCGTGGGCGGAGTTGGACTTGGGTGCGGTAGCCACCAGCACCACGGCATCCGCCAGCGGCAGACGGGCCTCCGGCAGACCGACAGCGTTGGCAATGTCAACAGCGGCCTTGACGATGGGGATGATCTGCGGCCAGGCCAGGCCGACATCCTCGCACGCGCAGACCATCAAACGGCGGCAGGCGCTGGGCAGGTCACCGGCTTCCAGCAGACGGCCCAGATAGTGCAGCGCCGCGTCTGGGTCGGAGCCGCGCATCGACTTCTGGTAGGCCGAGACGATGTCATAGTGGTCGTCGCCGAGCTTATCATACCGCATGGCCGTGCGCACGGCGACCTGCTGCACCATGTCCAGTGTGATCGTGCGGCTGCCGTTTTCTACGGGTGCAGCGGTGACGGCAAATTCCAGATTGCCCAGCGCCTTGCGCATATCGCCGCCCGCACTCTGGGCCAGGTATTCCAGCGCGTCGTCGGGAATGAGCACGGGAGACTTGTCCTCAGCCCCGAGGCGCGCAGCGGCGCTGCGCAGCCCGGTGCGGATGTCGTCGGTGGTCAGGGATTTGAACTCAAACACCGTGCAGCGGGACAGCAGCGCGTTATATACATAAAAGTAGGGATTCTCGGTGGTGGAGGCAATCAGGGTGACGGTACCCTGCTCCACACATTCCAGAAGGCTCTGTTGTTGGCGCTTGTTAAAATATTGTATCTCGTCAAGATATAAAAGAATGCCGCCCGACGCGCCGAGTGTGCCGATGTCCGCGAGCACCGACTTGATGTCGCTCGTCGAGGCCGTCGTGCCGTTGAGCTTGTGCAGCTGCATACCGCTGCCCGCGGCAATGATGCTGGCAACGGTGGTCTTGCCGACGCCGGACGGGCCGTAGAAGATCATGTTGGGAATCTTGCCGCTCTCGACAGTGCGGCGGAAGACCTGATTTTTGCCGAGTAGATGCTGCTGGCCGCAGACCTCATCCAGGGTGCGCGGGCGCAGACGCTGTGCCAATGGTTCCATTTTGCGTTCCTTTTTTTAGATAAGTTTGAGATAGTGTACCAAAACATCATACTTCTATACTTGATTATAACGGCTCGGCGTGGTAGAATCAAGAGAAAAGGATTGAAACGGAGAAAATGCTGTGACCAAACAAGAGCTGGCTGCGATCTGTATTGCGCGCCTGAAGGCAGAATATCCCGATTCCGACTGCACGCTGGATTATGACCATGCGTGGCAGCTGCTTGTGTCGGTGCGGCTGGCGGCCCAGTGCACAGATGCCCGCGTAAACGTGGTGGTGCAGGAGCTGTTTGCCAAGTACCCCGGCGTAAAAGAACTGGCTGCAGCGGATCCTGCGGATATTGAGGCCATCGTCAAGCCCTGCGGGCTGGGCCACAGCAAGGCACGGGATATTTCAGCCTGTATGCGGATGCTGCGCGACAGGTACGACTGCCATGTACCGGATGATTTCGACGCGCTGCTTGCCCTGCCCGGCGTGGGCCGCAAGAGTGCGAATCTGATCATGGGGGACGTATTCGGCAAGCCTGCCATCGTGACGGACACCCACTGCATCCGGCTGTGCAACCGCATCGGGCTGGTGGACAACGTCAAGGAGCCGGCCAAGGTTGAGCGGGAGTTGTGGAAGATCATCCCGCCTGCGGAGGGTAACGGCTTCTGCCACCGGCTGGTGGACCATGGCCGCGCCGTGTGCACAGCCCGCACCAAGCCCTACTGCGACAAATGCTGCCTGGCGGACGTATGCCGGGCACGAAAGGAATTTTTGCATGAATAAAACGACGGAAAACCGCCTGGGCGGTGAGCTGCGCAGCCATCAGGCAGCCCGGCGCCTGCTGGAGGAGCTGCGCCGCGGACGCTATGCAGACGCCGCCCAGCTGCCCAGCGAGCTGGAGCTGGCCGATGTTCTGGGCGTGAGCCGCACCGTGGTGCGCGATGCCCTGAGCGATCTGGAGCGCGACGGCTATCTGGAGCGTGTGCGCGGCATCGGCACCCTTGTCAACCGCGATGTGGTCCGGGTCGAGAACCGCATGGACCAGAAGCTGGAATTCAACCGCATGATCCGCTCAATTGGCCGCGTGCCCCACAGCGATAACCTGATGGTCACGCGGGAGACTGCCATGCCGGAGCTGGCCGCAAAGCTCGGCCTTGACCCGGAACGCGAGCACACACTTGTGTTTGTGCGCCGCCGGGTACTGGCCGATGAAACGCCGGTGCTCTACTCCACCGATATTCTGCCGCTGGCGCTGTTTGGCGGCAAGCGGCTGGATACGATCGATTTCAGCCGCCCGATCTTTGAGATCGTGGAGCAGCACTGCCATGTGGAGGTCACCGAGACGCTGACGACGCTGCACGCCGTGCAGGGGGTGCCCGGCATCCGCCGCCAGCTTGGGCTGCGCCCGGAGCAGGCGCTTTTGCAGCTGGATGAGATCTGCTATTCCCGCACCTGCAAGCCCGTGCTTTGCTGCCAGACCTGCTATACGGATTTCTTTGACTTTGCGATGGTGCGCAAGCTGATTTGATTTTGAACGGCACAGCGCCGTTTGGAATAAATAGAGTAAACAAAGGGGATTGTGTATGAGACATTTGATCGACCCGGCGGATTTCACGCTGGAAGAAACGCTCAGCCTGATGGACCTTGCAGACCGTATCCATGATGACCCGGCTGCCTATAAAGATGTAGCTGCCCGTAAGCGGCTGGCAACACTGTTCTACGAACCGAGCACCCGTACCCGTCTTTCGTTTGAGGCGGCCATGCTGAACCTGGGCGGTCAGGTGCTGGGCTTCCCCGATGCCGGTGTTTCCAGCGCCTCCAAGGGCGAGACCGTAGCCGATACCATCCGCGTGATCAGCTGTGTAGCAGACATTGCCGCCATGCGCCACCCCAAGGAGGGAGCACCGCTGCGCGCGTCCCGCTACAGCCGCATTCCGGTCATCAACGCCGGTGACAGCGGTCACCTCCACCCGCCCCATCGGCCACAGCCACCCCACCCAGACGCTGCTGGACATGATGACGATCCGCCAGCGCAAGGGGCACCTGGATCATCTGACCATCGGCTTCTGCGGCGACCTCAAGTTTGGCCGCACGGTGCACAGCCTGATCAAGAGCCTGTCCCGTCTGCCGGGCATGAAGTTTGTGCTCATCTCACCCGAGGAGCTGCGCGTGCCGGATTACATCATCAGCGAGATCCTCGAGCCTAACAACATCCCCTATGTTGAGACACGCAGCATGGAGGAGGCTCTGCCCGATTTGGATGTCCTCTACATGACCCGCGTCCAGCAAGAGCGGTTCTTTAATGAAGAAGATTACATCCGCCTGAAAAATAGCTATGTCCTGACAAAGGAAAAGCTGGCTCTGGCCCCTGCGGATATGCCGGTGCTGCATCCCCTGCCCCGTGTGAATGAGATCACGCTGGACGTGGATGACGACCCGCGCGCAGCGTACTTTGACCAGGTGCAGAACGGTGTCTATATGCGCATGGCGCTGATCATGACTTTGCTGGGTCTCAAAGACCCCAAGACCGGGGAGGTAGCGTTCAATGTTGAAGGTTGATGAAATCCAGAACGGCGTGGTCATTGACCACATTACCGCAGGCACGGGTCTGGCGCTCTACCACATGATGGAGCTGGAAAAGCTGAACAATGCCAGCGTGGCACTTTTGCAGAACGTCCGCAGCCAAAAGGACGGAAAAAAGGACATAATAAAGATCGAGGGCGATGTCAGCGAGATGAGCTTTGACGTTCTCGCCTATGTCGACCCGAAAATCTCCATCACCTTTATCCGGGACGGCAGGGTGACGGAGAAGAAACACCCCGAGCAGCCCAAGCGGCTGGTCAACGTCATCAAATGCACGAACCCGCGCTGCATCACTTCTATCGAGGAGGGCTGTGACCACATCTTTGCCCTGACGCCGAGCGGACGCTATCGCTGCATCTACTGCGAGCAGGAGTTCCGCGTAAAACCGTAAACGAGGTAACACTATGGAAAAGCCGAAATTTCACCTGAACCCCAATGAGGAAATCGTCAAAACCATCCGCGAGGGCCTCAAGCGCACGGGCGGCTACTGCCCCTGCCGCTTGCAGCACATTCCGGAGAATATCTGCATCTGCAAGGAGTTCAAGGAGCAGCTGGCCGACCCGGACTACCACGGTGCGTGCCATTGCGGGCTGTATGTGAAGGATTGAGGACTTTTCCCTTTTACAACAATTATACACTTATAATAAGCAAAACGAGGTATCTGCCACGGAAAGCAGGTACCTCGTTTTGCTTATGCTACACGCACGCCGCCAGTGTATCCTCGGTCAGGATAATGTGCCCGTCGGCGTCCACATCGGCGGTGTAAACGGTGCCGGGGTGGGCTGTACCAGCAGCGATGCGGTCCGCAAGGGCCTGCTCCACGGCACGGCTGACCGTGCGGCGCAGCTCCCGCGCACCGTAGGGCGGCACCTTGTCCCCGGCCAGCACCTTGGCTGCGGCGGGCGTGTGGTGCAGCGTGTAGCCCTGCCGGGCTGCGCGCTGCTCAAGCTCGACAAGCAGCCGGTCTGCGATCCCGGCCAGCTGCTCCGGGCCGAGCGGGTCAAAGAGGACGGTCTCATCCAGGCGCCCCATCAGCTCGGGGCGGAAAAACTCCTTAGCCTCCTGGATGGCCTGCTGGCCGCGGCGCCGGGTCTCGGCAGCGGCGGCTCCAAAGCCCAGCGGCGACGTCTGCCCGGACAGACACCGCGCACCCAGATTGGAGGTGAGCAAAATAATCGTGTTGGAAAAATCCGCCCGGCGTCCCTGGGAGTCGGTCAGATTGCCGTCCTCCAAGATCTGCAGCAGCAGGTTCTGGATGTCGCTGTGCGCCTTTTCGATTTCATCAAATAAGACAACACTGTACGGGCGGCGGCGCACGGCCTCGGTCAGCTGGCCGCCCTCGTCGTGGCCGACATAGCCCGGCGGGGCGCCGAGCAGCCGCGCGACGGGATGCCGCTCCATATACTCCGACATGTCAAAGCGCAACAGGGCCTTTTCGCTGCCGAACCAGCATTTTGCCAGCGTGCGTGCCAGCTGGGTCTTGCCGACGCCCGTCGGCCCGAGGAACAGCATAGCTCCTATGGGCCGCCCGCTCTCCCGCAGGCCGGTGCGGCTGCGGCCGACGGGGGGGGGCCCCGCGGGGGAACTGAGC
>OGPW01001854.1_pt1 | contig 13183 bp, 11 predicted proteins | sample 1553061 | NCBI WGS metagenome assembly OGPW01 (sample SAMEA2580292, study PRJEB22360) | human gut metagenome | biome: human gut; feature: human-associated habitat; material: faeces | place: Denmark | collected 2008/2010
TAACACTGCCACATATTTCTTTGCTCTCGAAATCATATTAAATCTCCTGTCTGTCTGTCAAATCCATTTATCACTCTTCAATAATCTGCACTTCGGTGCCCCCCCGCCGGATTTTATGCTTCTGATTGTCTTTTCCAGTACCTTCATCTCAACTGGTTTTGAAACATGAGCATTCATACCGGTTGCCAGAGAATGCTGAATATCCTCTGAGAATGCATTGGCGGTCATGGCAATGATCGGAATCTTCTTTGCCAGTTCATGGGAACTTCTGCGGATTGCCTTCGTTGCCTCATAACCATTCATAACAGGCATCTGCACATCCATCAGAATCATGTCATAATCACCTGGAGCAGACTGTTCAAATGCTTTCAAAATCTCTTCGCCATTTTCACAGATGGTACATTCTGCACCTTCAATCTTTAACAGTTCCGTCAGGATCTCTGCATTCAGCTCATTATCCTCTGCACATAGGAATCTCATTCCGTGAAGGATATTACCATCCTGCTCATCTGTTTCTTCTTGTGCCGCCAGAGCAACCGTTCTATCCTCTGCAATTTTCAGATCCAAGAGAACCGCAAAACAGCTTCCCTGTCCCAGTTCGCTGTCCACATCAATGGTACCTCCCATTGCCTCAACCAGGTTCCTGGTAATAGCCATTCCAAGACCTGTTCCCTGTATCTTATTCGTCACAGAATTTTCAGCACGAGTAAACGGATCAAATATTGTCTCTTTGAAATCTGTCGACATTCCCATTCCATTATCGCTAACTAAGAAACGGTACTTTGCATAGACAGATGACTTTGTCTCACATTCTTCTACCAGAAGCTGAATTTTTCCACCTTCCGGCGTATATTTTATGGCATTGGACAACAGATTACTGAAAATCTGCATCAAGTGAACCTGATCCCCATTCACCCACTCATGACGGATGTTTTCTTTTATAATTGTAAGTGTCTGCTTCTTTTCACATATTTGCGAATGAAATATAGTGTCAAGTTCCTGTATAAAATCCAGAATAGAAAAGTCAGAATACTTGAAGACTGTTTTTCCTGCCTCAATCTTACTCATATCCAAAACATCATTAATAATTCCTAACAGATGCTGTGATGAAACATCTATTTTATCTGCATACTCTATAACTTTTGCTTTATTACCTGCATCATGTCTGATCAAAGACGTAATACCAATGATTGCATTCATAGGTGTACGAATATCATGTGACATATTAGACAGGAAATCCGTTTTCGCCTTATTTGCATTTTCAGCTGTCTGTAAAGCCTCTGTTGCAACGTTCTTTGCCTTTTTCAGTTTTTGATTGACTACTTCCATTTCCTTCATTGTTTGTAAATGAAGCTCATTATTTCTTTTTTCATATTCTGCTTTTTGATCTGCAAGACTAAGTCTGGAAATACTGTAGAATAAACCTGCAAAAAGTAAAAGTATAAAACACGCCATGAGTATTGTTGTATACAACACCGTTTTTTGGTAATCCCTCAACACATTGTCAACAACTCCCTTTGCCACAATGCATACCAAAATGGTGTTGTTGCTTTCTATCGGGCAATACCCCAGATAATAGGGATTCTGTTTTCCCAAAAGTGCAACTCCGGATTCTCTGTTATCAAACTTCTTTTTGAACAAATCAGCTTCTTCTTCTGTAATAGCCTGTTCCCCTTTTAAATGTTTTAACAAAGAATAATTACGCAGGTATTTATCACCACTCTGGTTCGTATACGTAATATTTCCGTCATTATCCAGCATGAACAAATATGCTTTCCCATCATAACCTTTCAGTTTTAACATGGAATCCAGTTTCGAATGATCATACACAGTTCCAATTGCCGTATAAGTTTCCCCATTGATAGTATATTCCTGACATGGAATCGCAACCAGATAACCGTCTTCATTCTTCTGGTCATAATCAAGACGCACCGTTTTTCCAATATTGTATCCATTCTTTAAGTCCAGCAGAAGTTTACTTGGCATATCAATCCGCATTTTTGTTCCACCTGCTGATATTGCCTGACCATTTTCCTGAAGGAATATAAGGGTACTTTCCGATTCTTTTTCCCATGCTTCAAAGAAATTTTTGTTCGTATCTGTTTCAAGAGACAGCACCCTCTCACGAAGTAAAAATTCTTCAACTAACTGCAGCTGACTGTAGTATCCATTCACTTGAAGATCATAGGTCTGCTGCATCTGTTCAACAACGGCTCCCATACTGCTTTTTCCATTTTCACTGATATACTTGTTATACTTGCTTATTAAATACGTTGTTCCTGCTAAGCTTAAAAGAATAATAAGTAGTATAAGCAACAGCCTTATTATTATTTTTTTTCTTTTATTTACCGCTTGTTCTATCTCCACTTTTATTGTTCAACCTCTATATAATCTTCCGGTGCTGACGGCTGCTGTCCTTTTGACATTGCTTCGATCCATTCACTTGATAATGTTGTATCTTTTAGCTGCTCAATCTCACATTTCGGATTTATTTTTTTCAAGATAGACATTGTGGTGTCTGTAAGAAGAATAGAATATTCCTTTTCTTTGTCTATTTTCTTATCATTAACTGTTAAGTCCTTTAACGAAAATCCACTTTCCTCTTGATTAACGATTATTTTCATACCGGATGCAATTGGTAATTCGTATTTATTGGTTACGTAAAAATTCTCATCAGCATCAGCGAGATAATTTTCCAAGAGTTCATAAACCTGTTTACCATTAATTTTTGCAAAATATAATGGTGTATCTGAACTCTTCGCTGTCATCATGCCTACCCGGCTATTAGTGCATTCTCCTTTGTACATCGAAGAAGTGAAATAATAATATGGTGCCAAAGCCAGCTGTGCATCGTTTTCTTCTCTAACCGTAGTTAAAATGGAAGATGCTGCATCACGGCCATTTCTTTCGTTCAGTGAAATGGAATATTCATTTTCAAAATTCACCGTTGCTTTTTCTTCTGGATCTTTACGATTCATTACACTGCGAAAAGTATCATAAGCCTGTGTTTCATCCATTTCTCCTGACAATAATCCGTGAACAGCCTCAAGACTTGCATCAAATGATTTTTGAGCGGAATATCGGATATAAATAGCATTATTATTAATTTCATCTTCCAGTCCAGGCACATCCTGCATCATGGTTGGAACATCTGTATTCAATGAAATAACACCGCTTCCATCCGCAATCAGCTTTTGCCCCTCTTCTGAAATCATACAATCCAGCACATCCAGTGCAGTATCCAGTTTCTCACGATCTTTTTCCAGGTTTTTGTTAAATGCAATGTTTAAAGACGGAGTCATGTACACATAGGATTCACCTGATGTCTGTGAAAAGTAAGGAATACGGATCAGCTCCGCATCCATCTGTTTCTGCAGTTCCTGCATAACCGTCGGATGTCCATGAAACATTGCTGATTTTCCCTCGACAAACATCTGGGTTCCTGTATCGATGTCAATATTGATATCTTCTTTACCAAAGTGCGAGTCCTTAAGAAACTGACTGGTTTCTGAAAAAATACGTTTCCATAATGCGTCATTAAACTTTACTTCATCTGCTGCAGTTTCTGCACCATTTCGCCATTCAATACCATCCAGACTTGTAAACTCACCGATTGCCGCCGCCTGGATGATTTCATTATTAGACCAGTCTTCACCAAGATCCATGGAATACGGTTTTATGCCATTATCATAAAACTGCTGACAGGCCTGTACATACTCCTCATAATTCTCTGGAATCTTTACGCCATACTGATCAAACAGTGTCTTATTGGCAATAATCGTCTGCGGAATACCACAGATTGGTAACCACTGGATTTCATCCTCCGCATTCTTATAATATTGCACCGCATAAGAATAATACTTAGAAACAACATCATAAGAAGCAAAATCTATAAGATAAGGCTGTAAGTCCTGTGCATCTGTTCCAGAAAATCGACGTACTGTTATGATATCCGGTAATTCATCATGTTCTTTAAAATAACTGTATAAATCGGTATCATTGTTACCAATAATAAATTCAATATCCTGATCTGGAAACTGTTCATGGATATAGGGTGCAATATTTTTCATCAAACGATTTTCCCACAGATAAACGGTAAGATGATCATCGTTTTTAGCTACTTCTTTCTTTGACTGTCCACATCCAGACAAAACAGCAGTTGCAACAAGTACACATGACACCAATGCTATCAGACAATATTTTGCCTTTTTCATACTTTTATTTTCCTCATTCTTTCCTGATAAAATCATTATTGTTACGTCTATGAAATAACATCATAAAAAAACACCGTCAAACAGACAGTGCACATCATTTCATGCAACTGGCTGCCATTTTACAGGCCCTGTAGCTTTGCGTCCCAGACTTTCATCTGGTTTGCCGATTTCCATATTATAGCTTTAATACTTATGCAAAAAAAACTGATTTCATTATACTTTAATGCTCTAGTATACACAAGAAAACATTACCATTTTAACGACAAAAAATAAAAAAGAACAGCCGCTACATATACTCGAACTGTTCTTCTACTTCTGAAGTCCACGCAGCATTGACATCACTGTTTCCTGCTCATTTGTACTCAGATCGTTCCATATCTTTAAAACTTCTTTCTGCTCTTCTGTCAGATTCTCTGAATTACCTTCCTGGAAAAACTGTGATAATGTCACGCCTAATGCTGTACATATTTTTTCAAGTGTGATCAGCGACGGCAGGTTTTCCTGCGCCATGATTCTTCCCAGTGACGACTGGGAAATTCCCGACAGCTGCGATAATCTATATTTACTGATATCACGCTTTTCACACAAAGATGTTATTTTATCCGCAATATACTTCTCTATCTGCAAGTAACTATACCTCATTTCCGCTATTACATGTTCTTATTGTACCTGTAATAATGAAAAAATATTAGTAATCAACCTTGCAATCATTCAATCCCATAATAGGAAGTATACGCATAAAAAAATATAAAGATACTTTCTATAAAGATACTTTCGTTTCCGCAAAAGCCATTTTCGCTTATATCGTTTTTATAATATCACAGACAGTTACGTTTGTCACATAAAAGTTTGAAACCACAAACAAAAAATAAGCCTGCCATCATCCGCAGATTTCTCCACAGACAACAGCAGGCTTCCTACTATCTCATCAACTCATTCACGATTGTCAACGTGTTGCGATGAATTTCACCCTTGGCATCCAGTGTCCAGATGTTCTCTTTTTCAAAATATACCTCTACACCTTTTTCCTTGGTAGCCCTTATCTCTTTGACATTTATACGGGTCGCATTATACAATTGCAGAATCTTCCTCAGAACCATCTGCCTGACCTGGAGGATGCAAGAGATATCGTAAAATCCGGGGATTATGAACTCATGAACATTCTCTACGATGATACATCGCAGCCACCATTTTGATACAAGGAAACGATTGCACCCCCTAATGCACCTCCTAAATACAGAAGATGCATCACCCTCCATCCGGGCATTGGATCAGGCTACTCTTCATTTTATGGACAATTGCAGAGTAGTCTTTTCTTTCACGAAAAAAGAGATATCAACGCGCCAGGGTCAATATCTCTTCCTTTTTTTTATAATTCAATTATCAGGTTCACGGTCTTTCCCTCTCACAAGCTGTGCTTTCTCCGATCTTTTCCTGTCACGATGTAGTATTGCTTCTTGTTTTCATACATTTCCGCATCTGCGGCTTTCAGAAGCGACTCAAAATCTGTGTCCTTTGTGCCGCTTATCGTCGTACCGAGGGACGCGGTAGCACCCAGTTGGCTTTTTGCCGTTTCCAGTAGTTTCTGAAACGCCGGATGTGTGATGTTTGGCAGAACCGCAATGAACTCATCTCCGCCAAACCGATACTCATGACGCTTTCCGAACACAGATTTCAGCGTCTGTGCGGTCTGCACAATGAATTTATCACCGGCGTCATGTCCCTTTTGGTCATTTATTTCCTTTAGGCCATTTATGTCGCACATGACAATCGCCAGGGGAAAGTACTGCTCCAGCTTTTCTGTGTACGCCCAATCCAGTGCTTTTCTGTTTTTACAATCTGTGAGCTGGTCATATAATGCACTGTGCTCCAGTGCATCTGCATTATCGCGCAGTCTTATCATAAAAGAGATCATAAACTCGATCATATCTATCAGATTCGAGATCTCATGCAGTTTCTCTTCGGGAGGATTGTCCACACCGTAGAATCCGACCATCTTGCCGTTGATTTTGATTGGCCCTGTCACAAGGGTATTGACACCCTGAGGTTTCAGCCGTTCATAGATGGCTTCGCTTGTTTTTTTGCATTCTTCAATGTCATGGATGATGACATTGTTGGATTCTTGAAATTGTGCAAACCATGCTTCAATGATGCCTTCATACGGCACATCCTGCAAGTTATCTTTTTCTTTGGATACGCCCGCTTTGCACCACTCGTAGGTGTTGTCAAACGTTCCGCGGTCATTCTGTTCAAAGATGTACGCTCGATCGGCGGTCATACGCTGTCCGATATACTCCACCAGTTGATTCAGTACTTTGTCCGGAGTTTCTTCTGAAGCGGCATACCGAACCATGTCCGTGAGGAATCTCTCGTAATTCAGGATTCGTTCCTGCGATTCGCGCTTGCTGACTTCCAACGTTTCCTTTTCCTTATGGTACAGGATTCTCTGGAGCTTGCTTCGCATCATCGTGGCAGTCAGAAGCACACTCAGCACCCCGTACAGAATAACATTCACTAGGTTTTTGGATAGAATTGGGTTGTGCTGTGCAAAGAAAGCAAGTCCGATATAGAGCAGCATACTGCTCAGAATCAGCCCGTTCATGACCGCCGTTCTGGCGGTAAACAGCAGCGGTGCTGTCATCATGAACACAATGTAGTTGACAGTGAGCTCCTCCGGTGTAATCAGCGTTCCCGTAATAATGCCGAACAGCAGCAGCGCGGCAAAAAAGCTGTATACAACCAGTTTTTTCCCCAAGAAGCTTCTAAGTTGACAACGAGAAATGCAAAAATAGACCAAAGAAAGGAACGTATAGACCAGATACACCCATTTATATTTTCCGATACTCAGAGAAAACACACGCACCAGCGTTATGACTCCAAAGGCAACAAACGCCACAACAGAATACAGCCGCATGGCTTTCCAGTTTTCTTCCCATACATCCTGTTTTACTTTCTCATAATCACCACAACTAAACATAAACAACGAAACAATTTGATTCATACGTTTTTTCTCTCCAAACTCTGTTCATTTACCGCTTTGCCCGTCTCATAAGGAGCACAGATTCAACGGTACTTTCATTATCCCAATCAAGTTCATATAATTCCTGTTCATTGAAAAATACAGGAAAACGGAACTTGAGACTTCTTAAAATCCTGCCATCCTCTTGTTCTGCTTCATAGATATTTCCTTCCTCGAGGAAGCTCTTCATAAATATCTTCTTCTCCATATCTGTAAATCAGTCGTACAGATTATCGAAGAATAATAAGAACTGTTACCTGTCTTTTTTATGCACCTGATTCCACAATTCTTCTGAAATAATCGCTTTGTGGATACCGTCGTTAAGCATATATATGTGGTTATCTCACCAAATAAGCTGTGAACTTTTATTATTCCACAAGGAAGTATTGCAACAGATACGGACATTGTAAAAAGCACAAAGAACAATCGGATTATCCAATACTTTTTCTTGTCCATAATACCTCCAAATCCCGGTTTTCTTATTTCTTTTTCAACTGATAAAAATCTTTCAAATCTGCTTTTATATCATCAGGTAATTGGTTTTTCTTTACTCCACGAATTGCCCCTTCAAGTGCCATAAGACGATTGATACATGCTGATCCTGTTCTCACTCTTGTTCTCAGACTCGCCCTGGGCAACGGCTCCATGAAGGCTGATTGCAAGTTCCGCTTCCTTGTCAAAGGAATACAGCTGCTCATTCTCAAAGTAGACCGGGACATTCACCTTTTTCAGTTCCCGAACAATAGTCAGAACATCCACCGTGTTTCTGGCAAATCGGCTGATGGACTTGGTGTACACAAGAGTCACTCTCCCGGCTCTGCAATCGTCCAGGAGCCGCATTAAATTCTTACGGTTATCTGATGACCTGCGTTTTGCTTGCAGTGCTGACACGGCAATAGATGCCAACCTCATATCTTGACGGCGGTAATGGCGGATGCTGTTTCATTTTTTTAACGATAGCCATAATGCCCTCCTGCGTTATCGTTATAGAGTACACCCGTATAGGCTGTTCTCATTATAACTCTGATTAGGCTAACTGTATATCATTTGTATTGTATTTTAAGGTTGGAATCTGTTAGATTACTGCTACTTTTTAACGATTACTCCTCACATTTTAACGATTATCCACATTTTCTATTTTTCATCTTTCCATTCGTAGTATTGCCGTAGTCTCCAACTACTACAAGCCCAAAAATCTGCCCCCTTTTGCCCCATAAAGTACCGATTTTACTGCATTTCCACAGTTCTTCCGTGGCAGATGAAAAGTACTTTAATCATAAAATTCTCCTGTTCTGAAATGCCCTATAATGCCGAGTTTTGCAAGGTTTTATCGGCTTTTTCGAGCATTGTATTTTTCTTGTTAATTACTACACTTTTTGCAAACCACTTCAAAATAGGACAATTCAAGGCAATGTGTAGTAGTCAAATCGTAGTCAGTTAAGGGGGTTCAGACTACTGACGGGGGTGTGCATTATTTAATGAAAGGGTGTGTATCAGCACACCCTCCATTAATTCTACTTTTCATTTTTACTTTCTTCAAATTTCTTTTTTGCTTCTTCAATTGTTTTTCCATCAATGTAATACGAGATAGCTGCTTTGCCAATTGCAGATGTCCCCAGTGCAGCAACAGTAGCACTAACAGCAGAACCAGACCCTGGCCAAATAGCATTAAGGAATTTTGCACCTTGCTGTGCTACTAATCTCAATGTGTAGCCTACACCAGCCAAACCACCCATACTAAATATAAACTCTTTAGCTGTATCTAATGAGATATCTCGTCCACTAAGTGACGCAATAAGAGAAACTAGTAATGCCTGAATAATCAACAATACATAAATGTCTGAAACCGGAATAGGTGTCAATGCTACTGTTCCTGCAAGCCCGGAGAATATTTTATTCAGATGGCGGGCAAACCTATGAACTACTTCCGTAAGTCTTGCAGCCATCCTTAATCCCATCTGTGCCTCAAAATCTTGGATGGCTTCTTCCAATATATCAAGCAGTTCCCCAATCTTATATCTTCCATCAAATGCAATTTCTAAGTTTTCTATATCATGAACAGGTAAGTTATCAATATCTTCTACCGAAACTTCTATTCCGTCAGGTGTTTGCCAATCAATTAATGAAGAAACCGCTACTATATCATCAATCTTTAATCCGTTCTTTATAATAATACCCTTATAGTACTGAACTACTTCATTTATTTTTGTAACCTTGTTAGCTGGATATTCATTTGGTGTTTTAAATCTTGATGGTGCCATCTCATCACATTTATTGACTACAACAACAATAGGAAGTCTCAAATTATTTGTATCAGCATAATTCTTTGCAACTTTCTTCAAGAACTCAACATCCGTATTCACATCATCTCTATGCGTACAATTCAGCATAAGAATTGCAACATCCGGGGAAAAATGATTTACTTCTTCTATCAACATATCTTCTGCAGAAATATTTGTATTTAAACTTTCTGATTCTGCAATTCCTCTAGTATCAAGAATTTCCATCAATACGCGATCCCCATCCTTGCATTGATATACTTGTGCATTTTCTGTGCAACTTTTTGTATCACTTACACCTGCCACATATGCACCGCACAACGCATTTATTAAGCTGCTTTTACCTACGCCTGTTCTTCCAATCAAAAAGATTCTTGGTGGTCTGTGAGTATCAATGCCATCCATTAACTGCTTTAATTCTTTATCCCCTAGAATAGTATCCTTTAGCATTTCCCTCGTTTTTTTAGGAACGGCATCTGGAAGATTATCAATTAGTTCACCTGCTTTGATATAAAATTTCTTCATATTTTGCATTCTTTTTTCAATTTTGTCTTTTTCATCATTCATAAATATATCCTCCTCATATTAGGACTTGTAAATTTTGCGAATTATTACAAATATTTCCTAAATGCCTTCTTCATCTTCATACAGACATCCATAATATACTCAAACTGCTGTGGCCAGGCATTCTGATCATCAAACTTCACATCTTTTTCCACGATAATACGGCTTGCCTTCCTCTCCGGCAATTCTCTCCAATCAAGTGCCAAGCCCATAGCAGACTCCACATCGTCTTTATGTGAATAAAGACCTTTAAAGAGTTCTTTATCATCATTTATGTATAATTCAACTCCAACTTTATTTCTCTTCTGAATTTGTGTAACACTGATGTGGCAAGCTGATGAGCCAATACTGAAATCCATCCAATGGTCTGTATTAGGTTTTCTCTTATTAAATGATTTTGCAAATTCAGTATTCTGAAAGGCATAATCATTGAATGCATTCCAATATTCAAGTCTCTGTTGCTGCGTTGGGTTTGTAAGCGTAGTTTTCTTAATCTCTTTTGTCCAATTATTCGGTCTTTCTACTACAGTGAATGATGGAGCAATATCAGAATCACCTATCTGGAAAAGCTTTATCTCACATAAGAAAAAACCAATCTTATCATCTGTATGATTATTAAGCCACTCAACTGCTGCCTTATGTTCCTCACGTGCGTGTTTCACAACCCATATAACCACATCTGCATCTTTACCAGATGCATAAGTAATTAATTTACCAAGGTGGTCATGATCTGTATCTTCTAATTGATTTTCAATGATAATCTTTCTATCTGTTCCTGTTTCAGATGCATAGATATCAACATTAAAGTCTCCAACAGAGGACTCTGTCTCATCAACCGTAATATCAAGACCAACAGCATCTGCAAGTAATTCAACATTCTCTGCCACCCAAGGAGTAAAATTCAAAGCTTCATGTGGCCATATACTTCTCAAATCAGTAATTTCTTTTAATGTACCAAGGTTAATCATTATATTTTCCCCCCCTCTAGTTTTTCTTTCAATTCTGGGATAGTGCAAAGGAAACCTGTTACAATCTTATCAACAATTCCCTCTCCTAAATTTCTGTGCATTTTTCTCTTTCTATTATCAGAGTATGTAATGGTCAATTCATAACTGCATCCATTACATACTTCGCATTCAACAATTTCTGTTCACGGTCAATAAAACCATAACGAAAAAGTTCTCGTTCTAAATAACTAACGCCTTAATATTTATTAGTAATAAAGAATGCATATCTATCACACTCTTAATTTTTCTATAATACATATGGATCTAGTAAAATATCATTTCCGACTTTTTCATTCTCCAATAAATCTTGTAGAAAAGTTTTTATTTCTTCGAAATTCATTTCTTTCTTAAAGCCCTTATTTCCATGCATCCACTTATTTTTTTGAGTATTATCAAATAACAATTCACAAGTTCTTCTTGGAAATTTTCCTAACGCAGAATCAAAAAAATTATCCCAAACTGAATAATGATGTGTATGAATAAACTCCTCCCATGATGCTATAACTTCATCTTCAGGTCTAATATCTATTATTTCTATCTCTTCAAGATTTCTATCTGTAACTCTACCCCATGCTTTCTTTAACATATCAATGGCCGCTTTATCACTTTTAGGTGCACTATAGCCAAATATTGTTAATCGATATGCTTTCTCTAAATAATGTGACAGTTGTTTCCAACTGAATGCTATGTATGGATTGCTCTCATAATTTTTCTCTCTGATAGGATAGAGTAGCGGAATCCCCGATAGCCTTTTCCCACATTTTGGACAATAATCATACGGACTCCCTAAAATCATATCTTTTTCACAAGTTGCAACAGCTACGTTTCCATGTAAAAAAGCAAGTTGTGGTAAATTATTAGTTATTTTTGTACATCTACTATATGCTTGTACTAATAGTGGATCCCAATTGAATGTTGCTATTAAATCCTTTTTTGTTAGACTCAAAATTAACATATCATAAATCGTAGGTTCATCAGGTAATTCAAAATCTGAGAAGTAATTAACAATTCTTTCTTCAAGCAATTTCCTTTGCTGATTACAATCATCTCTCTCATACATTTCCATATAAATATCTTCAAGATTATCACTATCAGTAACCAATGATATACTGGAAATGATTGAACTCATTCCTAATTTCTCGATAAACCCCTTCATAGCAGAGATTCTCTTTCCATTTTTATCTCCTCTTGGAATAGTTGCTACGCTTGCACCAGCCCCCAACAAAACAACATGAGGACGCTTTTTGAATGACATTTCATACTTAAGAAATATATCATTATTGTTCTCTGTTTCTTTTTCAACATATTCATCAAACAAATCATTCAGTTCTTCTTGGCACATAGTTTCTCCATTTTTTCCAATGCATGGATTATATAATAGTTCATCGTCTTCAATACTAATCACCCCATCATGTATAGTTCCCATAGCAGTAAGTGTTTCAGAGAAATGTACCAATCCGAATCCCTCTGTTAATGGAGAACCTACTAAAACATCTCTACAAACAGCATTTTTCAAAAGTATTTCCTTATCTTCTGCACATATATCTCGCCAACGTTTGTTTTCAAACTTCTCCATATCTAAGTACCTCCAATCGAAATGGCATTAAGAACTCATCTGGATGCCAATAAAACTTCTATATAAATGCTGGATGAATTCTTGTTTTCACAATACTTTATCTCTCAAAATGGTTATAAAATCACTAAATTATATTATATCACTGCAACCCACATATTACCAGTCAAAAAGACACCCAAGCCATATAGCCTGAGTGTCCTCAAAATCTCTTCCTTATTATATTTTATATTATCAAACTACCTTGAACATATTCTGCTTCAAAGGCTTATCATCTTTATCCGAAATTCCCATTTCTTTTCTCGCTTTTTCCAGTCCCTGCATTTTCTGTAGTTCCTTTTCTGCATCATCCAATCCCATATGGGTATACACATTCAGAGTGACTCCTATGTCTGAATGTCCCATCAAGTATTGTAGCGTCTTAGGATTCATTCCTGACTTGGCCATGTTGGAGCAATATGTATGGCGGCACACATGTGGATGTGTCAAGTATAGGACAAAAAAAATTTTATTTTTTTCTGCTGAAG
>OGPW01001864.1_pt1 | contig 13127 bp, 15 predicted proteins | sample 1553061 | NCBI WGS metagenome assembly OGPW01 (sample SAMEA2580292, study PRJEB22360) | human gut metagenome | biome: human gut; feature: human-associated habitat; material: faeces | place: Denmark | collected 2008/2010
TGGGCGATAGCGTGTGTTCACGTAGGAGTCTCACCTAACAGTTCATTTGCTCTCTTTTTAACTTTACATAGAAGACTATACACGCTTAAAGCAGGCTTGTAAACCACTTATATGTAAAGTTAGCGTTTTTATTTGTTTTTTCTGTGAAAAGCCTTTATTTTCTAGCCTGCCGTCTTATCGTAAAGCGCAGGAAGATGATCACGGCCGCGATCAAGACCAACAGGGCCAGCATGATCGGAATTCTGAGGTCAGCTGGCTTGATCACCCGGTTCACTTCCTCGCTGGACAGGTCAAGGGAGTCCTTTTTAAAGCCGAGGCTTTGGTCGATCAAGGTCACGGAAATCTTGAACAGCTCCTGCACCCCTTCATTGAAGGCGATCGGGTCATCAGCCGTGATTTTGGAAGCCGTGTGGCTGAGGATGTTGGCCCGGACCTGGGCGGTAAACTGGCTGTGCAGGTCGCTGCTGCTGTAAAGATAAGCCTTCTTAGTCCCGTCCTTTTGCACGTTGATCACAATATAGAGGGTTCTGCTTGCCTTGCTCAAGCCGGCCGGCTGGGTCTTTTTGGCATTTTGCAGGGTCTCGACGATCACGATCGGGTGCTGGTCAGACTTCTGGTACTTGGCATTCTTTTGGTCAACCATTTTCCAGGTGTCGGAATTGATGATGCCGGCATTGTCCTGGACGAAAAAGCTGCTGGCCCCGGTCACCAGGGGAAAAAGGCAGACTAAGGCCAGGAGCCAGGCCAGCCTAGTCGCTGCTGTCTTCAAGTTTGTGTGCCAGTTCTTCGACGAATTGGCGGTCAAGCTTAATTTGTTCATAAGGTACTCCACTATCACGCAGCAGTTGAATGGCCAAAGGACTGTCGTGATAATCATAATAATAGTTGACCTTGATCACCCCGGCCTGCAGCAGGTGCTTGGTGCAGTTGTAGCATGGGAAGTGAGTCACGTAGATTTCCGTGTTGTCGGTTGAGACCCCGTTTTTCGCGCAGGAAATCAGACTGTTCATTTCAGAGTGAATCGTCCGCACGCAGTGGCCATCGACCAGCTGGTGGCCCACGTCATCGCAGTGGTCCTGGCCGGAAACTGACCCGTTGTAGCCAGTGCTGAGGATCCGCTTGTCCTTGACCAGGACGCTGCCGACCAGGGCCCGGTCACAGGTTGACCGCTGGGCGATCACCAGGGCCTGCATCATAAAGTACTGTTTCCAGGGAATTCGTTTGCGCGTCATATTAGCCTCGGTTCTTGAAGTAGTTGAAGCCGATCGCGTCACGGACTTCCTGCAAGGTTTGGTCAGCCACCTGGTTGGCCTTTTGTGACCCTTGGTAGAGCATGTCGTAAACGGCATCCAGGTTTTCAGCGTACTTTTGCCGGCGTTCTCTGATTGGGGCCAGTTCAGCTTCCAGGACCTTATTTAAGTAGCGCTTGATCTTGACGTCACCTAACCCGCCCTTTTGGTAGTCTTCCTTAAGTTGGGCAACAGTGTCCTTGTCCGGGTCAAAGACGTCCAGGTAAGTGAAGACGGTGTTGCCTTCAACCTGACCGGGGTCTTCCACGTGGATGTGGTTAGGGTCGGTGTACATGGACATAACCTTCTGCTGTACTGTCTTTTCATCATCCGCCAGGTAAATGCAGTTGCCCAGAGATTTGGACATCTTGGCCTTGCCGTCCAGACCTGGAAGGCGGAGACGGGCTGCATTTTTGGACAGATAGATTTCCGGCATGGTCAGGGTTTCGCCATACACTTCATTGAATTTATGAACGATTTCACGGCACTGTTCCAGCATCGGTTCCTGGTCTTCGCCTACCGGTACGGATGTAGCATGGAATGCGGTAATATCTGCGGCCTGGCTGATTGGATAGCAGAAGAAACCAACCGGTACACTGGCTTCAAAATTCTTCTGCTGGATTTCCGCCTTAACGGTAGGATTGCGCTGTACGCGGGATACGGTAACCAGGTTCATGTAGTATACCGTCAGTTCAGCCAGAGCAGGAACCTGGGACTGAATGAAAATGGTGGCTTTGGATGGGTCAATGCCTACTGCCAGATAGTCCAGAGCTACCTGCATAATGTTCTGGCGTACCTTTTCTGGGTTGTCCGCATTGTCGGTGAGTGCCTGTGCGTCGGCAATCATGAAATAAATTTCATCAAATGCGCCGGTATTCTGCAGCTTCACACGTTCAGAAAGAGAGCCTACATAATGGCCGATATGAAGGCGTCCTGTCGGGCGGTCGCCTGTGAGGATAATTTTTTTCATAAATATTCTGACTCCTTTAGGTTTATCAACAAGTATTGAATCTATTATAACACGCCGGCAGGAAAACACGGGAGACAGCAGCGATGACAGACGCTGAAAAATCAGTGCATTCATGAAATGTCAACCTCAATTTGCAATAACAAGTAAACTATAGCAAAATACAGATATAAACGCATCGTTGAGTCAAATGAGGGAGGAACTATGCAGACGGTTTATCTGGCGGGAGGTTGTCTCTGGAGTGTACAGTATTTTATGAATACAATTCCGGGGGTTGTTGCCACGGAAGCAGGGCGTGCCAATGGGAAGACCGATTCCCTGTCTTCGCCTTATGACGGGTATGTGGAATGTGTCAAGGTGACGTATGATGAAAAACAGATTTCCGCCCGAGAACTGACGGGACATCTGTTTGAAATCATCGACCCCTACAGTATCAATCATCAAGGAATGGACTACGGAGAAAAATACCGCACCGGGGTGTATAGCACAGATGAAAATGTACTGAAAGAGGCCAGGCAGTTTATAGCGGAAAGACCAGATGCCGACCGCATTCAGGTAGAGGTCAGGCCACTTACCCAATACGTCCCCAGTGCGCCTGAACACCAGAACCATCTGGAAAGGCATCCGGAAGACCACTACCTGTGCAGTATCCCCTGGAGCCTGCTTAGAAAGTACCGAAGGTAAGCGAAGATAAACTTCGCTGAAAGCCGGTGTAAAGCCAGGAAAGCTGACAAAAGAAAAGCTTGCGAAACGTTTACCTCTCTGGAGAGAGAGGGTAAAGGTCGCAAATTTGTCTGCTGTCGGCAAATTCCTATGGAATTCGGGACGGTGTGAAGCGGAATGTTTTCTTCTTGCAAAGGGTAAGAATGCAAAAGCTGATTAACGGAAGCATGCAGCACGTTTTCCTCTCTGGAGAGAGAGGAGGGCCATCGTAGATGGCGGAGAGTTGATTCCTCTTTGTTGGGATAAGGGAAAGCAAAAGGATGTTACATATGGCCTTTTTTATAAAAACGTTTCTTATCCACTCTCCAACCACATACCTCCAACCTGTCTATGTAGCAATGGAAAGCATGCAACACGTTTTCCTCTCTGGAGAGAGAGGGGGACCATCGAAGATGGTGGAAAGTAGATTCCTCTTTGTGAGTCTGTAGGAAAATGCCTCGTTGTTGTGCTTTTCAACTGTCTTGAAGCTTTTTCAGCCTATTCTTTACTACCAAATCTATATACTCACATACCCCATAAAGATTACTTAAAATCTCCTTATTCGTAAACCGCAAGACCTGTATTCCAAATCGTTCCATATAAGCAGTTCTTCTTTGATCATAGGCCTCGCCGGCTTCCATAAAATGCTGCGAACCATCAAGTTCTATAACCAGTTTAGCTTTTCTACAATAAAAATCCGCAATATATCTTCCAATAGCATACTGCCTATGAAAGCGAATAGGATACTTTCGAAGATAGTACCCCCATAATATCTTCTCTTCCCGTGTCATTGTCTTACGAAGATGTCGAGCATGATTTTTCGCTTTGGGCGTTCCATAGATATACTTTGACAAATAAATTCCCCTTTCCCCCTGTATATGACCTGTATATAAATAATACTCAAAGCTTTAACAATATTTCCCCTTTGTTCTAACATACAGCATTCTACTTTCCCCCACCAGCCAAAGGCTGGCGGTCCGCCCTTTCTCTCCAGAACGGGAAACGTTTTGCATGCTTTCCCTTAGTGCAACTTTTTCCTTTGGCATTAAAAAACACACGAAATGTCCTATAACCCCCTCTTGGGTATAAGCACAATAAAAAGCCTGGTATGAAAATTTCATGCCAGGCTTTTTACATGAACGAACCCCCGCAAGGTTACGCCTGCTATCCGCAAATCCCTAAGGGTTTCGGTCTATAGGCTCCACTCATTTTTTCTTAGAACGATCTGATTTCCTGAGGTCTTACAGTCGTCCTGCTCTTCTTATTTTTTAAGCGGTAGTACCCAGGAGAGACCACTCTCTTCCAGTTCCCGGATTTTATCCGTGAATCCATAGTATTCTTTTTTGTCCAGATCCACTTCAGTCTGAATCTGTGACAGGGCACCTTCCTCAGAAGGGCCAGGTTCTTGCTGGCTATGACCGCAAAAAATATGAACCAGTGTTAGTCCGCTGGCTCATCATATTTTGAAACCTTTATGCTGTTCAATATCTGCCTTACTCAGATTCTGTCCTTTTTCACCGCTTATCTGTCTCCGGTTCCATTTCTCCATCTGCCTTTCCCAGCTCCTGCATAAACTGGTACATCAGCTGTTCATACCTGAACACTCCAGCATTTTCTTCATTCACATAGGACAGCGTGATTTTTGCCGTACAAGTACAGCGCCACTCTCCCACATGATGAATGGATTCTATATGCCGGACCGCTTTCTGCTGAATCTTATGCATATTCTCCGGATTCTCATACTGCATAATCACATAAAACTGCCCGTCAATTACATAGGCAAGAATAGCCCTGTGATCAAACACATCCTGCAACGCCTTCCCGATTGCCTTAAGATACACATTGCCTGCCGTATCCCCAAACGTTCTACAGAACGTTTCATATTCCTTGATATAGAATCCCATAACGCAGAATTTCCTGCCGTGATGCCAGAATTCTTCCAGATAGTGATTCATATTTTCTGCCAGTCCGCGAAGGTTATTCAGCCCGGTTGCCGGATCTTCCAATCGACCCTTTGTATAAATTTTCTCATCCGCAAGCTACTGTTCCAAATCCGAAAAGAATCCCAGAAGACCGACAATCTTGCCATCCTCGTATACCGGCATCTTATTAGCCAGAATATGATGGAGTTTCCCACCCACGATACAGGTTCCCCTGGCTCCAATAATCGATTTACCCTGCGTGAGTACCTCCACCTCATCGTCGTGAAACGGGCCGTTCTCAATATGCCAGTGCATGTCTTCATCGGTTTTCCCTATCAGTTCATCCACAGAGGATAGCCCGTAATATTGCAGAAAGCTCCGGCTCGCCCCGGCAAATCAGCGGTTTTTATTCTTCCAGAAGCACATGAGCGGAGAATTCGTACACAGATTGGTCCACAATATGTCAGCATTGGAACCCTTTTCTTTCAGTGTTTCGATTTTTCCCTGGCCCATTCAGTCTTTCCGCCGGCTGAGCATATCCAGCAGTTTTTCCGAATCGAACCCGGGATGCATGACCATGAGCAATATCTTTCGAAAATCTGACTGGGCAGTGCCATAGCGATGTTATATGTCCACTGATATTCCCCGTTTTCATTTATTTTTCATGTTCAGCCAGATTTTTCACATCGTTCACTACATCAGCCACAGTAATGGATTTCATCTCATCCTCCATGGTCTTCTGCACCTGTCTGAGCCGGTCATCCAGTGCCTTGTGGATATTTCTTCCTACATAGCACTTCATATTAGGATGTTCATGGAAATGAAACAGGCCCTCCTTGCCTATGCCATCAATGGCCTTATAGACATCATAGAAAGTTATATCCTTCAAATCCTTTTTAAGACTCATTCCACTTCGGCCCTGGCTGGAACTGATAAGCCCCGCTTCCTTGAGTTGTCCCATCACATTGCGGACAATGACCGGGTTTACCCCGATGCTTCCAGCCAGAAAGCTGCTGGTTCTCTTCTCTGGTTCTTTAAAACAATGAATGGCCGTAAGCATATGAATGGCTATCGTAAATCTACTGGTAATCTGCATAATGTCCTCCATTTTCTGTACTATATCTTTCAGAACTCATCCTGTCAATATGCAGATTACAGCCGGAGTAACTTCCTCTTATTTTCCCAGCACGCTGATACGCTGACGAATGTGATTACCCTTTTCAATTTCATCTACCATGGCTATAGCATAATCTGCATAGCTGATAACACTTTCCCCCTTGCTGTTTACGGTAAATTCTTCACCTGCCAGGATATATTCACCGGTGCGAATGCCATCTGCTTCAGAGATAATCTTACGTGCTGCCTTTCCGTTCGCTACTACTACTGCAATTTTCATAATGTTTCCCTCGCGTATGTTATATACGATTTAATGTAATGTTTTCTGTTACAAGCATAATATCATGTATTTCACAACATGTCAATATATTTGTTACATCTATCAGATGAATTATTTTCAAGCCAGCTAATGGCCTCCCGAGCGCCTGGCCTGAGCCCCTATGTATTACAATGACTACAGATAAAGCTAATTTTAAATTCTCTGTTGAAGCCACCCATTGAAAGGAGGCCTCCATGAACCGACGAATGATTCTTAATACTGTACTTCTGGGGATATTTCTTTTCCTTTTCGGATTTAAACTGTTCCCACATCCATGGCACCAGATAGCCGGGGTGCTGGTACTTTTTCCAGTGCTGCTTCACATAATAAACAACCGACGCTGGTTTACCGCACTGAAACGCGGACGTTGGGACAAAAAACGCCGCCTTTGGACGGCAGCCAACCTGGCACTTCTGTCTGGAGTTTTCCTTACCGTATTCACGGGTCTCCTGTGTTCAGATTATGTGACCGCCTCTTATGGCAGCACACTTCCCTATAACGCTCACCTGGTTTCAGGAATCCACAAACTGCTCACTAAGATCCTGCTCCTGCTTATCGCTATCCATGTGCTTTACACCGGAAAGCCTTTTCCTCCTGGATACGCCATGGCTTCCGAGGCTGAACTATCTGGCAGACACAGACAGCCATATAAAACAGCGGAAACAGAACTATCGTATAGTACGTTCTGTTTCCGCTGTTTTCATTTGCCACTTACTATCCCGCCCGGCCAGAAAAACTGCACGGTATTATAACCAGTTATACTCTTCTTCGGACACCGGTTCAAGCCATTCGTTACTGGTATTTTCCCCAGGAACTTCAACGGCCAGATGAGAGAACCAGTTGTCTTTCTTAGCTCCGTGCCAGTGCTTTACTCCGGCCGGAATTTCTACAATGTCACCAGGCTTCATAGCCTGTGCCGATTTACCTTCTTCCTGATACCAGCCTTCTCCGTCTACGCAGATAAGAATCTGTCCACCGCCTTTGGTGGCATGATGAATATGCCAGTTATTCCGGCATCCCGGTTCAAAGGTGACATTGCAGATTGTGAGTGCCTCTCCCGGTTTAGTAAGTACGTTGAGATAAGACTGGCCAATAAAATATGCAGCATACGCATCATTTGGCTGCCCCAGTCCAAAGAACCCGCCATGATTTTCAGAAGGTGCCGCATCGGCGTATACTTCTTTCGCCATGTGGAAAGCCGCCCAGGCATTAGGCCAGCCGGCATAAAAGGCAATATGAGTCAGAATTTCTGCCATTTCCTCCTGAGACACTCCGTTCTTCCGGGCAGTTGTCAGATGATACTTCAGCGAACTGTCCGTGATTCCTTTGCCAATGAGTGCACTGATAGTGACAATGCTTCTGAGCTTGAGGGATAATTTAGATTCTCTTGACCATACTTCTCCGAAAAGCACATCATCATTAAGTCTTGCGAATTCCGGTGCAAATGCACCGAGCTGTTCATGTCCTGCTGTCTGTTTTTTCATAATAATTCCTTTCTGTAAATCGAAGCGATTTCAGGCCTTCTGCTGCTCCACTTCCAATAAATTCAGTGTCCGGCGCAGCCTGCATAATAAGTTCTCCCCATATCTCAATTTCGAGCCAGGCCGGGATGAGCCAGTCCCCCGGATTGGTCGAAATTCAGAGCCTCTTTCCGTCAACAATATGAATGTCCGGAAATGCTTCCCTGCGCTGACTCTCACTGTCTTCAATCCCTGACCCGCCTGAAGTAGCAAAGAGATGAACCGTCTTTCCCTCCAGATCTGCCTGTTCAAAAAATGTATCTATAATACGGGGATGAGTGTACCACCAGATGGGATACCCGATCCAGATTTCATCCACTCCGGACAGATTTGGCAGTGCCTCAATTTCCGGACGACAGGTCTCATCCTTATGTTCCTTTACGCATCGGCTCCATGGGTTCCACCAGCGCACGTCAGCAGACGTATATGGCTCACTGGACCGGATTTCAAACAAATCCGCCCCCACACGTTCCGCCAGTTGTTCTGCTTTTCTTCGGGTAGTTCCACTGCATGAAAAATAGGCAACCCGTTTACTCATATTCATCTTCTCCATTCTTCTTTGTGTCCTTTGGTTATCCCCTGCCAAAATAAAAGCACAGCAAAATGGCTTTCTTCTATGATTTTATTGTACTTCTGCTTTTTTATTATTAAAAATGCCTTTTAATTCACAGAATTTATGCTTTTAAGGCATTATAATTTATTAAAAAATAAATTATCTGTTGTATAGGCTTCCTGCTCTGGTAAACGGCTCTCTTGATTTTGCCGTCCATAGGTTTCAACAACAAATCCACACTATCAACCATAAAAGATCTCACTCTCCCTTTATGGCCGTGCATCCGGTATCACCCACGCAAAAAAGGAATTTGAAATGTCATCCCTGTTCAGGAGACATTTCAAAATTCCTTTTTGTTTTACTGATTTAATGCTGTTTTATTCCGGTATGTTATGCCGGGTTTTTCATGGTTATTTTGCTGTTTTGGTCGCATCCATCCCCAGGGCACGCATAATGCCGAAGAATACTTCGGTATTATCCATGACGCCGTTGAAGTATTCAGAGCCCGGGCCTTCAGCATTCAGCGGTACATCATCGGCTGCATGGCATTCATCCCCGATAGTATCCGGAATATTCGCCGGAATGAGTTCAACCGGATTTCTTTCGTGATGACGGGCCGGATTCGCCTTGGCAATGACTGTGGATACCTGATGATATTCCGTCTTATCCCCTACCTGCTGCGCTTCCTGCCTGGATACGGTTTCCGTAATAGTTGGTTCTGTCGGTTTCTGCTGGAAGTGGAAGTTTTCATAATATGCCGGGTGGTTAGCGTACTGGATAGCCAATGTTACATCCGGATCCGGATTGTCCGGGAATCCGTCGTGGTTGGCATCCTTGAAGGTCGGGAAAATGGAATCTGCATAGGTGCGGACAGCAGCCAACCCCTTCTTTCCATCCCGTTCATGATAGGTACCGGTAATGGATGCGCCGTGCGCATGGTCGGCTACTACAATGATCAATGTATTATCTCCATGTTCCTTATTCCACTTCTGAGCATACTCAACCGCCTTATCAAATTCGATGGTATCGTATGTCGCCCGCTGCCAGTCCATAGCATGGAGCTGCTTATCAATGGAAGCACCTTCAATCATAGCGAAGAAGCCATTCGGGTTCCGGCTGAGAATATCCAGGGATTTCTTTGTCATATTCACCAGATTTGGCTGGTCGGTATATTTTCCCAGTACTTCCGGATTCTTAAGCATTTCCCGGTCAATATAGACATTCATGGTACCCTTATGGAACAGTCCGAGAAGTGGCTTATCCGACGGAGCCGCCATCATTTCCTTAGATGTGGTTGCGTAGGTATATCCCTTATCCTTAAATTCCTGGACCACATTCTGGTTATCATGACGCTTAGAGCCTTCTTCGCCCTGTGGAATGTAGCGCTGGAGCCCGCCTCCCATGATGACATCCGGACGGTGATAATCTTCCAGATATTCGGAAGCCAGATAATCCTGGTTTGCACGACGGCGCGTATGCCCAACCATAGCCGCCGGGGTCGCATCGGTCGATTCTGCCTGGGTAATAATGCCTACAGACATACCGCGTGACCGCTTAACGATTTCCGTAATATTTTCTACTCGTGGATCATCAAATGGATCGGCTGTGGAGTCTTCATATACCCCCATAGCATTCACCACTGATTTATGACCTGTTGCATAAGCCGATGCGGAGTTGGCACTGTCTGTGGTCAGGGAGTCATATCCACTGGTGGTAATCAGACAGTTATGTGGCATTTTTTCCATAGCCAGCAGGTCGTTGTACTTGCCGTTGGTCATTCCTTTGGACAGGATTCGGGCCATTTCTCTGGCCTGGAGAGACATGCCATCCCCTACAAAGAGGATTACGTTCTTAGCCTGTCTCGGTGCCTTGTCCTTAACCACGGTATAACGGGCCTGGCTTACCTTGCGGCCGGTGTCATCCGTAGCCGAAGCCTGTACCGTATAGCTTCCCACCTTTGAAAAGTCCACATCATTTACGCGGTAGGAAATAACCCCATTATCCAGATTGGTAACTTTCAGCTCCTTACCGAAAAATTTATCTGCCGGCTGATTATTGATGGTAATATCAACATTTTTCAGATTTTCTGCCTTGCTGACCTCTACATCAAAATCAAATCTTGCCCCTGCCAGAAACTTAGCATTGTCTACCGGCAAAATGCGCACATCCGCCGCCTGTACGCTGGAAACCATCCCGGTAACCGAACCCAGAACCACCATAGAAAGAACTGCACGCTTTAACCATGTCTTTTTCATACCGTATCCTCCTGAACTATTAATGTACTGCATTCTCAGTATAGAAAGACATGTTATAAACTCTGTCAGATTCACGTTTGCTACCCGTTAATTATTGTCATAGATCTGAAAAATAAGGAAAACCTGGCATGGCTCTCTGTTTACATTTCGCCTTAGTCCGTGGCGAATGGATACTAAAACTACCGGTGTCATGACTGCTGTTTCCTTTATTCATATACTCATAACTAAAAGGATTCCGGAAAAACACCTATTTTCAGATGGCATTCCGAAATCCTTCTTTTGTTTGTATGCTGCTGTCAGTTTTGATTTGCCAGTAATTTTTTTAATACTTCTTCTCTGTGGTTGATAAACAGTTCCGTTATCTGATAGCTGTCTGTTTCTTCGTAAGAGCAGCGATGAACTGGTCCTTTGTCAAAACAATAAATTTCTGCATCAGGAATCCCCAGCAGAATGGGGGAATGGCTGGCAATGATAAACTGCGCCCCCTGCTTCACACACCGGACAATTTCCCAGAGCAGTGTCAGCTGGCGCTGAGGCGACAGAGCCGCTTCCGGTTCGTCCAGAAGATACAGGCCATTCGCGCCGAAATTGTCATGTACCAGGGCAAGAAAGCTCTCGCCGTGTGACTGTTTGTGATATTCAGCCGAAGGATGCTCGACATCGGCATATTGTTCTTCCTGGGTAGCTACGTTATAGAAACTTTCAGCCCGAAGAAAATATCCCCATTTTTCCTTGCGATATCCTTTACTCAGCCGTATGGCATCGCATAATTCAGGGTATTCATCATAGGTGGAAAAGACATAATTCTTTGTACCGCCTTCGGGATTAAATCCATGTGCCACCGCAATGGCTTCCAGCAGTGTGGATTTTCCGCTTCCATTTTCTCCTACAAAGAAAGTGACCGGTTGGCTGAATTCCAGGATTTCCAGTCCCTGAAACGCCTGGATATCCCTCACATAGCTGTCTTCGTCCAGATTATTCCAGTCGAATTGTATTCCGTGTATAAACTGAGTATTCATATCTGCCCTTTCTTGTCACCTGGCACCGACTAAGAACATCCCATAGAGGGAAATAGATATCAGACGATTCAGACAGTCAGCTATAAAAGGCAGGTACGAGATACGAGAATTGAGATTTGAGTCGGGAAACGGAAAATTTTTATGAAATGGTTATATCGAACATTTTTGTTCTTCCCTATGCTCTAACATATAGCAATCAACTATCCACCATCTGGCAAGCCAGACGATCAGACGTCAGACCGGAAACCTGTGGGGCTTCCTTTCAGACTTCAGAGGGAGAACATCAGCATGCTTTCCTGTAGCCAAACAAGGTGGAATCAACTATCCACCGACATTCGTCGATCCACCCTTTCTTTCAAGAAAGGAGCTTCGTTTTGCATGCTTTCCATTTGCAGAGCTTTTGAATTCTTGCCGACCTATGAGCCTTGGCTCATACCACCCTGCGAATCTTCTGATTCGCACAGACAGCAAACAAAGTTTAGAGAACCGGAACGGTTCCCGGTCTGAAGTCTGCTTGTCTAACCGTCTAAGGCTTTGCAGCCTTTGCGCTTTAGCTCATCCTTCCTTTCTTTCCTTATACCTGCGTATGCGTTCAAGAGGGGCGGATCCTACGGTATATCCTTTGGACATCCGGAGGTCCATGGCCATATCACTTAATACCTCGTAATTGAGGCCGGTGCCTTCCTCATCGGCTGCATACTCAGCCGCCATTTCTCGGTCGATTCCGATTTCCTCTGCCACTTCTGCGGCGTCGATGTTGGCACCCAGGAAAACGAACTGCCAGTTTCGTTCTGTTTTCATTTTCTCTATGACTGCCTTTATCTGGCTTCCTGTGTATTCTGTACTGGCGTTTTCGTAACCATCAGTAATAATGACAAAGAGTACCTTGTCATCTGGTCTCTGTTCCGCGGCTATGGTATGGATGGTCCGGCCCACGGCATCATAGAGTGCGGTACATCCGCGGACGTAGTATTCTTTGTCGGTCATGGGTTTTACTTCGTGGATATCCATCTGATTATGAAGCAATTCATATTCATCATCGAAAAGGACCGTCGTAACCTGACAGTCGCCCTCCACAGCCTGCTGTTTCTTCAGCATGGCATTGAAACCGCCGATAGTATCCGTTTCCAATCCTCCCATGGAACCACTCCGGTCAAGAATAAATACGAGTTCAGTTCTGTTGTTTTTCATCTGTAAGGACCTCCTATCCTCTCTTGTTATCTTCATCATACAGAATAGAAAGCCCCTCCGGGTCGCTTTCCAGGCGACAAATGAAAGCCAGGCCGGCTCAGGCAGAGGACTGATTCATGCAGAACCGAGGAGTGGCTGCTGATAATGGAACAGAGCATCATTGATTTCGTAAATGTCATACTTCTTATGGCTAATGAAATATTTTACGATGACGTCTGACAGAATACTCTGGGACAGTGCGAATCCGGCATGTTCCAGCAGATTCTCAGTTTCT
>OGPW01001868.1_pt1 | contig 13106 bp, 14 predicted proteins | sample 1553061 | NCBI WGS metagenome assembly OGPW01 (sample SAMEA2580292, study PRJEB22360) | human gut metagenome | biome: human gut; feature: human-associated habitat; material: faeces | place: Denmark | collected 2008/2010
TAGTTGAATTCCTTTCGAATTGATACGTGAATCTGATTCACTAAACGTTTATGAATGAGATGCTTAATCGGTGTAGACCGCGTAGATGTCATCGGCGCGAAGGATGAGCACTGCTTCTCCATCAACATCCACTTCGGTTCCGCCATACTTGCCATACAGAACGCGATCGCCCTCTTTAACGGGCATAGGAAGGTGCTGGCCCTTGTTGTTGATACGGCCTTCGCCAACAGCGAGAACGACGCCGGTCTGCGGTTTCTCCTTAGAATCAGGAGCGATGTAGAGGCCACCTGCCGTGGTTTCCTGGGCTTCGTCCTGCTTAACGATGATGCGATCACCAAGCGGCTTCAAATTCATATACGTACTTCCTTTCCTTTAACGCATTCGCCTTTGAATGCCTTGTTACCTTCGTTTGCTGGCTGACTGCCCGAGTTAGTTCGCTTCGCATAAGCGTAAACAGCGCCAAATACGAATTAGCACTCTCACTTGAAGAGTGCTAACACAGACTATACTAACAACTTTTTACCCGATTTCAAGCAGAGCGTAAGAAAATGTTAGTATTCGTCACTTAGATTCATAAAACGGTAACTTAGGCGTGCCAAAGCACACAAATCATGCATAAATCCGCTTCCCAATGCGGCGAAATCGACGAATTTCGGCCACATCTGACAATAGCATCTGACAATAGAACACATCTAATGTCATGGTAGATTTTGAAATATGACATTAGATGTGTTCTATTGTCACTCCGAAATCGACGAACTTCGGTCGCATGCCACCGTGAAGATCTATAACCAGGCAGCACCCTTGCGTACTTGCGACCAAGGTTGGTGATCCAGAACCTCAAGCACTCTTCTTGCGTCTGGTTCCCTACGATGAACCCAAACGGGCACCGTCTTGCTTGCTATAATGAACGCTACCATCATCTTAAGATCCGCGAACGCCACCTGAACCAAGGATAAGAATCCAGAGTGAATGCGAATGACCGCTGATAGTAACGACAACTTCGAATATCGCCCAGCGAGCGCTTACGAACGAGCCGAGGCCCGCAAGCATCATTGGGCTGTTGCTATCGGGCTTCAAGCTGTTGATGGCCTGGAAGTTTCTCCTTATCTGCGCGAGTTGGCAAAAGGCTACCAAACAGGAACGTACACCCTCGATCAAACCGGACAGCTGATCCGCAGCCATTATGCAGAACATCATTCAGGCGCTAAGAACGAACATCCTGACGATGGCACTATGGAAGCAGACCTCGTCAGCCAGCGCATCGCCGAACTTTTGACCGCATCGCCTTTCGTTCTTGATCCTGAGATCCTCTCTCAGATCCATCGTTATTTGTTTCAGGATCTCGACCAGTCCGTTTATCACCCTGGAGAGTTCAAGCAAGAGCGCATGATCAAGCAAGAAGAGGTCCTCAACGGCGATAGCGTGCTCTATGCAGACCCCCTTGCTTATGAGATGTCCTTGCGCATGTATTTCAACTCTGAACGCGAAAAAGAGTACGGCGTGGAACTTACGGGCGAGGCGCTCGAATCATTTGCTCGAAGCATCGCTTTTCTGTGGCAGATCCATCCCTTTTGGGAAGGCAACACCCGCACCATAGCGGTTTTCTCGGAGTTGTACTTGAATCATCTCGGATTCCGCGTGAACAATACGCCCTTCGAAGAACATTCTCGTTACTATCGCGACGCGCTCGTGCGCGCGATGTATCGAAATGCCGATGCGGGAATCTCGCAAGACGTTCGTTACCTCACCTGGTTCTATGACAACCTGCTGAACGATGCGGGGCATTCACTTGAACGCGAAGACTTGATCTGCAGCGCGCTCTTCGAAGACCCGACTCTTTTGAAGAACCTCTCCCCCGAAGACGCACTCATCAAGTAATACAAGTTCAAGCACACAACGGGCGATCAAAAGCAGTCCCTAAGTTCCCTTAATCGTGCGTTCGATGGTCTTGATAATTTGCCAGATAGCTTGCGAATTCCTTCGAGGTGTCAGAATTGCCACTACGCCATGCTTTGTGGTCAATGATCTGCGATTCGAAACCGTAATACGCGTCGATATACGCGATCAGATTGTCGAGCGCCTCGAGCTGAGCAGCTGGATAATCGCCTGACCCTCCCACATGCACCATCTCAATGCCAATGGAATACGAGTTCATTCCATAATCCGAAGCCCATGAACCAATTGGCTGCGTACCAACCTTGTCATCACGCGATTCATCAGTAGTTCCGTACTTTTCGTTATGGCCCGTATCGCCAAAACCTGCGTGATGGGTGATGCGGTCAAGATCAACGCATTGCACGATGCTACCATCTTTATTGATGACGAAATGAGCAGCAACGCCTTTCCCGTTGCTGTCCCACCAATCGACAACTCCTGAAGCGCTGCCTTCACCTTCAGTATCGTGCAACACGATATATTTCTGGAACTCTGCGCCCTTCTCGCCATGATCGAAGCTCGCACGGAGATCCTTGGTCAGATCCAGTTTCTCAAGCGCATCAGCCGAAGCACGCTTTGCCTGAGCTTCGGGGCTCACGTAGGTAGCTGCTTCATTTGCTGCCTCAAGGACTGGCGCGGCACTAGCCTCCACCATTGCAGCAACGAACTCCTGCGAATCTTCTGATGTATCAGCCTTCGAACAGCCCGATAGTATCGTGAGCAGCATGCCAGTCAAGAGCATCGCAATGATGATCAGTGAACCCTGCTGCACGCGATCTGAACTAAGAGGAATCGCCTGACGGATCTTCTGCGTATTACTCACCTATTCACCTCATTAGCTCAAGTAAGACGATCCACGACGCTTCTCGATCGAGAGCATCGCATCTGCATTCTTCTTCTCAAAATCGTTAAGCGTTACGATGGAATCGAAGGAATCTGGACTATAGCGCCCCGTGTACCAATCCTTATTCTTGAAGTAATTCTGTAGGTCCTGATTTTTGAACTCTCTGCCGTGCCGCGCATAAATCTCATTACGCGCAAGATAAAGCTCATAATCTGTTAGCGCATTAAGTTCGCTTTCAGAATAATAACGGGTATCGCTTTCTGACAAGATATAACCCTGTGGACTATTGATCACGTCATCGATCTCATCAGTGCTACCGCTCTGCTTATTTTGCCCAGTCTGATCAGAATTGGTTTTATCGTTTTGGGAAGCCTTAGCGTTTTCCATCTCTTGAACAGACGTATACCCACGAATAGGCTCTGCTCCTGAGTCTTGAGTCTCCTGCTTACTGTTCCCAAAAACGAACATAACCACTAAAACAATCACTGCTATCAGAACTACCACGGCAGCTACAACAGCAACAATGAGCGGCTTCTTTGACTTCTTTTTCTTCTCTTGCCCTATTGGCTCAGGTGCGGTCTGCTCACCATTTTCTACCGAGGGCATTGGCGAAGTTGCAGGAAATACCGGTTTACCGACTGGCGGCTGAACCGCTGTTGGATAAGCACTAACATCAACACCTGATGTATCTGGTTTGTTCTCTGATTGCTGATCAGCTAGATCATCTGCCGCAACTTCTTTAGCGACTTTGCTCTGTTGCGACACTTTCGTTCCACAGTTTTCGCAAAAGAGCGCATCGTCTTTTAGCTCTTTGCCGCATCTTTCACAATGCATAATCTTTCAAACCCTCCTGAAAATGCTGTATTTCTTATTTATTTCCTTTTTCCGATGTATTAAGAAGTCCCTTCAACCCAATACATACCTCGATTGATCCAACAGCCGCGATTAGCATATTGATCGATTGGGCCGTGAAACAAGATATCGCGTATTGGTCTGTATAGTAGTCGCCACCATATTGGGTGCTAGAGCCACCCATTATCCAACCAACGAGACCGATCATGACAACAACAGCGCCAACAACAACCCAAATAATGTCAATTGGATTAGTTTTCGATGTCGTATTAGAGCTTGCTTGTTGCTGGCCAACAGTGTTCTGTTTGCTCTGCTCACTAGATACTGAGATTGATGGTATATCGATCGGCGTACCAGTTGGCTCAGCAACTGATTTGGTAGGCTCTTCTAAAAGCTCTTTTTTCTTCTTTTCGTATTCATCTTGCGTAATAAGACCCTCATCGAGAAGTGTCTTGAAATTTTTTAGATACTCAACTGTTTCTTGATTCATTTTCTGCTCCTTCTATTTAATAGCGTTGTTCTTATTTACAGCCCATAAGCTTTCAATCCCTAAATAAAGGCAGCAAAATAGCGCGCTGAACAGCTAGCAAAATCGCTTTCTGTTCACGTTTATTCAAATGGTTTAGTAGACACACTAAATGGCTGACTAGTGGAAAAAAGCATTCGAACGCTGTCAAAAGGCTTTGTTTCCTGACTGCGCGTGTCAGCATTAACACCTGTATCGGTTTTGACTGAAAACCACAGAGGGTCGCCACTCTCGGTTTCTGCCTCTCCGCACAGGCAATACACTTTATCCCACGTATATAACGCTGCCCCTTGATACCCAGATGCCTGTCTTTCATACGAAGAATCGTCGTCATAAACCTTTATTGAACTTTTCTTGATACCAACCAAAGACAGAAGCTCAATTGCATCTTCAAAGTCAAAATCATAATGCTCGCGTTCTTCCATTGCCTTCAATTCGGAACCAATGTCATAATTCGTTTGAGGAAAATCTGTAATAATTTTGATTTCAAAAGAGTTTGGATATTTATAACTTCCATCATGCAAAAACATTGCAACTGTTGCCCCATTTACTTTTGAACTTAAGTCTTTTGCCCATTGAGGAGTAACCGCTTTAGATCCACCACTTAATTCAGTGCTAACCTCCAGATTCATCTTCGATGCGAATTCCTCATCGCTCCATGACCCGCACTCATCCATTACTTCTGGGATATTTGGAAACTCTCCCGCTCCACGTCCACAAGCTGTCAGAAAAACAGCTGCGAGTACCAACAAGATCGCAATGGCAAGCGAAAGAAATGTACGCACGATAACCGCACGACGACCGTTACTCCTTTTGAAGCTCATAGATTGCTTCAAACATGCAGTCCCATTAATGGGAACGTTATTCAGTTGTATAGGATTACAATTTGTATCTGAGCAGGTATAATGCGAACTGATTTCGCATAGTTGCGAAGTTTTTCTAGCTGTCATAGCGCGCCCCTTTTAGCGTAAGTCTACTTACCTAACCGAGGCTCAGAAGCTAACAGCGACTCAAGGAGAAGAGCATCCGCCCCCGGTCGCCAAACCACAAGATAATCCCACTATAGGGAGAGTCCTGAAGGAGCGGATACCCTTTTCCTTGAACTCTTCCTATAACCAGAAATATCTAGTGACTAGAAATGGGATATGTCAACGTTCGGGCCAATCGTCCGAACGCATCCTGTGATTTGGCTTTAGTCATTCTAGCAAAATAAACCCGTGCTGCCTACATAAACGAAGAAGCACCTCTTTTGAGATGCTTCGTTTGCCAGGTTGTTTATGCAATAAAACCAAGAGGAACCCTGTCAGCCTTGTCAGCGACACGCGTTATTTACGCATAAAACTTTGCCTCTGGGAAAGGCGGCTCGACGGCGCGCTTGAATGCGTAGGAGTTCGTGCGACGAATCGCGTAGGCCACTTCTTCAGGATCGAAACCTGCTGCAACGATCTCTTCGGCGGACTTGCCCTGCTCGAAGTGAGCGATCAGGATCTGGTCGAGCGTGGCATAATCGATACCGAGCGCCTTCTCGTCTTCGGCACCAGGTGAAAGCTCTGCGCTGGGCGGCTTTACGATAATGTGCTCAGGAATGGGCGGAACCTTGCCTTCTGCAGCCGCACGCTCGTTCACCCAACGGGAAAGTGCAAACACGTCGGTCTTGTACAGGCCGCCGATGGGAGCGAACGCACCAGAAGTATCGCCATAGAGCGTCGAGAAGCCCATGGCAGCCTCACTCTTGTTGCCCGTGTTCACCATCATCCAGCCAAAAGCATTGGAAAGCGCCATCAAGCACACCATGCGGCAACGCGCCTGCGTGTTCTCGGAAGCAAGGCCAGAAAGCTTGCCGCCTGCTGCTGGTTCAAGTGCAGCAACGAATGCTTCGTAGGGGCCGACGATCGAGATAGCTTCGGTCTTGATGCCAAGATTCGCGCCGAGTTCTTCAGCATCGGTGAGCGAATGATCGGTCGAATAGGGGCCGGGCAACATGTAGGCATGAACGCGATCGGCGCCGAACGCATCAACGCACATGACCGCCACGAGCGCCGAATCGATGCCGCCGGAAAGGCCGAGCACTACCTCGTTGAATCCCGCCTGCTGCGCATAATCTTTCAGCGCCTGCACGCTTAAGATGTACTTCTGCTCAAGATCCATAATGACCTCTTCCCTCGATCGGTATTCAAGAACGCTCGCTTAGGTGCCGCTCGGTTCGCGCTCTCAAAAGCAGCGTGCCTTCAAGAGCTTCCGCATCCGAGCGTGCTCGAGCTGAGCTTCCGTGCGTTTTAGAGCAAACGGATCTGATCGGCGAGCCACTCCGCCCACGCATCAACGCCTTTACCATTTGTAGCAGACATCGGGAAGATGGGCGCCGTAGGATTCAGATTTTTAATGTGTTCGTAAAAGAGCTCTTCGTCGAAATTGAAGACCGGAGCCGTATCGATCTTGTTGAGCACGATAGCGGATGCTGCCTGGAACACGCCTGGGTACTTGAGCGGCTTATCATCGCCTTCTGGGACCGAAAGGATCATGGCCTTCATGCTCTCGCCCAGATCGAAATCGGTCGGGCAGACCAAGTTGCCCACGTTCTCGATGATGATGAGATCGAGGTTATCCAGATCGAGCACATCCACCGCGCGACGGATCATCGCGCTTTCCAAATGGCACGCGCCACCGGTGTTGATCTGCACCGCAGCGATTCCCTGGCTCTTGATCTTCTCGGAATCGACCGAAGAAGCGATATCGCCTTCGATGACCGCGATGTTGAATTCATCGCGCAGCGCTTCGATGGTGGCCAAGATCGTAGAAGTCTTGCCTGAACCAGGAGAAGCAAGCAGATCCAGTACGAACACCTTCTTCTCACGGAACAGCTCGCGGTTTTCATCCGCAAGACGGTCGTTCTTATCAAGAATCGGTTTATGGAGATCGATCTGCATAGCATTACTCCTTTTCGTGTTCGGAATCGACCGCTTGGTCGGCTTCGCTGCCCTCGTTTTCCTGAGCAGGCTTGGTAGTATCGTCTTCTTCATCGGGCAAGTCAACTTCGATGGAGGAAATCTGCAGCTCCTTGCCTTCGAGCAACTGCAAGAAGGGGCTGCCGCATTCCGGGCAGAGCATGTGAAAGCGATCGTGCGTGAATTCGTGACCACACTGCGTACAGATACTCTTCGGTTGGATCATCTCCACCTCAAGCGTGGCACCTTCGAAATAATCGTTATTCTCTGCCAAAGCCTCGAATGCGAACTGGAGCGCGTCTTCGATAGCTTCGGTCATGACACCCACCTGAAGCGAGACTTTGAGCACGCGTTCGGCTCCTGCCTCGCGCGCAACGCTCTCGACCGACTCCATAACTCCTGTCATGATGCCCAGTTCGTGCATTATTCGCCTTTGTTCGACTTGTCCGCTGCCGTGCTGGCAGGCTGACTCGACGCAGGGTTGGCTGCCTCGGCCGTTGCTTTCGCAGGCTTCTTTGCGGGGGCGAGCTCATCTTCGCTCCCCCAAAGGTGCTCGTCGAAATCTCGCTTGAGCTGGCGCAATTCCTCGCGCGCTTCTTCTGCTTCTTTCGCCTCGATCTCGGCACGCTCCGCTTTGGTCTTCGCGCGCTTGCGCAACGCGATGCGAGCCACGAGCAGACTCGCTTCATAGAGCAAAACGAGCGCGGCGAACATGAGACCCATCGTTACCGGCGAAGCATCCGGCGTGACCATAGCCGCGAATATGAGCAGGCCGATATAGACGTATCGCCAGCTCTTGCGCAGCTTATCGTAGGAGATGATATTGAACATGACCAGGTAAAACACGATAAGAGGCAGCTCGAAGCCGAAGCCGAAGCCGATCTCGAATTTGATGATGATATCGACCCACCTGCTAGCTTCGGGCATGATGGTCGCGAACCCTGATGCCTGATCAGTGAGCCATTCGAACGCTGGCGGCAAGATGATGAGGTAGCAGAAGATCGTGCCGAGGATGAACAGCGCTACACCCGCAATGAAGGTTGGCACGAACCATTTGCGCTCTTTCGGTTTGAGCGCAGGCAGGAAGAATGCCAAGATCTGCCAGAGGATGAAGGGAGCCGTGGCCACGAGCGAAGCCCAGAACGCGATCTGGAAACGCAGGCCAAATGCGTCGAACGCACCGAACACATTCAGGAGCACCTGTCCGTCTTCGTTAGCTGGAAGATATTCTGCAACTGGCATGAGCATGAACTGCGCGATGGTCGGCGTTGCCAGATAGAAGATGAGGCACGAAACGAGCAGCACCACCACGATGCGCACGAGACGCATACGCAGCTCGCCAAGATGCTCCATGAGCGACATGCGCGCTGGTCCGATAGGCATGCTAAGCTTCACCTCCCGCGGAAGAGGAAGGTTCGGAGTCGGCCTCTTGTTCAGGCTGGGCTGCATGAGGCTGGGCTGGTTTAGGCTGCGCCGCCTTGGTGGAGGCGGAAGCAGGCTTCTGCTCGCGTACAAATTCCTTGTTCAGTGGCACATTGCCGTAGAGCTCGTCGGCCGAAGGTTTCTTCGCTTGCTCTTCTGCCTTCTTGGCAGCTTCAGCTTTCATCTTCTGACGGTTCGCATCAATGTCTGCTTGCTTTTTCGCATCGACTTCAGCGCGTTTCTTCATCTCCGCGCGTTCGCGGTCGTAGCGCGCTTTACGTTCGGCGAACGTCTCTTCATGTTCGCTACGTGCGACCTTTTCCTTCACCTTGCCGTGCGCACGGTCGATGGCACGCGCCGGATTCTTGAAGGGCTCTTCCGCATTGGGATCGAACACCTCTTCGCGAATAACGCCATCCATCTCATCTTTTGCTTTTTTGAATTTGTTGACGGCCATGCCGATAGTCTTGGCGATCTCCGGCAGCTTATCGGGCCCGAAGATCAGAAAGCCAAAGAGGAGTATGAGGAAAAACTCAAATCCACCGATACCAAACAAGACGAGGCCTCTTATCTTTTACCAAAAACCGCCGGCGCTCTTACGAGTTGCCGCCGAGGAACATTAATCCAACCGTTGGGATCGAAAGAGCGAGAACTAAGATGACACATACGATGATGATGCCGACGCGCTTCAAAAACTCTTTGCGCGCCTGCGCTTCTTTTTGACGACGTGCGCGTTCAAGTGCGGCCTGACGACGCTCTTCAGCCTGTTTAGCGCTTATCTTCTGCTTTTTTCCAGCCATTTCGATACATCACTTTCCTACGATCACGCTCACTTTACCCTACCGCTTGGCTGCGCGTAGGCTCGATTCGGTGTGATGTAGCCAATCGCAGCGAAGAGGATGGGTTGGTCGCTTTAGTGCGCGAGGGTTAATCCTGGTCGGGTCTGAGCGCGTTGCGGATGCTCAAGACACGTCCGATATTGCGTGCGACATCGGTGCTGTCGACATGCCATTGACCACGCTCGAAGAGAACGTCGCCGTCGACCATGGTCATCATGATATCGCTGTTGGAAGCCGAGCTTAGCAGCGTGAAGATCGGGTCATTCGCTGAGGTTTGATGCGCACCAGCAAAGTCGATCGCGATGATGTCCGCCTGCTTGCCCACCTCGAGCGAGCCCACCTTGTCTTCGATGCCGAGCACTTTCGCTGCCGAAAGCGTTCCCATCTCGAGCAGCGTTTGAGCGCTGATGAAATCGCGGTTGTTCAGCGCGCGCTGGATGAGCAGCTCGACGCGCATTTCCGTGAACAGGTCGAGGAAGTCAAGCGAGCCAGGGGCACCCGTAGCAAGTCCGACGCGCAAGCCCGCACGCAAGTATTCATCGACCGGCGCAACACCCATGCCAAGCTGAGCATTCAAGCTCGGTGTTGCAGCAATCGCAACGTCGTATTCTTTCAGCTTGCTGATGTCTTCAGGAGTAACGCATACGCCATAGATGACCATGACGTTCTCGGCCTCGAAGCCATCCCAGTTCAACACATAGTTCACTGGGGTAACACCCGTGGGCAACCAAGGCGGAAGCTCCATGAAGCCTGAGAGCTCGAAGCGCATGTCGCTCTTGATCGCGCGACCGTTCTTGACGAAACGATACTCTTCGCGGCTGCCGGCCAAGCGCATGGCAACAGGAAGGTTGTGCTCGAGAGCGTACTGCGAAACCATCTTATAGATGAGCGGATGGCACTGGAACACCGGGGCTGGAGCCAGGCCGAACGAAACGCGATCGGACTCAAGCTTCGATGACCACTTTTCCAGATCGCTCACACCTTTTTTGAGCGAATAGTTAACGAGGTTCTTATCGATCGCTGAGATCTCACGGTATACCACCGCGCGAAGACCGACTTTGTCGGCCGCTTTCGCTGCAGAACCCGTTGTGGAGATGTCGCCCACCGTGGTGATGCCGCTTGCAAGCGACTCGAGCGCGCCAAGGTAAGCGGACTCATACGACTCTTCGGCCGAAAGGCGCCTGCGAAGATCGGAGATCTCCTTCATCCAGGCTGCGTAGGGCACGTCGCTCATAAGACCACGAAAAATAGCATCTTCAAGACGCGCGTAGAGGTTGATCAAGCCAGGGCAGATAGCGGCGGTGCCGAAATCGCGCACCTCTTCTTCCGCATAGCGAATGCGCAGCATGTCTGCTTTGCCAATGTCGGCGATCTTGCCGTCTTTGACCAGAACAGCGCCGTTTTCGATCGGCGCAGACGAGACGGGTAAAACATGTTGTGCACACAGCAGCATGGCTTCCTCCTGAGATACTAGCTCACGCGATATCTTATCACGTAAACATGCGCATTCGCTGCCATGCACACTCTATATGCATTACTAGCAAGCTCGGCGGAAAAAGATGACAAACTACCCGGTCGTTCGACACCAACTCGACCAGTGGAGAGGGTGAGACACGAGGTTCCCCGCTTCCCTGCTCAAGAACCTGCATCCTGCAGGTTCTTTCGTGCGTCGCTGCTTTGCTCGGGTTTTATTAAAGATGAATTTAGTCGGCAAAGAGTCACCTCATTGCCTCACCCTCTCCGCTGATCGAGCAAGCATTTTGACTAATCTCAGTCGGTTGGTGAGGGATTAGTTCTTGTGGGCGATGTGGACGGCGGCGACGCCGAAGGTGACGTTCGTCCATTCGATATCGGTGAAGCCCGCATCACGCAGCATCTGCGCAAAGCCTTCCTGGTCAGGAAAAGCCTTGATGGATTTGGCAAGATAGATGAACCCGGATGCATCGCCCGTGCAGATCTTTCCCCACAGCGGGATGCCGAAGCGCAAATAGAACCGATACCCAAGGCGCATGAGCGGATTGGGAGGGGTGGAGAATTCGAGCACGCAGAGCGCACCGCCCGGCTTCAGCACGCGATACATCTCGGAGAGCGCTTGTTCGCGCTTGGGCATGTTGCGAATGCCATAGGACATGGTGATGATGTCGAAACTCTCGTCTTCATAGGGGATGTCTTGCCCGTCCACGACTGCAAGCTCAACGGGAACGCCGCGGTTCTCCCCTTCTTCAAGGCGCTCTTTAGCCACGTCAAGCATGGCAGGAGTGTAGTCAGAAAGCACGATCTTCGCTGGCTTCTTGCGATTGCACGCCATGAAGCTCACATCACCAGTGCCACCCGCGATATCGAGCAGCTGCGTTTCGGGCGTAATGGGCGATTTGTCGATGAGCGTTTCGAGCCAGGAAATGTATTGCCCGAAGCTCGAAAGGCGGTTGAAGCGTTCGTAATCCCACGCGATATCAGTGAAAATCTTCTTCACCCGATCAGACGAAAGTTCAGCAGGAGCATTCTGGCCCGTTGCCGTATCGATCGAATGTCCGCTTGTCTCGAGCTTTGCCGCACCCATTTGCACCGCGCCCTCAATCACCCTTCATGTTCTCGAGCCTAAGATCGGCTCGCTTTCTTGTGCGCAATCTATCGTAGCTATCCGCACAAATAAAGCAATCGAAGGTTTTAGGAGCGGCGCGATTACGGGCTGAATAGCTCTTAGGTGAACAGGTTAGTAAGGATCATCGAGCGAAACGTGCGCTGCTACATCGCAATCGAAGTCGAAGAACTTATCCGCTTGGTAGCGCTCAAGCGCAACGAGCGCGATCATCGAAGCGTTGTCGGTGCATGCCTTGAGCGGAGGCATGGTCAGGCGAACACCCAGTTCATCGCAGAGATCTTCGTAGGCTTCGCGCAACTTCGGATTCGCAGCTACCCCGCCACCCAAGCAGAACTCGCGCGCACCGGTTTGCTCAAGCGCCGCACGCGCCTTGGCAACCTGCACGTCGATGACCGCCTGCTGGAAGCTTGCCGCAATATCGGGCATGTTCCACTCTCTGCCCGCTTGCTGTTCCTTTTGCAGATAGGTGAGCACTGCCGTTTTGAGGCCCGAAAGCGAGAAGGTGTAGTCGCCCGAATGGAGCATCGCACGGGGGAACTTGATCGCTTTCGGATCACCCTTTTCTGCGAGCTTCGAGATGAGCGGGCCCCCAGGGTATCCAAGCCCGAGCGCCTTCGCAACCTTGTCGAACGCTTCCCCTACCGCATCGTCAAGCGTTTGGCCGAGCGTTTCGTATTCGCCCCAGTCCTTCACTTCCACGAGCATCGTATGACCGCCCGAAACGAGCGACACCACCATGGGCGGTTCGATCTCAGGGCACGCAAGCTTGTTCGCGTAGATGTGTCCTTCCAGGTGGTTGACCCCCACCAGCGGCAGATCGCAACTCCACGCTAGCCCTTTAGCGAACGCGAGGCCCACCACAAGCGCACCTACCAAGCCAGGAGCATACGTTGCCGCGACCGCTGAAAGATCCTTCCAGGTAAGGTTAGGGTTTTGAAGCGTTTCACGCGCTTGCTCCAAGCATTCGAGCGCCACACCGGCGATGGCCTCGATATGCTTACGACTTGCGATCTCGGGCACCACGCCGCCGAAACGCGCATGGAAGTCGATCTGAGAGGCCACCACATCGGCAATGATCTCGCCTTCGCCGTTGATGATGGCGGGTGGCCGGTTATCCCAAGAGGGCCCCGCACATGAG
>OGPW01001869.1_pt1 | contig 13099 bp, 17 predicted proteins | sample 1553061 | NCBI WGS metagenome assembly OGPW01 (sample SAMEA2580292, study PRJEB22360) | human gut metagenome | biome: human gut; feature: human-associated habitat; material: faeces | place: Denmark | collected 2008/2010
GAGTAATATTATCTTACATCAGTTTGAAGGTTTACACAAACTTTGGGATACTCCCATATTTTATAGATAATAAGTTATTCAATATTCTCAAGATACTTCTGAACCATTTCATCCTCGTTCAAATCTATATGCTTCAATACAAAATCATACAAAGGCTGCACAACATCCGCACCTTCTTCTAACTCATCTACAATTTGGTCAAAAGATTTATTTTTATGGAGTTTTTTCACGATTAACTTAAGCTTATTTTTGGTTTGTCCTTGTAATCTGCCTTCTAATCGTCCTTCCTGGCGACCTTTTTCCTCTAATGATTAATCTAAATAAACATGTAGTTTTCTTCCAAAGAAAAAAAGTAACCATATATATATACTCTTTTCCATTATATTTTGTAATGTTTTTTTCTTTGCCTCTGGAATTAAAAATTTTTCATAAAATAAACTACTCATTGATTCCATCGTCAGTAAATTTCTTGTTTTTTCAATTACATCCTTCAATAATTCGCCATCATCAATCTCTAATATTTCTATATTTCTATATTTCCATTAATAACTTCAAAAATAATTTTCATATTATCACTTCTTGAAGTAGCTTTTTTTGTAGATAATCGCTCATATACAATACTGTATCTTCCTGTAACATCTTTTGATAAAATTAACTTATAACGACATACAACAAGAGAATCAAGAATTTTCACCATAAAATCGCTTTCAATGGATAATTGGATTGTTTAAATAACCTGAATCTGTAAGAATATTCTTTAAAATCTTAACTGAAGTCACTATTCCCGATTTTCCCGATCCATTCATTCCGTAAATTCCTTTGATATTATATCCATTCATATCTGGATTTTTAGAAATTGTTTTTTTATAAAATGATAGTTTCACATCTTCATCTAATGATTTTATCCCTTTAACTGAATAATTAATCAAATATATAAGTTGCACTTTCTGATTACTTCCTTTTCAATTTAGCTTCCGCCACTTCACACCTTTTACTTCCTCTAATAGATAATCTCTCCGTCCATGATCGTAACCAATACTTTCGTATCTAATATTTCTTTTGGCTTAACCTCGAACAGATTTCTATCTAACACGATCACTTCGGCCAGCATTCCTTCTTTTAATATTTCTGCCATTGTAATCCTTTGATCATCTTTCTTGCTTTGATCTGTATCCGTATGCTAACTAAGATTATAGCTGAATTAATGGTGCATTCTTCCTATGATGTGAAAGAATCCTGCAGAATCTATTTACCAGAGGTTAATGCAGCTCTATCAACACAAGAAGATGAAGAAACAGATTATTCTAAATTTTATCTGTTCTGTAAAAAATATTAATTAACCACAAGAGAACAGGATATCTTAAAACTACTCCTTGATGATATAAACAATACAGAGATCAGTGAAACTTTATGTATTTCCGTTGGTACTACAAAAGCTCATATTCATAATATATTTGCAAAAGTTGATATAAAACGTAGACGTGATCTGATGCAGATTTATGAAAAATATACAGCTTCTACTGAAGATGAATAACAATATGTTTTGCATAAAAATAATACCATTCACATTTTTTGTTGAATGGTATTATTTTTATTACTTATGAAGATATTTCTCCTTTGTTGCCATCCCACCCCGGATATGACGTTCCGATTTGTTGATATCAAGCACTTTCCTTGCTTGTCTTGCAAGTGTTTTGTTGATCATCTCTAATCGTTCTGTCACATCCTTATGTACTGTGCTTTTGCTGACTCCAAACTGCTTAGCTGTCTGGCGGACGGTTGCATTGTGCTCGATAATGTAAGTTGCACTTTCAATAACCCGTTCTTCCATGTATTTCTTCAATGGAAAAGCCCCCTGTAAATGTTGTTTTTACAGTTTATGCAGGTTTCTAGAGTTTGATAACGTTAATTATTGGTTGAATATTCGCTAGCGAAAGATAAAAGGAATTTCTTTTTCTATTATTTTGATTTAAAATAGTAGAAAATTCCAATAATGTCCGCCAAAAACCACCCTATCGGCACTGACATCCAGATTCCCTTTAATTCGTTTTTCTTCCTTTGCCCCGTAGTTTTGTGCCACGTAGGTTGAAAATGCATTTCCGAAGTCTTGTACTGGCATGTATGCGAAGGAGTCTATCTTCACTGCGGCGGCAAATGCTGCCATAATAACGGTTCCAAAGCTGTTTACTAATCCTTTTATTGATGTTAAAAATGTCATAAGTGTATAAGAAGAACCAACAGCTGCCAATGCATTGGCACCTAGGTATCTTCCGACAACCCAGGTGTCTGCTACATTGTACAGCTGTTGTAATAGATTTCCAAACATTAATGGCAGGGCGAAAAGTAATAAATTGACCGTAATCGGTCCTTTTGTTAAATTTCGCTGCATTTTTATTTCCTATCCTAACTTTAAAATCTAGAAATATACCAGTTGTTCTTTTGGTGGTTCTGATTTTTCAATACGGATCGCTGTCAGGATTGGCATTGTCTTATCATATGCTTCGTTGTATTCTGAATGAATCTGTGCTGTTAATGTAACCCATTCATTATTGAGAATTCTCTTTAATGTCTTAGATTTTGTATGATTCAATCTACACAGATATCCGATAAATGTCATATCATCTTCACAGCAAGTCATTGCTTTACGTCCAGGGATGATCATTCCTGGAGGCATCTTAGGACTTCTCTGAACCTGAACTCGCATTTCCACTGTCTTTCCTTCATAAACCTGTGGACGTTCCATAGCATCAATATACCAGATTCCATAATCTTCATCTTCGACTTTGATCACTTCTGCGTTCACATCATATGGAAGAAGTTCATCCTGTTCCATTTCTTTTCCATCGGCACGTTCGAACCCTACCTGTGCTCTTGGATTAACTGCTTTGATACTTCTTCGGAAACTTCCCATATTCGTGTTATCATCACAGCGGTTGAAAATGACAAGATCTGCCATCTTAAACATTTCCATAAATAAAGATTTCATGTTCTTTAGATACATATCAGCTGTGGATGCATCAACCGTTACGATCGCCTGATATAATTCAAGATCTGTCTCATCGATCACATCCATCAGATCATCAATAGAATACATTCCATTGTATTCGATCATAACACGATCTGGATAATAATTTCTCTGACATGCTCTGACAAATTCTTTTGTAAAATCTTCTATTTTTTCAATATTGATCACGAAAGAATTTGTCTTCTCCAGCATTTCTTTGTCATATTCGACTTCTCCTTCTTCAAATGTAAGGATCATTGTTTTCTCGCCGTCATTAAAATAATCCTGGCTTAATGTTTCTTTGATCAATGTGGATTTTCCACTCTCTAAAAATCCCCATACCAGGTATGCCGGTATTTCGTACATCTTTTTTCCTCCTGTTATTTAAAAGAATAAACCTTCTAATTCATCTTCTTTTAATTTAGATCCAATGACACAGATTCTTCCTGTGTAATCCGCACTTCCTTCACGGATTTCATATTCCCCTGGAACAAGGTCAAACTGAACCCATGATCCGTCTTCTGTCTGTAAGATACCTTTGGATCTTAAGATCATGCCATAACTGTCATCTTTAGATAATTTCTGTAAGATTTCTTCCAGTTCTTCTTTCTTATATTTCTTAGGTGTTTCTTTACCCCAGCTTGTAAATACTTCATCTGCATGATGATGGTGGTGATGATGATCATGATTATGGTCATGTCCGCATCCACATCCGCATTCTTCGTCATGGTCGTGATGATGATGTTCGTGTTCATGTTCATGATCGTGTCCGCATCCGCATTCTTCGTCATGATCATGATGATGATGATGCTCATGTTCGTGTTCATGGTCATGATGTCCACCGCATACAGGGCAGATTTCCTCTTCTTCTAATAATTCTTTGGCCATATCATTTCCGTCTTCCATAACTTTTAAGATCTGTTCTCCTGAAAGTTCATCCCATGGTGTTGTGATGATCGCTGCTTTTTCATTATGTTCACGAAGAAGTGCTACGCTTTCATTTAACTTATCTTCTGCTACATCTCCTGTACGGCTTAAAATGATAGATCCTGCATATTCTACCTGATTATTGTAGAACTCACCAAAGTTTTTGATATACATCTTGCATTTCTTTGCATCTGCAACTGTTACAAAACTGTTTAAGTCTAAATCAACATCTTCTGCAACACCCTGTACCGCTTTGATCACATCAGATAATTTACCAACTCCTGAGGGTTCAATGATGATACGGTCTGGATCATACTGTGTTACAACTTCTTTTAATGCACTTCCAAAGTCTCCAACTAAGGAACAACAGATACATCCTGAATTCATCTCTGTTACTTCGATTCCTGCATCTTTTAAGAATCCACCATCAATACCGATCTCACCAAATTCATTCTCGATCAGTACGACTTTCTCCCCTTTTAATGCTTCTTTTAATAATTTCTGGATCAGTGTTGTTTTACCTGCTCCTAAAAATCCTGATATAATATCAATCTTTGCCATTTTATATTACCTTCCTTTTGTATTAGTTCGTTCCGTAAGTTCCCTATTATCTTAAGTTCTTATTAGTTAAAGTACTTACACTCAGTATGTTACTTGCCACCTTAAGTTTTCAGGTACCATGTAAAATACCCTATATAAAGCTATTTTACTACTTCCATCAAATTTGTCAAAACATTCTTTCCGGAGTATAATAAAAACAATTAAAATAGAAGGAGTTATAACACTTATGAGAAAATATTACCCAAATTACTCCATTGGAACCGACGCATATGCCGACATCCCTATGGTATGTGAAAAATACGGAACAAAAGCTGTGATCATCGGTGGAAAGCATGCTTTAGCCGCTGCCGCTGATCTGATCAAAGAGGCCGTCAAAGACAGCAAGATTACGATTACAGGCGTCTTCGAATATGGTGGTGAAGCAAGCCGTGAGCATATTGATGAATTAAATTCTCATCAAGAAGTCGTTGATGCTGATATGATCTTTGCCTGTGGTGGTGGAAAAGCGATTGATACTTGTAAAGTATTAGCGCAGGAAAGTAAACGCCCATTCTTTACATTTCCAACGATTGCTTCTACTTGTGCTTCCTGCACATCCCTTGGTATCATCTATCACCCAGATGGTTCCCTTCGTGAATATTCTTTTCAGGAAAAACCTTCTGAATGGATCTTTATCAATACACAAGTAATTGCCAATGCGCCTGTAAAATATCTGTGGGCTGGAATTGGTGATACAATGGCGAAATTTTATGAATGTACGACAAGTGCACGTGGTGATGGTGATGAATTAGACCACAGTACTTCTATGGGAGTACAGATCAGTAACCTGTGTGCAAAGCCATTAGTAAAATATGGTGTAGAAGCTTTGGAAGAATGTAAAAATCACAGACCAGGAAAAGCTTTAGAAGAAGTTATTCTTGGAATTATTGTTTCTACTGGCTTTGTATCAAACCTTGTAGGTATTGATCTAAATACGGGCCTTGCACATGCATGCTATAATGGATTTACCGTTTGCAGATCTACCGAAGAACATGGACATCTGCATGGCGAGATCGTTGCTTATTGTATCCTGATCTTATTAAAGGTCGATCATCAGGAAGATGAATTTAAAAAGATCTATGAATTTTCTAAAAATATGGGATTCCCTGTAAAGCTTGCAGATATTCATGCAACGCTTGATGATATGGATGCTGTGATCACAAAGGCTTTGTCTGGAATTGATGTTCGTAAATGGCCTTATGAAGTAACTCCTGATATGATCCTTGATGCTGTAAAAAAAATTGAAGAAGTTTCTTTCTAAAAAATTTAGTGCCTGCTCACTGTTTGTGAACAGGCACTATTAAAATTATTTTACAGTTACTTTTATCATTCTTCTATAAATTTTTTAAAGGGCTTTGGTGTCATAAATGTTCCACTAGCAGTTGCCATGAGCTCTTGTTCTACATATGCTTTTCCAACAAAATTCATGATCGTTTTACCAGAAGACACTGCTTCTGCCTCAATTCTTACAATTGCTCCTGTTGGAATTCCTTTTAAAAATGTTGTAGACAGTTGTACAGTCGGTGCTACACTATAATCTCCTAAACCTGCGGTTAATGTTCCAAATGTAATATCAAACATTCCTACAATTGATCCACCAAACATAATACCAAATGCATTTTCATGAAATTTTGTTGCCTCATAGGTCATTGTAAGACTTTTCGTATCATAATCAAATCCCGTGATCTTTCCTTTTAGTTCCTTAAACACTCCATGTGCATTTATCTTTTCTAATTCATTCATTCGTTTTCTGATCTGCTTTTCAAAATTTTCTTTACTCATCTTATTTTTCTCCTGTATCGTACTTTATATTTTGTATATAAACGATATATATGTTTCATTTTCTGTCTGACATTTTATCATATTTTATTCTCTTGATGTATAGAAATTACGATATTCGGTATCCTATAAGAAAAAGGAGTTTTAATTATGGACAATGAAAATTTATTAAACAGTATTTATCAAAACATTGCAATGGTTTTAGAAACAATCCCAGAAATTCGTAAGATCACAACAGATTGTGATTTTAAAGCTCTGATCGTTGGGCAGGAGGAATCATATCAAAATTTATCAGACTCTGTAAAAGATGCTATTACTTCAAATGGAGATTCTACTGAAGAATTAAATGATCTATTAAAAACCTATTCTGAATGGATGACAAAATTAAAAGCCATGAGTGATAAAAATGTCAGCCATCTTGCTGAAATGTGCATTCAGGGATATACGATGGGAATGGTGAAGGCAATCCAAAAAAGTCATCTCTACTGTAACGCTTCAAAAGAAGCAAAACACTTTGGTGAGAAGCTTATTTCCCTTCATGAAAAAAGTATCAATGATTTAAAAAAATATTTGTAATCGTCAAATCATTGTGCTATGATTAATTTTGTTATTGATAGATTTTAATGTTCACGACCGATACGGATGCATTTATTTATTTCTATGAATGCATAAAACAAGTAATGGTTCGTGGACTTTTTCTTTTTTATAAAGAATTTTTATTAAAATGGCTGTCATTAACAGTTACATGTATTTTTTATTAATAAGAAAGTAGAGGTACCCAGATGAGTAATGGTACAGTAAAATGGTTTAATGCAGAAAAAGGTTATGGATTTATTTCACAGGAATCTGGAGATGATGTGTTTGTACATTTTTCTGCAATCCAGGGTGAAGGATTTAAGACTTTAGAAGAAGGACAGCAGGTAAGCTTTGATATTGAAGAAGGACCACGCGGAAAACAGGCATGTAATGTTGTGAAATTTTAATTTGCTGGTTTGATGACGGAAGTTATTGGTGGAATATTATAAAAAGGGTTATCTGTCTGCGACGCGCTCTCGCTCGACTCAGACAGATAACCCTTTTTATAATATTCAAATAATTTACGTAATCGAAACCACTAGTGGGTATGTATGGAAAATGTTACTGGCTTTAAACTGGGGTTTTCTCAGACAGAAGATATATATGAAGTTAGAATGTATTTCAAACATCTCATCAAATCGGTGTTCATAAGTCTCTTTAATCTTCCGTTAACGAATACAAAACTTATCAGCCAATACCCTATAACATACACTCTATATAGTGATTTCGATAGACTTCAGTTTTATGTGACAAAAATTAACGATCATTGATTGGTGTATATTCTTTCCGTGGTGCCACAGCCTTATAAGCTGGACGAATAATACGATTACCATTCATCAATTCTTCCATTCGATGTGCAGACCATCCAACGATACGTGCGATTGCAAATAATGGTGTATATAACTGATGTGGTAATCCTAACATGCTGTAGATAAATCCACTATAGAAGTCGATGTTTGCACTGACTCCTTTGTAGATCTTTCTCTTCTCGCCGATGACCTGTTTTGCGAGACGTTCTACAGTTGTATATAAATGATATTCTTCTTCTCTTCCTTTTTCTTCTGAAAGCTGTTTTACAAAGCGTGATAAAATCTTGGAACGTGGGTCAGACAGTGAGTAAACTGCGTGTCCCATACCATAGATCAATCCTGCTTTATCAAATGCTTCTTTATTCAGCAGTTTTAACAAATACTCACGAATTTCATCTTCATTTGACCAATCTTTTACATTAGCTTTCAGGTCGTCAAACATCTGTACAACTTTGATGTTTGCACCACCATGTTTTGGTCCTTTTAATGAGCAAAGAGCCGCTGCGATCGCTGAGTATGTATCGGTTCCTGATGATGATACAACGTGTGTTGTAAATGTAGAGTTGTTACCTCCACCATGCTCTGCGTGAAGTACTAACGCCATATCTAATAATTTTGCTTCCAGTTTTGTGTATTTGCTGTCTGGTCTTAATAAATGCAGGATATTCTCTGCTGTAGACAGTTCTGGGGCTGGAAGATGGATGAATAAACTTTCTCCTCTTTCATAATGATTATATGCCTGATATGCGTACACAGAAAGTACTGGGAATAGTGCGATCAACTGGATGCACTGGCGCAGTACATTTGGCAGTGAGATATCGCTTGCATTATCATCATATGAAAATAGTGTTAAGACACTTCGTGCTAATGTATTCATCATGTCACGGCTTGGTGCTTTCATGATGATATCTCTTACGAAGTTTGTAGGAAGCTGTCTGTATTCTCCAAGCATTCCTTCAAACTGTTTAAGCTCGTCTTTATTAGGGAGTTCTCCAAACAACAGTAAATATGCTGTCTCTTCGAATCCAAAACGGTCTTCTTCAATAAATCCCTTTACGATATCTTCGATGTCAATTCCCCGATAATATAATTTACCTTCACACGGTACAACTTCACGGTCGATCATTGTATAAGCATTGATCATGGAAATGTCAGTTAATCCCGCAAGGACACCTTCACCGTTACGTTTACGAAGACCTCTTTTGACGTCATATTTTGCAAATAATTCTTCGTCGATCTTCTTATTACATTTCTTAGCCAGTTCTTTAATCTCAGGGGTTACCTCTGAAAACTTGTTCGGCATATCTTTAACCATCGTTTTTTCTCCCTTCTAGCAATTGCTATCGTTTCTAGTTTACATCATGGTATTTTCCAAGGAATTCTCGTGTTCTTTCATTATTAGAACTAAATACCTCATCTGGAGATGCATCTTCAATGATGACTCCTTTATCCATAAAAATGATCCTGTCTGAAATTTCTTTTGCAAAAGCCATCTCATGTGTGACGATCACCATTGTAATATGAAGATCTGTCAGCGATTTGATAACTTTTAATACTTCTCCAGTTAACTCCGGATCGAGTGCAGATGTCGGCTCATCAAAGAATAAGATCTTTGGCTCTAAGGCTAATGCTCTTGCGATCGATACTCGCTGTGACTGTCCACCAGACAATTCACATGGATAAGCATCTGCCTTTGTCTCAAGACCTAATTTCTTTAACAGCTCCATTGCCTTTTCTTCTGCCTGTTTCTTAGGAACTCCTGCAACACATACAGGGGCCTCCATTACATTTCTTAAAACACTATAATGTGGAAACAAATTAAAGTTCTGGAATACAAATCCTGTTTCCATTAAAATTTCTTTCAACACATCTTTGCCTGCGTAAACTGGTGTCCCATTCTTGGTCTCAACCAATGTCTTTCCATCGATTGTGATCGTTCCAGATGTGATCGTCTCTAACTGATTCATACAACGCAGTAATGTTGATTTTCCTGATCCTGATGATCCAATGATCGAAATGATCTCGCCGTCATTGATGTCGAAGGAAATATCTTTCAATACGGTAAGATCTCCGAATTTCTTCTCTAAGTTTTTAACGGATAAAATACTCATCTTCTTTCCCCCTAACGATAATAGTTCATTCTTTTCTCAATAACTGAGAATACTTTCGATACAATGGCATTCATGATCAGGTAGAAAATACCTGCTACAACAAGGTAGATCATTCCACGGCTTCGTGCCATCTGGTTGGTTGCCACAACATAAATCTCCATAACACCGATAACATGAGCTAAGGATGTATCCTTAACCAGTGTCATACACTCACTTCCAAGCGATGGTGTGATGATCTTTACAACCTGCGGCAAAATGATCTTAAAGAATGTCTGTGTCTTATTAAATCCTAATACTTTCGCTGCTTCATACTGACCTTTTGGAATTGCCTGAATACCACTTCGATAAATCTCAGCAAAATATGCTGCGTAATTTAAAGAAAAACCGATAACCGCCGCTGTCATACGATCAAGGCTTAATCCTGCGATATAATATAGTCCAAAATAGAATCCATATAACTGCAGGATCAGTGGTGTTCCTCTCATGATCAATAGGAAAAATCGAATTGGCATCTGAATGATCAGAAGCTTTGACATTCTTCCTTTAGCAATTATCATACCAAGAATCAGTCCAAAAATCAAAGTCAGAAAGAATAAGATCAATGTAGATTGCAGACCATTTTCAATTAATAACTTTACGATTTCTGGAAAACTTTGTGTTCCATCCATAATTTTCTACTCCTATATTACTTATTTTTATCTATATTTATAAGGGACGGGTTATTTCCTTTATAACGCTTTTACAAATGGAAAAAGGGCTTTAGCACGAAAGCCCTTTCTTCCTAAAAATTTGTTTATTATTTGATTGTTGTGATATCTTCATCAAACCATTTTGTACTGATCTTCTTTAATGTACCATCTTTTGCCATTGCTTTTAACTGTTTGATCACTTCGTTGCAAAGTGCTTTGTCATCTTTTCTAAATCCAATGACATATTTTTCTGTTGTAACACTATCATCTAATACTTTGTATTTACCAGCATCTTTCTTTGTGTAGTATTTTGCAACAACTTCATCCATAACAGCTGCATCTAATCCATTACCAAGATCATTTAGGATCTGTACATTGTCTCCTAATAACTGAATATCTGCATTTTTTAATTCTTTTGCCCCATCAACTGCATCGGCTGCTGTAGATCCTTTCTGTACACCAACTGTCTGCTTCTTCACATCACTTAAAGATTTGATCTTACTTTTTGCTGGAACAACTAATACCTGATGATTGTCCATATAAGATTCAGAACATAACATCACTTTCTTTCTATCTGGACTGATTGTCAGACCATTCCAGATACAGTCGATCTTTCCTGTATCAAGTTCCTGCTCTTTGGAATCCCAGTTGATTGGCTGTAATTTTAATTTGATTCCCATTCTCTTTGTAACTTCTTTCGCAAGATCAATATCAAATCCTACGATATTCTGTTTCTTATCTGTAAATCCCATTGGTGGAAACGATGCATCTAATCCAAGGATCAATTCTTTCTTAGACTGTACATCTTTCAATGAGTTATCTGCTTTCTTCTTCTCTTCTTTCTTTCCGCATCCTACGAGCATAGATGCTGCAAGTGCGACTGTTAATAACCCGACTAAAAACTTTTTCATAATTTATCGCTCCTTCATACATTTTATTCAATCAGCACGCTACCATGCTAAAGTGTTTGTTTCATAATATCAAAGTTCTTTTCTTTTGTCAATCTGTATCATTTTGTTTTTGTTACAATTTTATTACATTTTTATTGAGCTTCCATGAAATTTGTGGTATTCTAAACATTGTATAAAAGGAGGAAATTTATTATGCATTACAAGAAACTTCTTGCTGCTGCTTTAACATTAGGATGTACTGCAAGTACAGTTCCTGTTCATAACACGAATGCAGCAACTATGAAGATCGGTTATGGCGGTAAAACCCGTTACTATAATGGTTCACAGTTAACTTTTGATTATAAAAACAAGAAACTTTCTGGAAAATATGCAGGAATCCAGATTAATAATACAAACATGGTACCTTATTATTTCTATCTTGTAAAACAGGGGCCAAAAGTAAAACGTTCTTATTCATCAAAGACTGGTAAGATTGTTCTGAAATATGGTAAGAAAACACTGACTGCTTATTCTGGAAAACGTACTTACTATATAAATGGTGTTAAAAAAACTTATACAGTTGCACCTACAAAAGTAAAATATTATTCTACAGGAAGCACTATTATTTTAATGCCTGCTAAAGAAACTGTTCAGGGACTTGGAATGAAATATAAATATACTTCTTCTTCCAAAAGAGTCTCTATCAACTATTTAACAAACAGTTCCTCATCAACACAGGCAAAACCTACACAGGCTACAACTGCCCAGGCCAAACCAGTCGTACAGAAAAATACAACTGTATATACAAATTATGCGAAAACGTTATCCGCATATGTAACAGCTGAAAAGAAACAGCATCCAGCTTATGGCGGCAAGAGTATTTCTAAATCTACTTATACAACTTATATCAATCCAGCGAAAGATGCTACACACAATTATCAGTTTCTTCGTCTAAATACATACCGCCCAGTAAATGCTACAGCTTATAACAACTTATTAAACAAAAAATTAAAATCAGGCAGTGTATTAAAGAATAAAGGAAATGTACTGATCGCAGCTGCAAAGAAATACAACATTGATCCTGTATATCTGCTGTGTCAGACAATTCTTGAAACAGGTTATGGACAGAGTGTTTTATCACAAGGTAAATCAGTAACCTCTGTTGTTTCTGGAAAGTCGGTCGTAAAAGACAGAAGCACTGGAAAAGTTACTGGATTTAAAACTGTCAATGGAAAATACATTACTTCAAAAATTTCCAAACAGAAAGTGTATAACTTATATGGTATCAAAGCCTATGACAGTGCTCCTCAGCTTTGCGGATTCAGTTATGCTTACTACCATAAATGGACAAGTGTAGACAAAGCCATTTATGGTGCCGCTCAGTATGTAAGTGAACAGTATATTCATAATAAGACACATAACCAGAACACTTTATACAAATTCCGCTATCATCCAAACAGTTCAAATCTGTGGCATGAATATGCAACCGACCCTGCTTATGCGAAACAGATCGGATATATCATGTATAGTCAATTTAGATCTGTTTATGCTTCTAATGCTACGTTTACATATGATAAACCGAAATTTAAATAAATTTTAATTGTGTGGTGGTTGACCAACTGTAAATTCCGAGTATATGATAAAAAATAAATAAGCAACTGAACGCGATGCATTGGAATTTTGTTCAAAATATGGCAAAATTCCAATGCATCGC
>OGPW01001878.1_pt1 | contig 13036 bp, 7 predicted proteins | sample 1553061 | NCBI WGS metagenome assembly OGPW01 (sample SAMEA2580292, study PRJEB22360) | human gut metagenome | biome: human gut; feature: human-associated habitat; material: faeces | place: Denmark | collected 2008/2010
GAATCACTTTCTTACGCAGCGAAACAGCAAGTGTTTCACTGCTGAGTGAACAGTAACGAAAAGTTACCTGTTGTTTACCGGGTACCGGTGAAGTGTAATGCAGCAGGAAAGAATCCGGTAAAGGAAAAAAGCTCCGCCGGAAAAAGGTGGTATTTCCGGTGGAGCTCTGTGAAGAAGTGATTTGGGATTTTACTGATGATAATAAGAGAGGAAGTCGGTGATTTTTCCGACCGCATCCTTTAAGACTTCAATTCGCGGCAGGTAAACAACGCGGAAGTGATCCGGCTGACCCCAGTTGAAGCCGCCGCCGTGGACAATCAGAAGCTTCTTGTCGCGCAGCAGATCGAGAGCAAATTTTTCATCGTTTGTAATATTGAATTTTTTAGTGTCAATTTTCGGGAACATGTAGAACGCAGCTTTTGGTTTGACTGCGGTGATACCCGGAATATCGCAGAATGCTTTGTAAACGTATTCACGCTGCTCGTAAATCCGTCCGCCCGGAATGATGTAGTCGTTGACACTCTGGTGGCCGCCAAGAGCGGTCTGGACAACGGACTGTGCCGGAACATTGGAGCAGAGACGCATGTTGGAGAGCATTTTGAGCCCTTCAATATAGTCCTTTGCGATAGCTTTATTTCCACTTAAGATCATCCAGCCGATACGGAAGCCTGCGATCATGTGTGATTTGGAAAGACCACTGAAGGTGACACAGAACAGATCCGGTGCGAGGGATGCAATGGAAACATGCTCAAGACCGTCCATGACGAGCCGGTCATAAATTTCATCGGAAAAGATGATCAGCTGATGCTCTCTGGCGAGATCGACAATTTGCTGCAGTACCTCTTTCGGATAGAGTGCACCGGTCGGGTTATTCGGATTGATGATAACAATCGCTTTTGTGCGGTCGGTGATCTTCTTTCGCATATCATCAATGTCCGGATACCATTCGGACTGTTCGTCGCAGATGTAGTGGACGGCTTTTCCACCGGCCAGCGTTGCACAGGCAGTCCAGAGAGGGTAATCCGGGGATGGGATGAGGATTTCATCCCCGTCATCCAGAAGAGCGGACATACAGAGGTTGATCAGCTCACTGACGCCGTTTCCTGTATAAATATCATCAATAGAAACATTTGGCAGTTTCTTTAACTGTGCGTATTGCATGATTGCTTTTCTTGCGGAGAAAAGTCCCTGGGAAGGAGAGTAGCCCTCACAGTCGGTAAGCTGATGACTCATATCATAGATGACCTCATCCGGGGTACGGAAACCAAAAGGAGCCGGATTTCCAATGTTCAGCTTCAGAACCTGCGTGCCGCACGCTTCCATGCGGTTGGCTTCTTCTACGACAGGTCCGCGGACATCATATAAGACATTGTCTAGTTTCGATGATTTTTTAAATTCTCGCATAGGGGAACCTCCTGTTTTTGTCTGGAAAAGGGAAGCGGCAGATGGATCAGAAAAGGATTCTGCCGGATCGGAAACCGTATCTGCCGTATAGTTTACTGTGGAATCTTTTGCAAGCAGCCAGTCGGGATCGACCTGGAGCACATCGGCCAGAAAGTGAAGAATGTCGGAGCGCGGAACCGTTTTTCCACTGACATACTGGCTGACATGGCTTTTTCCAAGCTTCACACCGCGCCGCTGGGCCGCTCGGATCAAATCGACCTGCTTGAACTGTTTTGCCTGCATGGCCAGTTTCAGACGGTCGGAAAAGGTTTCATTTGTCATAGAAAATCTCCTTAAAATAGAATGCAAAATAAAGAAAGTTCAAAACTGTGCTTATTGTAGCATGAGCGGGAAGAAAGTTCAATAGGAAAGCTGAAATTTGTAAAAAATATTGAAAAGTTCAAAATAGAAGAAAAATAAGTTCAATTATAATATTTGTCTATTCTGTACAGGTAAAGCGCTAAACCTTGCGCATTTTGCAAATTGACAAACGATGAGATTTCAGTAGAATAAAAAAACAGGATGCTATGCGTTTTTGTTGGGATCCGCCAATAGAAACGGGAGAGAAAGGAAGGAAAATATATGGGGGAAGGTCATAAAAAATTGAATATTTCTGACTGTATGGGACTTGCGATCGGACAGATCATCGGTTCAGGCATCATGGTACTGACGGGAATCGTCATCGGTCTGACAGGACACGGCATTGCCGCAGCGTTTATTTTAGGCGCCGTGCTTGCCATTATCACCTGTGTACCGTTTATTATCCTGACGTCCGCAATCCCGTCATCAGGCGCCGGATTTACCTATATCCGACGTTTGCTGGGCGAAAAAGCTGGATTTATGTACATTGCGATGTTTGTCTTAAGCCAGGTTCTGATCGCAACGTACGCGAAAGGCTTTGCAAGCTATTTCTGCTCGATTTTTCCGCAGTTTGGCGAGTCGGCTGTCGCAATGGCAGCACTTGTTATCTGCACCGCCATCAATCTTATCGGACTGAAATCGAGCGCACTGGTGCAAAAGGGCATGGTTGTGCTGCTGCTTTTGAGCCTGTTCTTATTTATTGTATTCGGACTGCCCAAAGTAAGCTGGGATGCTCTGACACCGACGGTATCCAACCTGATGCCGAACGGTTCGAAGAACTTTTTCACAGGTGTAGCACTTTTGAGTTTTGCGTGTGGAGGCGCAAAATTCGTTGCGGAGAACGGTGATGATATCGTGGAGCCGTCCCGCACGATTCCAAAGGTCATCGTGCTTTCCACGAGTATCGTTGCTGTATTCTACGTGCTGATTGGTATCGTGGCAGGCGGCGTACTTCCGGTCGAAACGGTCGCATTTCAGAACCTGACGCTTGTCGCGCAGGAGATTTTTCCAACCTGGCTGTACCTGTTCTTCGTGTTCGGCGGTGCTGTATTTGCGCTGCTTACCACCCTGAACGGAACCTTGAGCTGGGTGACAAGAGGACTGCAGGCTGCCGCAAAACAGGGCTGGCTGCCGGAAAAAACCGCGGAGGAGAATAGAAACGGTGTTCCGGCGATCCTTCTGATGGTCTTTTTCCTGATGGGCGCCATTCCGATCCTTACGGGAATGGATCTGACATTGATTTCCAACATGGGTGTCGGAACCGATATGGTGACGGAATTTATGGTACTCCTGGCCTGCTGGCGTCTGCCGGATATCTTCCCGGAAGAGTATCAGAAGTCTGCGTTTTGTATGAAAAAGCGGACACTTCACATTCTGCTGTTTTTCATCGGCATTCTGATGATCGGAACCTCGTATGTCAATCTGTCGGATCTTACGGTTCCCGCGGCGATCGCATGCGGCATCTATATTCTGGTGATGTTTGTTTACACGCAGGTCCGATATCCGTATGTGAAGGCAAAACAGGAAAAGAAAGAAGACAAATAAAGAAGAGAAATGGAGAAGAAACATGAGGGCAACAACAAAAGAGCAGGGCTTTTACAGCCAGATTTTTAAGCTGGTTCTGCCGATTGTGATTCAGAATCTTTTAAGCGCGGCAGTCAACTCTGCCGATGTCGTGATGTTGAACTACGTGGGACAGTCCGCTATTTCCGCGGTATCCCTGGCATCCAACTATGCAAATGTATTATTTATGGTTTATTACGGACTGGGAACAGGAGCAACACTTCTGTGTGCCCAGTACTTTGGAAAGGGCAATATGCGCGCAATTCAGACTGTCGAGGGAATCGCACTTCGATTCTCCGTCATCATCTCCGTTGTTGTGGCAGGAATTGCTTTTACCATGCCACAGATGATGATGCGTCTGTTTACAGATAATGCGGAACTGATCCGGATCGGTGCTTCGTATCTGCGCGTCATGGGTGTGACCTACCTGTGTTGGGGCATCACGGAGATCTATCTTGCGGTACTTCGAAGCCTCGGCCGTGTGACGATCAGCATGGCGATGAATATGATGGCATTCGCACTGAACGTATTTTTCAACGCATGCTTCATTTTTGGCCTCTTCGGATTTCCGAAGCTTGGAGCAACCGGTGTTGCAATCGCAACGGCGATGTCGCGTGTCATTGAACTGATCGGCTGTGTGATTGTGTCGATCATGAGTAAGGATATCAAGCTCGATCTGCGGTACATGTTCATCCGCAACAAGATGCTGTTTTCCGATTTTGTGAAGCTGTCACTTCCGGCGCTTGGAAATGATCTTTCCTGGGGCGTTGCATTTTCGATGTATTCTGTGATCCTGGGCCATCTGGGAAGCGATGCGGTAGCGGCAAACTCGCTCGTTGTCGTTGTAAGAAATATCGGAACTGTGCTGTGCTTTGGTGTGGCAAGTGCGGGCGGTATTCTGCTTGGAAATGTTATGGGAGAAGGAAATCTGGAAAAGGCGAAGGAATATGCGTCTAAACTGCTGAAGCTGACGGTTGTTACCGGAGCTGTGGGCGGACTGGTTGTACTGGGTATCACGCCGTTTGTACTGAAGTTTGCTTCTTTAAATGAGACCGCGATGCATTATCTGAAATATATGCTGCTGATTAACACCTATTATATTATGGGGACTGCCGTCAATACAACGCTGATTGCCGGAGTATTCCGTGCCGGAGGTGACACAAAGTTCGGACTGGTCTGCGATACGATTGATATGTGGTGCTACGCGGTGCCGCTTGGATTTATTGCAGCGTTTGTCTTCAAGCTTCCTGTCCTTGTGGTTTATTTCCTGTTGTGTACAGATGAGTTTGTAAAATGGCCGTGGGTTCTGAAACGGTATAAGAGCGGACTGTGGGCAAAAAACATTACGCGGGATCATCTGTTTGAGGATGAAGAAAAAGAATAGATGATATAGAAAAAGACATCTGCAGAGGTGAAAAATCACTTCGTTAGATGTCTTTTTTCGTGTTTTTCAAACATGCTCTAGAGAACGGTATATCCTTTGCTCTTTAAGCTTGCTTCTGTCTCGTACACATCCGGTACATGGAACACCATGATCGGGCAGCCGGACTCGCGGTTGAAAGAGAGATAGATATAGTCGATGTCGATATTTGTCTCAAGCAGTGTTTTCAGAAGGGAATTTAAGTTACCCGGCTGATCAACTACCTCGACACCGAGTACATCCGTCTGGCGTGTCATGTAACCGGCAGCCTGAAGCGCCTGCTCTGCTTTATCCGGATCGGAAACGACCATGCGGACAATGCCGTACTCTGCGCTGTCATTGTTGACGGAACCTAAAATGTTGACGTCATTTTCAAACAGAATCTGTGTGATCTGCTGCATCGTGCCTTTTTTATTTTCTGCGAAAATAGAAAGTTGTTTTAACATAATTGGGGCCTCCTAAAATTGATCTGTGATTCCATTATACTGCCAAAATCAAACGCGTCAACGAATTTTGTGAAAGAAGACGAAAAAAGGTGGAAAAAGCGTATCGTTTACAGAAAAATCAATAGAATAAAAGCATCAATATAAAAAATAAAAAAAGAAATCAATGAGCGAAAAAAAGACAGAAAAGTCGGATAATAAGAGAAAATGCACAAAATACAAATAAAATATGAGAAAACGGGTGAAAAAACTTTTGCATAATGACGAAAAATGCGTTACAATAAAAGCGCTATATGTGAATTTGTTATTGGGAGGTATTAGAATTATGGCAACATTTTATGCATCAAAAACAGGAGAAGTATCTGCTAGAGAAAAAGAACATTCCGCGCTGGTACGTGAACTGGCCGGTGAGTGCATGACACTTCTTGAAAACGACGGAACCCTGCCGCTTGCCGGTGCAGGAAAAGTCGCAGTTTATGGTAACGGCGTCCGCCACACGGTAAAAGGGGGTACCGGTTCCGGAGACGTTAACACAAGAACGGTTGTTACGATTGAACAGGGCTTAAAAGAGGCCGGCTTTGAAATTCTGACCGGTAAATGGCTTGACGAATATGACAAAGTGCTTGCAGATGCGCAGGCTGCATATCAGGCAGAGCTGGCAAAAAAAGCAGAGGAGCTTCACATTCCGATTTTTGCTGTCATGTTCTCGGAAGCATTTGCGCAGCCTGATGTACCTGCGATTACCGAAAAAGAGGACACCGATACCGCTATCTACGTTCTGTCAAGAAACTCCGGTGAAGGTGCAGACCGCTATAACAGAGCATGCGATTATCTGCTCGGCGAAAACGAGCTCGCTGACATTGCCTATCTGGCAGAGCATTATGAGAAAACAGTTTTAATTTTGAATATTGCGAACCTTGTAGACACCACAGAGTTAAAGAAAATCAAAGGACTGAATGCAATTCTTCTTGCAGGACAGGCCGGAAATGCAACCGGAAACATCGTTGCAGACGTTGTTCTCGGAAAGAGCATCCCATCAGGAAAGCTGACCGATACATGGGCTGCTTCCTATGAAGACTATCCGTCCTCCGAAAATTTCAGCCACAACAACGGTGACACTAACGATGAGTATTACAGCGATGGCATTTATGTCGGCTACCGTTATTTTGACACCTTCAACGTAACCCCGAACTACTGCTTCGGCTACGGCAAAGGCTATACTGATTTCGAGACGGAAGTAAGGGACGTGAAGGCAGATGATAAGAACGTTACCGTTACCGCATCCGTAAAGAATATTGGTGATACATTCGCCGGAAAAGAAGTCGTACAGGTTTACTATTCCGCACCGGATGGAACGATTGAGAAACCGTATCAGGAGCTTGGCGGCTTCGGAAAATCCGATCTGCTCTCGCCGGGTGAGTCCCAGACGATTACCATTTCCTTCCCGACGAGATCTATGGCTTCCTACGATGAGAAAAAAGCAGCATGGGTACTCGAAGCAGGAACGTATTACATCCGTGTCGGTAACAGCTCCAGAACAACGAAAGTGGCAGCAGCCCTGAATCTCAAAGAGACCGTTGTTACGGTTCAGGGAAAGAATCTCTTCCCGGCAGATGACGCTCCGCAGGAACTCTCCAAAGCAGGCGTAACACCGTACAGCTATGAAGGTGAGGCAGAAGAAAAAGCAGCTGCAAAACAGATTGAGATTTGCAGTAAATGCATCAAGACAGAGACCGTTATTTACAGTGGAACACCGGAAGCATTCCCAGTTTATGAGGGAGAGAAGCTGACTGCGGCAGATGTAAAGAGCGGAAAAGCGACGTTAAAAGATCTCGTATCGCAGCTGACCGTAGAAGAGATGGCTACCGTTTGCAATGGTACGGCAGACGGCCTCGGACAGGAAGGCTTTATCGGATCTTCTTCCGATATGGCGCCTGGAGCAGCGGGAGATACGACTTCCATTCTTCTTGCGGACAGAGGTATTTACAATACGATTCTTGCAGACGGTCCGGCCGGTCTTCGTCTGATTCCGCACTTTGTCGTTGATGCAGACGGAAAGATGGTATCCTCCGGAAATCCTCTGGAAGATGCGTTTAACAAAAATGAAATCGAAGTTCCGGAAGGCGGCACGGAGTATTTCCAGTACTGCACCGCAATCCCGGTAGCAGCGCTTCTTGCACAATCGTGGAACATGGATCTGATCCAGAAATGCGGTGATATCGTCGGAAAAGAGATGGAAGAATTCCACATTTCCGTATGGCTGGCACCTGGCATGAACATTCACAGAAATCCGCTGTGCGGAAGAAACTTCGAGTACTATTCAGAGGATCCGCTTGTGGCAGGTCTGTGTGCAGCAGCCGATACCAGAGGAATTCAGTCCCATGCCGGAATCGGAACCAGTATCAAGCACTTTGCAGCCAACAACCAGGAAGACAACCGTATGTACGTCAATGAGCATATCAGCGAGCGTGCAATGCGTGAAATCTATCTGAAGGGCTTTGAAATCGCAGTCAAGACAGCACAGCCGATGACAATCATGTCCTCGTACAACCTGGTAAACGGTGTACATACTGCCAACAGCCACGACCTTCTGACAGCAGCAGCAAGAGATGAGTGGGGCTTCGCAGGCTATGTCATGACCGACTGGGGAACCTCAGAGGATATGAGCGGATTGTTCGCTTACAAATATAACCTGAAATACGGACATTCCACTTCAAGAGAATGTGTTCTTGCAGGAAACGATCTGCAGATGCCTGGCCAGAAAGGAAACCGCCAGGAAATTGTAGCATCTGTCGCAGACGGACCCCTGCCGCTTGGACAGCTTCAGACCTGTGCGTACCGTATTCTGAATGTTGTTCTGCAGTCCCTCGCCTATGATGACTGTAAACCGTACGGTGACCAGTTCGATCTCGCGGAGGCGGTTACCGTTACAAAAGCATAAAGAATCAAAGAGTATAGAAGCAGCCCCGCAGACCTTTACCCTAAGGTTTTGCGGGGCTGCTTTTTGTATCGTCAAATGAGGATTTTTTGATCGGATTGAGTTTCTATGTCAGGTGCTGGCAGAAAATGTAAAAAGCTCACGAAAGAACTGTAAAACTGGAGAAAAACACAGAATAAAATCGGTAAAAAAATAAAAAATAGTGAAAAATGCACAAAAAGATTGTCCCTAGAGTACATAGTGTGCTATAATGAATGCATCTATTAAAACAGGGGGATAGATTATGGCAAAAGAAATGATAGCAATGCTTCTTGCCGGAGGTCAGGGATCTCGCCTTTATGCGCTGACCGAGAAGCTTGCAAAACCGGCAGTTCCATTTGGTGGAAAATATAGAATCATCGATTTCCCGCTTTCTAACTGCGTAAATTCCGGAATTGATACCGTAGGTATTTTGACACAGTATCAGCCAATGGTGTTAAATGAGTACATAGGAAACGGCCAGCCGTGGGATCTGGACCGCCTCCATGGAGGTGTTCACGTGCTGCCTCCTTATCAGAAAGCCTCAGGTTCTGACTGGTATAAAGGAACTGCGAATGCCATCTACCAGAACATTCCATTCATCGAGAGCTACGATCCGGAGTACGTCATCATCCTTTCCGGAGACCAGATCTGCAAACAGGACTACAGTGATTTCCTACGCTTCCATAAGGAAAAGGGCGCAGAATTCAGCGTTGCGGTTATGGAAGTGCCGTGGGAGGAGGCATCCCGTTTCGGACTTATGGTGGCAGATGAAAATGACAAAATCACCGAGTTCCAGGAAAAACCAAAACAGCCGAAATCCAATCTGGCATCCATGGGTATCTACATTTTCAACTGGGATATCCTGAAAAAATATCTGATTGAGGACGAGGCAGACCCGAATTCTTCGAACGATTTCGGAAACAACATCATCCCGAATCTTTTAAAAGACGGACGCAATATGTACGCTTATCACTTCAGCGGATACTGGAAAGATGTAGGAACCATCTCCTCTTTGTGGGAGGCAAATATGGAAATCCTCGATCCGGAACACAGCGGAATCAACCTGTTTGACAATGACTGGAAGATTTACAGCCGAAACAGCGGAAAAACAGGCCATAAGATCACCGAAACCGCTGTTGTGGAAAACTGTATGATCACCGATGGCTGCCGTATTGCAGGTCATGTCAAACGTTCGATTCTGTTCTCCGGTGTAAAGGTTGCAGAGGGCGCAGAAGTAGAAGATGCCGTTATCATGGGAGGAACCGTGATCGAATCCGGAGCAGTCGTGAAACACTGTATCGTTGCGGAAAACGTTGTGATTGGCCAGAATGCCGTGGTAGGAGAAATGCCGCATGACGGTGAAAAAGGTGTTGCCACCATCGGATCCGGAATCCATATCGGTGAGCGTGCCAAAGTAGGACCAAATGCAATGGTAAATGCAAATGTAAAGGATGGTGAAGAAGAATGGTAAACGCAAATGCAGATGCACTGGGCATCATTTTCCCAAACAGCTATGATGATCAGGTACCGGATCTGGTAAACGAGCGTCTGATGGCCTCCATTCCTTTTGCCAGCCGTTACCGCATGGTGGACTTTATTTTATCCAGCATGGTAAACTGCGGAATCGGAAATGTATCCATTATCGTCCGTAAAAATTACCATTCGCTGATGGATCATCTCGGCTCCGGACGTGAGTGGGATCTTGCCAGAAAAAAAGGCGGTTTAAATATTGTTCCGCCTTATTCTGAGAAGAAGATTCAGGTGTATTCCGGAAGAGTGGAAGCACTGGCAAATGTTCTCGATTTCCTGAAATGGCAGAAAGAAAAATACGTTGTTATGGCGGACACCAACATTGCCTGCAATTTTGATTTCAAAGAGATGCTGAATCAGCATATCGAAAGTGGCGCAGATGTTACTGCAGCTTATACCAAGCAGCCGATTCCGGAAGGCGTCAGAAGCTCTTACGAGAAAACCAATTATCTGCACTACACCTTCTCCATGGCAGGACAGAAGATCAGCAAGATCTTTGCAAACTCGGAGGAAAACGGAGTACAGAATGTATCGATGAATATCTACGTGATGGAGCGTCAGCTTCTGATCGACGAAATCAAAAAAGGCTTTGTCCTTGGAAATAAATTCTTCGAGCGTGATGTTCTGGCACCGCAAACGGAGAAACTGAACATTCAGGGATATGAGTTTACCGGTTATCAGGCAAGAATCGACGATATGAAGAGTTATTTCGATGAGAACATGAAGCTCTTAAAAGATGAAAATCTGGATAGCCTCTTCTTGGGAAACCCGATCTATACCAAAGTCCGCGACGACAATCCGACCCGTTATATCAACGGATCAAAAGCGAAAAACGTGATGGTAGCAGACGGCTGTGTGATCGAAGGCGAAATCGAAAACAGCATTTTGTTCCGTGGTGTCAAGGTAGCCAAGGGAGCAAAAGTAAAGAACTGCATTCTGATGCAGGATACCGTGATTGAAGCAGGCGCTCAGATTGAGTACGTTGTTTCTGATAAATACGTTACGGTATCTGAGGGAAAACAGCTCAAAGGAACCGATTCCTTCCCGGTATTTATTGCGAAGGATCAGGTGGTATAAAGAAAAGAATAGAATGAAATAGAAATACCGACTGCCAATGTAGAATATATCAATATTGATGGGCAGTCGGTATTTTTTGGAAAAATTCAGAGAAAAATAGTAGATTGAGTAATGCATCTGTGATATGGTAACAAAACAGTGACAGCCTAAGGAAGGGAAGATTCTTACCATAAAAATTCCCGGTTGTACAGCTTATGGTTACAGTACAGTCTGTTTTTAGGCTTTCAGCGTTGGCAGCTGATACTGTTTTTTCAGTTCTTTGTATTCTGACTCAAACTCTTCTTCTTTCTTCAGCGCATGCAGATATTCGTGTGTATCAAACGATCCGCTGTGGATCTGGCTGACGCAGACGGCAATGTTGGAGCAGTGGTCGGAAATCCGTTCGAAGTCGGTCATCACATCGGAAAGGATAAAACCAAGCTCGATCGTGCATTTTCCACTCTGGAGCCGTTCGATGTGGTGATTCTTCAGGCTGGAATTCAGGCTGTCAATCACCTGCTCGAGCGGTTCCACTTCATTTGCTTTTTTCACATCTTCATTATTGAAAACGGAGAAGGTCAGGCTGACGATATCTTTGACTGCTTTTCCATAAACAGCAAGCTCTGCGGCTCCGTCAGCGGAGAACTGCAGGTTCTTGTCATGCATTTCTCTTGCAGCTTTCATGATGTTGACGGTGTGATCGGAAATTCGTTCGAAATCGCCGATGCAGTGCAGGATCATGGAAAGTGTCTGGCTGTCCTTCGGGGAAAGCTTTTCACTGGAAAGCTTCACCAGATATGTGCCGAGGGCATCTTCAAAATGATCCACCTTTTTCTCAAGAATATCTACATTTTCCGCATCCGCCTCGTTGTAGGAGGCCATCAGGTCAACAGAAGTAACAAGACCGGTTTCGGTCAGTTCTGCCATTTTTGCGGCTGCAACTTTACACTGCTGCAGAGCAAAAGCCGGGCTGTCAAGGAAACGGGTATCGAGCATCTGAACAGCTTCGTCTGCTTTTTCTTCCGGTCCGTCCGGAATGGTCAGTTTCGCAAGTTTGACCAGTCCGTCTGCAAACGGGAACAGGATCAGTGTTGCGAAAATATTGAAGCCGGAGTGAACGATTGCGATGCCGGCTGCATTTGCCGAGGTTTCCAGGAATGGAAAATGTACAAAGGCATTGATTCCATAGAAGAGAACCAGGAAAAGAACAGTACCGATGATATTAAAATAAAGGTGAACCATTGCGGTACGGCGTGCATTGCGGCTTGTACCGATGGAGGAGAGCAATGCGGTGATACATGTACCGATATTCTGTCCCATGATGATCGGGATCGCTACGGCGTAGCTGACGGAACCGGTTGCGCAGAGTGCCTGAAGAATACCGACAGAAGCAGAGGAACTCTGGATCACGGCGGTCAGAATGGTTCCGGCAAGAACACCGAGCACCGGAATTGAGAATTTTACGAGAAGTCCCGTGAATTCCGGTACATCTGCGAGCGGTGATACAGCGCTGCTCATGGTGTGCATACCAAACATCAGAATGGAAAAACCGGTTAACAGAGTACCGACATTTTTCTTTTTATCGCTCTTTGCCAGCATCAGCATAAAAACGCCGATGATTGCAAGAATGGGGGAAAAGGACGACGGGTTCAGCATTTTAATGAATACATTGTCGCCCTGAATGCCGGTAAGACTTAAGATCCAGGAGGTTACTGTGGTACCGATGTTGGCACCCATGATAATTCCCACTGCCTGATTCAACTTCATAATACCCGAATTAACAAATCCGACAACCATAACGGTCGTCGCCGATGACGACTGAATCACAGCCGTCACACCGGCACCAAGCAATACTGCTTTGATCGGGTTAGATGTCAGATTTTCCAGAATCCTCTCCAGCTTTCCACCGGATACTTTTGCCAGCCCATCCCCCATAACCTGCATACCGTACAGAAACAGAGCCAGTCCTCCTACCATCGTTAATACACTGAATATGTCCATTATTGTCCTCCCAATGTTTTTCTTTTGATGGCACTATTGTATTAAATCCCTGTTAAATCTGTTCACGGTCTTTTGTTAAATCTATGTAAAGTGAGAAGGAATTCATTTTTCCTTTTTTCTGCTGTTCCCGTTATTCACCCGTATAGCTCAAATATTCAATTTTTTTTCAATATATTTTTTTACATCATGGTATACTTTTTCTTTTTCACGCTCATTCAGAATCTCATGACGCATACCCGGATACAATTTTCCTTTTGTATC
>OGPW01001882.1_pt1 | contig 13012 bp, 14 predicted proteins | sample 1553061 | NCBI WGS metagenome assembly OGPW01 (sample SAMEA2580292, study PRJEB22360) | human gut metagenome | biome: human gut; feature: human-associated habitat; material: faeces | place: Denmark | collected 2008/2010
ATAGACGTCCCCCCACCCCCCCGCCGGCAGGGGGCAAAAGCCGAAAGATTTCTCCGCGCTGATCGCACATGCCAAACGGTGCGCTCCGCCGACCGAGATCGAACAGGGTGAGATCGTCGGAGGATTCGCCCACAACCAGGTGATCGCATTGGCCGACAAAGTGGTGGAGGCCGTGAAATCGGGAGCGATCCGTAAATTCGTCGTGATGGCCGGATGTGATGGACGCTTCAAATCCCGCCAGTATTATACCGATTTCGCTGAAGCGCTGCCAAAAGATACGGTAATCCTAACGGCCGGCTGCGCCAAGTACCGTTACAACAAGCTGCCGCTTGGGGATATCGGGGGCATTCCGCGCGTACTCGATGCCGGACAGTGCAACGACAGTTACTCGCTGGTGATGATCGCACTGGCCCTGCAAAAGGCCTTTGGGCTGAAGAGTGTCAATGACCTGCCGATCGTTTACAACATTGCCTGGTACGAGCAGAAGGCGGTGATCGTACTGCTTGCCCTGCTCAGCCTGGGCATCACGAACATTCACCTCGGCCCGACGCTCCCTGCTTTCCTCTCTCCGAACGTAACCAAGGTGTTGGTCGAAAAATTCGGAATCGGCGGAATCTCCGATGTGGAAAACGATATGAAAAACTGGATTCAATAAAATAAGACGTTATGAAAGAGACTTTCCCGAAATCCTCCGTTATGATTATGGCTGATATGGTCGGTTATGCGGACGGAGGTGTCGTCAGCAAATAGGTGTTGAAAAACGACGCGGGTAATATTACGCTTTTCTCGTTCGATGAAGGGCAGGGCTTGAGCGAACACACTGCCCCCTTCGATGCATTGGTGCAGAATCTGGAAGGCGAGGTGGAAATTGTGCTCGCTGGGCAGCCGTTGCGTTTGAAGAGAGGGGAGTCGGTTATTATGCCGGGCAAGATGCGAGGTGACGTTCTTCTCGATTTCGCAGGCGGCGGCGATCTCCTTCAGGTAGAGATTATACTTCGCGTTGCTCATCATCGGCAGCAAGTAGGTGCCGTTTCGCCGGAGTTCATATTTTTTTTGATGCCCAGCGGAATATCGAGAAGCTTAACCTTTGCTGCGGTCTTGGTCTTTATTCGGTGCGTATCTATCCAGAGAGCGCCATCATCGTCGGTAATCAGATCTTTATCGGTCAGTGCGGCAGTCGTGGAGTAATCGTAGCCGGTGAAGCAGCAAAACAGGAAGATGTCTCGAACTTTCTCGAGTCGTTTGCTGTTCGGTTTAAAGTCAATGATCTTTTCAAGTTCCATTTTCGTAAGGTAGCCCCGGTCTTTCTTTACCTTTTTGAGTTTGTGGTCACAGAAGAGATCTTTAGACATCTGGCCGTTCTTGAAGCATATAGTCGTGATGCGCTTGAAAATCCGCATCAATTTTTCGGATGAGTTGGTGTCGAGCTTGTATTCGATTTTCAGGTAAGCCTCGAAGTCCATGACGAAGTTCCGATCCACTTAGCAAAGCAGGATGTCGCTCTTACGCATCTTGACTTTCAGAAATTCCTTGAGCCGACGGTAGGTCAGGTCATACTTATTGAAAGTGAACTGAGCGAGGTCAATATCGATTAGTTTTTCCTGTCGGTCGTTGAATTCCTCGAACACGGTCAGCAGCGTATTGCTTTTGATATTCGTGCCGAGGAAAGCATCCCGCATCATCGAGGTTGTCACGACTTCGTTAGCTTCCGAGAGGCTATGATAGTGCATAATCATTTGCCCCTTGATGCTGTCGAGATAGCGGTTGAGCTGAAGCGCCTTTTTTGTCTGTCCTGTTGCTCTGCCGGACTTCGGGTCCCAGATTTTTGCGGTTACCTCGCTTTTGAGGCTGAACTTCACTCTTTCACCGTCGATGGTAATCCGTGCGCAGAGGGGTACCTTGCCATTTTCTTTCTTCAATTCCCATCTCGCGAGGAATAAGATTCTGAATGTGCTTTTCATAACTGTTTACCTGTCTTTAAATTAAGATTAGGTAAACCGATGTCAAACAGTTTATATTGGTAATAACCTGATTGTCAATGAGTAATAAGTCAAAGTGTCCCACTTTTAGGTTGCACCACGCGAGTGGAACACTTTTGGGACACTAACTTGTCCGGAAATGGTTTTTCGATGTCCTGTGATGTCTTGAGAGAAGGCATGAAAAAACCCTCTGAAACATCGTTTCAAAGGGTTTCCTTGATTTTTGGCCTAACGCTGTCGTGCGTTGTCTTGGCCGTCTGAGCGGAAAACGAAAGTCTAACCTTCTTTTTCCTTATGTCCTTTTATTCAAGTAATTCTCTCTGATTCCACCGGCCCCTTTTTATTGAGGAGTACGCCGATGGGGACCAATTTCTGAGACTCATTCCCCGAACCTAAATCCCATTCCGGAACTGTTGTCTTCGGTTTACTCTACAAATATAGTGATTTTCCCGGAATTTCAAATTTTACTTATTATAGCGAAGATGCATAATGTTTGATGATAGTTTTATCCTTGTGGTTCCTGTATGATTTTACCCATCTTCATCTCGGATTTTAAAATTTCATATACATATGCAGAACTCTCAATATATAATCCCGTAGCTTCATTCGAGAGTTTTTCAAATGTTTCGGAATTATAAAACAAAACGATTGCCTCCGGCATATTCATATCATCGTCTTCCATCAGGTAAGCAATAATATCTGTAGCTATACCATTTACAAGGTATTGAATTTTCTTATTCATAACGCCCTGAGATAAAGAGGTTAAAAAATCAGCTTGTCGAAATTGATTTGATACTCTTCCAATAGTGAATAAAATGCATCTTCGATGTATTCCATCGTATTCTGATCAAGCACAATTTCTTTGTATTCTTCCTCTCCTCGTGGCTGGAACCGGACTTTATCTCCATCATCGTACTTGAAATACCTCCGGAGTACATCCTCTTTAAAATGATAGAGAGCCCCTATGTAGTCATCGACATTGAGCATTTTTCCCAAATTCCTTTTCGCATCCTGATCTTCCAGATTGAAAGAGATCGTTGCCTGCTGGTTGCAGCGAGTAAAATCGTCATCCATAATTATTCTATTTTGTGTTGTGCAAACAAAAAAGCGGAGACATCCAATGATATCCCCGCTCCGTATGTTTGGAATAGGCATATCACATCGTCAATACTTCATAAATAAAGTGCTTGCAGATTATCTCTATAATGAATTGTGTTTCCATTTGCGGTAACAAAGGTATAAAATATATTTATGAGTACGACTAGTCATACTCGTTTGCCAGATTATCTGCGGTTGTTTAGAAACAAATCTGATTTATCACTATGCACCCAATCATTTCTTCTTTGTTGAGTTTTGCCGATGATGATCAATCAAGTCCTGCATACGGTCATCGGTACTCTTTATCAGGTGATCTGTTAGCAATCTCTTGATTTGACCGATTTGGTAGTAATATTTCCCGCCAAGGCAAGAATAAGTGATCTTGCCATTGGTTCTTAGCCGTTGTAATGTTCGGTCACTGATTTTCAAAAAGCGGCAGATTTCGTTGCTGACCACCCAGCTCTCGTCGTCTCTCTCCACCGGATGCTCTATCAAGTGTAAATGTTCCGAAATAGCATCAAGTTTCTCTACTAGCTGTTTAAAAGCCCCAGATTCAATAGTTATTACCTCCATCATTCAAAAATTTATTGGAAAAAAACACTCGCATCAACATTGGTCCGTTGGTGTTAGTTGTATATATTAAGAATAGAGGTTGTTGCTTCGATTCGGTTAAACGAATCGGACTTTTTTAAGGAAAAACCTCCCGGATGATGAATTAGCAAATCCGTCTCCTGATTCTTACTTATATTTGTATTATTAAAGAAAACGGCGGATGCCAACTATGAAAGTTATGGAAGTATGGTTTGCCAATGATCGTAATTTCATCGAAACCGATGAAGGGGAAAAACTGAGCCAACCGCTCAAATGGTATCCTCGATTAGCGGGCGCTACCGATGTGCAACGCGAGTCGTTTAGGCTTTCGCCGATGGGTATTCATTGGGAGCAACTCGATGAGGATGTCAGTTTCGAGAGTTTCACATACAAGGATGAATAACCAACAGAAGACCGGTTAACGAGAGGTTTATTTACATAAACTATCCCAAATAAAAGTTTGAAGGAGATACGTGGTAATCGGAAGAAAGTGAATTTGCCTCCAATACCATTTATTTGTACAACTATCTGTATATGATTATTTTTAACAGTTTCGATACATATAAAAATTTTCTCGTTTGTGGAGATATCCACGGCGAGTTCAAAACCTTGCTATACGAACTAAAGCGCAAGCAAATAGAGGATGCTGTTGTGTTGGTTGCCGGCGACTGCGGCATAGGTTTCGAGAAACCGGCTTATTACGAGCAACTTTACAAAAAGCTGGAGCTGACTCTGGTCAAACTGAACTGTATGCTGATTCTGATGCGGGGCAACCACGACAATCCTGATTATTTCGAGAACCGGCTAATCGACTACCCTCGTATGAAGACTATACCGGATTATTGCATCCTACAGTTTTCCGGAAACAATATACTGTGCATCGGCGGCGCTGTTTCGATAGACCGGGAGTACCGGCAAACCCAAATGGGGCTGGCAAAACTGAAAAATAGAACGGTTACTTACTATTGGAAGGATGAAATTCCGGTATATGCTCCGGAGAAGTTGTCCGAAATTAAATCGGAGGGACTTAAAATAAATACCGCAATAACACATACTGCCCCGTCTTTTTGTTTTCCGACAACCAAATCCGGCATCGAGGGTTGGCTTGAACAAGACAATACCCTTTCAGCCGATCTTGATTATGAGCGCAAAGTTATGGATGAAATATACGAACACCTCAAAGTCGATAACCATCCACTGTCTACGTGGTTTTATGCTCATTTCCATACCTCTAAAGTGGAATACATTTCCGGAATTAGATTCCAGTTGCTAAATATTCTGGAATTAATACAACCAAATAATTTTTAGTCATCGTAATATCCGTCCCACCATTCGCTAGTATCGGCATCAAAAGGCTCGACTTCGTATTTAGAATTAGGGAATGAATCGTCGATTTCATACTTCATAGTAGTTTGAAAGGGGAATGATTCGCGAACATCCCATCCGTCATCCGCAGCCCTTTCACTCCGAGAGCCCCATTCCAGTGTCACTCCGACTGAACCTTCAACATGAACACTTATATACTTATCATCAATTCCGATTACTTTATATTCATCAACGTATATTTCATCCAAAGAATAGTGGGGGGCAAGCCCATCTATGTTTGCAAATGATTGTACCACTCCCTCTTGAATCATGTGGCCAGATATTACATTATCAAGGGCATCTTGAATTATTGTATTGCATTTTTGAATAGTTTCTACAAACTGGGAAAAAGTTTTAAGGACAATCAGACTAGTTTCTTCTACAGTCTTTTCATCAATATCAAATACATCTTGTTCAATATGCGTAAATTTACTCAATCTACCTATTATACCTAAAATAGAGTCAATAAAATCATCTCTCTGCTCAAGATCGTATCCAATTTTTTCAAGTATCTCATCACTTAAACCTCCATGTATGGCATAACGAATCTTATCCTTTCTTGTTGGTTTTTCCGAAGTAATTTTCTTGCGACCCTTTCCTGATACCTCTGGCGTGAACCATTGACAATTCATCACATCCTCCTCGGGAGACAAAGATTGAAGAAAATGTCTGGATAACTCGCGTATACTATATGCAAAATTGTTTAGGCGTAATTTGTTATTCGTATCATTCAGGCTGGCAAGAGAAGCCTCAAATAGATCTCGCTCAAATTGACTGTGAAGTATTGTTCTGATTTTTTCTATCATTGTTATTCTGTATAGATTATTCTCAAGTAGGTGCTATACACATTGATAGGATTAGATTTCAAAACATTCAGGATTAAAATTATAAATCTCGCTTATTATCGAAAGATTCTTCTTACGATTCTTTAACCAGCGATCCTTCCAAAAATTCGTTAATTCATTTGAGGAATAATTATAATAATCTATTTTTCCCCCTTGATTATTGAGAATTTCTTTGTAGTTCTTGGCTAATGGGGCGAAATATATACCTCGTTTGAAAGAATGATTTAACAAGATTTTAGGGTCGAACCCTAATAAATCTCCACTAGCCCGGATAATTCTCATAACCCAACTAGGCCCATCTCCGAAAGAATGGCTAATTACCTTATTGTGCATTTTTAGTAATCTTACCATCTCTTGAATTGTCTCTTTGGAAAGGTGTAAGGTTCCGAATCCTTTTGTATGCCCTATCGGCTCATAGAGTAAGGTGTCTTTATATTTCAATCTTTTCGATGGCGTTCCGGTTTTCACCCGGTGCGTTTCGATCCATATATCGCCTTCGTCGTCTTGTGCTATATTCTTATCGGTTAATGCGGCGGTCGTGGAATAATCGAAACCCGTAAAACAGCAGAATACGAAAATATCGCGGACCTTTTCGAGTCGTTTGTTGTCCGGTTCGAAATCGATAATGCGTTCCAATTCTGCTTTAGTCAGATAGCCCCTGTCTTTCTTAACCTTTTTAAGTTTGTAATTACAGAACGGATCCCGGGATATTTTACCATCTTTAAAACACATTGTCGTAATGCGCTTGAAAATGCGCATCAGCTTTTCGGAAGAGTTTGTGTCGAGTTTATATTCAGTTTTCAGGTAGGTCTCAAAATCCATCACGAAATTTCTGTCGACCTGATTGAGTAAAATGTCGTTCTTACGCTTCTTGACTTTCAGGAATTCCTGTAATCTTCGGTAAGTAAGGTCGTATTTATTAAAGGTTGACTGAGCGATATCTATTCCGATTAGTTTTTCCTGCCGGTCGTTGAACTCTTCGAATATCCCCAGCAAAGTATTGGTTCTGATGTCATATCCGAGGAAGGCGTCTTTTATCATCGCGGCGGTTACAACCTCATTGGCCTCGACAAGCCTGTGGGAATGCGAGATCAGCCGGCCTTTGATACTGTCGAGATACATGTTTAACTGAATGGCCTCTTTAGAATGGCCGATAGCCTTTCCTGCCTTGGGTTCCCAAATGTCCGGTGAAATGTCGGTTTTGAGACTGAATTTTACTTTCTCACCATCGAGGGTGGTCCGCGCCAAAAGAGGAACTTTCCCGTTCTCTTTTTTCTTTTCCCATCGTGCGAAGAAAAGAATCCTGAATGTACTTCTCATAAGTTTACCTGTCTTTGATTAAGATTAGGTAAACCGCAGATAAACAGTTTAAAATAGTTCGAACTGTACCCCCTTAAATTGTCAAGTGTACCCCCTAGAGGGTTCAAATTGCCGGGTGGGTACAGTTACGGATTTCAGGGATGGTTGGGAACGCCTTTCGATGTCTGGCGAAAAGAATGAAAAAACCCTCTGAAACATTCATTTCAGAGGGTTTGACTTGATTCGTCTTTTTGTTGCTTTAGACGCCTAGAGCGGAAAACGAGACTCGAACTCGCGACCCCAACCTTGGCAAGGTTGTGCTCTACCAACTGAGCTATTTCCGCAATTATGTTATGAACTCCTCAAACTATGCCGACTGCTAGCAGCCTGTATCGTTTTCGGTGATGCAAATGTACGACGAAAATTTGAAAATCCAAATTTCCATGCGATTTTTTTTGCATTTTTCTGAATGCCGGCGCCGGATACGGCCTAATTCAAGAATCCGGCGGAGTATGTATTCGGGCGAGTAGACATAATAGCGGCTCCGGTTAGGTTATGGTACTGTTTTCTCTTCCTTTACGTTTGCAATAGCGATGTTATATGCTTGCAATTACAGATTTTCGGCCTCGTGTAACCACATTGTGCAGCTTGCATCGCTGGGCATACGCCAATCGCCGCGCGGAGAGAGGCTTACCGAACCCACTTTTGGTCCGTCGGGTAGTGCCGAGCGTTTGAATTGTTGGGAGAAAAAGCGGCGCAAAAAGGTAATGAGCCACCGTTTGATCGTTCGATCTTCATATTTGCCTGCGAATGCTTGCCGGGCCATCAGGTAGAGTTTGGCCGGGCGGAAGCCGAACCGAACGAAATAATAGAGGAAAAAATCGTGAAGGTCATAGGGACCTACCAACTCTTCGGTGCATTGGGCGATTTGCCCGTTGCCGTCGGCCGGTAACAGTTCGGGGCTGATCGGGGTGTCGAGAATATCCAACAGCCACGGTCGGGCTGCCTCATCAGGACCTTTAGCGGCCACCCATCCTACCAGATGACGGACGAGCGTTTTCGGAATTCCGCAGTTGACTCCGTACATGGACATGTGGTCGCCGTTGTAGGTTGCCCAGCCGAGTGCCAGTTCGGAAAGGTCTCCCGTGCCGATGACCAGGCCGCCCGTTTGGTTGGCGATGTCCATCAGGATTTGGGTGCGTTCGCGAGCCTGCGCATTTTCGTACGTGACACTCCGGTCGCCGGGGTCCAGTCCGATGTCTGAAAAGTGCTGTTCGCAGGCTGCGCGGATATTTACTTCGCGGATCGTAATACCGAGGGTCTCCATCAGCCTGAGTGCGTTATTGTAGGTGCGTCCCGTTGTCCCGAAACCGGGCATGGTTATCCCTGTGACACATGTGCGCGGCAGCCCGAGTTTGTCGAATGTGCGGACGGCAACCAACAGAGCCAGCGTCGAGTCGAGGCCTCCCGAAATGCCGATGACGGCTGAGCGGCAGTTCGTATGGCGGATACGTTGGGCCAGACCGCTGATCTGAATGTTGAAAATCTCTTCACAGCGTTCGTCGATGTGTGCGTCTTTTCCTGGAATGAAAGGATAGGGGCTGATTTCCCGCAGCAGGGGAGTCCGGGTGTAGTCCTGAACCGGTAGTCCGGCACGGATGCGGCGGTATTCCTTTTGTGGACTTTCCGATGTGAAGGTATTGGTTTTGCGCCGCAGTGCCATCAGTCGTTCGATGTCCACGTCGCACAGGGTCAGCTGTTCGCCGAATGTGAAACGTTCGCTTTCACGCAGGATCGCTCCGTTTTCGGCGATTATGCCGTTTCCGGCAAATACGATGTCGGTGGTCGATTCGCCGCAACCGGCCGAGCTGTACAGGTAGGCCACCATCGTGCGGGCCGACTGTTGTTCGATAAGCGAACGCAGGTAGGCATGTTTGCCGACCATCTCGTTGCTGGCCGAAATATTGACTAACAGGTTTGCTCCGGCAAGGGCCTGCATCGATGAGGGAGGCACGGGTACCCAAAGGTCTTCGCATATCTCTACGCCGAGGCATACATCGCCGCATTCGAACAGCAAGCGGGTCGAAAAGGGAGTTTCCTGCCCGCAGAGCGATATTCGTTCTGCGTGAGATTCGGTTCCCGGAGCGAACCAGCGGTTTTCATAAAATTCGTTGTAGTTGGGCAGGTAGCTTTTCGGTACTGCGCCGAGGATTTGTCCCCGGCTGAATACGACGGCGGTATTGTAAAGTCGGTTGTCGAGCGCTACCGGTAGTCCTGCTATGCAAAGCAGCGGCAGTGGGGCCGTTTCTTCCAGCAATTGGGTCAGGGCGGCTTCGGCCTGCTGCAACAGGAAGGGCTGTGTGAACAGGTCGCCACAGGTGTAGCCTGTGATCGAAAGTTCGGGGAAGGCGACGATGGCCGCTCCTTGTGAGGCAGCTTGCCGGGCGAGCGTGGCGATGTGTGAAACGTTGTGCTGGCAATCGGCCACTTGAACGACAGGTGTGGCGGCCGCTATTCTGACGAATCCGAAATTCATACGTGATCGGGGTTATGCGAAAATTTCACTGAAGGTTCCACAGCCGGGGGACCGACAGCTATACGCAAAAGTAGTGAAAACCGGTTAAAATCCCGGAATCAGACGGCTTTTATTCAGACAAATTCGAACCGGGTCGCGTCGAAGAGTCCCCGGTCGGTGAGCCTGAGCGACGGGATCACCGGAAGAGCCAGGAAGGCGAGCTGCATGACCGGAGTGGAGAAGGGACAACCCAGTGCGTGGATATGCCGTTCGATCCGGTCGTATTGCCGGATGACCGTCCCGAGATCCGCATCCGACATCAGACCGCCGACCGGCAGCGGCATTTCGGTCGTGGTATCTCGGTCGCAGCAGACGATACCGCCCTGCATGGCGATCAGCCGGTTTGCGGCTTGCACGATCAATTCGTCGCTGCTGCCCGTGACGATCAGGTTGTGGCTGTCGTGCGCGATGGTCGATCCGAAGGCTCCGTCCTGCAGGTTGAATCCGGAGACGTAGCCGATGGCCGCCGGAGCGTTCGGGGCGTAGCGGTTCAGGACGATCATCTTTTGGTAGCGCCCTTTTTCCCCGGCCGGGATCAGTTCTTCATCGGTAATCAGCGTTCCCTCTTCGGGACGAATGACCCGTAACAATTCATTGCCGGCGGAGGATGTTGCGATTATGCCGGTCGTGATCGGTTCGGCCAGGAAGTGATTGACGGTGCGGTCGGTTCCGGGAGCGGGGAGCGTATCGACCCGTTTGCCGTCGATCCATACCTGCGAAGGAGTGAAATGAATCAGGTCGGGGCAGCAGATCAGATCGGCCGGATCGCCCGGTTGCAGCAATCCGACTTTAAGCCTGTAATGGCGGATGGGATTCAATGTCGCAGCGGCCAGTACGTCGAACAGGTCGTACCCCAGCGCGATGGCCCGGCTCACCAGCCGGTTGATATGCCCGCGGCTCAGTCCGGAGGCTTTCAGGTCGTCGGTACACAGCATCACCCGGTCCGGACGGTAACCCAGCAGGGGGATCAACGTGTCGAATTCCCGGCTTTGGCTGCCCTCCCGGATCTGGATCATCATTCCGGCGTCGATCTTCTCCCGGGCCTCCGGCAGCGAGCAGGACTCGTGGTCGGTCGAGATGCCCGTGCCGATATACCGGCGTAAATCCGCTCCTTCCAGTAACGGTGCATGGCCGTCCACGGGTATTCCCCGGCGCCGGGCCGCTTCGATTTTACGTATGCACTGGTCATCGCCACCGAGGACGCCGGGATAGTTCATCATTTCGCCCAGTGCGACAAAAACGCCCGACTCCAACAGCTCTTCGACCGTACGACTGTCGAGGGTTGCGCCGGACGTCTCGAACGGCGTGGCCGGAACGCACGACGGGACGGTGTAGTGGATCTTCAGCGGCGTACGCCGGGCTTGTTCGACCATGTACCGGATTCCATCGGTTCCGCAGACGTTCGCGATTTCGTGAGGATCGGCCACAACGGCGACAGTGCCGTGTCCCAGCGCGGTGTGTCCGTATAGGGCCGGGGAGAGCATCGAACTTTCGATGTGGACGTGTGAGTCGATAAAACCCGGAAGCAGGAACGGCAGGCTTCCGTTGTGCCGAGAGTCGTCTGCCGGGGTATTGCCGAACCTGTCGATGCGGGCGATTCGCCCGTCGGCAATCGTGACGGTGCCGGGGTAGATCTCCCGTCTGATCAGATCGACGATATTTCCTGTGAGCTGAGGCATGGATCCGGAATGAGTTGAATGATTGAATATCGCCCGCTCGCCGCTGGTCGGAGCGATGGGTAACGGTCCGGAGCAAATGTAAGAAACAAAACCGATAATCCGTAAAAAAGCCCTTCCGTATGGCGGAAGGGCTGAGGTGTGGTTGTGCGGGGTGATGTTATTCGACCGGCGGAACTTCGATCAGCAGTACGGTCGAATCCTCGCGGGCGGTAATGTCGAACTCTTCGGCGTCTCCGATTCCGATTCCGTCGCGTTTTTCGAGCGCATAACTTTCAGCGTCTATGGCGCCGTTTATGACAAAAAGATATACGCCGAAGCTGTCCGCATTGTAAAGCCGGTAATGTACCTTCTTACCTTTGTCGAGTTTGGCGATCGAGAACCATGCCCGTTGATAGATCCACAGGCGTTTTTCATTCTCTTCGGGGTGGTGGGCCGAATAGGGATAAACGATGGTGCTGATCTGGTTCGGTACGATCAATTTCTCTATCGGCGCGTTGACGTAGCGCGGTTCGACGTTTTCCACGGCCGGGACTACCCAGATTTGCAGGAATTCGGTGGTTTCATCCTTCGATAGGTTCGATTCGCTGTGGTGGACGCCGGTACCGGCGCTCATGACCTGGACCTCGCCTTTGTGCAGAACCGACACGTGGCCCATGCTGTCGCGGTGTTCGAGCCCGCCCCGGAGCGGAATGCTGACGATCTCCATGTTGCGGTGGGCGTGCATGCCGAAACCCGTTCCCGGTGCGATGCGGTCGTCATTGAGAACCCTCAGCGCGCCGAAATGGACCCGCTCGGGATCGTAATAATCTGCAAAACTGAAGGTGTGTGCGGTTTGGAGCCAGCCGTGGTCGAAATAGCCGCGGGTGTTTGCTTTGTGAACGATAGCTTTCATAATTGATTCGGTTCTTTTATATAATTTTACATACGATTGCGGATGATTTGTATGTACAATCGTATCAAATAGCCTGCCAAGCCGGGGGCGGAAAAAGGGAAATGACTGTCACCGAGATGCTCCCGATCGGTTCGGCAGTGGATTTGCAGTGAAAATACCAATCGGGTATCATATTTGTATCTTTTTGAAAAACAGACTTTGTATCGAAGTTATAGAATATTTTTATGCAATAAAACACCCGATTATGTTAATTATTCTTTCTCCCGCCAAAATGATGGATATGTCGCCGGCCCCGGCAGGACTACCTGTCACGGATCCCGAATTCCGTAACGATGCCGAATTGCTCGCGGCCAAGATGCGCCGCTATTCGGCTGCAGACCTCGCGACGTTATTGAAGGTAAGTCCTAAGCTTGCGCAGGAGAATTATCTGCGTTATCAAAATTTCGACGACCCTTCCACGCCGGCCAAGCAGGCGATTCTCGCTTATGTCGGCAGCGTTTTCCAACATATAGATCCTGCGACGCTCTCCGTTCCGGATCTCGAATATGCCCAGTCGCACGTACGGATGATTTCGACTCTTTACGGGTTGGTCCGCCCGTTCGACCGGATCAAAGCCTATCGTATCGCTTTCGGGCTGAAACTGCCCGGTATGCCGGGCAGCCTGTACGATTATTGGCGGCCGCTGCTTA